>Ga0187893_10015496_pt1 | contig 10204 bp, 9 predicted proteins | sample MA1701074metaG_FD_139574 | JGI IMG/M metagenome (GOLD analysis project Ga0187893, IMG submission 139574) | White microbial mat communities from a basaltic lava cave in the Kipuka Kanohina Cave System on the Island of Hawaii, USA - MA170107-4 metaG ... | reverse complement strand
TCCTTACTAAGGAGGGGTGGACGCCGCTTTGGGCGGACGGGGTGGTTTTTAGTTAATTTGTCCGCGCCAACGATTTTCTTTGCAACATAAAAACCACCCCGTCTCGATAAAAAACATCGAGACTCCCCTCCTTCGTAAGGAGGGGAGCTTTGTATCACGGTTTCACCTCCGCTGCGGATCGACACAATTCAGCCGTCGGGTTTTGAGCGCAGACGAGTTTCCTGAGCGCGTCGATCTGCTCCTGCAGCTTTTGGTTTGCGGCTTTTTGTTCCGCGAGTTCTTTTTGTTGAGTTTCGATCTGCGTCTGCTGTTCTTTAACAGCGTTGACCAGGACAGTTGTGATCTGGGCATACTTCACGCCTTCTATGTCGCCGTCTTTATTGCGGGTTGTCAACAGCGGCTCGATCTGCTCGATCTCTTCGGCGGCAAATCCGATATCACTCATTCCGCCGTCGCGCCATTCGAATGTGATCGGCCGCATCTTACGGACGATGTCGAGTCCGCGAAAAAATGAAGTAACCGCAGTTTTATAGCGGAGCGATGAGCTGCAAGTCGACAGATCGCCGTTTGATGCGCGACAGACACTCAGGCTGCCGCCAAGCGAATAAAAGGGTCGCAGAAAGCCGGTTTCGGTAACAAACGTATCGTTTATCACGCCCGGAATTCGTACGGCGTCCTGCCCGCCGCTTCTGCCCAAAAATATGGTATTACTTGTGGAAACGATCGCTCCGGCTCCGATCGCCGTGGCAAATTGAAGATTGCCGCCGCCGACATCGGCGTTATAGCCGATGATCGTGTTGTTGTCGCCGATCGTATTGGTGTTTCCGGCTACGAATCCAATAAAGGTGTTGAGATTCCCGGACGAGTTGAGACTTCCGGCAGCAGATCCCAAAAAAACATTGAAACTTCCGGTGGAATTAGCATCGCCAGACTGTTCGCCGATGAAGACATTGTTGATCCCGCTCGTGTTTGAATCACCCGCGTTACTGCCGAAAAATGAGTTTTGTTCGCCCGTTGTATTTGAATCGCCGGCATCGCTTCCAAAAAAAGAATTCCGGATGCCTGAATTAGAAAAACCCGCCCGATAGCCGAAAAAAGAGTTGTTGCTGCCTGAGCTTGTTTGTCCCGCGCTGTAGCCGAAAAATGCGTTTTGAACTCCCGTAGTGTTCTGCAAGCCGCTCTGGAATCCGAAAAACGAATTTTGGCCAGCCGTCGTATTGGAAATGCCCGCAAAATATCCAACAAAAGTATTACTGCCGCCCAAGTTGTTTTGCCCTGCACGGAATCCAAAGAACGAATTGCCGATAGCGGTCGTGTTTTTCTCACCGGCCTCGGCTCCGAAAAAGCTGTTAAAGCTGCCGGTCGTATTTTTGTTACCCGCTAAATGGCCGAAGAACGCGTTAAGGTCACCGTCGGTATTGGCATTTCCGGCAAAAGCTCCAAAAAAGGAATTCTGGATTCCGCCAGAGTTGTTGTAGCCCGCGTATCGGCCGAAAATCGAATTTGAATGGCCCGAGTCGTTTGCGTAGCCCGCATTTTGGCCGAAAAATGAATTATCAAAACCGGTCGTATTGAAAAAGCCTGAATTGCTTCCAAAGAACGAATTGCCGCTTCCGGTAGTGTTTCGATTTCCGGCAACGACGCCGAAAAACGAATTAAGTTCGCCAGTCGTATTATCCCGCCCCGCATTGGAGCCGAAGAACGAATTGCCAATGGCGGTTGTGGTTGAATAGCCCGCGGAGAATCCGAAGAACGCATTGCCGCCACCCGTTGTGTTGAATCGGCCGGCGTCGAGTCCAAAGAACGCATTTTGAATTCCTGTCGTGTTGGCAAATCCGGCCGAGCGTCCAAAGAACGAGTTGCCGTCAACGGTATTACTGCGGCCCGCATCCTTTCCGAAAAACGAGTTGTTGCTTCCCGTCACACCTGTTGATCCCGAACTGCGCCCAAAAAAGGAATTATTGTCGCCTGATGTGTTAGAAGAGCCAGCGCTGGTCCCGAAAAACGAATTGTCACCGCCATCGATGTTTGCACCACCGGAATTCGAGCCATAGAAGGCATTAAAATTCCCCGTAGTATTTGCGTCGCCTGATGTGCGTCCGAAAAAAGCATTGTCCGTGCCTGTCGTGTTTGCAAATCCGGCGTTCGCCCCAAAAAAGGAATTATCAGCGCCCGTCGTATTAAAGCGACCTGCATCGACGCCGAAAAATGAATTGAATGCTCCGGCAGTATTGGCGAACCCGGACGACCGACCGAAAAATGAATTACCGCTGGCGATATTGTTTCTTCCTGAATCTGTGCCGAAGAATGAGTTGTTGCTGCCGGTTGTATTGGCGTTTCCGGCAAAGTGTCCGACAAACGCATTGCCAAAGCCGCTCGTGTTCGCAGTTCCGGCGTTTTGTCCGCCGAATACATTTTGCGAACCGCCGACGCTGAAAACTCGATTGCCGCCAATGTTGAATTGGGTGTTGGCATCAAGAATGTTGGCATTGAAAGAACCGGCGATGCTCAAATTGCCGCCGATAACTCCGTTGCCCGTGACATTAAAATTTGCCGTTTGCGGCGAAGTAGTGTTTTGAATAAAACCGCCTGATGAAATACCTCCTAGCCGGTCTGAATCTGCTGCCGATAAACTCCGAATGTTGTATGGTGCGGACGTTACCGCTTGGCGGGGCGAGAGCGTCGTGTATGCACCGCCGCCCGCCGGCCGCACGGCGATCTGCAGGAATCTCGCGGCGCCGGTAAACTGCGCGCCGAAATTCAGCCGCACGGTAAAGATGCCGTTCGCAACCGCCACGCCCGTCACCGTCTGCGTCGTTCCGGCTTGCGACCCGTTTGCGAGCGCATCCCACAAACTAAACTCAAAATCGTAATTCGCCGTCGGCGGCAAACTGTTATCCAGCAGCCGCCCCTGATAAGTAAATTCGTTCGACTGAGCCTGAACAGCGATCAGTGAACAGTGAACCGTGAACAGCAAAAACAGAACGCCGACCACTGACCACCGACCACCTGCCGCTCTCCGCACTTTTGCCTTTTGCCTTTTTACTTTTAACTTCATACTTTCCTCCTCTTAAAAGCTCCCCTCCTTACCAAGGAGGGGTGTCTCGATGTTTTTTATCGAGAGACGGGGTGGTTTTTATGTTGCGAAGAAAATCGTTGGCCCGGACAAATTAACTAAAAACCACCCCGTCCGCCCACGGCTTTAGCACTGGCATCGTTTTTTGTGCCAGAACCGGCGTCCACCCCTCCTTCGTAAGGAGGGGAGCTTTGTATCATGGCTTCACCTCCGCTGTGGATTGACACAATTCAGCCGTCCCGTTTGCCTGATTAAGCTGCGGATTACAGTTATGCCCTTGCTGATAAACTCGTTTCAGCAGATATTGGACCAGCATCACGTCGTCGCGCTTATTTGGCTTGCACGACCCGACCGTCATCGTTGCGTTATACAAATGCGGATAACTTCGTCCTTGAACTTGTTTTTTGTACGCCATTTCAAACTCTCCTATAGATAAATTTTCAAACCAACAAAAAGCCGGTTCAGCCTTAAACTAAATTCACTACCGGCTTTTACGAACGCCCGTGCTTCTTTGAAACTATTCCTTACCGAGGCGGATCGGGCTGCGGATCGAAGCCTTTGATAGTGCCGGGAATATTGAAAAGCTTGCGTTCCGACTCAAAAACTTCGAGCGTCGCCGTCGCCGTTCCTCGAGTGTTAAAAGCGCCCGGTTCTTCGACCGGACTCATAAAAACCGAAATGCTGACACGCTCGCCGCCTCTCCGCGATGCTGGCAGATCGAACGAAACCGCTTCGCCCGGTTCGAGCGTCAAATTGCGTTCGGCACGTCGAACAGGAGCGCGACAAACCGAGCCGTCGCAAGTCGCCGCGTAAAAATCAACGATAATCCGAACCCGTACACAAGGTACGATTTCCCGATCTGATAGCGGCTGGCGGTTGACGGCCGAGAGCCGCATCCTTTGTTCGGCATTCATCGTCTGCATTCCGAAAAGTGTCGCTTCGCCGCTCGGTTCTGTTCGCGTTTGACCGAAGTTATTGACAACCATCAGCCCGAAGACCAATGCCGTCAATGCGAATATTTTTGTAATGATTTTTTTGTCTTTCATTTTTTTTCTCCTTTATGTGTTTTTATTTCAGTTCTCCTTTTGGAGTTTTCAGGGCGAGCTCGCGGCGAAATTTAGTTTGACATTGGCACATCGACGACTTGTCGGTTATCGAAATTACATTTCCGCAGGTCGCGCACGTAACGACGTGTTCGCTGCGTTTTTGCCGGACGCTCGAAAATTTATAAGTTTCGACGGTGATCGTGGTTTTGGTTTTCATCGTAAAATGTCTTCCTTTCCGTTTCGCTAGTTGATAAAATCGCTGTTACCGTAGAACACTCCTTCGTGATAAATGCGAGTTTGGCTCGATGTGCGATCACGAATCTTTAATTCAAGCCAAATCTTTCGCAAATCTTTTGCAAATTCGCCTCAAATGGCTGAAAGTACAGGCTCAATATATGAATTTGACGGCTTTCGTTTAGAGGTCGATGAGCGCCTTTTGACGCGAGATGGCGAACCGGTCGCGATTCCGTCGAAAGCTTTTGACCTGCTCGTCGCGCTTGTCGAGAACAACGGCCACCTTGTCGAAAAAGAAACTCTCTACAACCGCGTTTGGGCGGACGCGATCGTCGAGGACGCCAACCTCACCGTCCAGATGTCGGCTATCCGCAAAGCTCTCGGCAACGGCTACATCCAAACCGTGAAAGGCCACGGCTATCGCTTCGCCGCCGACGTGCACCGGTTGAACGGCCGCCGCGAAGAATACGTCGTCGAACAACAAACCTTCGCTCGCGTGACGGTCGAACATGAGATCGAGGCGAATAACTCCGACCGTGTCGTAAAAAGTTTGTCGTCGTCTAACGCATCGATGTTAAGAGTGGCTACAGCCACGTTCGTTTGTGTCGCGCTTCTTGCCGCAGGCGTCTGGTATTTGAATGCGACGAAACGCGAACCGCAAATCAGGCAGCCAAAGCTCACTCGCCTTACCTCCAGCGGCAATGTGCACGCCGTCACTTCGTCGCCCGACGGCAAATATGCGATTCTTGTGCTCCGTGAAAAAGAAGGCGAGAGCCTTTGGCTTCGACACATTGAAACCGGCAGCCAAAAACGCATCACGCAGGCTGAAAATCTCGAGTATCTCGGCCTGACCGTTTCACCCGACGGGAATTTTGTTTATGCTCCGGTGTTGTCGGAAAATTCAGCCGACCCGCCGCTTCGCAAAATTCCTATCCTCGGCGGTCCCGCGCACGACATCTCGAATATTGTCATCAGTTCGTCGCTTGCGTTTTCGCCGGACGGCAGCCGCGTCGCTTTTATCGAATCGCACCAGCCCGAAACACACCTCGTAGTTGCGCAATCCGACGGCAGCAACGCAAAGGATCTGATCCGGGCTCACAACTCGATACGCGAATTCCCGATCTGGAAATACAATCCGGTCGCATGGTCGTCCGATGGTTTGACGATCGCCGCGGGCTTTTCCGAAAAAGGCGAAAACGGCTCACTCTCAGGCGTGATGCTTGTCGATCCAAACACCGGCAAAGAACAAATCGTGATAGAACCGCGCTGGGCCAACGTTTACGAAGTCGCATGGCTCGATGCCGACAATTTGATGTTTGTCGCAAACAAGGAAGACTGGACAAATCAGATTTGGAAATTCAATCGCAAGACCGGTGACGTTTCGCGTGTCACTAACGACTTGAACGTATATCGATGGCTATCGACGACGGACGGACGACTGTTGGCGGCACAGGTGAATGCCGTTTCAAGTCTTCACGTCGCCGAAGTCGGCGAATCTGCAAACGATGTCGTTGCGAGCGAGTTGATTCGCGAATCGGGATATTTTTCGAACGTTGCTTGGGGACAAGATGACTATGTTCTTTACAGCTCCGTTTCGACAGGCAAGCCCGAGATATGGCGGATCAAACAAGGCGAAAGCGATCCGAGACAAATTACCGCCGACTCGAACATCTACTTCGGGATGACGATCTCGAAAACCGACGGCACGATCATCTTCTCTGCAAAGCAAGACCGTAAGTTTGCGATTTGGAAAGCGGACGCGAACGGCAGAAATATACAACGCGTCACCGACGGTGCAGACGATTTCGCTCCTGATGTTTCGGCAGACGGTCACATCGTTTATCAAACTTCGTCACAACAAGTGATGCGGCTTTTGACAACAGACAACGCTCCCGTTGAGTTGCACCGCGGCCTGAAACCGGTGATTTCACCCGACAGCAGCCTCACTGCTTTTTTTATGATGGAAAAAGGCGAATGGGTTATCGGACTGGTCGCGACACACACCGGTGGACTGATAAGAAAGATCGAACTTCCTACATCGGTGCGCCAGCGGCGAATGAAATGGCATCCTTCGGGCAAGTTTCTCTCGCTGTTCTTCGAGGAAGGCAACACTCTGAAATTACTCCAGTTGCCGATCGACGGCAGCAGCCCTCGGATAATCGGCGGCTTCGGCACGGGCGACGTCAATTCGTTCGACTGGTCGACCGACGGCAAACGCGTCGTCTATTCCGTTACAACCGAAACACAGGACGCGGTTTTGTTGAGCGATTTCTAAAATTGCAGTTCGCCCTATCTTCCAGACAGGATGTGACTTTTTTAGTTGTGGAAACTTTGCAGTTATTTTATCGTTAAGAAAGGCAACAGGAGATTAATAATGAGTATCTTGGACAAAGTAAAAGAAGCGGCGTTGAACCAGTTTATCGAGGTAATCGAGTGGCTGGACGACACGGGCGACACGATGGTTTATCGATTTCCGGTCGCGGGTCAGGAGATCAAGAACGAGGCGCAGCTGATCGTTCGCGAATCGCAATCGGCGGTTTTTGTTTTCGAGGGACAGGTCGCCGACGTTTTTACGCCCGGCAAATACACGATCGACGGCGGCAACACGCCGATTCTCTCAAAGCTCGGCGCATGGAAATACGGTTTTAACTCGCCGTTCAAATCCGAAGTCTATTTTGTCAACACCAAACAGTTTACGGACATGAAATGGGGCACGTCGAACCCGATAATGCTCCGCGACGCCGACTTTGGAATCGTGCGTCTGCGCGCGTTTGGTGCTTATTCGCTGCGCGTTACGAACCCGAGCGAGTTCATAAAAGAGATCGCCGGCACGAACGCCAGATTTCAAACCGAGGACTTCGGCGAACAACTAAAGCGCGCGATCGTCACCGAGTTTTCGGATGCGCTTGGCGAGCTAAAGATCCCGGCGCTCGATCTCGCCGCGCAATACAAAGAGATCGGGGAAAAGATTCGCGGGATGATCAACTCGGATTTTAATTCGTGGGGTCTCGAGGTTATAAAATTCTTTGTCGAGAACATCAGTCTGCCGCCCGAAGTCGAAGAGGCGATGGACAAACGTGCGTCGATGGGGGCGCTCGGCAACGTCGATCAGTATATGAAATTCCAAGCCGCCGACGCGCTCCGTGACGCTGCTCAGAACGAAGGCGGCGGTGCAGGTCTCGGTGCGGGACTCGGTGCCGGTTTTGCAGTCGGCAATCAGATGGCCGGAGCTTTTGGAACTAATCAACCGGCGCAATCCGCCCAACAATCTGGAGGCCAAACCCCTGTACCCGCCGCAGCAACGGACGTTGAGGTATCGGTAACCTCTGAGCCAGCCGGAGCCGATATCGAGATCGACGGTAATTATGAGGGGAGCACTCCATCGCAGTTTTCTTTAGCTCCGGCGGAGTATATCATTCGAGTCGCCCGGCCAGGGTTCAAGGCGTGGGAGCGTCGAGTGATCATCAAAGCAGGCAGCGCTAAGACCTTCAATGCGATCTTAGAACAGGAATAACGATGGAAGTCGCACAGGAAAGCTCGGAGGTGGGATCTGGCGAGAAGTTGCGAACCAGGTTCTGTCACGAGTGTTCTTGGAAAAATAAAGCGAGTGCACGTTTTTGCAGCGGCTGTGGAACAGAATTGTTACGTCTCTCTGTTACGGCCTGTTCAAGATGCGGCTCCGAACTTAGGCCGGGTGCCAAATATTGTTCGCAGTGTGGATATGATAACTTTGGGATGTCGCTTGGCGATCAAGGGGCATGAAGGAAAGGTATAAATATGGCGGTTAGTCCTGAGCTAATTGAGATACTCCGCTGTCCGAGTTGTAAGTCCAAGGTAGAGCTGATCGACGAAGGACAAAGTCTCCGGGCGGAATGCGATGCGAACATCTGCATTTTTGCTGTCCGTGACGGTATTCCCGTTATGTTGATGGACGAGGCTCAGATCACGGTAAAAGAATTGCCTGCCAGAGCTTGAAATACTTTGAGTATCTTTTTTTATTATTAATGATCCGTCAGATGAAATGGCAGTCTCGTGCTGTTTCGGATGAAATAGTATGGAATGCGGTCACTCGCGTTCTTGTCGTTCGGCTTCGCTCGATCGGCGATACTGTGCTTGCCACGCCTTCGCTCATTGCCCTGCGGCGATTCCTGCCCGATGCTGAGATCGACATTCTCCTTGAAGATTGGGTCGCACCTGTGCTCGACGGTTTTGACGTCGTCGATAATGTGATCAGTGTCGGCAAAAGCACCTCAGAAAGACTCAAAACCGCTTGGAAACTGCGTGGCCAAACGTATGATGTAGCGTTCAACCTTCACGGCGGCACGACCGCTACGATGTTCGTTCGAGCAAGTGATGCGCGTCATCGAATCGGATATTCATATTACCAATATCCTTTTCTTTACAACCATTTACTGTCATCGGCAACCGATTTTTGGAAGTGTGAGAAAACGCATTCCGCCGAACAGCAGCTCGCGCTTTTAGGTTTTGTTGGCGTTCCTGTAGATGAACGGCCAAAAAGCAAATTGATTGTGACTGCGCAAGCTGAGAAATCAATAGAGACTCGGCTGTCCGAATCCGCAATCCGCAATCCGCAATCCGCAATAGCTCTGCTCCATCCGTCAACAGCGTTTTTCACAAAACAATGGCCGGTCGAAAACTACGCCCGAACGGCTGAGTTTCTGGCTGACAAGGGACTTCTAGTCATTGCGGTAGGTTCGAAAACCGAAAGCAAAGTTCTGGATGATCTGAAAAGCCTTTCGGCTATTCCTGTTACAACTTTCGATGATCTTTCACTGCCTGAAATAACCGCCCTAGCGTCGAAAGCTCGCATTTTTATCGGCAATGATTCAGGGATCGCCCATATTGCTGCGGCCGTCCAGACGCCGAGCGTCGTCATCTTCGGCTCATCAAATCGTGACCACTGGCGGCCGTGGACAGACGCGCCGAATGAGGTCGTTTACAAGGAATTCACCTGCCAGCCGTGTCCGGGCTATGAATGCAAAGAGTTTGGCGACGCGCCGTGCATTCGTGACATTGCCCCAAGCGCCGTATTTACGGCTATAGAGCATTTACTCGATACAATTAGGTTGTAATCGTGACACAAAATGTCTTAATGTAAGATTGGATGTTGACACAATATATACAAGCGGCTATGCGGAAGGCGAAATATGAGATCCTCGATGACAGTGAGGGTTTTTACGGGAGCATTCCTGGCTTCCGGGGAGTTTGGTCAAATGCGGATAATCTGGAAGATTGCAGAGCGGAGTTAGCTGAGGTTCTTGAGGAATGGCTTTTGTTTCGCTTACAGGAAGGACAAAAATTGCCGACCGTCAACGGATTAAAACTTGCCAAGTTTCGTCGTCTGCCGACATCTGAATTCGCGTAAGTCTACAAAGATTCCCACTCGCTTTTATCGATCCCCGCCTGCTTTAGCAATTCGATCAATAAGTTTCTTCCGATATCCGACTTATGCTTATTTGGAATTCTTACTCTAAGAGCGCCTTTAGTCATAAATTCGTGGTTAGAGCCGGCAAAAGGACCATCAAAGCCTAGCTTACGAAAGTTTTTGATCAACTTGATGCGTTTGATTGGACTCAGTTTTGGCACTACTCATAACTTATTTGGCTATGTCTCGAACTGTCAAGCGCTGAAAATGGCCCTCTTAGAGCCAAATGTGGAATTGACACAAAACCAATGAAACACTAGTATTTATAGTTTCGACTATGGTGGCAGAAGTGTCTCTATAGTCAGTGTTTATGTTCGATTCGCTGTCCGAAAAGCTTAAAATCACGCTGCGATCATTGAGCGGCAAGGGCAAGTTGACGCCTGAGCATGTCGATGCCGCTTT
>Ga0187893_10015495_pt1 | contig 10204 bp, 4 predicted proteins | sample MA1701074metaG_FD_139574 | JGI IMG/M metagenome (GOLD analysis project Ga0187893, IMG submission 139574) | White microbial mat communities from a basaltic lava cave in the Kipuka Kanohina Cave System on the Island of Hawaii, USA - MA170107-4 metaG ... | reverse complement strand
TGCTCCCGTTCGGGGATCGCAAGCAGATCGACACGCTCTTCCTGACGCCCGACGGGAAGCCGAGGAAGGTGCAGGTCGATCGCTGGGGACCGGGCGGGAGGTCGTTCGACTTCGTCGGCGAGTTCCTGCCCGAAGGCGTCGCGCGAGCCGACGGAGCGGTCTCGGCGCTGCTCGCGCCGGGATTCTCGCGGAAGGTCGGGTTCCTGCGGATCACCGGCGGCATGGACGCGGCCACGGTGAAGGCGTTCCACGCCGCGTTCGACGCCTTGAAGGGGATGGAGGCGCTGCTGCTCGACTGCCGGGCGATGGGGGGCGGAGGCGACGATTCGGCCTGGGAGATGTGCGGGCGCCTCTTTCCCCTTGGCGCCGACAACGGCCGGAACCGGCGCATCGAGCCGAGCGGCGCGTGGCAGTTCGACGGGCCGGTCGTGATGCTCCAGGACGAGCTCGAGGTCTCGTCGGCCGAGACCTTCACCTGGGCGGCGAGCGAGACGCGCCGGGTCGTGAGCGTCGGCCGGCCCACCGGCGGCTGGGGCATCATCCCGCGGCGCTTCTCGCTGCCGTCGGGCCTCGCCGAGTTCCGGCTCGGCGTGAACGACCGGCCGACGCCGATCACCGGCGTCCGCACCGAGGGGATCGGCTGGCCGCCCGACGTGCTGCTGCCGCTCGGACCGAAGGTGTGCGGCTGGTCGGCGCGCGGCGACTCGAGGAAGGAGGATCCCGCGCCCGATCCGGCGATGGCGCTCGGCCTGGAGATCCTCGAGGTGCTGCACGCCGGCGTCGCGGCCGACGACGCGCGCGCCGGCTTCGGCGCGCTCGCCGAGGGCGACGTGGCGGCGTTCCGCGCCTTCGCGAAGAAGGCGGCGGCGAAGGCGAAGGGATTCGACGGCGAGCGGCTCGCCCGCCTCTTCCTCGACGACCTGCGCGCCGAGCTCGACCTCGAGGCGGAGGCGCTCGCGCTCGACGAGGCGGCGCCGCCCGACTGGGCCGGCGCGGCGAAGCGGCTGCCGCGCCTGCTCGCGCGCGCGAAGGCGGCGGGACTCGGCGGCGACGCCGCGAAGCTCGACAAGCTGGTGAAGGGCGCGAAGGGCGAGATCGCGGCGCAGGAGGCGCTGCTCGCGCTCCCCCACGCGGCGTTCTGGGCCGACGACGCGGCGAGGAAAGCGTGGCTGTCGAAGCACGGCGCGACGAGGACCGGCCGCTTCGTCAAGGAGCGGCTCTGGAAGTAGGGACGGAGCGGCCCGCGGCGCCGGGGCGGCGCGCCCTCAGCGCGAGCCCTTGAACGCGTCCTCGCGCGCGACCGGCCGGAACCGCATCGCCACCAGCTCGGAGACCAGCGTGACGTGGTCGACCGCGCGTCGGTCGCGCACGACGACGACGCGCGGCCCGCGCGACGAGGCGGACTGGAACTCCACGAGGTTGTCGCGCTCGCCGAGGAACTGCAGGGCGGACCTCGGCTGCTCGCCGAGCTGCATGGAGAGGCCTTCGCCGGTGACGGAGAGCGTGAGGCGCTGTTCGCCGCGCGCGAACGTCCCGGCGCAGCGCGCGAGGAGGCCGGGAGTCGCCGCGACCCCGGCGCGCGTCGCGGCGGGAGCCGGCACCAGCAGCCGGGCGATGCGGCCGGCGAGCTCCTGGGCGCCGTTTCCCTCGGTGTTGATGAGCACGGCGATCGAGAGCTCGAGATCGGGATACCACTCGAGCCAGGTGCTGAACCCCTGGATGTTCCCGCCGTGCGCGACCCGCGGCTGGCCGCGGCTGCGGTCGGTGACCAGTCCGAACCCGTAGTCGACGAGGACGCCGTCGGAAAGTCGCGTGGGCGCCGTCATCTCGGCCTGGCTCGCGTCGCCCACGATCGCGCAGCGCTGCACCGCCGTCGCCCACTTGAGGAGGTCGACGACGCTCGAGGCGAGCGCGCCGGCGCCGCCGGGGATCACCATGTCGATCACGGCGTCGTTCGCCAGCCGGCCGTCCACCACGCGGTAGCCCTGCGCCCGGCGCTTGAGGATCGGCTGCTCCCAGCCATAGCAGCTGTCGCTCATCCCGAGCGGCGCGAAGATTCGCTCGGCGATCACGTGGTCGTACGGCTTGGAGCAGGCGCGGCCGAGGATCTCCCCCGCCAGGATGAAGCCGGTGTTGTTGTAGCGGAACTCCTGGCCGGGCTCGAAGTCGAACGGCTGGCCCTTCACCAGGTCGAGCAGCTCGTCGCGCGAGTGGATCGTCTCGCTGCGCGACTCGAATTCGGGGAGGCTGGTGACGCTCGGGATCCCGGAGGTGTGATTGAGGAGCTGGCGCAGCGTCACCGTTCGCCCGCCGGTCGGGAACTCGGGCCAGAGGCGGGCGAGCGGGTCCTCGAGCGAGAGCGCCCCCTCCTCCACGAGCTGCATCACCGCCGCCGCCGTGAACTGCTTGGTGACGGAGGCGAGCCGGAAGACGGTGTGCTCGGTCACCGGGACGTCGTTCTCGAGGTCGGCGAAGCCGTAGCCCTTCGCGATCAGGATCTGGTCCCCGCGCGCCACGCCGATCGCGAGACCGGCGAGCGGGGCGGTGCGGATCGTCCGCTGCGCGAGCGCGTCGATCTGCGAGCGGATCCGATCGAGGTCGTTTGCCTCCTGACCCGACGCCGCAGCCGCCGGCAGCGCCGCCGCGAGGAGCACGATCTGCGCGATGGATGGAGCGATTGCGCGCATGCCGGGAGTCCTGCGGCGCCGCCGGGGAGCGCCGACTGTAACGAGCGCCGCCCGTCCCGGGGGGACGCGAAACGGCGCCGCGGCCGCGGCGCTTTGGAACTCGCGAAGGCGCGGTCGCGTCGAACCGCGCGAGCGCGTGGTGTCGAAGGGGGAATGCCCATGTCGATGCGGCCCCTTGTCCCGCTGCTTTTCGTCGCATTCGCGGCCTCGGCGGCCGGTGCCCAGACCGCGGGTCCGCCGCCGCCGATCGGCGGCTGCGGTCAGTCGCAGCAGCTCTTCTTCGACGACGGGACCGCGGAGTCGTCCTGGAAGGTCCGGAACCCGTCGGGGAGCAAGGACTGCTTCAACGTCGACTTCGACGACATGGCCGGCGACATGACCGTCACGGGCATCGCGCTGCAGACGTGGCAGACGTCGGCCTCGGGCCCGCAAGGACTTCGATTCATCGCGCTCTGCCCGGACAACGTCGCGGTCGACTCGACCGGTCGCACGCCGGACCTCCGGAACCCGCTGTCGCACATCGGCCGTCTCGACGGCACCGTCCCGATCACCGGCAACCCGGGTCCGTCGGCGGGCTTCTGCCCCCCGATGGTGGTCTTCGACACCCCGGACGTGACGGTCGGCACCACCGGCGGCGCCCACGCCGTCACCGGATTCATGACCGGCGACTCGTCGACGTGGCTCTGCGCGGACTCGAGCTCGTTCAGCGACTCCCGACCGCGTCGCTCGCACTTCACGAGCACGGCGTACCGGAGCCCGGCGCTCGCGATGTCCACGAACGTGATGGCGCGGCTCGTCGGCGTCGTCCCGCCGCCGGCCGGCGGCTCGGCATCGCTGACCGTGAACAACGGCGCGAACGACGTCGTCTTCTCCGAGACCGACCCCGTCGTGATCACCCTGTGGTCGACCGCCTCGGTGCAGCCGACGCGCTACCTCCAGGGCATCCACTTCGGCTCCGGCTTCATTCCGCTGCCGGGCTTCATCCTCTTCACGGGCTTCGAGAACAGCTCCTCGATCAGCGACCTGACCCAGGGCTCGATCTGCGGCACCGCGGCTCCGCCCTGCTCGCTCACCGGTCCGTTCAGCTTCGACTTCCTCGCCTTCTACGAGGACAACGACGACCTCTTCCTCGGCAGCCCGATCGTCAAGGTGACCAACCTGGTCGGCTGCACGATCACGCCGGGCCACGTGCTCGCCTGCAACCCGTGCGTCTGTTTCGGCCAGAAGGACGACGGGTTCATGGACGGGAGCGTATGGAAGGTCGGGAACCCGTCGGGGGCGGCGCACTACTTCAACGTCCGGATGGACAACTCCGACTCGAACACGCGCAGCACCTGCACCGACGTCGCCGCCGGCGGCCCGGTCTCCACGATCACCGACTTCGAGATCGCTTCGTGGGACTTCTGCGGCACCGGCCCCTCGTGGGGCTCGATCGCCATTTATCCCGCCGACCTGAGCCTCGATCCGTCCGGGAACACGCCGCTTCTCGGCAGCCCGATCGTCTCCGCGACCACGCTCCGGATGCCGCCGGGCGCGGCCGATTTCAGCTACCCGGCCACGATCTACGACTGTCCCGACACCCGCGGCTCCACGAACTCCGCGCTCGCCGCCTCGGCGCCGATCCAGATGGCGGCGGGCTGGAAGCCGGGGGACTCGTGCACCTGGATGGCGTCGGACGACGATGCCATCGACGACGACGCGACGAGCACCGGCCCCTGCACCGTGGCTCCGAGCACCTCGTCCTACTTCTCGCTGAACGGGTTCAGCACGCCCGCGATCCCGTTCCACGTCAACTGGATGATGCGCATCAACTGGAGCTAGCCCGGCCGCGGGCGCCGCTCACTTGCCGTCGTCCACGTAGCCGAGCGCCTTGAGCTCGGCCTGCATCGCCGCGTCGGGCTTGAAGTCCGACGCGCCGGAGCGCACGAGGCCCTCGGCGGCCCAGCTCGCGAGCTCGGCGCGCAGCGCCGCGGCGACGACGGGATGGGCGTCGGCGACGTCCCTCGTCTCGCCGGGGTCGGCCTCCAGGTCGAACAGCTCGATCGGTCGCCGTCCGCCGGGCGACACCAGCTTGAAGCGCCCGAACACGATCGCGCGCTGGCGCGGGACGTCGCCCTCGTAGAGCGCGGAGAGGCGCAGGACGCGGGTGGCCGCCGCGCCGCCTCCCTCGAGCAGCCCCGCCAACGACCGCCCCGGCAGGCCGTCGTCCACGTCGAGCCCGAAGAGCTCGGCGAGCGTCGGCAGCAGGTCGGGCATCCAGACCGGCTCGTTCACCAGCGATCCCGCGCGCAACGGCGATCCCGGCGCCCACAGGATCAGCGGGACGTGCACGATCTCCTCGTGCACGTTCCACAGGTGGCCGAGCACGCCGTGCTGCGCGAACGCCTCCCCGTGGTCGGAGAGGAAGAGGATCGCGGTCGAGTCGCGGCCGTGCGCCGCGACGGTGCGCACCACCTCGCCCAGGAGGTGGTCGGCGTAGGCCACGTGGTTGTCGTAGAGCGCCGCGAGCCGTCGCACCTTCGGGTGCTCCGGCCGCGGGTTGGCGCGGCCCATCCGCGCGATGTTCGGCTCCGTGCCGTCGACCTCGCCGTCGGCGGCGCCGAATCGCGTGGCGAACTCCTCCGGCGGAGCGTACGGCGCGTGCGGCGGCAGGAAGTGCACGTAGGTGAAGCGCGGCCGGCGCGGCGGCTCCGCGAGGTGCTTGAGCGTGGCCGGCGGCATCAGCCGGCGCGCCTCGCCCGGGTAGACCTCGAACCGGTCGAAGCCGCGCGCGAATCCCGCTTCGGCGTTCACCAGGAGGTTCTGGACGTAGGCGGCGGTCTCGTAGCCGGCGGCGCGGAACGCCTCCGCGAGCGTCGGCATCGACCCGTCGAGCACGTTATTGAAGTAGCGCACGCCGTGACGCTCCTGCTCGAGGCCGGTGAAGAGCGTCGCCACCGACGGGATGGTCCATGCGGCCTGCGAACGGGCGCCGGTGAAGAGCACGCCCTCGCGGGCGAGGGCGTCGGCGTGGGGGCTGGTGGCGCGTTCGTAGCCGTGGCACGAGAGGTGGGCGGCGTGCAGCGCGTCGAGGATGACGACGACGAGCGACCGTCCCCGCAGCGCGCCGACCAGCGCCTTCGCCGCCGGCAGCCGCGGCTCCTCGTCCTTCACGCGCGCGGTCTCGAGCTGCACGGGCGACGGCGCCTTCACGCGGACGCGCAGCGCGCGGGAGCCGGAGCCGGGGAGGCGGATGGTCGCGGGCGCGCGCAGGTCGCCGGCCGTCGGGAGCGACGCCTGCGTCGCCGGAGCGCCCTCCTGCGCGATCTCGATCTCGAGCGCGCCGGTCCCGCGGGCGAAGAGGCCGAGCTCCGCGGCGCCGTGGACGGTGAAGGCCAGCTCGGCCTCGCGCGGGCTCGCGATCGGGAGCTCGCGCAGCCGCGCCGGCGGCGGCTCCGGCGCGCTCTCGGCGGGGGGCGGCGGGGCGGCGCCCGCCGGCGGCGTCTCGGGCGAGCGGGAGCAGCCGGCGGCGAGCAGCGCGAGTCGCGCCGCGAGGCCGGATCGGCGGCGCGGGCGCGTCGATCGTCGCGGCGTCCGGATCACGAGCGTCGCCTCCACCGCCTGCACGGGCCGCGCTACTTCCCGCCGTCGTCGACGTAGCCGAGCTCGCGCAGCGCCGCGCGCATCTTGGCGTCGGGGACGAAGCCGGGGGCCGCCGATTCGGAGAGCGGCTCGGACGCCCACCGCACGAGCTCCCCGAGCAGCGCCGCCGCCAGCACCGGGTGGTCCGCCGACACGTCGTTCGTCTCCCCCGGATCGGCCTCGAGGTCGAACAGCGCGGTCGGGCGCTTCCGCGCCGGCGCCACCAGCTTGAAGCGCCCGAAGACGATCGCGCGCTGGTCGGGCGTCCCGACCCGGTACTTCGCCGAGAGGCGGAGCACGCGCGCTCCGCCCGCGTCGCGGCCCTCGAGCAGGCCCGCGAACGACTGCCCGTGCGCTTCGCCCCCCGCGTCGAGCGCGAACAGCTCGGCGAGCGACGGCAGCAGGTCGGGCATCCAGACCGGCTCGCGCACCACCGACCCGGGCGTGAGCGGCGAGCCGGGCGCCCACAGCACGAGCGGGATGGTCGCGATCTCGTCGTGGACGTTGCGCTCGTGGCCGATGTCGCCGTGCTGCGCGAAGGCCTCGCCGTGGTCGGAGAGGAAGAGGACGACCGTCCTGTCGCGGCCGTGCTCGGCCGCGGCGCGGAAGAGCTCGCCCGCGAGCTGGTCGCCCCAGGCCACGTGGTTGTCGTAGAGCGCCGCGAGCTGCACCACCCGCGGATCGTCCGCCGCGGGCTGCGCCTTGGCCAGGCGATCGATGCCGGCGAAATGGCCGTCGACCTCGTGCGTCGGCCGGCCGAATCGCGTGGCGAGCTCGCGCGGCGGCGCATAGGGGGCGTGCGGCGGGAGCAGGTGGACGTAGACGAAGCACGGCTGCGCGCCCGCCGCCGCGAGGTGGTCGCGCACGTCGCGCGGCACGCGCGCCGCGGCGTCCCGTCCGTATTCGGTGAAGCGGTCGAAGCCGCGCGCGAGGCCCGACGGCGCGCTCACGACCGGGTTCTGCACGAAGGCGGCGGTCGAATGGCCCGCCGCCTGGAACGCCTCGGCGAGGGTCGGCAGCTCGGCGTCGAGCGCGCGGCCGTAGTCGCGCACGCCGTGGCGCTCCTGCTCGAGGCCGGTGAACAGGGTCGCGATCGACGGCAGCGTCCACGCCGACTGCGCATTGGCCGCGGCGAAGCGCACCCCCTCGCGCGCGAGCGCGTCGACGTTCGGACTGGTGTCGCGCTCGTGGCCCCAGCTCCCGAGGCGGCGGGCGTGCAGCGCGTCGCACACCACGATCATGAGCGAGCGGCCGCGCAGCGCTCCGGCGAGCCGCTTCGCGCCGGGCAGCCGCGGCTCCTCGTCGCGCACGCGCGCCTCCTCGAGCGTCGTGCCGGCCGGAGCGCTCACGCGCACGCGCAGCGCGCGCGTGCCTGCGCCCGGCAGGGCGACGGCCGCCGGCGAGCGCGCCTCGCCCGACAGCGCGAGGAGCGACTTCGCCGCCGGGGCGCCGTCCTCCTCGATCACCACCTCGAGCGGCCCGCGGCCGCGCGCGAAGAGGGCGAGCTCGACGGCGCCGAGCGCGGTGAAGGCGAGGTCGGCCGACCGCGGGTCGGCGATCTCGAAGCGGCGGAGGCGCGCGGGCGGCGGATCGGGCGCCCGATCCGCCGGCGGCGGGGAGGCCTCCTTCCCGCACGCGGCGGCGAGGAGTACAACGGCGCTCCACGCGGCTCGCGGCCGGCGCGCTCCGCGCCGGCCTCCGGGCTCGCGTCGCCCGTCCCGGTCGCCAGGTCTCCTGCGCTCCATCGCGAGGAGGCTAGCGACCGCGCGGCGGGTGGTGAGCCGTCCGCCCCGGAGCGAATCGCCGTCGTGATCGCGACCTCACGCGCCGCCCGCACGCTCCTCGCCGCCGCCGCGGCCGCCCTGGCGCTGGGCCATCGCGCGCAGGCCGACGTCGACTTCGCCCGCGACGTCCTGCCGATCCTCGAGGAGCGCTGCTTCAAGTGCCACGCGGGCGACCGGCCCAAGGGCGGGCTGCGGCTCGACGCGCGCAAGCGCGCGCTGCGCGGCGGCAACTCCGGCGAGAAGGCGATCGTGCCGGGCCGCCCTGAGCAGAGCCGCCTCCTCCACCTCGTGCGCGGCGAGGTGGAGGGAGAGGTGATGCCGCCCGTCGGCAGGCGGCTCGCCGCGGAGCAGATCGCCACGCTCGAGCGGTGGATCGCCGCGGGAGCGCCGTGGCCCGACGAGCTCTCCGGCGACGAGCTCGTGCGCGAGCACTGGGCGTTCGTGAAGCCGGCAAGGCCGCGGCTGCCGCCGGCCGCCGAGGCGCGTGCCTGGTGGCCGCGCAACGAGATCGACTTCTTCACGCTTGCGGCGATGACCGCGCTCGGACTCGAGCCCTCGCCGGAGGCCGACCGGCGCACGCTCGCCCGGCGCCTCGCGCTCGACCTCACCGGTCTGCCGCCCGCGCCGGAGGCGGTGGAGGCCTTCGCGGCCGATCGCTCGCCCGACGCCTACGAGCGCCACGTGCGCTCCCTGCTCGCCAGCCCGCGCTACGGCGAGCGCTGGGCGCGCATGTGGCTCGATCTCGCGCGCTACGCCGACTCGGCCGGCTACGGCTCCGACCCGCTGCGCCCCTTCCTCTGGCGCTGGCGCGACTGGGTGATCGACGCGTTCAACGCCAACCGGCCCTGGGATCGTTTCACGGTCGAGCAGCTCGCCGGCGACCTGCTGCCGGAGCCGACGCTCGACCAGCTCCTCGCCACCGCCTTCCACCGCAACACGATGACCAACACCGAGGGCGGGACCGACGACGAGGAGTTCCGGGTGGCGGCGGTCAAGGATCGCGTCGACACCACCATGCAGATCTGGATGGGGCTCACCGTCGGCTGCGCCAAGTGCCACAGCCACAAGTTCGACCCGATCCCGCACAAGGACTACTACCGCCTCTTCGCGCTGTTCAACCAGACCGAGGACGCCGACCGTGCCGACGAGGAGCCGCGCCTGCCGACGCCCACGCCGGAGCAGGCGGCGCGACGCGACGAGCTGCTCGCGAGGGTGGCGGAGGTGGCCGCGCGCCGCGATGCGGCGGCGGCCGACCTCGCGCCCGGGCTCGCGCGCTGGATGCGCGAGGTCGAGGAGGAGGAGCGGCGCTGGATCGCGCTCGTGCCGACGGCGGCGCGCTCGGAGGCGGGCGCCGAGCTCGACGTGGGCCGCGACGGCACGGTGCGCGCGGGCGGACCGGCGCCGGCGACCGACGTCTACGTGATCGAGGCGGAGGCGCCTCTCGAGGGGATCACCGCGCTGCGGCTCGAGGCGCTGCCCGATCCCGGGCTGCCGCGCCACGGACCGGGCCGCTCGGCGGAGAACGGCAACTTCGTGCTCAACGACGTGCAGGTCGCCGTCGTGCCGCGCTCGCGGGAGCCGCGGCGCGCGCGCTGGATCCGGATCGAGCTCCCGGGCGAAAGGCGCATCCTCTCGCTGGCCGAGGTGCAGCTCTTCGCCGGCTCGGAGAACGTCGCGCCCGGCGGCGCGGCGACGCAGTCGAGCGTCGATTTCGGCGGCGCTCCCGAGCTCGCCGTCGACGGCAACGTCGACGGCCACTACTTCGACGCCCGCTCCACGACGCACACGCGCGAGGGAGCCGATCCGTGGTGGGAGCTCGACCTCGGCGCGAGCCGGCCGATCGATCGCGTGGCGGTGTGGAACCGCAGCGACCACGGTCTCGAGGCGCGCCTCGCCGGGGCGCGGGTGAGCCTGTTCGACGAGCCGGCGCCGGGAGCCGGCGGCGCCGTCCGCGTGCCGGTCTGGCAGGCGGTGCTCGTCGACGCGCCCGCGCCGCTGCAGCTCACCTTCAATGCCACGCTCGACGAGCTGCCCTGCATCGACGGCGACGGTTCGCGCATCGCCTGGGTCACGTGGGCCGACGGCGACGGCGAGATCGCCTGCATCGACTCC
>Ga0187893_10015493_pt1 | contig 10205 bp, 10 predicted proteins | sample MA1701074metaG_FD_139574 | JGI IMG/M metagenome (GOLD analysis project Ga0187893, IMG submission 139574) | White microbial mat communities from a basaltic lava cave in the Kipuka Kanohina Cave System on the Island of Hawaii, USA - MA170107-4 metaG ... | reverse complement strand
TGTCGAGCAACCAGCTTGCCGTGTTCGAGACTGCTTTTTTCAGTGCACTTTCATCCTTGAGCCGCTGGTCCTGCCCAAAATAGAAGCAGCCCACGATGGGTACCATCCCGAGTTCGTCAGCCCGATCGAGGATACTTGAAAGCCGCAGCAGGTAGTCGTTCCGCAGGCCACCCTCGTCATCGAAGCCGCTATTGTGCCACGGTTGCTCTTTCGAATAGCCTTCAGGGCTTCCACCCTGCAGATTGATCGTGAAACTGAGCAAGCCATGTCTGCGCCATTGGGGCATCGCAGCGACGAATTCGCGTGTATTCCGGTCTGCATCCCACTGACCGGTATCGGGGTACTTCCAGCGATCGCGAGTTTGCGGGTTGAGATCGTCAAAAACACCTTGCACCATCCGCGAGTTCATCAGCAGGCCTTCGATCTTCATTCCACGGTAACTTCGCCTTTGATAGGTGGGACGGCCATTGATGAAGAATTGATCCGCTTGGATTGAAACCTCGGTCCTCGAAGTCTTGGCGGGAGATTGCGTTGCGGCCAGCAGCAGAGCTGAGGTCTGTTTCAGAAAATCTCGGCGGTGCATCGATTCTTGGTCTGTGTGTGAACTTGACGGTATTGCCTAGGAAGCGACGCAAAGGTTATTCGAGAGGTTCGGCGAAGTCAATGAGGAGGCAGAAGGGAAGTGAGAGATAGACTTTGTCATTGGTGCTATATAGTTGACTCGCAAACCCGGGATTGAAAGTTGAGCTCTGTTTGTCACCGTATCTTTCGCCAGCGTTCTGGTAATAAAGGTATGTAAATCAGGATCGTGCGGATGATGGATCGACAACTGCCGGAACATGAGCTCGTAAAGCGGTCGCGGCTTGGCGAAGAGAGAGCTTTTCTGGAGCTCTACCTGCGGCACCGAGACCATGTATTCGGCTTTGCTTATCGGATGCTCGGCGAGCGAGGTGCGGCAGAAGATGTCACACAAGACTGTTTCCTGAACCTGGTGCGGCAAATTGATCGCTTTGATCCGGCTCAGGCTTCCTTGGGAACCTACCTATATGCGATGACTCGGAACCTTTGCTACAAGCGGTTCCGAGGCGTCGTCGAGGAGGAAGCGTCAGAGTTTCTTGAAGACCCTGAGGATGGCGGCAATGGTCCCTTGATTCAGCTTCTTCAAGCAGAACTGTCGACACAGGTCGCCCGGGCGGTAGCAAAGCTTCCTGCGTTGCAGCGGGAGGTCGTGATCCTGTTCGAATTTGAAGGCCTGACCTTGGCCGAAGTTGCCGTCATTACAAAGGTTGATGTGGGCGCCGTGAAATCACGACTTTACCGTGCTCGGCAACATCTCAGGAATGCGTTGGCGCCCTATTTGAAGAGAGACTCGGTTCAAGTCGCTGGGAGGAACGAAAATGACTGACGAGGAAAAGAAGAAACAACCATCTCAACCGATTTCAAGAGGACTCAGTGAGTCAGCACAGAACCTGCCCGATCCAAATGAAGACCTTGAACTCCGGACTTTGCTCCGACAGTGGCACTTGCCGAGAAGCAGTTCGGAGTTCGATCGAAGAGTACTGACAGCTTATCGGGATCAGGTTTCACGTGATGCCGTATGGAAGCGATTCTTCTTTCGTTCGATTCCAATTCCTCTTCCCGTCGCGACAGCCCTCGTGCTGGTGCTCGCTTTCCTGGGATCGCGCACCTTAAGGCCCCCCGTGGTACGTCTTCAACTACCAGGGCCCGTACCACAAGTTGTTCAGGTGGAGGTTCCTATTATTCGCGAGAAGATTGTAACCCGAATCGTGTATCGACAATCTCAGGAGACGAAGAACGCTAGCAAAGGTTTGCGAAACGACACGGTTCGTTCAACGGCTCATCCTGTCAGCAAAGGATCGCGCAGTTCTCAGCTCGCAATACAGCTCGCTGATTTTGAGCCGGTTGAAAAGATTCAACTGAAGATTGTGAAAGGAGTGGACCAGTGAGAGTGGTTATCTTGTGTTTTTGGTTGGCTTTGGTCCTCCTATTGGCAACGGTCAAGATTTCTGCGCAGGCAACAGCAGGCCACTTCGGCACCGTCGGCGTTAAGGGGATGACGGTTCTCTTTATGAGCGAGCTGCAGCCGGCATCGTCGAATTCAGAAGCGGCAGATTGGTATTCTGCATCGGACGATGTAATCCATCGGGTGTTGTATGACAAGGCTCGTGGGCTCAACTTTGGGTATGATGTGCGTCTGGAGCCGGTCGAGGGATCGACGAAGGTCAAGGTGTCGGTGGAGCCGATCAGCCACAATACAATGATGAGGGTAATGGAGGGCTTTGATCGAATGGGGAAGGCCATACCAGATCCAAGTGACATTCGGCGCTATCCTGCACCACAGGTCGTCGAGGATGGTGATGCGTTTTCATTGGAGATTGCAGAGAACCGACACACGGGTGTCAAGTTGGTCGACTTGCTTATGGTTTCCAGAGATCCACTCAAGATCCAACGGTTCGCACAGGACCAGTATCCAGCTCGGGAGTTCACAATTGATGACGTGCACATGGAGATGTCGACGAGTAGATTCCTGATGAACGGGAATCTCATCCACTCTGGAGGTGGAATTTCTGGGTCCATCCTTGGCTTCGAGAGGCCAGAGCGAGGACGATTTCTGCTTTCGTTCCGTCCCCACGAGGGATACGCCTTCCGCAAGGTCGGCGTCATCCTCGTAAACAAAATGATCTTCACTATCGATGGAGACCAATTTGAGTGGGTGTCCACCAAGCCAGTGCTCGGCGCTGGTGGAAAATGGGATTTGTGGGCACTGCACGAACCGGATTACCGCGCGTCGGCCTCCGGTTGGAGTTTCTTTGCAACAGGGGTGGAAAAGCGCTCAGCGAAGCCCTAGCACAGCGTTCAAAAAAGCTACATTCGGCAGTCTGCCTCCATTTGCACTTCGACGTTCGAACTTCATTCTCCCTTGAGTTTCAAATTCCCTTTTAATATCGTGAGCCGGATCTTCATCTGATAGGAGCATAAGGGAATCCAGGCTGGATTCCCGCCCCCGCTTGCTATCCGCCGCGGTGACGTTCTTTCGCGGGAATGACGGCTCTAGATCAGTTTAAGCGGAGTTATCAATACGGATCATGGAGGGTCCGTCTCGTTGCACTTTCCTCGTCGACGACTAACACACGATGGTGAGGAAGACAATCTTCCAATAGGCCTATCGCTGCTGATCATTCGAATCACGAATCACGTATCACGCAGAGAGGCATCCCATCGCCGCTGACTCTCCTTCCACATCGGACTCGCCGCTATTTACTTCGCAGTTCTTTCTGCTCTGCGGCTTCACTTTTACCACGTTCATCTCGGCGTTTCTCCTGTTTCCTACGATGCCGTTCCGCATCTTGTCCCTGGGGAAGAGCAAGTCGCAGGCCGGTCTCTTTTTGGGGTTCATCACCTATGCCTCGGCCTTTTCGGCCCCACTGGGCGGCGCACTGGCGGACCGCGTTGGCAAGAAGCCGATTCTGCTGGCATCCAGCGCCACAATTCTCTGTTTTAGCGTTGTCTACGCGCAGGCCACGCAGCTTTGGCTGATTTTGCTCACCGCGGTTGTCCATGGTGTCTTCTGGTCTGCCCTGCTGGCTTCGTCGGCTGCCATGATGATCGGTATTATTCCCGATACTCGCCACGCCGAGGGACTGGGCTATTGGGGCTTGGCCAGCACTTTGGCTATTGCAGCGGCGCCTGCCGCTGGGTTGTGGCTATTGCAGCGCGGCTGGGGCTGGCTCTGTTTCCGCATGGGAAGCCTGGCCGTAGGAATGTTTTTGATCGCGCTGCGGTTTCCGGAGAAACGCGTCCAGCGGACCGGCGGTCTGGAAGGCTTCTGTCGGCGTCACTGGTTGAGAAACGAGTGTTCGTGCTTGCCCTGACGTTATTTCTTTACACGTTTGGATATGGAGGAATCACCAGCTTTGTCGCGCTCTACACTCGCGACTCTGGTGTACGGCCAGAAGGTTTGTTTTTCTCGATCTTCTCCGTCGTTATCATTGCAACCCGCCCGTTTCTGGGTCGGCTGGCAGACAAGAAAGGGCGAACGCGCGTCATGTTTCCCTGCCTGGCGCTCATAGCTATTGGCATGGGTGTGCTTGCCATCTCCGCGCAGCTGCCATTCTTAGTAGCATCGGCAGTATTGTTTGGAATCGGCTTCGGCTCAGCCTATCCTGCTTTTGCGGCTTATATTCTCGAGCATGTGGATGCCCGTCGACGTGGCGCCGCCTTGGCAGCATTTTACTTGCTGTGGACACGGGCATTGGCACCGGCTCGATTCTACTCGGCGTGATTGTGGAGCACCTTGGCTATCGGCCTGCCTTTGCGGTCGGTGGACTGATGGCACTGGGAGCGATCCCCTATTTCCGTTTTGCCGAGAGGCGGTTGCCGGGGAATTGATTCATTGCCCGATTGAGCTATTGACGATTCTCAATGATTCAATCGTCAATGACTCAATGATCAATCTGGCTGGCTCCTTGCAGCATCGAGTGAGCGGATGACATAATCACTTCGTCATTCTGAGCTGCAGAGGTTTGTATGGACATCCTGACTTTCATCGCTGGGCTCCTCTTCGGAGTTCTCGTTGCCTGGCTTATCGGCAGAGCAAGGCGCGCTCAAGCTCTGGCCGAGGCTCAAACGCAAGGACGTGCTGAGATGGCTGCTCTGAAGGAGCGTTTGCAGTTGCGCGAGCAGGAACTGGTCGAATCTCGCCAGCGGCAAATTGCCTGGGACGCGAAGGAAACGGCGCTTGAGTCGGAGCTCTCAGAAATGAAAGCCCGCAGCCGGGAGCTGCAGGCCCGGATGGACGAGGAACAAAAGAGCACTGCCGAGAAGATCGCACAACTGCAAAGTCTGGAAGAACGTTCGAATAGAGAGTTCCAGGCTCTTTCTGCGAAAGCGCTGCGCGAAAACAACGAAGCCTTTCTGAATCTGGCGCAGACCAAGCTGGAAACTTTTCAGTCCGAAGCCAGAGGTGACCTCGAACAGCGGCAGAAAGCGGTGGAGAATTTAGTGGCTCCGATTAACGAAACCCTGACTCGATACGACCAACAGATTCAGTCGATGGAGCGCTCCCGCAGCCAGGCTTACGGCAGTCTTTCTCAGCAAGTGGAATCGCTGTTGGTGTCGCAGCAGAAATTGGAAAGCGAAACGAGCAGGCTGGTCAAAGCGCTTCGGATGCCTCAAGTACGAGGGCGATGGGGTGAATTTCAGCTACGCAAGGTGGTAGAACTGGCGGGGATGTCGGCGCACTGTGATTTTGTCGAGCAGGAGACCATGAGTTCGGAAGCCGGCAGGCTGCGGCCCGATCTCATCGTGAAGTTGCCCGGAGGAAAGAAGATCGTTGTCGACTCCAAGGCCTCGCTGCAAGCCTACCTCGATGCCCTTGAGACCGATAACGAGGACCGGCGCAAATCATTGCTCCAGGATCACGCGCGCCAGATTCGCAACCATCTGCAAAGCCTGAGCAGCAAGGCTTACTGGAGCCATTTAAAGGACACGCCTGAGTTCGTTATCCTATTCATTCCCGGCGAAGCCTTCTTGAGCGCAGCGGCTGAGCGCGACGCCGACCTTCTCGAAGACGGCGTGAAGCAACGCGTGATTTTTGCGACGCCTCTCACGCTCATTGCCTTGCTGCGCGCGGTGGCCTATGGATGGACGCAGGAGCGGATCGCCGACAATGCGCGGAAGATCAGCGATCTTGGCAAGGAGCTTTATGATCGAATCGCGACGCTGACGCAGCATTTCCGCATCCTCGGTCAGAGTCTGGGTAAGAGCGTCAAAGCCTACAATGATGCCGTGGGCTCTTTGGAAGGCCGGGTGTTGACCTCGGCCCGAAAGTTCAAAGAGTTGGGCGCGACACCGCAAAATGAGATTCTCGAGCTCGAACCTGTTGACCACGCCACGCGTGAGATCCAAGCTCCAGAGTTGCTCGCAGTCTTGGAAGGCGCAGGGGAAGAATCTTCACATGAGTGACTGGGTCCGCCACCTGACACCGCGGTCTCATCATCGGGTCTGCCTGTTTCTGGCCCTAGTGGGGCTTTGCGCCTATTCTGAAATCCATTCTGCGAAGGAGAAACGTTCGATGATCAAACAAACGACCTGGGAGCTAAACGCCGTCAATAATCTGGGCGGTTACGCGACTCGGGTGCTTGGGGCGCCCCGCCTCATAGAGATTCCGCAGGGGAAGGCAGCGGAGTTCGACGGCCAGCAGGATGGGATCATTGTCGATACGAACCCTTTGACGGGAATGGAGCGTTTCACGTTGGAGGTGGTCTTTCGTCCCGATGCCGGCGGTCCGAAAGAGCAGCGGTTTGTCCATCTTCAAGAGGCTGGTGGGGAGAATCGCATCCTCATCGAGACCCGCCTGACCGGTGACAATCGCTGGTTTCTCGATACCTTCATCCGCTCGGGCGAAACCAATCAGACGCTGTACGCTGAGAAGTTTCTGCACCCTGTTGGCGAATGGTACCGGGCAGCGCTGGTCTTCGATGGCCGCGAGATGCGCCACTACGTCAACGGCATTCAGGAGATGTCAGCACTTATCCAGTACCAGCCCATGAAACCAGGTCAAATCTCTCTGGGCGTCCGCCTGAACCGGGTCTTCTGGTTTAAAGGCGCCATCCGCAAGGTACGATTCACACACGACGCGCTGGCTCCGGGGGAATTTTTGAAGCCATAAATCTAATGGGCAGTCTTCTGTCCTTTGACCCTTGAAACGCAATCCAATTTGTCCAGACGGACACACACCGTCAGGTGTCGTAAATCACCCGATCCTCAAGCAGTTAGTTTAGAATGTTTCGATTGAAGCCACCAGAACCGAGGAGGGCTCTTGAACTTCGATTTCACTGAGGAGCAGTCGGAAATCAAGCGGTTGGCACGGGAGTTTGCCGAATCAGAAATCGCGCCACATGTTTCGGAATGGGACGAGGCGCAGACGTTCCCTGTGGATTTGATGAAGAAACTAGCTGGTCTGGGTTTTTTGGGTGTGTTGATCCCGAATGAGTTTCAGGGATCAGGCCTCGGCTATGTGGAGTACGTCTCGATCATCGAAGAAATCTCCCGCGTGGACGGAGCTATTGGCTTGAGTGTGGCTGCGCACAATTCGCTTTGCTCCAATCATATTCTTACGTTCGGGACCGAAGCGCAGAAGACAAGGCATCTTCCAAAGTTGGCAACCGGAGAGGCTCTGGGCGCCTGGGGATTGACCGAGTCGGAAGCCGGAAGTGATGCCAGCGGAACACAAACCACAGCCGTGCGCGATGGAGATTCTTATGTTCTGAACGGTTCAAAGACGTTCACTACGCACGGAACCTACGGCGATGTGTTTGTGTTAATGGCCGTGACCGATCGGGCCAAAGACAATCGAGGTATTTCTGCATTCATCGTCGAGAAGGGAACTCCAGGGCTGCGCGCGGGAAAGAAAGAAAATAAACTTGGCTGCCGCGCCAGCGATACTTCCGAGGTGATTCTGGACAGTTGCCGCATTTCTGTAGGGAACCTTCTAGGTAAGGAAGGCGACGGGTTCATCAACTGTTTGGAGATTCTTGATGGTGGACGAATCTCGATCGCTGCGCTCGCGGTTGGCATGGCCCAGGGAGCTTTCGAGGCAGCTTTAAGATACTCGAAGCAGCGCAAACAGTTCGGGCAGTCCATTGCCGAGTTTCAAGCGATTCAATTCAAGCTGGCGGACATGGCAACTGAGATTGAGGCGTCGCGTCTCTTGACCTATCGTGCTGCAATGCTGAAGAACCAGAAGAAGCGCTCGACGAAGGAATCTTCGATGGCCAAGCTCTACGCGAGCGAAATGAGTGTGAGAGTAGCGAACGAGGCCATCCAGATTCACGGCGGCTATGGCTACGTCAAGGAATATCCCGTTGAGAAGTTCTATCGCGACGCTAAGATCTCCACCATCGGTGAAGGCACGAGCGAGATTCAGCGACTTGTGATCGCTCGCCAGTTGCTGAGATCAACCGTCTGACTGTCAAAGCCTTCCATCCCATTTCATGAACTTGGTCGAAGGAATTCTGCAAGCAAGCCCGCGAGCCATGGCCCGGGCCATGAGCTTGATTGAGAACCAAGATCCGCAGGCGCGGGATCTTTTGAAAGCGCTGTTTCCCAAGACTGGTGGGGCTTTGGCAATCGGCGTTACCGGTGCACCAGGCAGCGGCAAGAGCACGCTTGTGGACAAACTGGCGCAGGAGTTTCGCCGCCAGGGCAAGACCGTAGGTATCGTGGCTGTTGATCCTACCAGCTCATTCAGTGGCGGTGCCATCCTGGCAGACCGTGTCCGCATGAGTGCCCACTACAATGACGACGGGGTCTTCATCCGCAGTATGGCGACGCGCGGGCACCTGGGAGGACTGTCCAAGACTGCAGCCCAGATTGTTTCAGTGCTGGATGCGGCAGGTAAGGACATCATTCTTTTGGAAACGGTCGGCGTGGGACAGGATGAAATTGAGGTTGTCAAGGTTGCGGACGTGGTGCTCGTGGTGTTGGTGCCCGGAATGGGAGATGACGTCCAGGCGTTCAAGGCCGGTATCATGGAGATCGGCGATATTTTTGTTCTTAACAAAGCCGACTATGCGCAAGTGGAGCGAGCCGAGAAGGAACTTCAAGCAGCCCTTTCCCTGGCGGCACGCTCTGATGGTTGGTCGCCACTCATAATCCGAACTGTGGCTACTCAGGGAGAGGGTATTCAGGGTCTCATTAGTCACATTGAAGCGTTTGAACAGTATAGGCAATCGGCGCGTGAGGGCGTGGAACAGCGCAAAGCCAGTGTGGAACGAGAACTGATGGAACTTCTGAAGGAAGCACTCCTTGAAAAGGCTACGCGCCAAACTGGGGTTTGCGATAGAATCCACGCCGCCTTACAGGCGATCAAAGAGCGGCGTTTGGATCCTTACACGGCGGTCGACGACATTGTGAAAGACCTGTTTTGATCCTTGGAACGCGGATGCGTGGGTTGCGGTTGCGGACGAAACGTCCGTGCTCGCGGAGACAGAAAGGCCGATGAAGCTCGACCACGTCGGGATTGCTGTTCACTCAATCGAAGAGGCTCTCCGCACATACGAGCAGCGGCTCGGATTCGCGCTGCATGAAATCGTGGTGATCGATGAACAGAAAGTGCGCGTCGCGGTGTTGCCTGCCGGAGACAGCCGCATCGAGTTGCTGGAACCCATAGCACCAGGCTCTCCGATTCAAAGGTTTCTGGAAAAGCGTGGAGAAGGTGTTCATCATCTTTGCTTTCAAGTTAAGGACATCCGGAGAAAAATCGAGGAGCTGCGCTCTGCATCGCTGCAGCTGATTTCGATGTCTTCAGAGACAGGATTGGAAGGTCGCAAGATCGCTTTTCTACATCCCAAGTCGACTCATGGCGTCTTGATTGAACTCGTTGAATGTGAGCCCAAAATGTGATGCGTGACACTGTGATGCGTGAAGACGTGACAAAAACGTTTGGTTCCCATCACGTTTCACGAATCACGTTTCACGTAATTCCCCGGAGGGACCTTGGAAAAAGTCTCAATTGGCATCATTGGCGGCAGCGGTCTCTATCAAATGGCCGGACTGACGGAAGCGCAGGAAGTCACCGTCGATACACCGTTCGGCAAACCGTCAGATAACTTCATCGTTGGCAAGCTTGAGGGCAAGCGGGTGGTGTTTCTGGCACGACATGGTCGGGGCCACCGCATTCTGCCTTCAGAACTGAACTTCAGAGCCAATATCTATGCAATGAAGAAGCTGGGAGTGGAGAAGATTATTTCGGCGAGTGCGGTGGGTTCGTTGCGGGAAGAACACCGTCCCCTGGACATTGTTTTGCCAAATCAGTTTTTCGACCGCACGCGCGGGCGTGTTTCCACCTTCTTCGGCGAGGGACTTGTGGTGCATGTGAGTTTTGCCCATCCGGTGTGCTCGCATCTGGGCGACCAACTCATGGAGGCCAGTGCGCAGTCGGGCGTTCCAGTGAAACGGGGAGGGACCTATCTTTGCATGGAAGGACCTGCCTTTTCGACTGTCGCTGAATCGAATGTTTATCGGAGTTGGGGAATGGACATTATTGGGATGACCAATCTACAGGAAGCGAAGCTGGCTCGCGAGGCGGAGATCTGCTATGCCACGGTAGCTCTGGTAACCGATTATGACTGCTGGCATCCCGACCACGACGCCGTGACGGTTGATCAAGTGATCGCCGTGCT
>Ga0187893_10015492_pt1 | contig 10206 bp, 5 predicted proteins | sample MA1701074metaG_FD_139574 | JGI IMG/M metagenome (GOLD analysis project Ga0187893, IMG submission 139574) | White microbial mat communities from a basaltic lava cave in the Kipuka Kanohina Cave System on the Island of Hawaii, USA - MA170107-4 metaG ... | reverse complement strand
GGAGCACGCGCGCCATCTCGTCTTCCACGAAATCCGCTCGATACTGCCTGCCGATGCCGTTCGTCACAACCGAGAAAACCACGGGGCCGCGCGAGGGAGAGAACGCAAAACCCGAAAGCGAGCTGACCCCGGCGAGGCTCCCGGTCTTCGCCATGATACGTCCGAGGTGCTCCTCGTTCAAGAAACGGCTCCGGAGCGTTCCGTCCACTCCCGCGATGGCGAGAGAGCAGACGAAATCCGTGCGCAGCTCGGGCGCCCGGTACAGATCCTCGAGGACGCGCACCAGAATCGCGGCGCTCAAGTGGTTCTCGTACGAGAGCCCCGAGCCGTCCTCGATGCGGAAGTCCTCCCGGCGGAACCCGAGCCCCACCAGGTACTCGCCCGCCGCCCGCGCACCGGAAGCGAAGCTCCCGGGCGCGCCGAACCGATGGGCCCCGAGAGTCTTCAGCATCTGCTCGGCGGAGAAGTTGTTGCTGAACTTCCCGAGCGCGGCCAGCACCTCCACCAGACGGTCGGAGCGGTGCAGGTAGAGCGTCTCGAGCTTCCGGCCCTCGATGCTCCCCTTCTCCACCTGCCCGAGGGCGAGGACTCCCTGCTCCCGGATCTTCCCCAGAAACGCGGAAGCGAAGTACGCGGTGGGGTCGGGAGCGACGAAACTCCCCACGTGCTCTTCTTCGTCGCCCTGGATCACGCGGCCGCTCACGAGCACCCGGTCCTGGCGGAGCTTCGAGACCCGGAGCCAGGGGCGGCCCCGGCTCGCCGTCGTCACCCGGTTCAGAACGTCGAAGTAGCCGTAGCCTTCGTCGCGGAGCTCGGCCTTGGAGCCGGGAGCGCCCGGACGTGCGCGCAGCTCCACCAGGTTGAAGTTGTAGGAGAGCGCGGACTGGATCGGAAGGCCCTTCTTGAGAATGTTGTCATAGGAGGCAGGCCCCCGGAGCTGATCGTCGAAGAAGCTGTCGTCTAGAACGATGTCGCCGCGCACTTCCCGAAGCCCCGCGCTCCAGAGCGACCGCGCGATGTAGTCCATTTCGAGCCGGGTGAGAGACGGGTCCCCCGTCCCGTGGACGTAGAGGTTCCCCTCGACGACGCCGTTCACGATCGGACCATCGACGAGGAACCGCGTCTCGAAGCGGTAGTTGGGGCCCAGATAATGGAGGCTCGCGCCCATCGTGACGAGCTTCATCCCGGATGCGGGGATGAAGGGTTGGCTCTCGTTGTGGGCGTAGAGCGTTTCGCCCGTCTCGACGCTCTTGACGAGCATGCCGATGGCGCTCCGGAGGCCGAACCGGCGCCGCAGCGCATCGAGCTTCTTGCCGAGGCTTACGTCGGGGGACCCGGCGAATCCCGGCGCAGAGAGCGCGGCCAAGACGAGAACGATGAGAAGGAGCCTTTTCAAACGTTACCTCTTGGCACCACTCGGCGGCTACCTATTAAGTCATCATACTCTCAATCGAGGTGCCGGGAAAAGCGCGAAGCTGCCGAAAGACAGGTCCACCGTCCGTTCCCTTCTTACACCAGAAGATAGAATGCAGGCGTGTTGCTCTCTGCCACGTCGCCACTCTGGGTCGAGTGCGCGATGTCGGATCTCGACACCCTTCTCGACGACCACGCCCACTGCGAGAAGAAGGCCGCCGCCTCCGCGCTCTCGCTGATCGTCGCCTACCCCGCGCACGACGAGCTCGTACGCCGGGTGAGCGCCCTCGCCGTCGAGGAGCTCCAGCACTTCCGGATGGTCCACGAGCGACTGGTCGCGCGCGGCCGAAGCCTGGGAGGCGACAAGGGCGATCCCTACGCCAAGAAGCTTCTCGCCCTCGCCCGCCCGAATGACGGCCGGCTCACCGATCGGCTTCTCCTCCTCGGCCTCATCGAGGCGCGCTCGTGCGAGCGGCTCGCCCTTCTCGGGGAGAACCTCCCCGATTCCGAGCTCGCCCGTTTCTACCTCCAGCTCTCCGAAGCCGAAGCGCGGCACGCGGACATGTTCCGAAATCTCGCCGCGGTTTACGATGAGAAAGAGGCTGTCGAGAGAAGGCTCAGGGAGCTCGCCCGTGAGGAGGCGCGAATCGTGGCCGGCCTCCCGCTTGAGCCCCGGATTCATTAATTTGGTTTGCTGGACCACGCGCCAGCCACTAAGATGCCTTCGTGACTAAAGCCATGGGGGTCTCATGCGAATTGCGATGCGAAGCGTCCTCGGCGCGCTCCTCCTTCTAGGTCTCGGCTCTCCCCTCCATTCCCAGGACGTGGAGGAAAAGGAAGAACAGGAGAAGAAAGACCCGCAGTCGACGACGCCGCCCCCGGCGGTGAGCGAGTACGTCTTCGTCGAGGGGTCCCTTCCCTACGTGCCCCGCTCGAACACCATCGTGACGAAACTTCCGATCGAGCGGCGACTCACTCCAACGAACGTCGGGTTCGTGACCGAGCCCCTCGCGCGCGAGCAGTTCGACCGGGTCCTCGGGGACGCGCTCGTGAACGTGAGCAACGTCAACGTCCAGACCCAGAGCGGCGTCGCCGACTTCTTCTACATCCGCGGGTTCGACTCTCTCTCGAGCGGCCTCGTCCTCTTCGACGGAGCGCCCGAGCCCGAGGCGACGTTCTACCAGATGTACAACGTCGAGCTGGTGGAAGTGCTCAAGGGGCCGGGAGGTTTCCTCTACGGCAGCAACCCCCTCGCGGGCGCCGTCAACGTCGTCCGCAAACAACCCCTGCCCGCGAAGCTCTTCCGCGCCGGAGGATCCTTCGGCTCCTACGACAACTACGAGGGGTCCTTCGACTGGAACACCGGAAGCCTCGAGCGCAGCGTCGACTTCCGCGTGAACGGGCTCCTTCGGAGTCAGGGCAGCCATCGCGACGGCAAAGAGGGGCACACCGCCGCCATCAACCCCACTCTCGGCGTGCGCTTCGGCGACAAGGGACGGCTGAATCTGAGCTTCGAGTACCTCGACCTCGAATACATCCCCGACGCGGGAATTCCCGTGGTCCAGGGGGCGGTGCTCCCGGTTGAGGCGAGCACGAGCTACCAGTCGCCGTTCGACGATTCGGCCCAGGAGATCTTCCGCTTCCAGGCGGACTACGAGTGGCGGGTGTCCGATCGGTTCGTAATCCGCGACAAGTTCTACCAGCGGTCGCTCGACTGGGCGAGCGCCGCCACGCTTCTGAGCGGCGTCATCCCGACCGGCCCTACATCGAGCTCCGTCATCCGTGCGTTCGCGGAGCTCGACGACCGCCAGAGATTCACGGGAAACCAGATCGAGGCGGTGCTCGAGCTCGAGACCGGAGAGCTTCGGCACAGTCTTCTCGCGGGGTTCGAGCTCGCGCGCTACGCGGACGAGTTCACGCTCGGGGCGGGCTTGCTCCCCCTCGTGGACGCCCTGGACCCGGTGGACCCGGGACTTCCCGCTTTTCCCCTTCCGGGTCAGAGTCAATCCGGCGACTCGCGCTCGATCGTGGCGGCACCGTACGTCGTGGATCAGATTCGGTTCGGGGAGAAGCTCAACGTCCTCCTCGGGGGGCGGTTCGACGGAATCGACTTCCAGGACGACGTGAGCGGGAGGAGCCGAGACGACGGCGAGCTCTCCCCGATGGCCGGCGTCCTTTTCGCTCCCACTCCCGAGCTTTCCTTCTACGCCAACTACTCCCGCGCCTTCGCTCCCCCTTCTGCCCGCGTCGTGGGCGAGCTCGTCCCCGAGCGCGGCACCCAGATCGAAGGCGGGGTCAAGAAGCGCTTCTCGCCGTGGAAGGCCGAGACCGTCCTCGCCGTCTACCAGCTCGAGCGCGACAACATCCCGATCCCGGACGACAACGGCTTCACGCAGCAGACGGGAAACCAACGGTCCCGCGGCTTGGAGATCGACTTCGCGGCCCAGCCGGCGGCTTCCCTGCGCGCGTTCTTCTCCTACGCCTACAACGACGCCGAGCTCACCGAGTTCGCCGAGATCGTCCAGATCTCGCTCGCGCCCCCCGCCTACGTCACTCTCGACCGCTCGGGGAACAAGCCCGCGTTCGCTCCGGATCATGTGATGAACGTCTGGCTCAGCAAGGACCTCACCTCCCGATTCGGAATCGGGGGCGGGGCGCGCTACGTCTCTTCGCAGTTCATCGCCGAGGACAACTCCTTCGCGATCGATTCTGTCCTCACCTTCGACGCGACCGCCTTCTACAAGCTGGGGGACGTCCAGCTTCGCCTGAATCTCAAGAACCTAACCGACCGGGAGTACTACATGCGGGGATTCGGATCGAGCTCCGTCATCCCCGCTCCCCCCTTCACCGCATACTTCGGATTCGACTACAGGATGTAGCCGGCATGCACCCGCTCCTCGCGTTCGCCCTCGCCTCCGCAACCGCCGCGGAGGGCCTCGTCGCGGTCCGCGCGCAGAAACTCATCGATGGAAACGGAGGGCCTCCGCTCTCACCCGCCGTCGTCATCGTGCGCGGCGAGCGCATCGAGTCGATAGGAAGCGACGCTCCGATCCCGCCGGGCGCGACCGTCATCGATCTGGGCCGCGCCACCCTCCTTCCCGGGCTCGTCGATCTCCACACCCATCTGACGGGAGGGAAGGTCCACTGGGAGGACGCTCTCGTCAAGACCACACCCTCGAGCGCCGCGCTCTGGGGAGCGAAGAACGCTCTCGACACGCTCCGCGCCGGCTTCACCGCCTGCCGCGACATGGGCCCGGAGTGGCCCTACGTCGACGTCGATCTGCGGAACGCGATCGACGAGGGTCTGGTGCCCGGCCCGAGGCTCCAGGTCGCGGGCAACTACGTGAGCGCGACCGGGGGCGCTGGCGACGCGCGCCAGTTCTCGATCTACGTCGACGTCCCCATGGTCCAGAACCTCGCCGATGGGGTCGACGCGGTCCGCCACGCCGTGCGCACGAACTTCAAGCACGGATCCGATTTTATCAAGATCCTCGCGACGGGGGCCGTTCTCTCGAAGGGAATCGAGCCCGGCGCCCAGCAGTACTCGGACGAGGAGCTTCGCGTCGCCGTCGAGGAAGCGACGCGATGGGGCCGCCCCGTTGCCGCCCATGCCCATGGCGCCCAGGGAATCAAGGCTGCCATTCGCGCGGGGGTTCGGAGCATCGACCACGGTTCGATGCTCGACGACGAGGGAATCGCTCTCCTGAAGGAGCGGCCGGACGTTTTCTACACGCCGACGCTCTACGTGGGGGAGGCAGTGGTGAACGAGGGAGTCGAGCTCGGAATCCCCGCATCCGAGATCGAGCGCTCGCGGAAGATGTCCCAGTACCGCAATTCGACCTTCCGGCGGGCGCTGGCGGCCGGGATTCCGATCGCCTTCGGGACCGACGCCGGCGTCTTTCCCCACGGCCTCAACGCCCGTGAGCTCACCCTCCGGGTGCGCGAGGGCGCGCCTCCCATGCAGGCCATCGTCTCGGCGACAAAGCTCTCCGCTCGAGTGATGGGGTGGGACGATCGCATCGGAACGGTAACGCCCGGAAAGTTCGCCGACCTCATCGCGGTCGAGGGCGACCCCCTGAGCGATATCAAAACCCTCGAGCACGTGCAGTGGGTGATGAAAGGCGGAGTGGTCTACCGCGACGATCTCGGCGCGAACAAGCTACGCTGAAAACGCGACCGCCGCAACGGGTTTCCCCTTCCGGGCCACGATGACGTCCTCTTCCCGCTCAGGGATTCCGGATGCAGAAGAGCGCCGTGTCCGTTCTCATGAAGATCTCCCCTCGGGAGATCGCCGGGGAGCTGAGGGTGTAGCCGTCGAGGTGGTTTTCCGCCAGCACCTCGAACTCCCGTCCCGCGCGGAGCACCGTCGTGATTCCGTCCTCGCTCGTCGCGTAGACCTTTCCGTCGGCGAGGACGGGGGAGGCGCTGTAGATCCCGGGTGCCATACGCTTCGGGCCCCAGACGGTGGCGCCGGACTTGGCGTCCAGACAGAACACGATGCCTTGATCGTCCACTATATAGATGTACGTGCCGTCGGTGACCGGGGTCGGGACGTCCGGCCCCTTGTCGAACTCCCACAGCCGGTGGGTGGCCGTGATGTTTCCCCGGCCGCCCGCCTTGAGCGCGAGGAGCGGCTTCACCCGGGTGGGGGCGTAGATGATTCCGTCCTTCGTCACCGGGGAGGCGACGATTCGGTAGTTCGGGTCGTTCTCGGGGTTGAGGCCGTCGGAGCGCCAGAGCTCGGCGCCCGTCTCGAGGTCGTGTCCGGTGACGACGTCGCCTCCGGTCACCACCATCTCCTTCTTGCCGTCGTACTCGAGAAGGGCGGGGGTGGTGTAGGAGTCGGGCGATTCGCGAATCGCATTCGTCGGACGCTCCACCCGCCAGACCGTCTTGCCGGTGCCGGCGTCGATGCGCAGGAGATACGAGGGGTCGTCGGTCTTCATCCCGTGGAGGACCTGGACGTAGAGAGCGCCCGCGTGGAGAAGCGGAGAGGACGCGTAGCCCCAGTTGAGCCCGAACCTCCCGTAGTCCCTCTGGATATCGCGCGACCAGAGCTCCTTCCCCGCGAAGTCGAAGGCCTTGAGGACCCCCGTCCCCGTCATGACCCAGACGCTCTTCCCGTCGGTGAGGGGCGAGGGAGAGGACATGTTCTGCTTCCGCTCCCGGTGATCGCCTCCGCCCAGAAACGCCTTCCACATCCTCCTTCCATCCCTCCGTTCGAGCGCCCAGAGGTAGAGCTCACCGCCCTCGGCCACATTCAGGAAGATCGTCTCGCCCCACAGAATCGGAGTCGAGCCGCTGCGGTCGGGCATCGCGATCTTCCAAAGGACGTTCTCGGTCGTGCTCCACTTCACGGGAAGTCCGGTCTCGGTCGAGACCCCGTCGCGCGTCGGGCCCCGCCAGTGGGGCCAGTTGCCGTTCGCGCCAGCGCTCGCGGCGAGCGCGAGGGAAGCGAGAGCCGCAGCCAAGAGCCGATTCATGAACGAGCCTCCTTCCGAACAGCAGGGTGCTGAACGATGCTTGTGCACCCTGCGCGAAGAGCCTTCAGCCGGTCCGCAGCCGCCTGGCGGCGGAGGGCCAAGCCGCGGGGGTGGTACAGGGGCCCCGCGGCATTGATACATGTTAATGTTTCGCGACTCCATACACGCGGTCGAGCGCGCGAATGACGAGGAGCCCATCGGACGCCGCGGGCGTCGAGAGCACGACGCCGTCGACGCGGTTCTTCGCGAAAAGACGGTACTGCGGCCCCGCCTCGACGACGAACGTCTCCCCCTCCTCCGTCGTGAAGTAAAGACGTCCGTCGGCGGCGATGGGAGACGCGGCGTAGGAGCCGCCCGTCCCCCCGATGCGCGCGCGGTAGACCAGCTCGCCCGTCGCCGCGTCGTAGCACGCGAGAAGGCCGTTGTTCTCGTTCGTGTAGAAGTACCCGCGGTAGACGAGAGGCGACGGGATGTAGGTGCCGCCTTTCGTCTTCGACCAGGCGAGGGCCTCGCTCCGGTCGACACCTTCCGGAAGCGCGAGATCGCCCCGGCTCCCGGGACGGATGGCGTAGATCGGCTTCACCGGTGGATACCCGGCGGTCACGTAGATGAGATCGGAGGTCACGACCGGAGAGCCGACGGGGATCTCCGAGTTCGGGCCCAGGTGCCAGAGAAGGCGGCCCGTCTTCGGGTCGTACCCGCGAATCCTCGTTCCGTTGGTGACGATCTCGTCTCCCGTCGCTCCGCGATAGATGGTGGGAGTGGCGAACGTCGGGATCTCGCCCTCGCGCGCCGTCCGCCAGACTTCGTTCCCGGTCTCGACGTCGTAGGCGGCGATGAACGGGCTCCCGTGCACGTCGGCCTGGACGATCACCCGACCGTCGTAGAGGATGGGCGAGCTCGAGTGTCCCCACTGGTAGTCGGGGTCGTAGAACCAGCCGGAGTTGAGGACGCCGAGCTCCCTCTTCCAGAGGAGATTCCCCTCGAAGTCGTGGCAGTAGAGAAAACCCGTTGCGCCCAGGAGGCTCACGATTCGCTTTCCGTCCGCAACCGGGGTCGCGTTCGCCTGGCTCGACTTCTGGTGGCGCTTCGTTCCGGGCGTTCTGCGCTCGAGCTCTCGTTCCCAGACGATGCGCCCGTCCCGGGTGTCGAGGGCGTAGAGGAGCCACCGGTGCTCCGAGAGGTCCTCGACGGGAGCGACGTCGCCGTAGAGCCCCGTGCGGAACGTGCGGTCGGAAGCGCTGCTCACCCCGCTCAGCAGGAAGATCCGGTTCCCCCAGACGATGGGGCTCGAGACGCTGAACCCCTCGAGCGCGGTCGTGAAGCGAACGTTCTTCCCCTTGGACGAATCCCATTCGATCGGGATCCCCTGGCCGTCGGCGATGCCGGACCCATTGGGTCCGCGAAAGGAAGGCCAGGGCGAGGGCGGTCCTCGCCCCGTGACGTCGGCCGTGGCAGGGGCGACGTTCCCATCGCCGCCTAGAATCTCTCCGTCCTCCATGGGACCGAAGGAAACCGTCTCCGAGCCACGAGTGAGAGCGGCCCACTCGACCATTCCTCCGCGACCTCCGAAGGCGAGACGGCCCGCGCCGCCCTCGAGAGCGAACTCCCTCTCTCCCGCGGCTTCGAGCGAGAGCATCCTCTCCCCCAGACGAATCACGAGACCCTCGTTCGATCTCTCGACGGCGAAGACTTCCCCGGTCGCGGCGCTTCGATATCTTCCGACGAGCCGCGAGAGGTCGACCGCATCGCTCTTCACCTCGGCGATTGCCGGCGGGGGAGGCGTCGTCGATTCCAGAAACCGGACGACGTCCGCAAGCCCGCGGGCTTCCGACTCTTCGAGAATCTGGTCGAACGACTCGCGGTCCACCTGACCCGCCGCGAGCATGTGCTTCAGCAGGAGGATCGCGGACTCCCCGTGCTTCCGGTCGATCGCACGCACTACGGGGGTCATTCCGTAGAACGTGTCCGAAACCTCGGTCGAGGCTCCCCGCTCGAGCAGGAGTTGGATGAGAGCGAGATGCCCCTTGTCGGCGGCGAAGAAGAGCGCCGTCGCTCCATACCGGTTCTTCGCGTCCACCGGGACTCCCGCGTCGAGGAGGGCCTTCGCTTTCGCGAGATCGCCCCGCCGCGCGGCCTCGCGGAGATCCTCCGCCTGGTCGAGCGCGAGAAGCGACGCGAGAACGAGAGCGAGGGTCATGACGCTCCGAAACAGTACAGCGCCCCGCGGGTCCTGATGTAGATCCGGCCATCGTCGATCGCGGGAGTCGCGTAGATGAGGTCCCCGAGATCGTTTACCGCAAGCACCTCGAGCCCCCCCCGGGGCGAGATCACCGCAATCTTCCCGAGCTCGCTCGCGAAAAAGACCTTGCCGTCGGCGGCAACGGGCGAAGCGAAGTAGTTGTCGACCGCCCCCTTCAGGCGGCCCTGCGCCCTCATCTCGCCCGTCTCCGGATCGAGCGTGGTCACGACGCCGCCGTCGTTCACCATGTAGAGCACACCCTGATAGAGGAGGGGCGAGGGAAGCTGGGGCACGCGCTTGTGATAGGCCCAGGCGACGCTCTCTTCCGTCATGTCGCCCTCGCCCCCGATGCGGATCGCGAGGATCCCGTTGCGTGAGGCGAGAGCGGCTTCGTAGTAGCGCCACTCCGCCTCGTCGAGGTGTCCGTCGCCGTTCAGATCGGTGAAACCGAACCAGGAGCGCGCGTGCCCTTGGACCTCGTCGCCTTCGAGCCGTCCGTCCTTGTTGCCATCCTGAGCGGCGAGCGCCTCTTTCCAGCCGAGGGCGGGAACGTTCGTCCCCGGCTGGTTCTCGGGGGCGCCGTAGCCGTTGATGTAGAGGATCCCATCGGCGAGCACTGGAGTCGACTTCATCTCGAAGGAGAGCCCCGTCACCCACCAGAGCTTCTTCCCGGTGGCCGCGGAGTACGACGTGACCTGGAACGACCCGGGCACCAGGATCTCGAGCTCGCCTTCCGCGGGACGGCTCAGGACCGGTGTGGAGTGGCCGCTCGTCGCCTCGGGCCTCTCCGTCTTCCAGGCCACCTCTCCCGTGTCGCGGTCGAGGGCGAGGATGTAGGAGTGCAGGTTCTGGTCGCACACGAGAACGACGTTGTCACCCGCGACGACGGGCGAGGCGCCCATGCCGTAGACGTTCTCGAAGGGATCGAGAGGGTACCGCCAGCGCTCGTTCCCCTCGAAGTCGTACGCCAGAAGCCCGTAGTCGGGAAAGAAGACGTAGACCGACTTCTCGTCGACGGCGGGACTGGGCGAGGCGGCGTTGTTGCGGTCGTCGACCTTGGTCACGCGC
>Ga0187893_10015491_pt1 | contig 10208 bp, 6 predicted proteins | sample MA1701074metaG_FD_139574 | JGI IMG/M metagenome (GOLD analysis project Ga0187893, IMG submission 139574) | White microbial mat communities from a basaltic lava cave in the Kipuka Kanohina Cave System on the Island of Hawaii, USA - MA170107-4 metaG ... | reverse complement strand
TGGTTGTGAGTCGCATGAAGATGTCTTCGAGGCTCAGGTTGACCGCCCGCAATTCGAGCAACTCAAATCCGGCATTGGCGACCCGCGCAGCGATTGGCGCGCGCAGATCAAGCCCCTGAACGCTTTCAACCAGAGCGCCGACCTGACCGTGGCCGTCGTTTTCGATCTCGACCTGGTTGATTCCTTCGAGCGATTCCAGCAGGCCGCGCAATCCCGGTTCATTACCTTTGACGACAATCTTCAATCGCTCGCCGTGCTTGTATTTCGCAGCCAGGTTCCTGGTCGTGTCAATATCCGCGATTCGGCCTTTATCAATGATGACCACCCGGTCGCAACTGATCTCGACTTCAGACAGGATGTGAGTTGACAGGATGATCGTGTGCTGGCCCGCCAGATTTTTGACCAGACTGCGGACTTCTTTGATCTGATTGGGATCGAGTCCGACGGTCGGCTCGTCGAGGATGATGACGTCGGGTTTGTGAATGATGGCCTGCGCGATCCCCACCCGCTGTTTGTAGCCACGCGAGAGACGTTTGATCAGCTCGTCTTTCTTGTCGGTGATGACGGCCATCCGCATCGCGTCTTCGACGCTTTTGGCGACCTCGCCCTCCGCCACGCCTTTGATGCGCGCGACGAAAGCGAGATACGCGCCGACGCTCATATCGGGATAAAGCGGCGGGGTTTCAGGCAGGTAGCCGATGCGCCGGCGGACTTCGATGGATTGATCCATAACGTCGAAGCCGGCGATCCGCGCAGTTCCGCTGGTCGCCGGCAGATAGCCTGCCAGAATGCGCATTGTGGTGGTTTTGCCCGCGCCGTTCGGGCCGAGGAAGCCCAGGATTTCGCCTTTTTCGACTCGGAATGAAATGTCGTTGACGGCGCGCGACTGTCCGTAGCTCTTCACGAGATGCTCAACTTCGATCAAGTCAGCCTCCGAATGAATACAAATTTAGAGTTGTCTGAATCAGGAGTTCCCACATGGGCCAACAGAAGTTGCAGATTGTATTGAGCGCGATGGAATGCGTCAAGAGGGCGTCAGGAAAGGCTTTCAGCGAAGTGAAGTTTACCTTGCGGCGTCCGGGCGAGGCTCCTACAATTCGCGTGTCACAAGAGTTCAATCTCAACCTTAGTTCTGCAAGCAGGTTCAAGACAAAATCGCGGGTTTTTGACGTTCACTTCTCAGCAAGCCTTCAAGGAGGTGGCAAATGATTCGACCCACGCGATTGCTGATTCTCGTCCTGGCGGTCTTCCCGGCCTTCGGCAATAGCCTCGCGCAAACGCCGCAGCGCGACAACCGTCCGCGCGCAGCTTCGATCAGCGGGCGCGTGACCGTCGGCGGCAAACCGGCGGCGAACGCGGTGGTGATGGTTGTGGAAGTCGATCCGCAATCGCGGAACGAATGGGCGTTCGTGTTCGGCGGCGAATCGTCTCATCGCGCCTTCATCAAAGCTCGGACCGATGGCGAGGGACGTTACCACGCGACGGGCCTGGCCGAAGGCGCTTACGTGATCCGCGCGCTTTCAAAAGCCTACACGCCGTCTAAAAGTTCGCCGGAATTCGACACCTCCCGATCGGTTACGCTCGACGAAGGTGAATCGCGCGACAACGTTGACCTCGCGCTCGTCCGCGGCGGCGTAATCACGGGCCGCGTGGTTGACGCCGAAGGCCGGCCCCTCATCGGAGCGCACGTGCAGTTGACGCTTTTGGACGAAAACGGCAGGCCGCACGGAGGATTCTATTTCGACAACTGGGAGATATTGCGGACGGATGATCGCGGCGTTTACCGCCTCTACGGCTTGGCGGCGGGACGTTACATCCTCAGCGCTGGCGGCGAGGGAGCGTTCAGTCGCGCGAGCCGCAGCCATCCCAAAACCTTCCACCCAGACGCCACGGACGAGAAGCAGGCGAAGGTCATCGAAGTCAAAGAAGGCGCCGAAGTCACAGACATTGACATCCGGCTAGGCGTCGCGAAGCAGACCTACGAAGCCGCAGGTCGGGTGATTGACGCCGAGACCGGACAACCTCTGGCGCAGGTGCAGGTGATGTGCATGGAAGCGCCGGATAAAGAAGGTAGGGGAGGGCGTACCAGCAGAGAGATGGCCACGGACGATCAAGGCAGGTTTCAATTCGCCGGATTGTCGCCGGGGCGATACGATCTGGTTTTGTCGAACCGGCCACGGGGGAGCGGCGAGCATTACAGCGAGGCGATCAGGTTTGAATTGAGCGACGCGGACGTGAGCGGTTTGGAGCTTAAAGCGATTCGCGGCTCGACCGTCACTGGCATTGTCGTTCTTGAAGGCGTTGGCGACCCTGTGGCTAAAGCAAAGTTGCAGCAGGCGTTGGTCAGCGTCTTCGTCGCCCGCAAACGCGAACCGGGCGCGGATGGCCCGGCATATTTGGGTCGCGGCCATTCCACTACAAAGATTGCCAGCAACGGCGGCTTTCGTTTGACCGGAGCGCAGCCTGGAATGGCGAGCTTCCACGTCGGAGGGCCGCAGGAAAATATATTCTGGATCAAACGCGTCGAGCACAACGGCGCGGAGATCAACAGCGCTCTTGAGATCAGACAAGGCGAGCAGATCACAGGCATCCGCATCGTTCTGGCTTACGCCAACGGGAGCATCCGTGGGCAGGTGGAGATCGCTGGCGGCCAATTGCCCGAAGGCTGGCACTTGCATCTCCGCGCAACTCCGATCAGAACGGCGGAAGACAAGGAAAACCGTCCGGCGTTTCACACAGGCATGGGATATACGGAGGCGGATGAAAAGGGCCGCTTCGTGATCGAGCGATTGGTCGCCGGGGAATACGACCTGACGCTCCACGTGATGGTCAGAGTGAGCCAGTACGATTGGAGCAGCGCGCCGGGAATGAAGCCAATCAAGCAGCGCGTCACCGTCAACAGCGGCGCCGAGACGCCGGTCAAGATCACCCTCGACCCGGCGCGCAAGCCACAGGAGGATCGCCAATGAAGCGCGCGGTAATCCAGTTGCTGATCGTTCTCTGCGCGGCGCCGGCCCAATTTGTCTTCGCGCAGCAGCCGCCAACCTCAAATCAAACCGGGCAAAGCGCCGCGCGGCAGAAACGCGAAGGCGCGATCACAGGCCGCGTCATCGGCCCCGACGGACAACCGCTGGCCGGGGCGGAAATCTTCGCCCGCCGGATCAGTGAAAGAGGCGGATCGAACCTTTCGGTGACGAGCGATGACGACGGCAATTTCAAACTGACCGGTCTCTCGCCGGGAGCTTACAGGCTCAGCGCTTACGCGCCGGGTTATATCAACGCTGAGTTTCCGAGCGAGAACGATGTTCATCGCCTCGGCGGGAACGTGACGATCAACTTGATCAAAGGCGGCGTGATCACCGGGCGAGTGACAGACGAGGCGGGCGAGCCGATGGTCGGGGTGAAGGTCTCGCCGCAACGCCTGCGCGATCTTGAAGGTAAAGCGGCAAGCTCCCGTTTTGATAACTTCGATGGCCTTGGTTGGATGACGGATGATCGTGGGATTTACCGCGTCTACGGATTGCCGCCGGGCGTTTACATCCTCAGCGTCGGCGCCGGCTACGGGTACTCGTATGATGAGGCGCAGATCAGCCGCGACGCGCCGACCTACTACCCATCGGCCACGCGCGACACGGCGGCCGAGATCAGCCTGCGCGGCGGCGAAGAGGTTTCAGGCATTGACATCCGCCATCGCGGCGAACGCGGCCACATCGTCAGCGGCGTAATCTCCGGCGACATCGAATGGTCGCCGCCTTACAGCCACGTTTCGGTCACGCTGAGAGGGATTGAAGCCGGGCTGTTCAAGGTTTCGGGCACAACTCCTAACTCGCGCGGGTTTGCGATGTGCGGCGTGCCGGACGGCGAATACGAGTTGGCTGCCTCGCGCTCGGGCGGGGATAGAGATGAAACGTTCAGCTCGGCGCCGCGCCGCATCTCGGTTAAGGGCGCGGACGTCGGTGGCGTCGAGCTGAAACTGGCGAAGCACGGCTCGATCTCCGGTCGCGTAGTGATCGAATCGTCGAAGAGGTGCGCAGGCAGCGGCGGCGAAGTCGAAGGTCGAGTCGCAGATCAGGCTCAGGAAGCGACAGGTCGCCAGCCGGTGGTCGAAGAAATCACTCTCAAAGCCGAACGTGACGAACCCGACCAGAGCGCGCGAAGACCGCGGTTTGGCGAATCCGAATTCAGACGCAACCAAGCGCCGAGCGAGAAAGGCGAGTTCGCGCTGAAGAGCCTCGAAGCGGGTCGTTACCGCATCGCGGCCAACCTGCCCGAGGACGGCTGGTTCGTCCGCGCGGTCAATCAACCCGGCGCGGGTTCGGCGAAACCGGCGGCAGGCGCGGCGAAAAGCTCCATTGACGCGGCGCCGAGCGGCGTCACGATCAAACCCGGCGAGACGTTGTCCGGCGTCGAAGTGATCGTCGCCGAAGGCGCGGCGTCGTTGAGCGGACGCGTCGTTCCAGCGAAAGAGGGAATGAAACTGCCATTGCGACTGCGCGCGCATTTGATTCCGGCGGAAGCGACGGCAGCGAATGATGTGATGCGTTACGCCGAAGCCGTCGTTCGCGACGATGGCTCGTTCGAGTTCAAACACATCGCGCCCGGCAAGTACCTGTTGCACGCCAGGCAGGTCGCGGAGAGGGAAGCAAGCGATGATCAGGTTCGGCCCGCCGCCTGGGACGCCGGCGAGCGGTCGAAGCTGCGCCGCGAAGCCGAAGCCGCGAAGAATGAAGTCGAGCTTCAGTCTTGCCAGCGCGTGAAAGATCATGTCCTTCGGCTCAATCGTTAGCTTTATTCCGGTTTTTGGCCGACAGAAAAATGGGGGACAGAAAAATGTCAAAACTCAGTTTCGTTCTCGGCATTCTCGCTTTGCCTCTGGCGCTTCTTTCAATTCAGGCTCAGCCGGCGGAGACGAAGGCCGGCGCGGCCACGGTTTCCGGCCGGATCACGTTGAAAAACGAACCGGCGCGCGGCGTGACCGTTTTGTTGCAGGGGCAAAGTCAGAACTCTTCCAATGCGCCTCGCGCCAAGACCGATGAGCAGGGGCGGTTCCGTTTCACCGGCGTCGCCGGCGGAAGGTATTCAATCTTCGCGCTCGCGCCCGGGTATATCTCAGCGGGAGATGATGGCGCCGGTGGGCGCGGCCAGATGCTTAATGTCGCCGAAGGCGAGAAGGTCGAGAATATTGACCTCGAAATCAAACGCGGCGGCGTGATTGCCGGGCGAATCACTGATTCGCAGGGCCGCCCGGTGATTGAAGAGACGGTCAACCTCAGCAAGTTCGACAGTAACGGCAGGCCACAGAACTACTGGCTCTACAACCTGGGCTTTGAGATGTACCGGACGGATGATCGCGGCGCCTATCGCATCTTCGGCTTGCCCGAAGGACGCTATCTGGTCAGCGTCGGGCAGGCGCAGAGGCCAGGATCGGTCAGCATTACTTCGAACCGCCTATTTTATCCGCGCGTGTTTCATCCGGATGCGACCAGCGAAGCTGAAGCGAAGGTGATTGATGTCAGCGAAGGTTCGGAAGCGACCGACATGGACATCACCGTTCCCGATCCGAAACAGACCTACGACGTTTTTGGCCGGGTTGTGGACGCCGACACAGAGCAGCCGGTTCCAAACGTGGAGCTTGTTGTTGGCGGGCTATCTCAAGATGGCAAACCCACAGGCGGATGGGCGGGAATCGGAGAGCGGTCGAGGCCGAATGGCGAGTTTCGCCTGGTCGGCGTGTTGCCGGGCAGGTACGCGCTTTGGGCCAGGCCTGATGAAAAGAGCGACAGCGGATTTATCAGTGAGCCGGCGATCTTCGATCTCAGTGAAGGCGATGCGACGGGCGTCGAGGTCAAAGTTCGTCAGGGCGGCTCGATCAGCGGCGGCGTCGTCATCGAAGGAACGAGCGATCCGAAGGTTCTCGCGAAATTGTCGCGCGTCAACCTCCGCACCTACATCAGACCCGCAATCTCAGGGCAGCCGACTTTTTGGCGTGGAGACGTGGTCAAGGCCGACGGCGGTTTTCGCATACGCGGGTTGCAGCCAGGCAAGGTGGTTATTGCGATGGATCAATCGCCGGAAACGCGCGGCCTGACAGTTGCGCGAATCGAGCATAACGGGGCGGCGGCGCGTGATGGGATTGACGTGGGCGCGGGAGAGCACGTGACCGGTGTGCGCGTCGTTCTGGTTTACAGCACGCTCGCGATTCGCGGCGAGGTGAAGGTCGTTGGCGGCGCGGCGCCGGCCGGCCTCAGGTTCTTAGTTTTGGCCCGCAGAACGGATCAGCCGACGCAAGGTTTATCGGGCGTAGAGGTTGACGCGCGAGGACAATTTATTTTTGAGAATGCGCCGCCGGGCGAATATGAGATCAGGGTTATGCCGAACAACAGTCAGCGATTAAACCCGCAAATCATACGGCTGATTTCATCGGCCAAAGAAAGAGTCTTTGTCGCCGGCGACAATCCACAGCCTGTCGTTCTCGTAATTGACCTGAGCCGGAAGGAGGGAAATCAATGAGATCGCTTCTTTTTCTCTTCGCGCTCTTCGTCTCTTCGTGGTTTGCGCCTCTGGCGGCAAAGGCGCAGACGGGAGAGATCACGGGCCGCGTCGTGACCGAAGACGGAGCGGGAGCGCCCAATATGATGGTGCTTCTGAGCCCCGTCGCCGGAGGCGCTCGCGCGACATCCGGCGCTTCGCAGAATCGAACCAGCACTGACGAAGAAGGCAATTTCAAATTCGCAGGGCTGGCGCCGGGCCGCTATTCGATCAGCGTCCCCAATATGAAAGGCTACGTGCGCAAGCTCGCTCCGGTTGATGAGCGGCAGACCCCCGTCTATTACAGTCCGGGCGACAGCGTCACGATCACGATGATCAAAGGCGGCGCGATTACGGGCCGAGTCACGAACACGATGGGAGAACCGTTGATCGGCGGGCAGGTCGGCGCCCTGATGGTGCGCGACGCTGAAGGCAAGCCGCTTCGGGGTGGAGGGAGCGGTCGTGGGCGATTTACCGATGATCGCGGCGTCTATCGAATCTACGGGTTGCTGCCGGGAACTTATGTCGTCTCCACGCGCAACAGTATCACCGGCCCTTTCCCCACGCCTTACGACGGAGACGTTCCGACTTATCATCCATCGGCGCCGCGCGATACGGCCGCCGAAGTGACGGTCACCATCGGCGGCGAAGCGAGCGGCATTGACATCCGTCATCGGGGAGACCGGGGTCGCACGCTCAGCGGCGTGGTCAGCGGCGGCAAGGAAGCCACATCCAAGCCCGCCACATCCGTTGCGCTTTTCGATACGTCAGCGGCGACATCCGCCGGGTCGAGCTTTGTCCGTCCAGGCGCCGAGAGAGGGTTCGCGTTTTCCGGCCTGCCGGACGGCGAATACGTCGTCATTGCCAGGAGCGCCGGCGAAGACGTCGGTCTGGCTTCGGCGTGGCGTCGCGTATCGCTCAAGGGGAGTGATGTCACCGGAGTCGAATTGAAGCTTTTGCCGTTAGGTTCGATCAGCGGTCGCGTCGTCGTCGAAGCTTCGCCGGACGTTTGTGACGGCAAACGCAAAATTCCGCTGGAAGAGTTTTCTCCGACGGCGCTTCATGACGATCTGTCGAAGGACGATCCGACGTTCTTGCCCTGGCGTAACTTTTCCAATCCTCGCGTGAACGAGAAAGGCGAATTCACGATCAACGACGTTGATCCGGGCCATTACCGGATCGGAATGCGGTTGCCGGACGAAAATTATTACCTGAAGGCGGTCACCGCGCCCACGAATGTTCCTGTGCGAAGAGGCGCGGCTGCGGCGGTCAACCACATTTCGCGCTACGGATTGGCGCTCAAACAAGGCGAGAAGTTGGCCGGCGTTACAGTGACTGTCGCTGAAGGCGCGGCAAGTTTGCGAGGCAAAGTCATTGCCGAAAAGACAGGCGCGCAGTTGCCGGAAAGATTGCGTGTTCACCTGATCCCAGCCGAGCCGAACGCGGCTGATGACGTGTTGCGTTACGCCGAAGCGTTGGTCCGAGCCGACGGCGCGTTCGCTTTGAATAACCTCGCGCCAGGCAAATACTGGTTAATAGCGCGCGCCGCGCCGAACGAAGAGCCGAGCGACCGTCCGGTCAAGCCGATCGCCTGGGACGCCATTGAGCGGGAGAAGCTTCAGAAGGAGGCTGAAGCGATGAAGATTGAGGTCGAATTGAAATCTTGTCAGCGCGTGGCGGATCAGATGATCAAGTATTCGGCGAAATAGTGTGGGCGACTGGTCAATGCTTGCGTGATTTCGTCGCTTGTTTCCGTGTTGAATCGCTGGCTCGTTTTTTGCCATTCTCTTTGACGCCGTTATGTCTGACACCATTCAGCCTGGCCAGCCAGTCTTTGAGGTCTTTGACTTTGGCGAAGTCAAACAAGGCCACACCGAGGTCTTCCAGTTGTTCGGTTGACAATTTCTTGATCTTAGCCAGTGTCCGCGAATCTAATTCGCCGAAACGATGCGTAAGCAGGCGGTGAACGAGTTGTTCGACGCCTTGTTGCAGGCCTTCTTTTTTGGCCATTCTTTCCCAACTTGAGATCAGCATTTTCTTTTCCTCCTCGTACTCGTGGATTTCATTCCGCAGCTCTGTTTCCAGCTCTTCCGGCAAGGTAATCAAATAGTCAATCACACGGAACAGATCGCGAATATCCTGGCGCGAAAACCCACGTTCGTAAAGCCCAAGAATCAATTCGCGCTTGGCGGTGAACTTGCGCGCATTGTCGCCTTTCGCTTCGAGAGCTTTCAACTGCGCCATAATGACGATGGCGAATGGGTTGCGGCTCGCTTCCAGTTCTCCCCAACGGGCGGCGAAATCGCCGAGATTGGCGACCGGGAAATCGAAACTCACACGGCAGTCGAGAAACCCCGCTTCGTAATGCCCGAAGCTCGCGCTCTTGCCGGCGTCGAAGACCACAGCCAAACTCATTACTGGAACGCGATAGCGGTCGAAGATGCGGTAATGATAAATGTACATCCGCTCGTTGAAACCGCGAGGCGGGCGACCCTGGACTTCGATGTGAATGAGCAGCCACGTGGCGGCGCCGTTTTTCAGATAGACCTGCGCGAGTTTGTCAACCACGCGCCTGCCGGTCGCGGACTTGGGCGCGATGCGGGCGAGTTCCTTATCGAGAAAGGTATAACCTCGCGCCCAGTCAATCTCGGCGTGAAGGGATGGAAACAAGAGGGCGATGAAAGCCTCGAAGTAGAGGTTCAACGCCTCCTTCCACGCCTCGTCGGATTCCGACGAGGCGGGTTTAGAGGGTCGCGGGGGATGTTTGGCCATTGAAAGAACAATGTTGTCAGCGCCGGTCAGTTACTGTGTTGATGAGTTATTGCGATTGAGGCCGGGCAGAAAGGCGTTTGTAATACTCATCCACCAGCTTGCGATAAGCCGCCGGCGCCGCGCCTTCATCCGACAATCGCAGATTGTTCTTGCCCAGTTTGAGTTGCAACCGTTTGCTCAATTCCAACTCGACGCTGCGCAGCGGTTCGATGACCTGATCCTTCAGCAGGAGCGCGGTCTGCATATCGTCGCGCGTGAGCGCGTCGTTGGCGCGACGCAGACCCTCGATGGCCTGATCCAGGCTGCGTCCCAGTTCACGGTCACGGCCCAGGCCGCGGCGCAAGTCTTCGGCGTCGCGCAAAAGCTCGCGCAACTCAGAACCGGCTTGGCGGTCGGCGCTCCCCCGGATGGGGCCGCCACCGGAATTGGCCTGAGCGCTTTGCGAGTTGGGCGTTTGTTGGCTGCGGTCGCCGCCTTGCTGACTGCCGCCGCTCTGCTGGCCGCCTTGTTGCTGACCACCCTGCTGTTGGCCACCTTGTTGCTGTCCTTGCTGCTGGCCGCCTTGCTGTTGCCCCTGCTGTTGCCCTTGCTGCTGGCCACCTTGCTGTTGTCCGCCTTGTTGTTGCCCTTGTTGTTGTCCTTGTTGCCGTCCTTGTTGTTGCCCCTGTTGATTGTTTTGTTGGCCTCGCTGGCCTTGTTGTCCCTGATTCTGGTTTTGCTGCCGGTTGTTCTGGCCTTGCTGCCCTTGTTGATTCTGAGCCGATTGTTGATTGGCGCCTTGCTGGCCCTGCCGGTTCTGCTGTTGGCCTTGGCCTTGCTGCTGTCCCTGTTGCTGGCCTTGTTGTCCCTGCTGTTGCCCCTGCTGTTGGCTGTTGGCTTGATTGCCCGGTTGATTACCCTGATTGTTT
>Ga0187893_10015490_pt1 | contig 10208 bp, 5 predicted proteins | sample MA1701074metaG_FD_139574 | JGI IMG/M metagenome (GOLD analysis project Ga0187893, IMG submission 139574) | White microbial mat communities from a basaltic lava cave in the Kipuka Kanohina Cave System on the Island of Hawaii, USA - MA170107-4 metaG ... | reverse complement strand
GCGGTGTCTTTTTTCCCAAATGCCAATAAAAACATCTGAAACTACTTCTTGTGCATCGTCGTTGGATTTGAGAATAGACCAGGCAAAGCGGCAAAGAGGTTTATGCAGCAAGAGGAAAAGTTGTTTATAGGCAACCTGGCTATCGTGCAGACCAATCTCAGCAAGCAATTGTTTAATGTGCCCATTTTCAGGCATAGCTATAAGCAGCGTTTGGTATGTAAATATAATTATTTTCGGCCATAGGGAAATTTATAGCTGAATTTTCGCTGTTTAAGTAACCCCATCTGGCCCGTATCTACGTTGGTCGGAAAACAATATTTAATGTAACAAAATTGCTGCCTGGAAGAGGCAAGCATTTGACATGGAGCAACTTACCCGTCTTTTTTAGCTTTACACTTCATAATCGTAAGCACATACCATCATCATATAATAGCACAATCTGATTTAAAAAACTACTTCCTTTTTTAATCAGCTCCTATTTTTTATGTTGAAATCTATAATCCGCTACAATACCATCCACCAGCATTTTTTCTCCTTCATAAGTTGTTTTTCCGCCAGTGGGTACACATACAATTACCGCAGCTTGTTGCGATGCTATTTCTATTTGTGTTGATGAAGAAACATTCCTGGCAATAAAACTACCAGATACCGTATTGTACAAATCGATTGCCTGCCCCTTATCTATATTCATAAAAACCGATTTGGTTTCGGTATAAGGGTTATAATATAAATACGATGGATAAGCCTTATCATGATAAAAATCTGTAGCCAATAAGTTTAATTGTAAAATTCCGGGAACATCGGTTGTACGGATAATACTACCGAATATGCCGGCGTGGCCACTTCCATAAATACTCAACTGGGATTCTTCGGGATTTTTGCCGGGTACCCATTTAGGGCCATCACCCTGCGCAACCGGCGCTTTCAAATTGGTATAAAGATTATCAAAAGTAGAGCTCTTTGCCATGCCTTCATACGCAATAACGCCTTTCGTAACAGCAGCCAGTTGCGGAATAGTCTCATGCTCATCGGGCATGTATTGCGGATAAAAAAATCTTGCGGCATTGGCGGCATTCAGCATCCACTTTCCTATCGCCACGGCATAAGACTGGTCATAACGCACCATCGGCACCATTGGCCATGCCATATCATACGTATTCATTAAAAAACCATACCCGCCATGATCCACTGTGCTGCCAACAATGCCGGATATATCTATCCCATTCCAGTTGCCGAGCAATACTCCCCAGCCTTCCCTGCAAATGGGCGTTCCGTCAAAACTCCAGCCCAGCATTTTATTTATATCATAATCTTTCCCCTGCTCTGCATTTATCCTTGTTGCTAAATAGGCACCAAAGGGCATCAACAATTCATAAGTAGGATTTAATGACTGAGATTGCAAAGCAGTTAATGCACTCATAGCACCTTTCAAATAACGCTGATCGCCAAACTTTTTATACGCTGCATATAATACCCATGCATGACCGGCGGCAGCATCCGGCTGTGCACAGATATTATTTTTCATAGGTGTCATTTTACCATAATCAAAATAGGACCAGTCATAATTTCCATTCAATATTGAATCGGCTTTATAAAATTTCTCTGCAATGCTCCTGGCTATTTCAGTAAAGCCCGGTTCATTGGGATAGTGATCGTAAATAGCATAAAACAAAACATTTGGGTAAACATCATACCACCAATCACGACCATATCCTCCACCTAACAGCGCTACTTCGGGACAAGTGTTGTTCATCATAATATCCCAACCGGTTTCTTTATTAAAATAATTTTTCAGCATGCCCACATAATTGAGGCTTTGCTGATTGCTTTTATCAATACCCACCAATGTGGCACCCATTACGGCACCCATTGTTGCCAGGGCTTCATGAAACATTCCTTTATTATTAGCCGGCCCCTGGCGAACATCGCCTACAGCGGTGTACAAGCCAACCACCGTTTGAGGAAAATTTTTATTACTGCTATCCATCCATACCATTGGCCAGAATTTGCCTTTGGCATTAAAATCATATACGGTGCTATCAAATTTCAGCGCCAGTTTTTGATAGTCTATTATTTCCAGGGGCTGTGGCAGGTTTGGCATCTTATCAACATGTGGGATATTCTGTTGATGAACCTGTAATCCTTCGGGCTCTTTATCTTTACAAGAGGCAAAAAACAGACAACTGAAAATAATTTTTAAACTATTATTCATACTATCCTTTATTTTTTATTTTTTGAATGTAACTCATCCTTTCCACTATACTATTACTTCCGCCACTTCGTTCAGCACTTTCATTTCATTGGGCTCAGCTTCTTCCGGAGCGAGCACTTTTCCCTGTTCAATAATTTTTTTGGCTACCACTATTGCTAATAACTGCAATAGCCCGATTATAATGATGGCATAACGCAAAGCAACTTCTGTAGAGATGGTGTAAGCTAATACAAGAAATGTTCCTGCGCCTAAAAATCTGCCTACATATAATCCGGCTTCATGGTTCAGGATATAAGCAAATTCTCCCCTTTTCTCAATTTTCGAAACTATATCAATCACTTTAAATTGAATAGGAAAATACGCAAGGTCCATCAACGGCTTTGCAATCAGCAACAACATAATGAATAGCACCACACCGGTTTGGTTGAATAATATCCCGTTCAGTACAGCGCCTGAGGCAAACAAGCCAAGTCCTGCTGCATATATTTTTATCCTGTCGGATGGTTTGGAAAGACGTCCCAGCACATACATGATCACTGCCGCAATTACAGCACCAATAGATTGAGCCGTTCCCAATGCACCTTCCTTGCCCAGCAATAACATAATGAGCATGGCCGGCGCCGTTACCAGAAAACCCTGTGCCAGCCCCTTTAGCAGCGCTAAAGACAATAGCCTATACCACAGCGGATGAAATTTAAAAAACACATACCGTTTTTGTGCCGGATTTTTAAATGTGCCCCTGAAGCAAACGATGGATGCCAGGATAGTTATTAAAAATACCGCCCCCGTAACGATGCGGTAAGCCATGTTTACTTGTGTACCACCTCCTCTTGATTCAATAAACCAACCGATGGTAACAGGTATGATAACGGCAATGATGGTATAAAAAAATGTCTCAAGGCCATAATAATAATTCCGGTTATTATCGTTGGTAATAGCCAATGCCAGGTAATCCCGGTTAGCCCAGTAAAAGCCAAAGGACAAACCCATGGTAATGCCCGCAAACCCGATCCCCACCAGATCAAGTGTCTTCAACGACATCATGATCATCATAGATACGGCGCTGAGCATCATACCGGCGGAATACAATTTCCGGATGTTAAAATGTTTCAGCAGATAGCCGTTTAACAGGAAGGTGAGTGGTATGCCTGTATAAATGGTGAGTTGATAAATAACTACTTTAACCGGATCGTTGGAGCTTCGCATAACATAAGCGGCAACGAAAATATCTATCACCGGTAATACCAGTGCATACACGAGGTTGGTCAGGACCAGGGTTTGAAAATTATGCGGCTGGCTTTTAAAATGATCAACTTCTGTTTTTAGTTTATTGAGCATGATTATATTTTAATAGTGAGCAAATTTCTTTTAAAGAAAAATGAGCCCCACAAACAAATTCGTCAGCAGCGCCATAATAAATAGTAATGGTGTCTCCATCCGGATTTACAATATGACCGTTGGTAAATACCACGTTACTAAAAAAACCACTCAATTCATACGTGGCAGCAGGTGCCATGATGGGCTCTTCTGTGCGGGCAATAACTTTTGAGGGATCGTTACTATCTAAAAGAAAAGCGCCTAAACAATAATGATGCTCATGATTAGCGCCATGATATATTTCGAGCCAACCTTTATCTGTTTTAATAGGTGCTGCCCCTGCGCCTACCCTTTCACTATCCCAGGCATCTTTCCGGGTTTTAATAATGCATTGATGATTGCCCCAGTGGATGCCATCAGGCGATGAGGCCAGCCAGATATAATTACCGCCAATATCTACACTGCTTGGGCGATGCAATGCATAATACAGCCCATTTATTTTTTCTTCAAAAATAGCGCAATCCTTATTATGCGGCGGCAGTATCATTCCATGTGACTGAAAATTTTTCCAATCGGTAGTGGTGCGTAAACCAACACCAACACCATTACCAGATACTGCTGTAAAGGTGAGGTAATATTTATTTTCCAGATGGGTCACCCTGCAATCTTCCACGCCAAATGTTTGAAGGATTCCTTCCCCTACTACTAATGACTGATACCCGTGCGGCTCATAAAACCGGATGCCATCATCGCTGCAAAGCAATCGGAGGTGAGACAGCGTAGTTAAATAATCAACTCCTTTATAATTGATCACTCTCGCATCTGTTGCTTTTAAGTCCGGATCATCTTTAGCTATTTCAATAATTTGAGTGGCGCCTGTTTCCGTGAGTATAGGAAATGAGATGGTATTTTCCTTTTGCCCGGGTCTTTCCGCCACCCTTACTATCAACCAGGTTTTACCATCATATTGAAATACTCCGGGATTTAAAAGACAGGTAATTTCAAGCCCGTCGCTGCTTGCCTTTAAATCAGCCGGTGATAATAGTGGGTTTTCAGCAAAGCGTTTCGCTATATCTTTCATATCAAATTTTTATTCAGAACTACTATAAAGGAATATCTTCAGGACAACGTCATGATATTATAGCCGGGCTCATGTAAATGATTTACAAATAAACGTTGTTATAAAGAGAGGTCATAAAGACCTCTCTTGCTCTAACCAAAACTAACTGCTGCCTATGAGAAAAATCAATATCCGGTATTCTGTGTTAAAGTACCGGCAGATGCGTCAATTTCACTTTGAGGGATTGGGTAAAGGTAGTGCCTGTCCTGGAAGTTTTTTCCTTGCGCAGTCAAAACAGCTTTAGCAATTTTCCATCTTTTTAAATCCAGCATTCTTTGAGACTCAAAACCAAGTTCTACTCTTCTTTCTGATATCAACCATGCTTTGATAACGGCTTTATCAGAGGAAGCAGATCTGTCTGGTAAAGTACCTGCAGGCGGTGTACCACCTGTAGCCGTTACACTATTTCTTGCTCTTGCCCTTACCTGGTTGATAATTGCAATGGCTTCCGGATACTTGCCTGTTTCATTATATGCTTCTGCCTTCCAGAGCAACACATCGGCAAAACGGATATAAACTTTATTAGTGGGTGCATCATCATTTCCTTTATAGGTACCATCTAAACTACCTAACAGCTTATTTACCCATTGAGCAGGTGCATTTACAGTATATAATTTCCGGGGATCATTGGCTTCAAAAGCGTTCAGGAAATCAGTACTGGGTGCAAAAAATCCCCAGCCTAAAGGAGCACAAATACCATTGCCATTTCTTGGTGTCTGATTAAACTGGTGGTCGTAAGAAAAGATAACTTCACCATCATCAAATTCTTTATTAACATCAAATGCATCAAAATAATTTGCATTCAGGCTATAAAAGCCAAGCGCTTCTAATTCTGATACCAGGGTTATTACTTCGTTCCATTTTTCAGTATATAAAGCCGCTTTGGCCTGCAGCGCTATAACAGCGCCTTTAGAAATCCTCCACTTTTCCGTAACGGAACTATATTTAGCATTGGGTAATAAAGCTTTTGCTAATACCAGGTCAGCTTTTATTCTATCCCATACGATGGCTTTGTCAGCTCTTACTGCTACTTCAAAAGCCTCTTCAAAAGTTTTTACCGGTTCCAAAATTAACGGCACATCGCCAAAATTGGTAACCAAAGAAAAATAGTAATACGATCTTAAAAAATAAGCTTCTCCTAATAGCTGGTTTTTTCGTGCAGTAGTTATACCTGTAATAGCTTCTATGTCTGTCCTGGTTAAAAAACTAATGCCAATATTAATTCTTTTTATTCCTTCATAATTGTACTTCCATAAGCCATTGGGGCCGCCATTGGCGGCAGTGAAAGTAAAGTTATTTATGTCATCCATCCAGGGTTGATCACCGTCCGCATTCCATTTCTTTTCCATATCATCAGATGCAATATCCTGCATGACGTAATCATTTTGAAATACAAGGCCACCACCCCAATCCCATTCTGCCAGTATATTTAGCCGGTTGGAAAGCAACTGATAAGATGAGCGCACAGAAGTTTCTACCGTGTTAAGAGTTGGTGTTGAATTTACCTGGGCTAAGGTTAATAAACCTATAGGTTCAGTCGTCAATTGTTTCTTGCAACCTGCAAAAAACGAAATGACGGCTATGATCCCTATTTTAGATATTGTTTTCATTATTAATATTTTTAAAGTTTGATTTTTGCGCCAATAATAAATGCTGTTGATTGTGGATAGGTACCCTTGTCCAGCAACGAGGTGGATTCAGGGTCTAAACCCGTATAGTCTGTTACCGTAAATACGTTTTGACCCGATGCATACAGGCGTAAATTTTTTATCCCCAACCTTGATGTTTTGAAAGTATATCCTATTTCAATATTTTTCAGCCTTAAGTAAGAGGCGTCTTCAACAAAAACACTGGAAACCTGACCACCACCATTGTTATTAAAAGTGACACGAGGAGTAGTATTGCTGCTTCCTTCACCATCCCAACTGTTCAATACCGCCGTAGTTGAGTTAAACGGACGGGTATCGTAATTGAGTATTTGCTTCAGGTCATTGAATCGGTCAACCCCTTGTACGCCCTGAAATAAAAATGAAAAATCGAACTGCTTGTACTCTGCCGAAAAGGAGAAACCATAAGTGAGTTTAGGAATGGGATTACCAATGAAAGCCCTGTCATTCGCATTGATCTCGCCATCATTATTTAAATCTTTGAACCTGATGTCGCCGGGTTGTTGGGTATTGTTGTTGGGATTTTTAAACAACTGTTTGCTTATTTCACCGGCATTTTGATAAATACCTTCAAACACTAAACCATAATATGAACTGATAGGCCGGCCGGCCTCAGTTCTTGTACGTGTTATATCATCTATAATATTTGGCAAAAATGTATATAGCTTCTCCACCCTGTTAGTAAGGGTGGCCATGTTTGCATTAATGCCATATTTAAAGTCACGGTCATTATTATTATAGTTAATGCCAAATTCAAAGCCTTTATTGCTTACTTCACCTGCGTTAATAAAGGTTCTGTCAATTACACCAACAGAAACGGCCGGTAGCCCGACAGCTAATATGATATCAGTCGTCTTTTTTATAAAATAATCCGCTGAAAAAGAAAGTTTATGATTAAGTATACTCATATCCAAACCAAAGTTGGTTTGTGCAGTAGTTTCCCATTTTAAATCAGGGTTTCCATAACGTTTTACATTTACAACACCGCCCACCTGGGTTACAATAGATTCATAAGCATAGTTTGGAATTTCCTGGTTTCCTGATTCACCCCAACTGGCCCTAAGCTTTAAATCAGACAACCAATCAAAACTTTCCATGAATTTTTCTTCTGAAATTTTCCAACCGCCGGAAACGGAAGGGAAATACGCCCATTTATTATTTGGACCAAAGCGGGAAGAGCCATCTGCTCTTACAGATGCCGTAGCAAAGTATTTATTCTGGTAGCTATACGTTCCTGAAGCAAAGTAAGATACTAAGTTCCATTCGTTAGCAGATCCTGCACTACGCTGGTTGGATGAACTGCCATAGTCAAGGTATCTGAAAGGGTCAGTTATATTATCGAAGTTTTGTCTGCTGCCACCAATTCCTGATGTTTTATAAGTAATATATTCTGTTCCCAGCAAAGCATTAATGTTGTGCTTTCTATTGATAGTTTTCAGGTAGTTCAGTGTATTAGTGAAAGTGAAGATTGTAGTTTCACCCCTGTTTTCATCCAGATTATTGGGTTTATTATTGCGTCCCTGGCCGGGATAAATTTCATTAGGATCATTATCATTATCATCCCCAAAATTTTCTGCAAATCTTTTGTTATGAGAAAAGATAATATCCGCTCCAATACTGGATCTGAATGTCAGGGCCTTATTTCTTAAGAACGCATATTCACCAAATACATTTCCAAATGTTTGATAGGTTTTTCGATTGTCATCATTAAAAACTACGAAAGCAATAGCGTTACCAACAAATTCATAGTTTTTGGACCATCCCCCATTGCTATTATTATTGAGATAAAAGGGCAGATCGGTAAATGGGTTTGCTGCAGAATAAGTAGGGTCTGTTGTGCTTTTGTAAACAGGCACAACAGGGACTCTTAACGCTGCATAGCGGATAACGCTTTCATCAAACGAAGCCACTCTGTCTTGTTTTGCATAAGTTAACTGAACATTTGCACCTGTTTTAAAACGATCTGTAATGTTTGCAGTAATATTTGTTCTGAAATTAATACGCTGGTATTTGTCATGGTCAAAGACCACGATACCATCCTGCTCATAATAACCTGCAGACATTAAATACTGTACCTTATCGCTGCCACCACTTGCTGAAAGCTGAAAGCTGTTGGATTTCCCGGTGTTAAACAATTCATCCAACCAATCTGTATCGGCCAAATCCGGTCTGCTTCTATCTGCCTGGTAAGGGCTGATAGCCGTAGGCGAATTTCCAATAGTATTATGCCAGGCTTTATCTTTTACTGTTAAGTACTGATCTGCATTTAACATTTTAGGAAGATTGGTAGCATTATGATACCCTGAAAAATAGTCAAGATCAATATTCATCCTGCCTTTTTGTCCGCTATTGGTAGTAATTACAACTACGCCACCTGCGGCTCTTGAACCATAAATAGCAGTAGCCGAGGCATCTTTTAAAACGGTCATAGATTTTATATCCGATGGATTCAGAAAAGAAATATCACGGGTAGGAACGCCATCAACCACGTATAACACATCGTTATTGCCTATGGTGCCTTCGCCTCTGATCCTGACTTTAATTCCATCTCCCGGCGCACCTGTATTGGCGGAAACAACAACGCCTGCTACCTGCCCTTGCAAGGCTTGCGCAACATCTGCAATTCTTGTTTTTCTTAAATCGCCCATATCAACAGTAGAAACAGCGCCGGTTATTGATCCCTTTTTTTGGCTGCTATAACCGACGACCACTACATCCTGCAGGGTATTTTCACCTACCTCTAAGGTTATGATCAATTCCGTTTTGCCCGCTACTGAAACTTCCTGCTTTTTAAAGCCAACATAGGTGAGCACCAATACAGCATTGTCCGGTACAACCAATGCAAAACTTCCATTTACATCCGTTGTAGTCATATTGGTTGTATTTTTTTCGCCAACTGTAACACCCGGCAAGGGCTCTCCTGCACCGGAGGTTATTTTTCCTTCAATTTTTTTAGTTGTTTGCGCTGATACTGAAACTTGCATCATCGCAATTAAAATAAAGCAGAAGCAGAGTTTTAAACCCCGCAAAAAATAGTTGGGAAGGGAGCGAATGATTTGTGTGAGATCTTTTTTCATACATGCAGCGTTTTAATGTTCAAAGTTTAAAAAATTAGAAGCCTGAATCGAAATAAGCATTTACTTATACATTTTAGATCGGTTAAAAAATTGATCTATGATATAATCTTTGTAGTTTGAAACCAGCGCTATGATACTATTACCTGTTCTGTTTTTTATGATTTGAGACCATCTCAGCCTGCGTAAGCCGGCCACTTCACTTGCTATAAGTATAAAGACATTTTGGTAAGGCCGTTTAGCGGATGATTGCCAGAAATTGGTTATTGTCCATTTTGCCGGGGATAAAGTCGTTGCTATATGGCCATTGGGATGAATATTTCCTCTAACTTTCAGGGTAAGTAATTGGCTTTTGGCGATTGGGGAATTAAATAAAATAAACGGGCAAGCCCCAAAAACCTGCAGCCGGTTCTTTTCTATTAACATAAGCAGTAATTGGGCTATAAAGCTACCATTACTGCGAGGCCAGCTTATCCACTATAGTTACATTTTACTGTACTATGGTTACAATTTTCATGAATTATACTGTTTAATTTCAGCATAATACGTTTGCAGAAGGTGCTGAAGGAAGAAAAGAGAGAAATAATAATAGGCGTTAGTTTATCAAGAAAGTAAAGACGAATAATTGAATAACCTTGGCTGTCCTGGGTCAACAAATTTCATAATCTTCTGCCTAAAAACTATCCAGTCTCCTTTTTCGATCCGAAGGGGCCAGATAAAAAATGTTTTTAGAGGTGCCTTATATAAATTTTACATTATGCGTGCAGATAAAGCAATTCCTAACTCCGTATTGTGTACTGTTCCCTGTATTCATTCGG
>Ga0187893_10015489_pt1 | contig 10209 bp, 6 predicted proteins | sample MA1701074metaG_FD_139574 | JGI IMG/M metagenome (GOLD analysis project Ga0187893, IMG submission 139574) | White microbial mat communities from a basaltic lava cave in the Kipuka Kanohina Cave System on the Island of Hawaii, USA - MA170107-4 metaG ... | reverse complement strand
GGTAGCGGCGGCGAGCGCGCTGGAATGCGACGTCGCGATCGTGGGCGGCGGCCCGACCGGCCTCGCGCTCGCGATCCTGCTCGCGCAGCGCGGCCGCAGCGTCGTCGTGCTCGAACGCTTCCCCGCCCCCTACCCGCTCCCGCGCGCTGTGCACTTCGACCACGAGGTCGCGCGCATCCTCCAGAGCGCGGGCGTCGCACGCGAGCTCGCAGGCTTCACCGAGCCCGCGCCCATCTATGAGTGGCGAAACGCGAAGGGCGAGGTGCTGCTGCGCTTCGGCCGCGAGCGCGAGGCCGGGTTATCAGGCTGGCCCGACTCGAACATGTGCCACCAGCCGCGCCTCGAAGGCGCGCTCGAGCGCCGCGCGCGCTCCCTGCCCGGGGTGCGCATCCTGCGCGGCTTCGACGCGCACGCGCTCCACGACGCAGGCGACTCCGTGCACGTCGCCGCGCGCGGCGAGCGCGGGGAGCGCATCGACGTGCGCGCCCGCTACGCCGTCGGCTGCGACGGCGCCAACAGCTTCGTGCGCGGAGCCATCGGAGCGGGCTGGCACGACCTCGGCTTCGCCTACGACTGGCTCGTGGTCGACGTGCTCCCGCACGAGCCGCGCGTCTGGTCCCCGCTCAACTGGCAGCTCTGCGACCCCGCGCGCCCGACGACGATCGTTTCCGGTGGTCCTGGGAGGCGGCGCTGGGAGTTCATGCGCCTGCCGCACGAGACGCTGGGCGAGCTGAACCGAGTCGAGACCGCGTGGAGACTGCTCGCCGCATGGGACATCACCCCTAACAACGCGACCCTCGAGCGCCACGCCGTCTACACGTTCCGCGCGTGCTGGGCCGACACCTGGCGCCGCGGCCGCGTGCTCCTCGCCGGCGACGCCGCGCACCTGATGCCTCCGTTCGCGGGCCAGGGCATGTGCTCGGGAATGCGCGATGCGGCGAACCTCGCGTGGAAGCTCGATCTCGTGCTGCGCGAGATCGCAGGCGACGCGCTGCTCGATAGCTACGCGAGCGAGCGCCTGCCGCACGCGAAGCAGACGATCGAGTTCTCGGTGGGGCTCGGGCGCGTGATCTGCATCGCGGATTCGCGCGAGGCGGAGGAGCGCGACGCGAGCATGGTGCCGGCGGCGCGCGCTGCGGGGATCACGACGCCGGCGCCGTCGCCGAAGATCGGGCCTGGGTGTTGGGTGGAGGGAGACGTCGCGGCGGGGGAGTTGTTTCTTCAAGCACGCGTTGCGCGTGACGCGCGAGGCGGCGCAGGTGAGTTCTTCGACGATGTGGTGGGCAGTGGGTTCGCGCTGGTGTCGCCGTACGAGGACCCGACGCGAGTGCTCACTGCCGAGCAGCGCGCGTGGTTCGCGTCGGTGGGCGGGGTATGTGCGCACGTCGGCGACGATCCGCCGCTGCGCGACGCGGATGGCGCCTACGCACGCTGGTTCGCGGCGCGCGGGTGCGAGGCGGTGCTGCAGCGGCCGGACTTCACCGTGTTCGCGACGGCGAAGGACATCGCGGGGGCGGGCGTCGTGCTGGAGATGCTGCGCGCCGCGCTGTGCGGCGGATGAGCGGCGCCGCGAAGCCCGCGAGCGGCCGTGACCTGCCTCGCGCAGCGGCCTCCAATCCGCGTCGCACTCGAGCGGTGACGAGCCCTTACCTCTACGCATGCCGCTGCGGCTCGTCCCGTCACACATTCGCGCGAAGCAGTCGGGGATCCCATGAATGCCGCCAGACGGATCGCGCTCGCGCTGCTCCTCGTCGCCAGCACCGCACGCGCCGCCGACATCGACAGCGGCCGGCTCGAAGGCGTGCGCGAGCAAGGCCTCACCGTCTACAAGGGCGTGCCTTTCGCCGCCCCGCCAGTCGGTGACTTGCGCTGGCGCCCGCCACGACCTGTTAGGCCTTGGCCCGGCGTGCGCGAGGCGAAGACCTTCGCCCCCGCGTGCATGCAAAGCGGCGTCTCGATGCCCGGCGAAACGCCGCCCGCGACCAGCGAGGATTGCCTCTACCTCAACGTCTGGACCCCCGCGAACGCTGGCGCGCAGCTGCCGGTGCTGGTCTGGATCTACGGCGGCGGCTTCGCCAACGGCTCGGCGTCGATGGCGCTTTATTGGGGAGACCGCCTCGCCAAGCGCGGCGGCGTCGTCGTCACGGTCGCCTATCGCGTCGGCGCCTTCGGCTTCCTCGCCCACCCCGAATTGACGCGCGAGTCGCCGGAACGCACGTCAGGCAATTACGGCCTGAGGGACCAGATCGCGGCGCTCGAATGGGTGAAGCGCAACATCGGAGCCTTCGGCGGCGACCCCTCGCGCGTCACCATTGCCGGCCAATCGGCGGGCGCGATGTCGGTCAGCATCCTGATGGCCTCGCCCGCCGCGCGCGGCCTCTTCCACCGCGCCATCGGCCAAAGCGGCGGCTTCTTCGAGCCGGTGCAGCTCGCCCCGAGCTATCTGCTCGCGAACGCCGAGCACGATGGCGAAGCCTACGCGGGCTCGCTCGGCGCGACGTCGATCGCAGCGCTCCGCAACCTTCCAGCGGCCGACCTAATGACGGGCGAGATTCCCTCGGGCCCGCACCCCGTGATCGAGCCCCGCACGCTGCCGGTCCCGCCGTTCGACGCCTTCGCGGCCGGCGCGCAGAGCGACGTGCCCGTCCTCCTCGGCGTGAACGCCGAAGAGGCGCGCGCATGGATCGATCTGCGCCAAGTCAAAGCCGCGACGTTCGCCGCCGACATCGAGAAGCGTTTCGGCAAGCTGCCGCCGCCGCTCCTCGCCGCCTATCCGTTCGCAAACGATGACGAGGCACGCCGGGCCCGCGTCGACTTCGAAACCGACCTGCGCTTCGGCTGGGACATGTGGGCGTGGCGAGGCTGCAAACCACGACCGGTAAGCGCCCTGTCTACGCCTATCGCTTCGAACAAAGCCCGCCGTTCCCGAGCGACGGCCCGCACGCCGGATGGGGCGCAAGCCACTTCGCCGAGCTCTGGTACGCGTCCGATCATCTCGACCAAGAACGCTGGCCGTGGACGACGCAAGACCGCGCGCTGGCCGACGCGATGGCGAGCTACTGGACGAACTTCGTGAAGACTGGAAACCCGAACGACGGTCGTCTGCCTGACTGGCCCGCGTTCCGGGACGACACCGGCCCGCTACTGCGTCTCAAAGGCGCGATCGCGCCCGGCGCCGTCGACCGCCTGGAGGCGTTGCGCGTGTTCGACGCGGTGTACAGCCAGCTCCGCGGGGCGCCGTTTCCGCCGCGCAGGTAGCGTTTCTGGGGACGCAATGGCGACGGATTGACGACTGTTTTAGATGGGATCATCGCCGACGCGCGCGCCGCGGTGCGGCACCTTGCGGGAGCTCCGGGCGGGCTCGAGAAGGCTCAACGCTCTTGGTGACTGCGTCGACTGCGTCGTCCTCGATCTGGCGTTCGGGCGCGATGTTGAAGGCGCTGCGTGCTGCGCTCCGGAGCCGGTGCGCGAGCCCTCGTTCACAGGCGGACGCGCGCTCGTCGCGCCTCGTAGGTAACGCCCACCTCTGGTTCGCGGCGCAAAGCCGCGCGGTCGAGCTGCAGCGGCCGCACTTCACTGTGTTCGCGGCGGCGAAGGAGCTCGCGGGGGGCCGGTGCGCTGCTGGACGCGTTGCGTACAAGGCTCAGGGGTTCACGATCGCGCGGCGATTATCAAGGGCGGATGACCAACCGATGCGCCTTTGACGCGCGAGGTACACTCGCGTCCGGAGCGAGCGATGGCGGCAGCTGCGGCAATCCATCCGTCCCTGTCGTTTCACGTCTTCTCGACGGTCGAGCCGCTTCGCGCCGACTTCGTTCGCCTCGAATCGCCCGCCTATCCATTCGTTCGCTTCGATGAGCCGCCACAGCAACTCCTGCGCAAGAGCGCAGCCTCGCTCGAGATGCTCCGTCTCATCTTCGGCGTGTGGGAGATTGCGAGGGCCCGCGGCGTCAGCTGGCTCGCGCTCTCGCCCGCGTTCATCGAGGCGATCGAGCCCGAGCTAATCGAGCGCCTGCAGCTAGACCCGGAGCAGGTCGCGGCGGAGTTCTTCGCGTGCTTCGGGCCACCGCCGAGCCCACCGCCGCAAGTGGTCGAGCCTTCGCCGGAGGCTCTATCACGCGCGCTGCGCAGCGCCTTGGAGCAGATTCCGATCGAGCAGCTCGAGGCGCTCGCTGCGCGCTATGGGCTCGAGCCCACCGCCCATCGCTGCCGAGTCGCCTACGACGAGCTTCGCGCGTTCGCGCGTCGCGTCGATCCTGGACAGCAGGAACAGCTCCGCGTCGCGGGCGAGGCGTTCGCACGGGGCGCGCTGTCGGTCGAGGAAGTGGCAACGCTCCTCGGAGTGCATCCCGTCGACGCCGCAGCACTCCTGGAGAGCCATGGCTACTACCGCTCGCTCGATGTGCTCACGCTGAGTGACGATGCCCGTAGCGAGCATCTCGCACGGATCCGCCGTGACCGCTTGGCGCGCGCGGGTCGGCCCGCGGCGACGGTGGAGTCCATCGGTCGCGACACAGTGGCAAGCGAGCGCATCGAGGGAATCGATGCGCGTCGCTGGATTTCGCGCAGCGGCGCGTGAGCGACCGCGAGCGCACGTACTCCGAGGCGGAGGAAGAGCGTCTCGCTCGGAGCCTCCACGCCCTGAATGTGAAGATTCATCGCGGGGAGCTGCGCGACGCTCCGCCGACGCCCGCATGGGACTTCCAGAGGGGTTCCGATCGTGGAGGCGCTGCGCATGCAGCTGTGCGGGTAGCACGAAGGCTCATCGCGGGCGCTCGGCTCATGAACGCCGCGTGTAGTGCTTGTCGAACTCGCCGACGATGTTCGCGTTATAAAAGTCCTTCTTCCCGCTCTTCGGATTTCCCGGGTCCAGGTAACGCGTTCGCACGTACCGCGGGTCCGACGTGAGAGGCTTGCGGATTTCGTGGAACTTCTCTGCCGCCTTGAAGTCCGAATATCGCGTGCGGAGGCGACGAGTCAGCTCAGCGTAGTCCCACGGGTATGTCTTCCTAATGTCTTCCTCAGAGAGCGTGACCTTAGGCGCACTCGGGTCGGTAGTGACTGCGATTGCTGCAATCGTGTCTGACGGAGCGCGCTTGAAGGAGAGGTTCACCTCCAACGCGACGTTGAAGTCGCGGTCCTCGTCTGACCGAGAGGCTTGAATGACTTCCGCAAGGTATCGCACGAGCCTGCCTTCGTCGGGAGTCGCGGGAATCGCGGTCGCGGTGCCGGGTGCCGCGACGAAGCCGATCGGCATGAGGTAGAGGCCGTAGTTGGAGAGGTCGATTTGGAACCACCGTCGGGCAAGCTCGATGAAGTTCTTGACGGATGCGGTTCCAATCTCGAGAACTCGCTTGGCGAGTTGCGGGCTCGCGTTGAAGTAGTGAACCGCGTTGTCGCGGATCTCGACGAGCGCGTCGATATTCACGCGGATTGGTGTCGAAAGGCGCGAATTCGCATTCTTGTCGAGCACGACAACGATCTGGCCGAGGCTCCTCGTGTGAACGTTGCCGCTCCGGTTCTTGCGGATGTAGAGCTTTTTGGATTGATGACCCGACTTTGTTGTCCGGGTCTCATAAACGAAGATTGACTGAAGCTTGTTGCCATTGTCCAAGACGACCTTCGCCTTGAGAAGAATCTCCCATGCAGTGAGCATCAGGATCGCGAACGTCTCCTCGCGATACTTGAAGTCCGGCTTGTTATAGACCTCGATTGCGCTGAGCAGAGCTGCTTCGGCCTTGCGTAGAAGGCGCATTGACCTCGAGACTTGAGACATTCAGGTGAAGCACCTCCGAAGGGCCGCCCAACAGGTAGTCGATCGGCCGGGTGTCGTCAGCAGATCAAAGGCTCCCGATCAAGCGGGGTGGCCAGATTCGCGAACGTCGCACGCACCTGATCGAGACGATCACCTCCGGTGTTTCCCTCCAGCCCCGGGGAATTTGGAAGAGCGAGACATTTCCGGCAAAGGGCTCATGCGGCGACCAATCGGGATTGCGTATTACGGCCGTCGCCACAGCAACGTCTCGACGCCATTCGCGTCTGTCTCGTAGACATGCGTCACGAACTCACAGATCCTCGGAACACCGATCTCGACGACCAACTCCACGACGCCCGAGAGACGGCCCTTCGGAAACGCGCCGAGGTCGAGGAATGTCCGCCTACCTCGACGGGCAGCAAACCGGTGCGTTGCACCGGTGTTGATAGTCGCGAGACGAACTGCGTGGGCGTGGTGGGTCAACAGCGCCGCCGCATCGACCTCCAGAACGGTCTTGGCCATCTTCCGATACGCACGGGCGTTCATCATCGTCTTAAGCCGCTCGCGCCTCACCCAGAAGAACACCTTCGAATTCAACTCTCGAAACCAATCGCTGGGCTGGACGCCAGGGTCCAGGACGCGGGTCAGCGCCTTGACGCTCATCGGCTTCTGATCCCGGATCGTTGCGTCCGGCAGACCGGGTCGCCGGATCAGAACCGACTCGGGACGATGTTCTCCTTCGATCGTGGACCTCTCACTACCTGTGATTCCGTAGAGATCGAGCAATGCGGATGTTCCCAACAGCCCCCGATCTCGAATGCTCGGCCAGCTCCCGGGCTCCGCCATGTGATAGAGCGTTGAGTACCTGCGAACCACGTCATCGATACTGACTGCCACTACCAGCTCCGTCGATCGATGATTGACCGAAAGTGAAATCGCGTCGCGACTAGCGAAACAGGAGCGCTCGCAACGCGCTCCATTTCCTCGACGAAGAGGAGTGTCTCAGGATTGAGTGCCTCGAAGCGTCGGGCGTTCTGGTTTCCATGTCCGATGTAGTCAGCGAACGTGAGCGCGACATCCGTGGGTCCGTTTAGCGCGATCGAACGGTGAAACAGCGCCCAGTCGAACTCCGCAACGCGTCGCCGGCGCTTTGTCGTCGTCGTCTTCTCATTGCGGCGCAGTTCGCGCGCGGAGTGATCGCATCTCCTCGCGATCTCAGCCCACGACAGCTCGCGTGACATGTGGCCGGAAGATCCCCGCTTGGGGTTCTGCACCCGAATCGGATAGGAGCGGCACACGAGAAGAGTCCGTCGCACCCGGCCCGGTGCGATTCCAGCCTCTGCGAGACAACCGGCGGCCGTGGTGTCGCGCGAGGTGACGTGCGGATAGAAGCCATGGTGCAGGCTCAATCCGGTCCCTTGCGTGCCCTCGAGAAGAACGCGCTTGCCGTCGGCGAACGCATCGTCCAAGACAGAGGCCGTCTCTCGGATGAATTCGGCGAGCTCAGAGGCGTGCTTCGCCAGCCTAACCCGTCCGCCCCAACTCTCGCGGAGGACTTTCCGGGCTGTTGCGGCACCCACGCCTTGCCCCGTGGAACCGATGCTCTTCTTAAGGCGCTCTTCGAACTTCCGATCCTTGGCTTCGATGATCATGGCCTGAGGATCTATGAACAGGCGACCCCTCGTGAGGCGGCTCTGGCGGATCTCGTTGAGAAGGTCCTCGGCGTGGAGGACGGCGCCTGGTCCGAGAATCACCTGCGCATCTTCATTCGCATCAGTACCTGCAGGAAGGTGGTAGAACTTTCGCGGCGGATACCCAAAGACCGAGTGGCCAGCGTTTGGACCGCCGACCCGAACTAGAACTTGGTACTCCGGCGCGAGGTACGCAGCGATTTGCCCTTTCCCCTCGCTGCCGTACTGCCCACCAACAAGCACGTCCACGAGCCGCTCGTGCCTGTCTCCCAGGAGGCCGATGTGACTTGCGACTCGTATCGCAACGTCCTGGGATGAACTCCGCTTAGTGTCGACGACAAGGTCCGCGACCGCGGCCAACCCCTCGATGGCTCTCTCGGTCTTGTCTGAGCTCGCCCTTCGGAAGGAGACGCCTTCCTGAACAGGGCCGCGGCGCCGCCGGAATCGCCGCGCAAGCTCTTCGCGCGGTGCGGTGAGATGGACATGGGTGACGACGTGCCCGAAGCCCTCACGAACCCTATCGATCTGATCCTTAATCCGGACGGAGTCGACGAGGACGATGCAGTCGTCGGGGAGAGACGTGATATCTCGCGCGAGATCGTCGCGGATCCAGCGGCCCCTTGTTCGCCTATCGAGTGATTCGCCGGCGCCCTGGAGCATTCGTCGCTCCACTGCAACCTTCGTCCGCTCGCGAATCCACTCGTGCGTCTTGAATCGGAACACCCTGTTGGGGAAACGCCCAATGAGCGCGGTCCCAAACTCGGTCTTCCCCGCGCACATTGGGCCCGACAGGAGAAGGATCGTTCGCGGCACAGCGGCTCCGAGGCCTTAGGTCACGCCAAGTGCGAACGCCCTTTGCGCGGGCTCGGGAACGCTCTTTCCTGGGAGATCGTAGACAGTGACTGACACATCCGAGCGGGCAACCGCACTCTGAATCAACTCCTCAATGACGGGCCAAGATCCTCCGGCCTCACCACATCCGATCCGCGGCATATGGAGCGAGGCGCCGGTCTGCCTGGCCGCGTTGGCTACTTCCACTAGGCCGGTAGCTAGCGCGGCATAGCGGATGCGAGGCTTCGGAGCCGGCCCATATCCATGCTGGGCGACCATGGATGCGATCTGGATGTCGGGGCCAACAGTCGTGAGGTGGACCTTGCCAAGTTGTCGACTCAGTCGGTGCTCCGTCGCCCAGCTACGGAAGGCCTCTTGAGCACCCGGGAACGTTCTCGCGAGCGCCGGCGCGAACCCCCGGCCACCCCAATTCGGTGTTCTGTCATTGACCACATGAACAAGGATCTTCCGGCCCGATCCCCTCGGTCTTGTCGCGTCCCCGACGACGTAGCTCACGCGTTGAGGAACTCTCGCTCCCCTTGCGGTTGGGACCGCGAGACCCACAACACGCGGATACTGCGATCCGGGGTACGACGGGATCCCGACCGCTTCCACGCGGAACCGCCTAGACGGGAAGAGCCAGGTTTCCTCACCCTTCCAAGTAAAGCCGACCGACGTGCAATGCGACGCGACCGACTGCTCGGATCGGAACGCGCACCCGGCGGTGGGATATGGCCAGGACCGGGAGCCGACGGCGTAGTCGATTCGAAAGTGGGGGACAGCGGAAGCACCGCTTGCTCGCGACGCACAGAACATCGCGAAGGGTGCGTTTGCAACCTGAGCCAGCCGAATGAAAGTGGCCTCGGTCGACAGGTCAAACCTGTCGCGAACCGAGAGGAATTCATCTAGCGCCGGTTCAAGGGCCTTCGCACCCGACGCCACGCCGAGCGGCATGAGGACTTCTGCTGCCGCGATGTTGCAGAGCGCTTCCAGTTGCCACTCATCACCTTCTCCACGGACATCGTTCGCTTTTCGACTGCGGACGACCTCGGCGCAGTCCGGAAAGAGCGAGTGCGCAATCTCGTGGGCGATCGAGTAGCGCACGCGACGCCGGGATCTGTTTGGGTTGAACTCGATTCGCAGTCCCGATTCACCAGTCGGCACGATCCGCGCGTCGCGAACGTCGGCGCTCGGTACGACGGCGAGCCCTCGGAGTCGTGCAAGTGCGAGAGGATCGAATGGTGGGCCCGTCCATCCGCGGTCGATTGCATCCGCCACCACCTCACGAGCCAGCCGCGAGACCGCCTCAACGGGGTCCTCGGTGCCCGCCAACGAAAGGACAGATTGGTTCGTCCACCTCGTCCTCAGTCCCAAGACGCTGACCTCCGCCCTTTCTCTCACTCTTTCACCCGAGCGTGACGGATCCGGTCACAATCCGCGACCGCGCCGTTCTTGGCGAGTGGCTGGCGCGGGGCGCGCCCATTTGGGCGCCGGGAGGACGTCGCCGACGCTGCTCCAGGCCGTGGTTCAGCCTTGCGCAGCCGTGACAGACTCGCCGCCCCCGCTCACCCCACCTTCGCCCCAATTGGCGCGTCGCTGATCACCTGCGCCCGCTCCAGCTCCGCAATCTCACTCTCCGCCACCCCTAACAGCCCGCACAGGATCTCGCGGTTGTGCTCGCCGAACAGCGGCGCGTGCGGCCGCGGCACGGGGTGCGCCTCTTCCAGCCGCCACGCCGAGGCCGGCTGCGGCCCTGGCGCGATGCACGGATGCTCGAGGAACACCCACGACTCGCGCCCGAGCAGGTGTGGGTCCCAGTGGATGTCGTGCGTGTTCAGCACGCGGCCGGCGGGGATGCGCAGCGCCTGGAGTGACTCCATCGCCGCCTGCGGGTCCTGCTGCTTCGTCCACGCGGCGATGCGCGCGTCGAGC
>Ga0187893_10015488_pt1 | contig 10209 bp, 10 predicted proteins | sample MA1701074metaG_FD_139574 | JGI IMG/M metagenome (GOLD analysis project Ga0187893, IMG submission 139574) | White microbial mat communities from a basaltic lava cave in the Kipuka Kanohina Cave System on the Island of Hawaii, USA - MA170107-4 metaG ... | reverse complement strand
GAGGTAAGGGTTGTTGGGCATGGCATCACCTGACAGCAGTATACACTGTCAGATACAATGTCCACAAGTCCCGCCGTTACGCAGGGCTTCCGCCTCATTTCACTTTGGTGTCGTGGGCCCGCAGCCAGATATTGGCTTGTTAAGGGCAGGCCAATATGGTACGGTATGGATTGCTGATGTTGCCCTCCATCCAACTTGACAGCAGTGCAGCGAAGCCTCTCTACAGGCAGTTGCACGAACAACTGCGCGAGTTCATCGTCTCCGGACGTATAGGCCAAGGCGAGCGATTACCAGCCACTCGGGAATTGGCCGGATCGCTTGGACTGAACCGCGCAACGGTTGCTTCCGCCTATGAATTGCTCGGGCAGGAGGGGCTCTTGAAGGGACAGGTGGGACGGGGCAGTTTCGTGGATACGGGCTTCGAACACGGCAACCGGATCGCCTGGGATCAATTGGGCCCGCAAAGCAGCTCCATGCAGGCGACGGCGGCGCCCTTTTCCACGGCAGGGATCAGTTTCGCCAGTTCCCGCCCGGCCGGAGAATTGTTCCCGCTCGAAGATTTCCGGACCGCTTGCCGTGAGGTGATTCAGGGTGAGGCGGCCTTGTCGATTCTGCAGTTGGGATCGCCCTTCGGTTATCCTGCGTTGCGCGAGCATCTGCTTGAAGAGGCGCGCCGGGCCGGCGATGCGCATCCGAGCGACGACATTGCCATTACAAGCGGTTGCCAGCAGGCGCTCGACCTGCTTCAGCGCGTTTTGATTCGCCCCGGCGATGCCGTTGCATTGGAGGATCCCGTCTATCCCGGCCTGCGCAACGTGTTCGCCGCGGCGGGCGCGCGGCTTATAGGCATTCCCGTCGGACCGCACGGCATCGACTTGAGCAGTTTCGAAGGCGCGCTTGAACGCGAAAAGCCGCGGCTGGTTCTGGTGACGTCCAACTTCCAGAATCCCACCGGGGCCACGATGCCGCTTGCGGCCCGGCAGACGCTGCTGAGGCTGGCGGGGCAAGCCGGCGTGGTGATCGTCGAGAACGATATTTACGGCGCTCTGCGCTACGAAGGCGATCCGCTGCCCACGATCAAACACCTGGATCCGGCCGGAGATGTGATTCTGATCCGGAGCTTTTCTAAAATCGCTTTTCCGGGGCTGCGTGTTGGATGGGTGATTGCGCCAAAGCCGGTTATCGCGCGGCTGGTAGACGCCAAGCAGTGTTGCGATCTGCACTCGGATCAGCTTGCGCAGGCCGTACTACATCGCTTCGCGCAAAGCGGCCGTCTGGCGGCGCATTTGAAAAAGGTTCTGCATGCGGGAACGAAACGCCTGGCGGCGGTTCTTTCCTCCTGCGATGCTCACATGCCCGCGGGTACGCGGTTCACGCGCCCGCAAGGCGGCATGAGCCTATGGGTGCGCCTGCCGGAAGGGATCGATGCCGGCGAACTGCTTCCCAGAGCCGAGCGCGCCGGTGTCAACTACCTGCCGGGAAAATATTTTGCCGTCACCCGCCCCGAGTCCGCCGCCTTGCGGCTGAGTTTCGCCGGTGTTGCGCCGGATCGCATCCGCGCCGGCGTCGCCGTGCTGGGCGAGATCTTTGGGAAGGAATTAGAGCGCGTCAGGGCGGCTCGCGAGAGCGGACCGCGGCCGGCGCTTGTATAACCAGGAGGAATTCAATGCAGTACATGGATGAGCAGTTTCGCTTGAAAGTCGGGCTTGCCGACATGCTCAAAGGCGGCGTCATCATGGACGTCACAAACGCCGAGCAGGCGCGCATCGCGGAAAAAGCGGGCGCCTCGGCTGTCATGGCGCTGGAGCGCGTGCCCGCCGACATCCGTAAAGAAGGCGGTGTCGCCCGCATGGCCCCGATCGGCAAGATCCGCGAGATCATGGCCACGGTGAGCATTCCGGTGATGGCGAAAGCACGAATCGGCCATTTCATGGAGGCGCGGGTTCTGGAAGCGTTGAAAGTCGACTATATCGACGAAAGCGAAGTGCTTACGCCGGCCGATGAGGAGCATCACATCGATAAGCGGGCCTTTAAGACCCCCTTCGTCTGTGGCGCGCGCAATCTGGGTGAAGCATTGCGGCGTATCGCTGAAGGCGCCGCGATGATTCGCACCAAAGGCGAGGCCGGCTCGGGCAACATCGTCGAGGCGGTTCGCCACATGCGCACCATTCAAAAGGAAATGAAGCAGCTCACCGTGCTCGGCAGAGAAGAACTGGTGGCTGAGTCCAAGAAGCTGCAAGCGCCGCTGGAACTGGTAGAGTGGATTGCCACGCACGGCAGACTCCCTGTCCCCAACTTTTCCGCCGGCGGCATCGCAACGCCGGCCGACGCCGCGCTGGTGATGCAACTGGGAGCGGAGGCCGTCTTTGTAGGCTCCGGGATCTTCAAATCCGACGACCCCGATGCCCGCGCCCGCGCAATTGTCAAAGCCGCCACCTATTACAACGATCCGGAAAAGCTGCTGGAATCGAGCGAGGAACTGGGGATCGGCATGGCCGGCCTCGACATTTCCAAACTCAGCGAAGGCGAGCTGCTGCAAACGCGAGGCTGGTAGCGAATGCGCATCGGCGTGCTTGCCCTTCAGGGAGATTTCGAGGCGCATTGCAAGGCAGTGGAGCGCGCCGGCGCTGAGGCATGCGAGGTCCGCACCGCCTCTCAGCTCGACGGCATCGACGGTCTCATCATTCCGGGTGGGGAGAGTTCCACCATGCTCAACCTGCTTTGCCGCGAGGGGCTGCTCGAACCGCTGATAGATTTTGGGCGCCGCAAGCCGATCTTCGGAACGTGCGCCGGAGCCATCCTGCTTGCCCGCCAGGTGCTTTCGCCCAGCCAGGAGTCGCTAGGGCTGATGGATCTCACAGTGGAGCGCAACGCTTATGGACGCCAGATCGACAGCCGCATCGAACGCCTCGCAGCGGAGCCAGGCGCCGCTCTTGAAGGCGATATCGAGGCCGTTTTCATCCGCGCTCCAGTGATTCGCCACGCCGGACCGGGCGTCCGCGTCCTCATCCGATATGAAGGCGATCCCGTGCTTGCCGAACAAGGCAGGCACATGGCCGCCACTTTTCATCCCGAGCTCACTGGCGACACCCGCATTCACCGGCGTTTCATACAAAAAGTGGAGGCCGCGGCAGCGGAAGGCAACTAGTGCAACGTCCCTTCCGAGTACTGTTCGTGTGTTTTGGCAATGCCATCCGCAGTCAGATGGCCGAGCATTTTGCGCTTACCTATGGAAAGGATGTGCTGGTGGCCAGGAGCGCCGGAGTGGCCCCGGCTACTTCCGTGGCGGTGTTCACGCGAAAAGTGATGCTGGAGAAAAACATCGACATCGGAGATGCCTACCCCAAAGCAATCTCCGATCACGGTGGCGAGCCGTTCGACCTGGTAGTGAACATGAGCGGTATCCCTTTGGCGCCCGAGTTGCGCGCACCGGTGCGCGAATGGCAAATCCGCGATCCGATAGGCTCCAAAGAGGCGGTGTATCGCGATACGGCTGAGCTGATTGAGCGCAAGGTGATGGACCTGATCCTGGAGTTGCGCGGCCTTCGCAAGAAGTGGGACGAGGAGTTCGGCGCGCCCAACCCCAAGCACCCGGGCACAGGTTAAGATTTGACAGGCTTCTATTGACTCGCCGAAAATAGTGAGTGCAAGCCACTTCAGTTGCGGATGTGGCGGAACTGGCAGACGCGCTAGATTCAGGTTCTAGTTCTCGCAAGGGAGTGGAGGTTCAAGTCCTCTCATCCGCACCAAAAGATTCAATAGTTTAGAAGCCGTCCCCAATGCGGGCGGGTTTTCGTCTTCGCAGTGCTAACGGTCGTGTTAACGATTTGCGTGGTATGATTCGGCCATGCCACGAAGCTCGTACGGTTCCGGCACTCTCTTTAAGCGCGGCGAAATCTGGTACGTCGCCTATTGGGTCAACGGACGACAGGTGCAACGGTCGCCGCGCTCATCCAACATTCAGGACGCCAAGCGACTGAGGGATCAGCTTCTCGGCAAGAAGGCACGGGGCGAAATGGCCAGCGCGGGCGTGGACAGAATCACCTACGGCGAACTGCTCGATGATCTCCTTGAGCACGCCAAGGCGAACGTGAAGGAATCAACGGCCAAGATTTGGAACTGGTGCATTGAGGCGAACATCCGGCCATTCTTTGGGCACATCAGGGGTTCACGGCTCACAACGGAGATCATGAAGGAATACCGCCGCAAGCGACTGCATGAAGGCCGCTCCGAGACGACATGCAACCGAGAGCTGTCCATCCTGCGGACTGCGCCCAATCTTGGCCGAAAGTGCACACCGCCGAAAGTGAACGCGCTGCCCTACTTTCCAATGGTGAGGGAAGAGAACGCGCGGCAAGGCTTTCTGACCGATGAACAGTACACAAAGCTGCGCGATGCGCTTTCCGACGACCTCAAACCGCTTTTTGTGACGGCGTATTTCACGGGCGTCCGGCTTGGTGAACTGCTGGCGTGGGAATGGGATCAGGTGGACTGGAAGCAAGGCTTTATCACACTGAACGCCGGTGAGACCAAGAGCGGTTATAGCCGCGCTGTGCCGATTCTTAAAGGGGACATGTCCCACTGGCTGGAATGGCCGGTTGGACAGTCCAACGGTTGTCCAAAGGTGTTCAACCGCGTCGGCGAGCCGATTAAGAACTTCCGGCGGGGATGGCAGAACGCATGTGCGGTTGCTGGCGTGCCTGAATTGAAGTTTCACGATTTGCGCCGTACGGCTGTACGCAACATGCGGCGGGCTGGTGTGCCTCAGGTCGTCCGTATGCGCATCACCGGCCACCGGACGGATTCAATGGAGCGTCGCTACAACATCGTTGACGTGGACGACCTAAAGGCTGCAAAGAAACTAATGGAACGTTCAGAATCTGAATAAGCGTACGCTTGGGAAGACGGCGGTAAATTGGAAACAAAGACAATCGCGTTTCCTGCACCTCGTTCTGGCGATAGAGAATACGCCGGTTTACACTCGGTGCTCCGCTCAGCTCGCAAACGGAGCACAAATGGAGCACACTCTACCGCGCCGTGCTGCGTGAAAACCGTTCGGTTAGGAATGGTGCGGGTTGAGCCGATTCCAGTTCAGCCGGTGCCGGTGCCCCCCGTTTCTTGACGCCGTGAGAGTGCCATCCTAGAATCTGACGCATGTCGGTCCTAAGTACAGCGAAACAGATTGAGGGCGTGAAGGCAGAACTTGCGAGGAGCTACGGCCTGTCTCCCTATGAAGCCATTGACGCAGCTTGGCTGTCATTATTGAAGGCAGCAAATCTTTGTCCCGGCGGTGATGAAATTGAAAGGATGGCAGCGCTGCTTCAGCGAATGCCGCTTGATGGCATCCGGCCTATCCTTCTTTGCGCGGCAGTTGACGCACTCCTCAATCTCAATCCGCCACTGGAGTCCCTGCTGACCGTTCCTCATGAAGAGATCGATCCCGCGCGCACGGCACGGCAATTGGACGTTGTACGGGCGCAACGGGAAACCGCGCCGCACGAAGCGCTCACCAAGCTTGTGCGCGTGCTCAGGAGAGTGAGAAACCGCCGCATGCACGGCTTCAAGACCCCTGATGGCCCCCGCGATCAGGAAATCCTGACTGCTGCAACAGACATTCTTCAACAACTCGGTACCGTCGCTGTGGATACGATCAAGCCCTGATACTCGAACGGTGAGAAATGACGCTATCTGAAGAAGTGCGAAACGCTGGACAAGAGGTTGCTGCTGAAGCCCTCTCGCTCCGCGCTGACAAGTTGAATGCCGCGATTAGGCGCTTTGTGGGCTGGCCTTATTAAGATAGCGTCGGGAGCTGTGATCGACGCGCAAGGTACCAAAACGAATGGTTTCGCTTCAGTCGTCTACGCCGCCGCCAACGATAGTCCACTCGATCCGATCCCCGCCGATAGCGCTGCTGCGGTCATCGACGTAGTTGAAAGCCTGGATCTCAACGAACTGAGGGCGGTATGGTCGTATTGCGCAGGCGAAGAAACTCAAAAAGTCTCCTACACCCCGTGTGAACGGCCCTAGCACCAATGTGACGCTGGGGATTATCTACGCGCATGGCGCGGCCCTGCCGCTGGAAACTTTCGCGGGCGAGCTTGAGCGGTTAAACGCGAGCACACCCAGCGAACAGTGGCCGGACATGCTCGTCGTCTGTAATGTTGGGACAGTGCAATATGCTGTCCAGTTTCCGGGAGAGTCATTAAGCGGTGACTACCTCCCACCGGCAGAAGGCGCACTCACGAATTACACACCTCCGCTCTATGTGGTCATGGTCTTGCGCGCCACGGGCGAATTTACGTTCAATAAAATGGCCGCGTTTCTAATCGCGCATCTTGTGATCTTCTCTCCAGGCTCTAAACTGCCGGACTGGTCGCACATGCTGGAAGGCATGTCGAAGACTGCCGTCACCATGACCGGTTATCAGTACAACCTGAAAGGCGAGCTCCGCCCGGTTCCGCGCCAGTTTTACAACGACCGCTACTTCCCGCCACCGCCGCTTCGCATCGAAACCCAGAAAGGGGAACTGCTCTCAACGATTCAGTTCCTGCCCTGGCAGGACGGCGGTGTCGTCCTGCTGAAAGGCAAGTTGCCGCTTCCCGGCATCATGATCTTCTTTGGCAAAAAAGGAATTGAGAGGGGAGGAACTGTATCCCGGCCACCGGACCTCCAGATTTCCTATGTCGTCCCGATCACGGCACAGGATTTCAAGGAAATGCTGATCCAATTCCAGCAGCGGTCAAACATGCTGGTGAAAAGCGCTGGGGGCAAGTTCATCATCCAGAAGTTCGCGGACGAGGGATCAACCTCGCCGTTCATGGCAAGGATCTTCATGGGGATTATCCGCCTCAGGGACTTGGTCTATTCCGATCCGACCAAACGCGAGCAGTTCGACAAGCCTTACGAGTTCGTCATCTCATCGCTAATGAATGCCCGCACCACGGCGAGAGACGTTCTGAAAACGTGGCATGAACACAGCGGCAAGGTAGCCTCAGGCGAGATCGCACGGGTAGACGGACGGTCGATGCGGATTGACGAGAGCATCGACAAGGAGCTGAGGAAGGAGGTGGAGAGCTTCCTGAATGCAGCCGTGCGTACGATCAAGCAGGGCATGCAGAACCTTAGCAAGGAGCTGCAGGTGGATATTGGCTTCCTATTCAAAAAGCAAACTAACTTTGAAACCGGCATCGCGGCCCTGCAGTCCACAGATCCCTTGCTCGCCGAGTACTTGCGCCAGACCCGCAGTTGGTCCGAGCTTTTGGTGGAAAGCCGAAACGCGATCGAGCACACCGGCTGGACACTTCCTCGCGTTAACTATGTACAAGTAGGAAGCGGCATTACGGCACAGGAGCCGTTGATCTCCAACCAGCCGTTCACGGCGCTCATTAGCTTTATGCTGGACCGTTTATGTTGTTTTGTGGAGGAGTTTTCCGTCCACTGCCTGAAAAAGCAGATGCCCGCAGAGATTACCATTCGGGAGATTGCACTAGCCGACCGGCTTGCGGAAATGCCGGAGCGCTTTCAGGTGACGCTGTCAGGCGGAGGCTATCCGGCGTGGAAAATCTCCTATCATTCGTCGCTATTCGAACAAACTTGAAACTTACGCCGTTTCGGCGATATCACCCGCATCGATCAGCGCACATTAGCGCTAACAGGCGCACTACAGCCAGGCGAGCGAAACGCGAACAAGCGCGTCCAGCGCTGTCCAACCACCCTAATGAAATTAGGGATGGTGTCTCTCTCAGCACTTTGCTTTTGCTATGGCTCTTCCGGTGACAAACCCAAGATGCTTTGTACATCACGCGCCGCATGAAGCACGCGGATGATCTGTAGAGGCGTCGTTTCGTGCCTATAAACGATCAGGTATGAGTACACCAGAAAGAAGCGATGCCGCTTATCCGTTAGCTCTTCGCGCCAATGGCCGATGCCCGGATTCTTCGCCAGCTTGACCATTGCGCTTTCCAACGCATCCAAAACGCGGTCGGCGGCGTCGATGCTGTCGGCGGCGATATAGTCCCAGATGTCGTTGATATCCTGCTTTGCGCGGGGCGTGAGGACGAAGCGCTTCATCCGTTGGCACGCTTCCGCTGAGCGCTGCGCTTCCGAATTTCAGCGAACGTTTCCTCACCATCAACAAACTCGCCGCGGTCGGCCTGTTCGCTGCCGATGGCGATTTCTTTGCGTAGCTCGGCCAGCCGCAATTGCTTCAGTTCTTCGCGCTCTTTGAGAAGCCGCAATCCTTCCCGCAGCACTTCGCTTTGGGACTGGTAGAGGCCGCTTTTGAGGAGGTCGGCAACGAACTGGTCAAAGACAGGACCAAGATGAACGTTCATATCCGTACCATACCGCATATAACAATAATTGTCAATTGTTGACAGTAGCTGCATAAGCCATTGTCCGTGAATGGATTTTGCGCTCATGCGCGGGCATGATCTGCCAATACGCCTCGGCATCTTCGGGTGTGACGACTTCGCGGTAATGGGCGAAGAGGAGGCCGGTCGTCGTGTGTCCCAATTGCAGAGCCAGAGCCGATGAATCCTGAAACTTGGCCAAGTGATAGCTGGCGAAGCTATGCCGCAATCCGTTTCGTGGCCAGCGTTCAAGTCCGGCTCGCTGTTGCGCTGCTTCCAAAGATTTGCGGTGGTTCGGTGTTTCCACGCGTCCGGCCTTCTTCGCGTAGGGAGTCAGCCAGGCTTTCAGGTTTGGCTGGGTGGGAACAAGGCGGCGGCTCGCCGTCTTGGATTTGAGCGCGGTCACCTCGATGAAATTGCGGTCAAGGTGAACTTCCTTCCAATCGAGCCGCGAAAGCTCCGCGCGGCGTAGGCCGGCGAAGGCGCCGATCGCAATATGGGGAATGATAGCCGGATTCGCGGCTTCAAAAAGCCGTTGGAGTTCCGCCGGAGTGAACACGTCAATCGGTTTGTCGGGGACTTTTGGTTTCGGGATGCGGGAGATGGGATTCTCGGGACAATAGTTGCGCATGACGGCGTACGCGAAAAGCGCATGAAGGACGCGGCGGGCGTTTACGCGGTTGCGCGGTGTGGGCGCTTCCTTCCTTAGCCAGTCGTCGCACTCCGCGCTGTTGAACGTTGCCACAACACGCTGTCCAAATTTCTGTGCAAACCGTCCAAGACGCCAGTTCAGTTCGTAGATGGTCGTTTTTTGGCGTCCTTCGGACTGCTTGGTCTCGATGAACTCCGCGACCAGTTGATTGACCGTGCAACTGCGCTCTACGTTTTGCAGGTGCTTCGTGTAGTGCTCGGCGGCATCGGCGATTGTTTTCCCGAACGCGGCGAGCTTGTCCTGAGCGTCGATCGCCATGTAATGAACGCGCGGGTCAATGTGCAACGCTCGCTCACCGAGGTTCTCCACTTTGATCTGGAGCTGCCGGATGAACGTGTCCGCTTCGTGGCGGGTTTTGAAGAAATGCCGAACCCGCTTGCCGTTCACATAGTAGCCGGATATCGTCCACTTGAGGTTGGGATGATGGCGGTAGGGAACGACTGCGAGCTTCGGTGTTCTGCGACGACGCATTGGAAACATGAGGGAACACTTGCAGAAGCCCTGAAATCTGTCAACCTAACTGTCAACAAGGCCGTTTTAGAGATTGTGCACATAGGTGAACATAGACGAACATAGCTTTAAGTGAGGAACTTGCACCTATAGCTCAACTGGATAGAGCATTAGTCTTCGGAATCGCGCAAGTGCCTTTAGTAGAATATGTTACGAGCGAACATAGCCGCGCATCGGTGCACGAAACCGCGCAAAGCCGCGCACTATCGGTCAACTGGCGGTCAATGTTACCGTTGAACACCTCCGGTTGTGTGCGTTTTTCTTTTGCCCCTTTCCCTCATATAAGGATGGTTCGCGTGGGCGCTCGGAGCCGTCAAGGGCGCGCGTATGCGCGTTCATCGCAGCGAAGCGGAGACCCTTGACGGCGAGAACGACCGCGTACGCTTGTTGGCGAGGGAAAGGGGCAGGTCTGCTAACGGTCTTGCAACGGTGTTTTGGAAGATCGGGGAGACGCGAGGAAACGATCAAGCACGCAAGTGGTGGACGAGGCAACAACTGGCTACGAGAGGAAAACCTGTCAAGTCGCTTCAGGTTCTAGTTCTCGCAAGGGAGTGGAGGTTCAAGTCCTCTCATCCGCACCAAATATTTCAATAGTTTATAGGCCGTCCACGATGCGGGCGTGGACGGCACGATGCG
>Ga0187893_10015487_pt1 | contig 10209 bp, 5 predicted proteins | sample MA1701074metaG_FD_139574 | JGI IMG/M metagenome (GOLD analysis project Ga0187893, IMG submission 139574) | White microbial mat communities from a basaltic lava cave in the Kipuka Kanohina Cave System on the Island of Hawaii, USA - MA170107-4 metaG ... | reverse complement strand
TTCATGAGCACCGCACCCGAACCGAGAGTCGCGCCGCTGCGGTAGCGGTGGGTCACGACGGCGGTGCCGCCGGCGGCGTAGCCGTCGTACGCCGCGAGTCCGGGACAGCCGCCGGAAAGCGAGAAGACGTCGCCGGTGAAGCTCGCGACACAGGACGAGGGCGCGAACGTGAACGACGTCTGTCCGACGACGTCGGGATTGACGCCGAGTGCCTGATCGTTCACTACCGCGGCCACACCGCAGTAGGTCGTGAACAGCGTATTGGTGGATTTTTCGAAGACGGTGTCGCTGCCGAGAATCCAGAGCGTGGCGCGTCCGGCCTCGCTCGCGAGGCCCGCGTCGAGCCAACCCCGGTAGAACAGCGCTTGATCGATCTTCTCGCTGTCCAAGTCGCTGCCGTCGGGAATGTTGGGAATCAGAGCCGATGACGCGTCGTCCTCGATCACGAGTTGGTACCCGGTCAACTGCGCCACGGTGGCGCGTCCCGCGAGTTGGTTGTTGGTATTGCCGTAGCCGCGCACGTCGTAGACGTCGTAGTCGCCTTCATATCCGAGGCCATTCAGCGTCGTCATGAACGACAGCTGCTGCGTCGGACCGCTACGCCGCGCATCGTTGCCGTGCTGGTAGTAGAGAACGCAATTGCGTTGCGACGACCCCGCGAGTTCGCCCGGTGTCGGGTCGAGGTCACCGCTCGCATGGGCGGCGATGCGCGCCAGGTACGCAGGCGACCAGTCGATCGCCGGTAGAGACTCGACTTCCAACAAACCATTCGTCGCCACCTGGGCCCCGATGATCGAGGCCGGGAGCGAGATCAAACCCTCCGGCAGCGAAGCCGCTCCGCCGCCCGCATCCGTCGCCCGCCAGAAGTATTCGAGCCGGTCGCCGCCGCGGAAATACGTGTCGTCGAGATCCACCGACCAGCGATCGCGAACCACGGAACCATTGGCGTTGCGGGCGCTGTCGGCGGTGACCTCGAAGAAGCCGTTGGCGCCCACGGTGTAAGGAGCCGGGGCCTTGCCGGTATGCGGGCCCGTGGTGATCGCGCCGTAGAGCTTCACCGAGGTGATTCCGCCGGCCATGCGCGCGTCGACGACGTGCACCGCGATCGAGTCGCCGGTAACGAGGTTGGCGCCTCTGCCGAGATCCTCGCCGCTCGAGAAAGCGCAGGTGCCGAAGCGGTCGGTCGACGGCGAGAAGTGCTCTCCCGGCACGATCGCGTTCTGCACCGTCGGGAAGCAGTCCTGCGCTTGAGAGCGCGTGTCGATTCCCGTCAGAATGATCGGGCCCGAAACCACGCGCCGTCCGATCCGCACCCGATCGAGGAACGGACCGGGACCCGTGTTCAGGGTCGCGGGCGGCGCGGCACCCCGGAGTTGGCGATCGGTGACCCGGAACGAAACCTGGACTTCCTTCGATCTCGGATCCACGAAACCGGCGAGCGGCATGATCGCAGTGAGCCAGGTGAATCGGCTCAAGGTGGCGAATTCCTCGGCCGCGGGCGACCAGGGTGTCATGCAATCGATCGAGTCACCGGGCGTCGACGTATCGATGTTGTCGATGCGCACTTTGCCGCGCACCCGCCAACTGCTCTGGATGCGGCTCTGCACATAGCGATTACCGGGGAAGATCCTCGACGACAAGATGGTTCCCTGCGCCGAAGGTGTCGCGGCCAGGCTGACCCAGGGGCTCACCAGCACGTTGTCGAGCCAGTTGCGGATGATGGCGCCGCCCGGCGCGAACGCCATCTCGGGGAAGTACGCGAGCTTCAACGGGTCGGTGAAGAGCCAGGCGCACGTCGTGTTCTCGTGGCACTTGTTGTTGTCGGTGATGTGCTGGAAGAGTCGCGCCCACTCGCCGAACGGCGTTGCCGGCGCGCTGTTCGCCAAGGTCACGTTCGCATTCAGCGCGCCCTCGAAGTTCTCGCTGTAGGCGGTTCCACCCGTGACCACGACGTTGTCGACGACCAAGCCCGCGCGCAGCGCCGTGAGGTAGAACCCGTCCTCGTCCGAGAACGCGCGATCGGAATTGAAGCGAATGTAGACCTCGTGAACGCCGGGACCGAAGTCCACCAGAGCCAGCGCATTCACGGTCACACCAGCCGATTGGTCGCCGTCGCTGACATACAGCACGTCGCGGTAATCCTGCGGGCCGGCGCCGGGCGCCACTCCATAGTTGACGCGTGCCTCCGACAAACCCAAGGAATCCGCTTCGACCAGCACGAAGTCGTCCCCTGCCTCCGAGTCGGCGAGGTAAACGAACGACAGCGTCGCGCTGCCGCCCGAATACTTCAGGATGACGGAATAGTCCCAGGAGTTGCCGTAACCATCCTGCGGCCAGCAGAGGTCGTGCTGGCGCAGCACCGCGCCACGATTCGCGATGCTGCCTTGACCGGCGAAATCGGTCGTGAGGCTCCAATAGTTCGAGCCGTCGTTGAGGATGCGCGCGTCGTAGTGCGTCCACCCGGCGCTGCTGCAGCCTTCGAAGCTCCAGTCCGCGATCCAGATGGTGTCCTGCAGGACCTTGCCGGCGCGCGGTGTCCCGCCGGCATCCGGCTCGCCGGGTTTTCCGAAGGGCTTCGAGGGCTCGTCGATGTCCACGGTGACGCCGGGGGTGAGTTCCTGAACGGCAGCCTTCCGCGGCGCGCTCCAGGTCACGGTCGGGGTGACCGAGGCGCCCCAGAAGAGCATCAGCGCCCAAATCAGGATGCCGTGCCGCACCGTGTCCACCTTCCCCAAGCACCGGCTTCCGAAGTCATGACCTGGGAGCCGAAGCGAAACCAGCGTCCACCTTGGGGGTGCGGGGTGGCACGACCAGGCGACGCATTGTGGTGGGATGACTCGAACAGGGGGAAAGTTACCAGGTCGGACCGCTCGGCGCAAGTCGGGCGCATTCGAGGCATCGTGCGTGCGGTGCTAGACTCCGCCGCGAAGTGATCCTGCCGTTCGACCGGCCGACGCAACGCGGGTGGAACACGTGGAACCTTATCGCGTATGGACCGACATTGACGTCCGCTTCCGCGATACCGACGCGATGGGACACGTCAACAACGCCGTCTACTCGACCTATCTCGAGGTCGCGCGCCAAGCCTACTGGCAGCGCGTGGATCCGGGCTGCAGTTACGATCGCGTGCCGTTCATCTTGGCGCAAATCTCGATCGACTTCCGGCGCGCGGCGACGGTGAACGACGCGATCCGCGTGTTCATTCGCACCACCTGGGTGGGACGAAGCTCGTTCGGGATGCGCTACGAAATCCGCGCGCGCGATGGCGAGGCGCTGTTCGCCGATGCCGAGTCGGTCCTGGTGATCTACGACTACGCGAGCGACCGTTCGATCCCGATGCCGGAGGCCCTGCGACGCGCACTCGATGCGATCGAAGGTCGAGCGCTGCCGCCGAAGCCGAGCCCAGCGACGCGTTGACCGCATCCTCAGCGCACGCCGCTCGTGTAGGCCGAAAGCGCCACCTGCAGCCGCCCCAACTCGGTCTCGAGCCGTTCGCACGCGACACCCGCCGGTCCGAGATCACCGGAACGCCCGAGCATTTCCAGGGCCAGAGCGGCGGCGCTCGCGGTCGGCGCACCGAGATTGGCCGCCGAGCCCTTCAGCGTATGCGCTGCATGCACGACCGCAGGCGCATCGGCGGCGGCGACAGCGGTTCGGATCGCATCCAGCAACCGTGGCGCCTCGCCGCTGAAGAGCTCGACGAGTTCCTGGATCAGCTCGGGATCGTCGCCGATCAGGGAAGCCAAGGCTTCGGGATCGAACACGCTCGGATCGTGGACGGATTCATTCACGGCATCCTCCTGTCGTTGGACTGTGGGATCATGGAAAGAACTTCGTTGCGGCCGCCGCCCGGCGCTCGAGCGCGGCGCGCAGCACGGAGAGCCGGATCGGTTTGCGGATGCAGTCGTCCATGCCCGCTGCCAAACAGCGGCCGCGTTCGCCGCGCCCGCCGTTGCTCATGCCGATGACCCGAGGTTGGCGCAAGCCCGGCAGGACGCGGAGCGCGCGTGTCGCTTCGAATCCATCCATTTCGGGCAGCGAGACGTCCATCAACACCAGATCATAGGGTTGCCTCGCAAGCGCGGTCAGGGCTTCGCTGCTGCTGGCGACGGCATCGGACCGGTGGCCGAGCCGGTCCAGCAATCGCAGGACGAATCGCTGGTTCACTGGATTGTCCTCGACCAGGAGAACCCGCACGGCATTCGCCGGCTCGCACGTCGGTCTCGAATCCCCAAGCAAGGTCGCGCCCTCGCCCCTTGGAGTCCGTTCGCCGGACGCACGCACCGGCACGCGCACGGTGAAGGTGGAGCCCAAACCGAGTCGGCTCTCGACCGTGAGCGTGCCGCCGAGCAGTGCACACAACTTCCGGCAGAGCGCCAGCCCCAGTCCGGCGCCGTCGTAAGCGCGCGACAACGAAGGATCTCCGGGGGTGAAGGGTTCGAACAGATGCAGCATGCGATCCGCCGCGATGCCGATGCCCGTGTCCGCGACGGCGATGCACAGGCTCGGATCGCCCTGGGTGTACGATCCCATGGTGACCCGCACCGACACGCTTCCCACATGCGAGAACTTGATCGCATTGTCCAGCAAGTGAACGAGAACCTGGCGCAGACGTGTCACGTCGGTGACGACCCGCTCGGGTACGTCCGGCGCCAGCTCGTAGTCGATTCTCAGGCCTTGAGCCGCAGCGCGCTCCGACATCAAGTCGACGCACGCGGCGATGCATTCGCGGAGGTCGAAGGCTTGCGTCTCGCGCCTTGCGCTCCCCGCATCGAGTTGCGAGTATTCCAGGACGTCTTGGATCAGCTCCAACAGAGCCGTGCCGCTGGTGCGAATTGTTTCGACGCAGTCGCGCTGCTCGACGTCGAGTGCCGAATCGAGCAGCACGCTGGTCATTCCCAGAACCGCGTTCATCGGCGTCCGCAGTTCGTGACTCATGGTGGCGAGGAATTCTCCCTTGGCGCGCGCCGCCGCCTCGGCGTGATCGCGCGCCCGCGCCATGGTTTCCTCCAAGTCGCGCCTCTCGGTGATATCCATGCACGAGCCGATGTAGCCGTCGAAGGCGCCCTCGGCCGTCCGGCGCGGCACGCCCAGAACCAGAACCCAGCGAAACACGCCGTCCGCCCGCCGCAGGCGATACTCGGTGCGGAACTCGCGCCGGGCCTCGAAGGCTTCTCGATAGATCGTCATGACGCGCGTGAGATCTTCCGGGTGCACGCTCGCCGCCCAACCCTCACCCAGCGCTTGCTCGGGCGCCCAACCCGTGAACTCGAGCAGGCTGCGATTGCAGTACGTGCAGCCACTGTCGGTGCCGGTCATCCAGATGAGCACCGGGGTGGAGTCGGCCAGGATGCGGAACCGCGCCTCGCTTTCGCGCAAGGCGTCCTCGGCGCGCTTCCGTGCCGAAATGTCCCGGACCACGGTGATCCACGCCCTCCGGCCGCGATACATGGCGGTTTCCGACAGGGTCTCGACCGCCAGGCGCCGCCCGTCCTTGGTCACGTGGGTGTAGGTGAACGCATTGTCGAAATTGTGAACGTCGATCGTGGACCGCACCTTGTCGATCTCTTCGTGAGGATGCAGGTCGAACGGCGTCATGCGCCGGAGCTCGGCGCGGGTGTAGCCGTACACGCGCAGTGTGGCGGCGTTGCAATCGAGAATCCGATGCGTGCTGCGGTCGAAAATCAGGATCGGATCCGCGACGCGATCGAGCAGGCGGAAGTCCGCGCGCGCCTGGGTGGAACGGCGCAAGCGAGAGCGTGGCGCACGAACCTGCGCCCGTCGAACCGCCGGTGGTTGGGAGGAAGGGCGCACGTTCACACCCGGTCGTGACGCGCCCCGACAAGAGGATCGTAACGGAAATCCCGGGCCGTGCTCAAGGCTGCGATGCAGTCGATTCTTACTTGAGGAGCGTCATCGCTCGCGAGCGCACGATGCCGGCGGTTTCGAGACGACTGTAGTAAACGCCCGACGCGACATTTCGTCCCGCATCGTTGGTCCCGTCCCAGACCAGCGCATGATCGCCAGCTTCCAATCGGCCCGCATGCAGACGTCGCACCGGACGGCCGGCGACGTCGTAGACGCCGACCTTCACGTCGCCGGCCCGCTCCAGCTGAAAGCGAATGCGGGTGGTGGGATTGAACGGATTGGGCTCGTTCGCGAGCAGTTGGGTGCGCCGCGCCGGCGCCGGGGCGTCCGTCGGTCCGCCGGGAGAGCGCAGCAGAATCCGGCCGTCCGACGGCGGCACGACTTCCGACGTCACCGCGGCCCCGTCGTACTCGGGAAAACCATGGACCTCCATGCGGTAGAACGTTCCGCCCAACTGGATCGTCTGCGGGTCGGTCGTGTAATTCACCAGCACGATCCCGTTGTCGAAGTCGCGCCGGTACACACTGGTATCGCCGGCACGGAACGAGAAGTCGTCGAACCACACGGTGCCGACGTTGTTCACGAACAGATTCAATCCCGGACTGCTCGCGGTTCCGCTCGATACGAACGGCAAGTCGAAGCGTTGCCAACTGGTCGTCAGATGGATGTTGCGATCCTTCAAACATCGGGTGCCCGGGCACTCCTCCGAATACAAGTGGACTTGAATGTCCTGCTCGACGCTGCTTTTCGCCCAGAAGCTCAGCGAGTACCCTGCGAGGCTCGTGACCGGTGGGAGCGGCTGATAAACCTTGAACCAGCCCCCGGGAATCGTACTCGTGACCTCGACACGTGCCGAGCCGGGGGCCGAATGAAACACCGTTTGATCGGAGGAGAAGCTCCCGTTCAGTCCACCACCGTTCAGCCACAGCCAATTCAGCGTACCGGCCGTGAAGCTGGGGTTCGCGGCAAGCTCCGGGCCCGTCGGGCTGGCGGCGATGAAGTAGGGTCCGAGCGGATAGCCCAAGTATCCCTTGCCGAGGCCGTTCAAGTCGTACTCCGGCTCCCACCAGTAGTTGAGGTGCACGCTGCCGTTGTCGAGGCTGTAGTACCCGTCACCGAGCAGCGTCGACGCGAGCGTGAAGCGCTTGTAGCGCTCGAAGTCGGGGAAGCGCGACGGTTCTTCCGGCGTTCCCCATGAGCCGGCGTTGATGATCGGCGCCGAGTAGGGTTCCTGCCGCGTCGGTGCGACGAGATACCCTTCCGGGTAGTGGAACATCTCTTGATTGAAATTGTATCGATAGAGCAGTCCGGGATCTTGATACCCGCCGCCCTTCGGCCAGTTCTCGTACATCCCGCCGTTCACCCACGTGTAGTAGTCGCCGGGCCGGCTGCCGATGATCGAAAGCTTGCGATCGGGATGGCGCGCTTCGATCAAGTCGAAACGCTCGCGGGTCATCCGCGCCAGGTCGCGCAGCGCGGTATGCCACAACGTGTCGAGAAGTGCCGGCGTATCCATCACCCCGTCGCAGCCCGGCGGGTTGTGCACCGGATTGCAATCGGAATCCACCTGGATGCGCGGCTGCTCCCACGACAACGATTGCCAGAAGTTGTCGAAATAGATGCCGTCCACTTGCCGGTGCACGCTCAGGAGCCATTCGAGTTGATTGACCAAATACTGCTGCCAGGTCCCGACGGGACCGGGAGCACCAAGCGACGTGATGTTGATCATGCGCGACCCCGGCCAGTCGGAAGCGATGGTCCCGAAGCGGTTGTACCACCACAGGTTGAACTGATCGCAATAGCCGTGCAGTTTTTGATTCCAATCGTCGCCGGGGTTGGGCGGCGATTCGACGCAGTAGTGACACACGTACAAGTAGATCTTGATGTCGTGATTGAGGGCGCGAATCTCCTGCAAGAGTTCGTCGGCCCAGATCGAGTTCAGCACCAGGATGTCATAGCGAGCGAGCTGCGGGATGATGTCGGGCTGAACCGTTCCAACCAAGTAGACGTTGGCGAGTCGCGGGTACGGCAGATTGAACTCTTGCGCTCCGGCAACGGATGCGACCAACGAAAGTACGAGCACCGCGTATCGCCGCACCCGCACGTGACCCGACTGGAGCTGTCGAAGCACTCGCAAGTTGTTCATCCATCGAGAATGTGGGATCCAAGCGCCACGCGGCGCGGTTGAACGTTACACGCCGGCTGACGGACTTTGCAACCCGGTTCCAACCCGGCTCCGGTGGCGACGTCAGGGTGCGCCCAAGATCGCGTCGATGGTCGTGTACGAAACCGGATGGTAGGTCGGGCGAGCCCGTGCATAGATCGCCCTCGCGCGCTCCAGGCCGTGGGGCGTTCGAGCCAGCGCCCGGTAGAGCGGCTCCAAGTACCTGCGCCGGCCTTGGCGGGTGAGGAACGCCTCCAGCGCCGGATTCGCGTTCGCATAGTCGCTCCGGATCGCCCGCTGCAGCCAGGCGCAGAGGACCTCCGCATTCTCCCGGCCAGTCAATCCGAAGGCCGTATCGAGGTCAGCCATGCGCTCCACGGCGAGCGAATCGGGAATCTGATCCAGGAAGTAGAGCCAGTGCTGCGTGCGCCAACCACCGGTATCGAGCTTGCGCGCCGGCGTTCCCGCCTCCCAGGCTTCGACCTGGGCCGCGACCCGGGAGAACTCGCGCGATTCGATCCGCGGCGCGTCCGGCGGCAAGCCGGGACCCTGGATCCAGCGGTCCATTTCGAGCTTCGATTCGAGGTCGCGATCGCCGCGCAGCAAGTCGCGCCGGAGATCCGCGACGAACTCCTCCGTCGTGATGCTGCCGAAGGCATGGCGGTCGAAGTGCCGGCGCAAGAAGCCATCCCACCGGGCACGTCCAAAGACGCCCTCGGCATGCAACAAGAACAGGTAGCCCTTGACGTACGCGATGTCGGTCACGCCCTCGTCGGGGTCGCGTCCAGCGAGGTCCAGCAGCAACCAGGTGTCGCGAGCCGCGAGTGTGGTATCGGCCAGCGTCCGCTCCAGACTTTGCACATCGAGCTGCGCGATCATCGCCGCCATCTCGGTGCCCGCGATTTTCTCCATGATGCGATTCTCGAAGTAGACGGTGAATCCTTCGTTCAACCAGAAGTCGTTCCACGTGGCGTTGGTGACCAAGTTACCGGACCACGAGTGCGCCAGCTCGTGCGCCACGAGGGTGACCAAGGACCGGTCGCCCGCCAGGACGGTCGGCGTCGCGAACGTGATGCGTGGGTTCTCCATGCCGCCGAACGGGAAACTGGGCGGCAAGACCAGGACGTCGAAGCGATCCCAGCGGTAGGGGCCGTACAAACTCTCGGCCGCCGCCATCATCTGCGGAACTTCGGCGAATTCCCATGCGGCGCGCGCCACGACGCTCGGCTCCGAATAGACCCCGCAACGCGATCCCAACGGCCGGAACTCCAAATCCCCGACCGCGAGCGCCATCAGATACGAAGGCACCGGCTGCTTCATCTCGAAGTCGTAGACGCCATCGGCGCGCCGCGCTCGAGGGTTGCCGGCGCTCATGACCGCCATCAGATCGGGGCGAGTCCGAATCCGCGCCCTGTAGGTCGCGCGGACGCCGGGCGTGTCCTGGCACGGAATCCAAGTCCGCGCCAAGATCGCCTGCGATTGCGAGAACAGATAGGGCTTGGCGGCGCCCGCGGTTTGCGCCGGATTCAACCATTGCAGGGCTCCGGCGTTCGGGCTGGTGCGATAACGCACCGTGATCGTGCGCGTCGCGGGCTGCAGCTGCACCGTCAGGGAACTGCCGAGAATCGGGTTCGCCTTCCCCAGCGCGAACTGCGCCCGATGATCCGCATCGAGCGTCACCGATTCGATTTCGAGATCGCGGCTGTCGAGGATGACCTCGCGAGCCGTGCGAACCCGACGATCGAGTGTCCAGGTGGCGGTCCCTTCCAACCGACGGCCCTCGAAGTCCACCCGCAAGTCGAGATCGAGATGCTTCACGGCGACCAGGTCGGGGCGCGAGAACGAGTGTGGATCGCGCCCGCCCGATGCGGCCGGCGCCGAGGACGTCACCGGCGCGGCGAACCCGACTGCAGCGATCACCGCCATGCACCGAAAGCGTGATGCAGCCATCGCGTGCCGGATCGGCATGGACATCCGGGGCTCCTCGTTTGCAGAACGGCTGCGGGCGGCTCGGCTCGAGATCAGGCGCGGGCCGGGCCGGATTCTACACGCACGCGGGCCCGCGCTCGGGACCTAGCCTGGTCACGGGTCCCGCACGTAGAATGGCCCTCGCCGAATCGGCTCGTGGACCTTGGCGCGTTCACGATCACGCCGTTCTGGGAGGACGTCATGGTGCA
>Ga0187893_10015486_pt1 | contig 10209 bp, 15 predicted proteins | sample MA1701074metaG_FD_139574 | JGI IMG/M metagenome (GOLD analysis project Ga0187893, IMG submission 139574) | White microbial mat communities from a basaltic lava cave in the Kipuka Kanohina Cave System on the Island of Hawaii, USA - MA170107-4 metaG ... | reverse complement strand
GAGGACAACGCCGCGGTGCTCGTGACTCCGGAAGGAGAGATAAAGGGCACGGACATCAAGGGGCCGGTTGCATCTGAAGCCGCGGAAAAGTGGCCCAGGATTGCGAATCTGGCGGGGATGATAGTGTAGCTATGGCAGAGATTAATCCGAAACTAATTCACGTATCAAAGCACCAGCGCGACAGAATGATCTCGGCGCCGCTCGCTGATAGCCTGCGGGAACTGTACAAGAAAAGGACCGCTCGTATCGTAAAGGGAGATTCCGTCAAGGTCATGCGGGGCGAATACAAGGGGGTCGAAGGCAAGGTCGAGAGGATCAACACGGAACATGGAACGCTAAACATCGAAGGTGTTCAGAGGGAGAAAATACGCGGCGGCCAGGTGAAGGTTCCGATCCACGCTTCAAAAATCATGCTCACAAATCTAAAGCTGGACGACAAGTACAGATCCAACAAAATCCAGGGAGAAAATCCAAAGGTCGCGCTCGCAAAGAAGAAAGTTGAGCGCAAGGAAGAGGCTGCGACAAAAGAGACCAAAAAGGAGGATAACGGGTAGTGGGCAAGAAAGGAGGCGACACCAGAATGAAGCGCCAGATGGCCCCGAGGTTCTGGGACATCAGGAGAAAGGAAAGCCAGTTCGTTCTTAGTACAAAACCCGGGCCGCATCCAAAGAAGACATCTTATCCACTGGGCATGATCTTGAGGGATGTATTGAAATTAGCCGGAACGATGCACGAAGCCGAACGCGTTCTGATCGAAGGCAAAGTCAAGGTCGACGGTGTCAAGAGATACGATGCGAATCTGGCCGTCGGGCTCATGGACGTTGTCGAACTTTCGACGGGCCAGATTTTCCGTATGGTTCCCAAGGATTCGCTGCTTTTGGCCGCCGTTGCGATAGACAAGTCGGAGGGCAACGTAAAGCTGGTAAAGGTCACAAGTAAAAAGACAATCAAGGGAAAGAAAATCCAGTACGGATTTCATGACGGTAAAACTATTACAAGCGACCAAAACCTAAAGGTCGGTGACACCTGCGTTATCCAAGTTCCGGAGGTCCAGATAAAGAGCCACATTCCGTTCGCAAAGTCCACGACTGTCCTTATCATAACAGGTGAGAACGCAGGCCATATCGGAAAGGTGGACGACTTTAAGGATGGGCTTTTTTCGCTTCCCAAAAGAGCTCTCGTTTCATTCGAAGACAGGTCGGTGGAGCTGCCGGTAGAGATGGTCATGGTGGTCGGTTCGGACGGGCCCGTCATCAAGGTGAGCTGATTGGATTGAGTCAAGCACTACAGCATAACACAATGAAAAAAATAAGCGTCGACAAAGTGGTCATTAATATCGGAGTCGGCAAGTCGGGAGAACCGATCGAGAAGGCGAAAAAAGCGCTCTTGGAGCTGACAGGACAACATCCAGCTGTACGCGGCGCAAGAAAGACGGTCAGGGATTTTGGGATTCACAAAGGCGAACCGATAGGTGCGATCGTGACTATGCGGAGAGCTCCTGCAATAGAGTTCCTGAAACGCGTGCTGGCAGCCAAAAAGAATGTGCTAAAGATCTCGTCGTTTGATGGCTATGGCAATATCTCACTTGGCATTCATGAACACATCGATATCCCCGGAACAAAGTACAATCCTGACATCGGAATCTTTGGCATGGATGTGAACGTCACTCTGAGCAGGCCAGGCTATAGAATCGCAAGGAAGAGCAGGAAGAGCGCTAGGATAGGAAAACACCACCGAATAAATAGAGAAGAAGCGGCCGATTTCTTTACGCAGGAATTTGGAGCAAAGGTGGAGTAGATGCCAAAGCCAAGAGAGTACGAAGAAACGGGGAGAAAAAAGCTAAACCACGGCAGAGGAACCCGGTGGTGCAGAAGGTGCGGTTCATATACTGGTCTAATAAGAAAGTATGACTTGATGCTCTGCAGACAGTGTTTCAGAGAAGTGGCCGCCAGCTTGGGGTTCGCAAAATACGAGTAGGTGATAGGGAATTCCAGCTCTAAACGTATTATCAAACCTTTTCACGACCATATACAATAACGAGTCCAGACGCAAGAAGGAATGCATCATAGTCCCTGCATCAAAGTTTGCAAGCGAGATACTTCGCGTTCTGCAAAAGCATCGATACATTGGAGAATTTGAGCAGATCGATGATAGCAGGGCGGGCAAGTTCCGGGTTCAGTTACTTGCAAAGATAAACAAGTGTGGCATAATCACGCCACGGTTTTCTGTCAAAAAGGACAAGTACTTTGATTGGGAAAGACAATTTCTTCCTGCATACAGCATGGGCATCCTGCTGGTTTCGACCAGTCAGGGCGTATTGTCTCACCACGAAGCACAATCTCAGGGTCTTGGAGGAGTCTTGGTTGGCTACGTCTTCTGAGCACGAAATAATGGCAGAGGTCGAAGCGCCTGCCAGTGTAAAGTTATCCAAGGAAGGCAATGTTGTCGCGGTAAAGGGCAAGATGGGGACTGTAAAAAAAGACTTTACAAGATTGCCGGCGACACTTGCTGTAGACGGCAACAAGATAACGATCAAGCCGTACGGGACCAGAAAGCAGGATCTTGCAGTGACAAACACAGCCAAGAGCATCATCGAGAGCATGGTAAAGGGCGTGGAGAAGGGCTACACCTACAAGCTCAAAGTGATATTTGCACACTTTCCGATTTCTGTAAAAGTGAAGGGTAAGGAGGTTCAAGTGGAGAACTTTTTTGGTGAAAGATCGCCCAGGGTCGCCAGGATACTGGGAGATGCCACCAAGGTCACGGTTGCAGGCGAGGATGTTGTGGTTCAGGGTCCGAGTCTGGAAGACGTTTCGCAGACGGCTGCAAACATTGAACTGTCTACAAAAATAAAGAACAAGGACCAGCGAGTGTTTCTGGACGGTCTATACGTATACTCGCGTGAAGAAGGTTCCCAGTAATAGGCCTGCCCAAAGATTTATTTTGTGCTTGGATTTGCTCTAGTACTGCGCCGCTGTAGCTCAGCATGGTAGAGCAAATTCGTAGCGCAATATCTGTGCTTTGAAGCTCAACTGGCTGTTAACCAGTGGGTCATCAGTTCGAGTCTGATCAGCGGCGCTACCATACTTATGAAATGTTGACGCGATAGCTTTATAGCGTGAGGTTCATTCACCCTCAATAGTAACTTTGCCTGTTACGTGACGATCTGCCTTGGCCAACAATGAACCCCCTTTTGATGAAAGCGGCAGAAAGATGTCTATCGAAGATCAGCTGAAAGGAAAAACCCTCCAGGTATACATGTACATGGTAAAAAAGAAAGAGCCGGTAGGGGTGAGAGAAGTGCAGCGCGACCTGGCGTTTTCAAGCCCAAGTGTCGCAAACTATCACATCGACAAGCTGGTAGTATTGGCACTTGTCACACAGGACGAGTACGGCAGGTATTTTGTAATACAGAAGGTTCAGGTGGGCGTTCTGCAGGCATTCGTAAACATTGGAGGGCTGGCAATTCCGCGGCTGTCGTTCTTTGCAGCATTTTTCACTACCATGTTTGTGTCGTACGTCGTTCTGAGTTTCGACGACTTGGATATCTACGCCGTGGGCTTTGCGCTTGCGGCAAGCGCCGCGTTCTGGTTCGAAACCATCAGGATATGGTTGAAAAGACCCGTCACGTGATATTGCAAAACTCGAGTTGTGCAATATCTTAGATTACAATGATGTCAAGTGCGATGGCGTCTGCCAGCAAATCAAGATGATGACTTGCAACAACATATCCGTTCTTGATATCGGATGACGATAGCCATCGGTTGGTAGAGCTGTAAAGTCGCTCCTTCTTCATTCGCTTTTCAATTTCCTGCACGTCCAGTTCCTTTTCTTCGACTTCTTCCGTGTCTGTGTGCTTGATTGTCAGCAAGACCTTGTTGATTAGAACCCTGCGGCCAAATCGCTGCGAAAAATCCCTGGCGTTCTCATCAATTTCGGTTATCTTGATCTTGATCTGCAATCTGTTAAGAGCGTCTCGGCTAGTAAGAAGCCTTTCGTCGATAAAGCGATCGTAGCTCATTTGCTGACTAGAATCCTACCTCGAAGTATATTAACGTCGAGTTGAGGCAGGCACGAATCGATAGTAGGCTGTGCCGTCATCGAGGAGGCCGCACCCGGTCATCTTTACCTTCATGCCTTCAGCGAGCGGCCGGTTATCAAATGAACCTACGATACGGATATCGCCCATCTTTACCAAGCCAAACACTCCTTCCTTTCCGGTGACGTGTGAACGTGTGAATTCTAGAAGTGTTCCCGTAGTAACAGACTTTTTCAGTTGTGTTGCGGAGAGGCATCTGGGGCAGTTTGCGGATGGCGGCCATGCTATCTCACCACATGAAACACACGTCGGCATCATGAATTTGCCCTGCCTTAGCATGGTGTGAAAATCCTGCTTCATTCATGAGGTCCCCATGACAATTACGGTGGCAGAGGATCCCGCAGCAGCCAGATTATGGACCAAGCCCGTTTCGCAGCCCTTAACTTGAGCTTTGCCTGCTGAACCGGCAAGCTGATCCGCGATCTCTACGACCTGCGCAACGCCCGTGGCCCCCACGGGATGTCCGCGTCCTATTATGCCGCCGCGAGCGTTTATCGCAACGTTGTTTTGTTGTACAAATTTGCCTCCCATGCCTTTCTTTGCAAACCCGAGATCCTCATAAGCAAGTATTTCCAGTATTGTAAAGGCATCGTGAACTTCTGCCACATCGATCTGCGAAGGCTTTGTCTTTGACATCTTGTATGCTCCCTGCGCGGCTACTTTTGCCGCCTCGACACTGCACAGATCTACTGTCGCGTTGGCAAAGCTTGCAGAACTAGTATACTGACCAATGCCCCTTATCCACACCGGATTGTCTGTCAGTTTCTTTGCCTTTTCCTCCGAGGCAAGAAGTACTGCTGACGCGCCATCGCAAGGCGCTGAACAATCAAGAAGTTTTAGAGGATCTGCTATCTTTCTCGACGTCATTACTTCATCAAGCGTAACTGGATTTCTAAAGAGCGCGTTTGGATTAGTCGATGCATTGCCCCGATTCTTGACCGAGACCATGGCCATCTCTTCTTCTGAAGTTCCGTATTTTCTCATGTGCGCCTTTGCAAAAAGAGCCGCCCAGTGAACAGGAAGCATGAATGAGCCCCTTGTCACGTCCCACCTTAGCTTGTTTCCTTCGCTATGTGCCTTTTCTGCGCCAACGACCAGCGCTGTGTCGCACAATCCAGAGGCAATAAGGGAGTATCCAGAAACTATCGCGTTTGTACCTGAGTTGCAGAGATTGTCTATCCTTTGGGACATCTGTGGCCTTATTCCAAGCAACTCTGAAAGTATCGTCGAGCTGTACTGCTCGGTGGTGCAACTCGAAAAAAGCACTGCACCGAGATGCGTCTTGTCCAAATTCTCGTTATTGAGTATCTTTGCACAGGGCTCGCATGCAAGGTCAAAGATGCTCTTGCCAGAATCCTTTGAATACTTGGACCCCGCCTGTGAGACGATAGCTACCCTACGCACTATTGAAGGTTGACAACAATTCCCTAAATGAACTTTCTGTGCCGCCGACCGGATTTACCTGTATTATTGGAAGGGTTATTCCCGCAGAAACGAACCTTGAAAGAGATTTTCTGCAATCCTTCCTACTTCCGCATATCGTAAGAGCTTCTAGCATCTCTTCTGATACTTGGTTGGCGGCTGCGTCTCCTCCACCGCTTTTGTATGCTTCCGATATCCGCGAAACTTCTAATTGAAACCCATTTGCGGCAAGAAACTTGCTGTAGTATTTACCCACTGCCACATAGAAGGCGAGAGTTTTGGCGGCCCGCTTGCGCGCTTTTTCAGGGCTCGCATCAGACACTGCGCAGATGAATGAACAGGCGACCTCAAAATTCTTGTTTCTTGCATCACGGAGTATTACGGGAACAGTTGTTCTAAGCTCGTCTAATGGGCGCATGTAAAGCAGGATACCATCTGCGAGCTGAGATGCCAGTGATACCATTCTTCGGTTGACCGCCGCCATAAAGATAGGGATTCGTTTCCTCACGGGCTTGTGCAGTAATCCAAAGTTTCGTATCCTGAAGAACTTGCCCTGATAGTTTACCTTGTCACCACTTGTCATCAGCTTGAAGCATTCGACGAATTCTTTCATCCTGTCTACGGGCCTGTCGAATTTCATGCCATGCCAGTTTTCGACGATGGCCTCGGTGCTTGCCCCAAGACCTACTATGGCCCTCGAATCAGAGAGCATGTCCAGAGTCGTGGCAGCCATTGCGACCGTTGCCGGAGTCCGCGAATAAATGCCAACAATCGAAGTGCCGAGTCTGACCTTTTTTGTAAGTTGGGACATCGCCGCTAGAGTAGAAAACGATTCCCGGCCCCACGATTCAGGAATCCACAGAGAATCAACGTTTTCTGCCGTGTCAGCGATTCTCGCGCACGACAAGACATCACTCATCGTAAGCAAAGGCCCGAGGCTGTATCCAATTTGGCGATCCGTCATGACTGGGCTGAGCCCTGCATTTCTCTCGCCGCTTCTTCGATATCCTTGTGCGAGTCGATCGATCGCCAAAAGGTATCATCGTATTTTGTCGCAGCAAGCTTGCCCTCCTTCGCAAGGGCCGGAAGGGCAGTCATCTCTATGTTGCCGTTTTCCGGCAAATACCCAAAGACGTCAGGCGTAAAATGGTAGACGCCGGCATTTATCCATTTGTCAGGGATTCTCGGCTTCTCGACGAATCCAAGGACTCGGGCGTTCTTGTCAAGCTCTACCACCCCATACGGGCTTCGCAATGGCACCAGTGCCAGTGATTGCAACGAGCCGCCGTTGTTGCGGAGTTTGTTCGGGTCAAGCTCGGTGAGAATATCGCCGTTTATCATAAAGAATGAATCCTGACCTGCAAGAAGGCTTTCGGCATTTTTCAGCGCGCCACCGGTCCCAAGCGGCTCCTCTTCCACGACGTACCCGACCCTAACGCCCAGCCGGCTTCCGCTGCCGATATGGTCGATTATTTGCTCTTTCATGTAACCGACGCAGGCGATAACTTCGCTTATGCCAAATTTCTTTAGCCACTTTACCTGCCACTCGATTATCGGAACATTGAGAACCTCTATCATCGGCTTTGGCTTTTGGTCAGTTAATGGTCGCAACCTCTTGCCAAAGCCGCCTGCAAGAATCACTGCTTTCATGATACGTTTCTTGAACTGTCCCGTTTGTATAAAATGTTTCCCGAAAAGAGCCGGGTTTCTCTAGCGCGATTCTACATGGTTGTTGAGCAGCCAGTGCACTTTCTCATAGCATTCTTTGCATAGCTCTTGCTCAAAAGTATGCTCGCAGCTGTACGTTCTTTCAGATTCGATTCTGCACTCGCCACAAACAATGGTCAATTCTGCGTAGGCTCTTTTCCTCTCGCAGCGCTGGCTTTCTTGTCTCTTATCGATTTCCATGCGCCCAGCCCGACGAGAATCGCTCCCATTCCAATGGTAGAACCAATAGTGCGCATCGCTCCAGAAGGATCTGCAGAATTCAGGGCCCCCTGACCTATTAGCGCGACCATACCCGCGATAATCAAGCCCCCGTTGACAAAGAGGAGCACGCTGACGGCCGGAGCATATTCCTTTCTTGCAATGACAAAGGCTATTATGGACATGATGACAGCGCCACCGCCAAAGGCTGCACCTCTCACCGAATCGTTGAATGGCAGAAAGCCCATTCTTTCGGCCGAGTTGCTCTGAGATGCAACCATTACGTCAGCGCCATATATTATCAGGAGCGCCAGAGAAGCAACGAGCAGGGCAATTGCGACTTGCTTTGCCATTTAGGGTATGATTGCCAATCAGATTTAATAAACCTACTCAGTTTGAATCTATCGCGTGCCGTCTGACATCTCCGCGACCCTGTACTCTGCCATTGACAACATAGGCCGAGATAGAATCAGAATGGACCTATCGTTGAATATCGAGCTTGCCGAGAAACATATCGAAGACATTCTGAAGCAATGTTATGAGGAGCTCGGCCTTGAAATGGATGAAGAAACGCTCGTCACATTGTGCAAGGGCCTTCTGCACTTCATGCTGACAGCCTCGCTTATTCCGTCAGAAAGAAGCGTGAGATTTCAGGGCACAGACCTCGATGTCGTCGTTCCTTCTCTAAAGATCCTGACCAAGAATCCTGAAAACGCAATAGTTATTCAGCTGATAAAGAACGCTGCGGAGTCGAACAGGATCGCAAAAGCTAAATCGGTACAACCACACGGTGCAAACGTCTGGATCGTATCTCCCAAAAGACTGGCAACGGATTACAGGAACTACCATCTGGGCGAAGGCGAGATACGATATTCCCGCATAGTACGAGATATCAGCGAATTTGTCAATAGCAAAAAGGTCGGAAGGCTAAAGTTACTTCCTTGAAAGCAATGAATCAAGGTCGAACGACTTTGCAAGCGTCTTTCCTATGGTCGAATAACTCGGATTTCTCGAATGCCCTACAACTGCCAGGACACCAAGACCTGTGATTTTTTCGATCATTCGTGGAGTCGCCTTCTCAACGATACTAGGATTGACCGGCATCTTGTTAACGATTATGCCAGTGATATCTAGCCCGAAGCTTCTACATGCAATAACGGTAAGGAGAGTGTGGTTTAGCGTCCCAAGAAGTGGTGAGGAGACTATTATCACGGGCAGAGCCAGCATCTTTGCAAAGTCTCCGATGGACTGCTTTTCCGCAATGGGCACCATGATACCTCCGATTCCTTCAACTATCACGAAATTGTGACTTGAAGAGATCTTTCTAAACGCCGTTAGCGCCTCATCAAGGTTCGGGGCTTTCTTTCCCATGATTTCCGAAGCCATCAGTGGCGAAGCAGCCTTTCGATAGAAAAAAGGGTTCAGGCTACTGTCGGGCTCAGATGTTTTCGCTGCTTTTGCAAGAATAAAAGTATCACGAGACTTGTATTTCTTTGAAAATTCACGATTGGCAGTCGCGAATGGTTTCATAACTCCTACGTCGATTTGCCGTTGTTTCAACGCCCATGCAAGACCTGCGGCAATCATGGTCTTGCCAACACCGGTATCGGTCCCCGTAATGAAAACTCCCCGCATGGAAATATTATTAGAGCTATGTGCCGGACTAGCATTTAACTGAATTGAGCCTGCGCGAGTTGGACAAAAGCTACGTTTGGCATCCGTATACCCAGATGAGGGACTGGGCTAGGTGGGAAAATCGGGTCATAGTAAGGGGGCAGGGGTTCTATCTGATCGACGCGTCAGGCAAGAAATACCTTGATGGGACTGCTAGCATGTGGTGCAATGTCTGGGGCCATGGCAGAAACGAAGTCGTCAAAGCAATGAGGGAACAGCTGAAGAGCCTGCCGCACTCGACGCTTTTCGGGCTTGCCAGCGAGAGCTCCACGCGGCTTGCTGAAAAGATGGTCAAGATAGCAAGAGGCATGGAGAAGGTCTTTTACACGGACAACGGCTCGACTGCAATCGAAGCCGCGATGAAGATGGCACTTCAGTATTGGCTCAACAAGGGCAGGCCCCAGAAGAAAGAATTTCTCGCGCTAGACCACGGGTACCATGGCGACACTGTGGGTGCAATGTCACTAGGATATGTCGAAAAATTCTTTGGCGCGTACAAGCCACTGCTGGCACCAAGAGTTCACAGATTGCCGAGCCCAAAACTCTATGGCAGTGGTTTTGACAGTCAGAGTGCTCTGACGGAACATTGCCTTGAACGGACGGAAAATATTCTGAAGAAAAATTCAGCCCGCTGCGCTGCTCTGGTAATCGAAAGCGGCGCACAGATCGCCGGCGGTGCCATAATCTACCCGGCAGGTTACCAGAGACAGCTGTCAGACCTGTGCGAAAAGTACGACGTGCTCCTGATCCTTGATGAGATAGCCACCGGATTTGGTCGCCTCGGCAACATGGTAGAATATGTAGCGCAGAAATCCAGTCCGGATATTGTCTGTTTTGGCAAGGCATTGACTGGAGGCTACTTTCCCCTGGCCGTGACCATGGCGACCAAGAGAGTGTTTGACGCATTCCTTGGGGACTACTCGCAGAACAAACAGCTGTATCATGGACATACATTTACCGGCCACCCTGTCGGATGCGCCGCCGCTCTAGCGAACATTGAACTTTACAAAAAACGCGGGCTGGTCCGACAGATAAGGGAGAGCGGTAAGTACATTGCGGCAAGGCTGCATGAATTCAAGACCTTTGAT
>Ga0187893_10015484_pt1 | contig 10210 bp, 14 predicted proteins | sample MA1701074metaG_FD_139574 | JGI IMG/M metagenome (GOLD analysis project Ga0187893, IMG submission 139574) | White microbial mat communities from a basaltic lava cave in the Kipuka Kanohina Cave System on the Island of Hawaii, USA - MA170107-4 metaG ... | reverse complement strand
CACTTCCATTTCATTCGTATAACTTTGTCGCCTTCCTCGCTCGCTCCTCGCCTACCTATCACGGTATGTCTCGTCGCTCGCTCGTCGGCTTCGCGTTCTACTTTTGAAATGGAACCGGAATAACGTGGGGAGATGAACCGAAACTTCATTGCTCTTTTTTCTCTTGTCTGAACGTAGGTTCCGGCCTGACCGCGGCGCGGAATTTCATGAACTTGTTCGTGTGACGCTTATACCAGCCTGACATCCGGTCGGTGGCATTGTCATACCATTGCTCAATGCTCGCGAGCGCTTTATCCAACTTCTCCGCTGTACCGGAATCCCCGGCGACTTTCAGCAGGAGAAGCAAGGCCTCCGCAGAGCCCATACCGATGACTCTTTTCTTCCCATCCGGCAACAAATTTCTCGTGCGAAATCTAGAAACCCGTGCTTCCCATAGTTCCACCAGCGCGGAGCAGATCAGGCTCAGCAGCAGGTATATGAACACCAAACCGAGCGCGACATCGATAATGCCCGACATGGCCGCCTCCAATACTATTTTAGGGACCAATGCCCTCACGTCCCTATGAGGGCGGGCACTGCGAATTAATCGAAGTGCTCTTTAGTCGCTGGTATCGGGCGTTTTATGCCGACTGCAAATTCACCACCATCTGGCATCGGATAAGTTTGGGGGCTGACGGGCCCCCGCCCCTTAAAGCAAACCTCCATTTACACCCTGCGCGACCCTTGGTGTCTCCGCCTGCCCTCAATACTTGAACACTAGATAGGCCCATGCCCTATTGATATCGAAGGGCTCACCCGAGGCGCTGTTGCGCAGGAGGTTGGTCGTGTTCGGGTCGGCGTCATAGGCGGCGTACTTGAGCCCCACGAGGAAGTGCGTGCCGAAAGCCCGCTCGAGCAGCAGGTCCCATTCCGTGCCGTAATCGTAGTCGTCGCGATCGGAGGAAAAATCGTGGTACTCGAAGAGCAGCTTGATACCCCAGACAATGGTACTCGCGCTGACGAATAGGTCTTCCAGACCATCGCCCGGTGTGACCACGAAACGGTCGCTCCAACCGTGGAAGGGGTGCGGGGTGGCGAGGGGTGTCTGAAAGGACTCGATCCCCCCGTCGCCCTCGAGGACTTCGTAGCTGAGCTTCACACTCGCCGATTCCCAGATCCCGCCGAAGGCGTAGCTAGCCCCGATCTCGCCGAGGTAGTAATTCACCGCGATGTCGTTGGGGTTCTCTCCGTAGTCTGCCTGGCGAGCCACCTCACCGCTATAGAGCAGCGACGTTTTGGGATAGACCTCGTAGCTGCCTTGCACCCGGGCCCCGTAAGTGGCGGTGGAGAAGCGCTCGGAGACCGTGCTCTCGAAGTCCAGGAGATAGGCATAGCCCTCGATCTTCGCAAACGACCATTGCGTGTGCTCCACCCGCAGGGCATGGGAGTCCATGCGAAAATCGCTTCTGTCGGGCAAGGGGTTGTCCTCCCCGAAGACCCGGTTGGCGTTCCAGAGATAGGCGTAGTCCGCGGTAGTGTGGGGCAGGGACCGGTTAAAGACGCGGAAGGCATCATACGATTGCCAGTTCTGGCGCCAAGGGACATTGCTGAGGAAGCGGTGCAGGTGCTCGCGGTGGATAATCTCCTGGCGGCCTAATCGCAGCACCGTCTGGGGGATCCCTTCATAACGGATATTCGCCTGGTGGATTTCGGTCCCTTCGGGATCGGCGACGAGCCCCCGGTCGGTGACGCCATTGGCACCGCCGTCATCAAAGCTGTCGTTGCCGATGACCCGCACATCTTCGAGCTGACCATACAGCCCAAAGCCGTAGAAAAGCCCTGTATTGTAACCAAGCGCCGATCGCAAGGTCGAGGCATGGGCATCCTTGAGGCCGGGTTTCGCGTCATCTGCATATTCATAGCGATAACGGAGATACAGATCGGGTTTACCGCCAGTCAAGGCCGCCGAAAGATCGGTCAGCAAGTCCTCGGCATAAACCGGTAAGGCGGCAGCCAAGACAAGCGAACCCAGAGACAAGCTTACCATGCACGACATAGCGTGATAAATTCCATCATCAATTGTGAACGTAACATGGATAGGAGCACCGGCCTATCGGATCAAAAAAGGATAAGGAGTTCAACGCGGCCGTGCAACCGGTACTGTTGCGTCGGACAGGCAGGCCCGGTGATTGGGTGGTCCGCGCGGAGGCTAGAAGAGGTCGTTCCTGTCCAGATCAGCGCCTTTGAGCCGCTTCCGCGCGGCGGGTGGGAAAGCTACCGAGCGTTGTTCAAGGTGCACCGACTGGCGTAGGGGTCGCGTTTCACAAGTGCCCCAGTCCCTCCGGAATCGCTTCTTTTGGCCTCTCATCACTGAACGACACCTCCACCGGCGCTTCCCTCGGCCGGAGTGGCCATTATATCATACCTACCGGTTCCTCAAGTCACTCGCGCAACCTCACGAAGAGCGAAACGAAGGGGCTCCTGTGCGTCTTGACAAGCTCGGGAAACAGCCGAACATCGTCATCTTGCTCACAGACCAACAGCGTCACGAGCGCGATTGGCCACCCGAGTTTGCCGCCAGGTATCTCCCGGCAATGGATCGGCTGAAGCGCAATGGCCTTTCGTTCCGCAACGCGTTCATCGCCGCTTCCGCTTGCTCTCCCAGCCGGGCAACGCTGCTTACCGGCACCTATCCCTCGCAGACCGGGGTCCTTCATACCCTGGTATCTCCCGGCGACGGCAGCCTTTCCGGCGCCCCGACGGGATATTCTCAGCAGCCGCTCCTCCCGACTCAGCCGAACCTCGCGCACGTGCTCAAGACGGCCGGCTACAAGGTCGTGTGGAAGGGTAAGTGGCACCTGAGCGTGCCCGTCAACGGCACCAGTCACTGGACCGCCGATGACATCCGCCACATGCGAGAGGCGTACGGGTTCGAAGAATGGAACCCGAACGACGCCGGTGTCTCCATCGCGAACTATTCGACGCTGGGCGGTGGCGACGTCTATGACAATGACGCGCGCTTCGTCGAGGGCGTCCGTCTCGCCGACGACCGGGATTCCCCTCCCGCCAACAGTGCGATCGAGTTCTTGCGCGCGTACCGCTCCACGGACGGACCCTTCTGCCTGGTGGTCTCGATCGTGAACCCCCACGACATCTGGGTGGCGCCGGGCTTCCAGATGGGCTGCGGGTACCAGGAGGGAATGGGTAGCGAGCTCGGCCTCCCGATACCGAAAAACGTCGACGAGGACCTCTCGACCAAGCCGACTGCGCAAGGCCTGTTCCGGTTCCAATACGATGCGGCTATCGTCGAGGAGTTTGGGCCCAGCAAGAACCTCGAGCTGCGGGTCAACCAGAGCAACTCCGTAAACTTTTATGCGTATCTCCAGACCCTGGGTGACCGGCACGTGATGAACGTACTCGACGAGCTGGACGCCCGCGGGCTGACCGAGTCGACACTCATCATACGGATGGCCGATCACGGAGAGATGGCAATGGCGCACGGCCTGCGAGAGAAGATGTACAACGCCTACGAAGAGACGATTCATGTGCCTCTGGTCTTTTCAAATCTGGTGCTCTTCCCCGAGCCCGAGGAAACCGAGGCACTCGTCAGCACGATCGATATTCTCCCGACGCTCGCTCGGATCACAGGGGTCTTCGAATCTTTCGAGTACGTCTTTCGCGGAGTGGACCTGACTCCAGTGATCGAGGAGCCCGACCGTCGGGTACAGGCTCTGGTCCACTTCGTCTATGATGACGGGTACTTGACCGGCAACGTCGCTCCGTACATTCGGGCCATCCGCACCGACGACTGGCTCTATGCGGTTTACTTCAACACCGCGGGCAGCAGCTTCGAGTACGAGATGTACGACGTGAAGGCCGATCCGCACGAAGACACGAACCTCGCGGGGCTGAAGAAATACGAGGATCAACTGCGGATCCTGCACGCGAAGCTGCAGGAGAAGATGCATTCAGCGGGAACCGCGCCGGCGGGGATCCCGCTCGTCAGCCCCCGGCTCGAGGCTGAAGCAAAGCGAACAGGTGACAGCAGCCTGATCCCCGATCCTCACTGGCCGACGGTGGAGCAGGCTGTCAAAGAGAGCCGAAAGCAACGGCGACGCCCTCATCCGGATTTCGCAAAGCTCGCCGGGAAGATCGGGAAGAGGGGGTTCTGGATGCCTAAGGCCCAGCGGTAGGGCCAGGATCTTCTGCGCCAACGCGGCTTTCGATGGAGCCCTGGCAGGCAGGGTCAGCAAGAAGAACGGAAAAAGGATCGTGTACTCGGAACGCACGTCGTGCGTTCCGATGCCGACCGGCCGGGTTCGAGCGTCAATCACGGTGTCAAAGAGCGGGTCCAAGGGCAGTAGTGCCACGCGGATGAGCTGCATCATTCCCTGGTCCTCGTGATCGAGAATGTGGCAGTGCAGGACGTAGTCGCCGATGTAGCGCTGGTAGCGGGTACGCACGACGAGGGTGTATTGCTGGGATGGATTGAGCCCGAGGTTCTTCACCCAAAGTGTGTCTTTCCAAACCCCCTTCAGCGCGCGGTATTGCGGGTCTACGGTGCCGCCCGCGTCGTCGACCGCATCGGGCGTGCTCACGTCCTTGCCGCCGGGATCGAGGATCTTCACACCTGGAATGGATTCACGTGGATGTGGAACGGATGGCCTACGAAGTCGGACTTGAGCGTCCACTCATCCACGCCGCCCAGCCTTAGCACGCGGTCGATGCGGTTCGGATCGAACGGCTTGTTGTGCGTCCGGCGGGAGAAATCCCGGCAAAACGCCTCTAAGGTCAGGTTGAGGCCGACCGTGTCCAGGCCTGGCGGGCGCAGCCCCAGGGCCAGCAAACGCCCCCGCTCCTTGGTGGACTCGCTGAGCGCGATGGCCTCCGCGAGATTCTGGCGTAGCACGGCCGGGTTGAGCGGCAGCTCGCGCTGAAGTAACTCCAAACCAAGCTTCAACGCGGTGAGGGCCTGCCCCGCGTCGTCGTGCAGTTCCAGCGACAATCGCTGGCGCTCCTCCTCTTGCGCACAGACTAACCGTTGCGCAAGGCTTCTGGATGGCTTCTTCGGCACGTTTTCGACGCGTGACATCATGCGCGTAGACGCGGATGCGTCCTGCACCCGGTTCCTTGGTGTAGTAAAAGATCTTCTGCTCAAAAGCCCCTTCACGCAGCTCGATCTCGCGCGAAATATAGGATTGGCTCCCGCTTTCGAAGGTGTTGAGCATCGCGGGTATATCCTTGAGGAGGGGATGGGCGAAGCCGTTCTGAAACAGATCGGGAAACCTCGCCTGTGCGGCAAGATTGAGGTAGGTGACCCGGCCGGTGGCATCGGTTTCGAGCACGATATTGGGATTCTGATCGGGAATCGTCGCCAGCCAGGCGAGCTTACTTTCCGCCGTGCGGTATTGCTCCGAGAGGGCTTCCAGGTGCGCGACTTGGTGCCGTAGAGACGCCACCTCTTGCACCAGCTGAGCTTTGGTTTTCGCGTGATCGTTCATGCGCTTGTGGCCATTGCGGTACCAAGCCGGTGAACACGATGGGCGCCGGTCTCCGCGCACCTACCCGCATGACCTGGAGCCTTGGCCTAAGCGACCTGTCACGGCGTAGCCGGTAAGTTGTCACAGGTCCCCTGAGGGTCTAGATTCTTTCAGCGTGACTTCTTTGCACTTGGCAAAGAAGTTTCGTCTGCTATTCGGTTGTGGCCAGAGGCCGCGCTGGGAAAAAATGAAGAGTACTGATGGACCAGTGAGTTGTCAAACACGGAGGCGCGCACGCCAGCACAGGAAGTGCTGGCTGGACAGCAAGCCCGCCGACAAAGCTATCGCGCACCATCTCGAAGTTGCCGAGGAGGTGCTGGAGGTCTCCGCGGGAGCCCAGGCCGCCCACGGCGTAGAGGGCCAGGTAAGCGACGCAGAGCGAGGTCATGAGCACCACCTCGCCTTGCGCTATTTACCCCATTCCGACCCCAGCGTATCATTCGGTTGGAATGGGCGTCTGAGCCCATTGAATTTCCATCAAAGGAGGATCTACGATGAAACGAAGGGTGACGACGATTTTGGCGACGGCGGGGTTGGTCTTGGGCGCCGCGAGCGCGGCGCTGGCGGACTCCTTCCCGTAAGGACGCGGTGACGAAGTGCTCGCCGGATGCGGTGGTGTCGGGGACGGCGTGCATGGATACGTACGAGGCGAGCGTGTGGCGGATCCCCGACCCGTTGGGGACGAACAAGGGACTGGTAAGGAAGGTGAAAAGGGGCAAGGCGACGGTGGCGAAGCTGACGGCGGCCGGGGCCACACGGCTCGGGGAGGTGATCGACGACTACGCGCCGTGCGACGATCACGGCAGCGGCTGCACGGACGTCTTCGCCATGAGCCTGCTCGGCGAGACGCCCTCGGCATTCATCACCTGGTTCCAGGCGCAGCAGGCGTGCAAGAACTCAGGCAAGCGGCTGCCGTTGAATGCGGAGTGGCAGGCGGCGGTGGCGGGGACGCCGGACCCGAGGCCGGACAACGGGACGACAGACTGCAACACGGCAAGCACATTCGCGGTCGCACCCACCGGCTCACGCAGTAGCTGCGTATCGGTCGACGGTGCCTTCGACATGGTGGGCAACCTGTTGGAGTGGGTGGCGGACTGGGTGCCGCGCTCGACGGGGTGTGGCGCTTGGAGTGGAAGCGGAGACGTTCAGTGCCTGGCCGGAGCTGCCACCATGGGCGAGCCCGGTGCGCTGCTACGCGGCGGCAGCTTCCTCATCGGTATGCTTGACGGTATGCTTGCCGGTCCGCTCACCGTCAATAGCACCGTCGGGCCGTCCAGCTCGTTCAACGATGCCGGCTTTCGTTGCGCCCGCTAGGGCGCCTGAGCCCATTGAATTTCCATCAAAGGAGGATCTACGATGAAACGAATGGTGACAACGATTTTGGCGACGGTGGGGTTGGTCTTGGGCGCCGGGAGCGCGGCGCTTGCGGACTCCTTCCCGAAGAACGCGGTGACGAAGTGCTCGCCGGATGCGGTGGTGTCGGGGACGGCGTGCATGGATACGTACGAGGCGAGCGTGTGGCAGACCACCAATGCCAGCCTCATCAGGAGGATCAAACGCGGCACGGCAACGCTGTCGGAGCTGACGGGGGCGGGCGCGATCCAGCTCGGGCTGGCAGCCGGGGACTTGGCGGCGGCCGGCTGCCCCGCAACGGGCAACGAATGCACGAACGTCTTCGCCGTCTCGATCCCCGAGGTGACGCCCTCGGCCTTCCTCACTCAGTTCCAGGCGGCGGCCGCGGCCCGGAATTCGGGCAAGCGGCTGCCGAGCAACGCCGAGTGGCAGGCCGCGGCGCTCGGCACGCCCGACCCGGGGACGGATGACGAGGCGACGGACTGCAATATCACTGGTCCCCCGTTCGCCGTGGCTCCTACGGGTTCCCGCAGTAGCTGCGTCTCCGATGTGGGGGCCTTTGACATGGTGGGGAACCTCAGCGAGTGGGTCGCCGACTGGGTGCCGCTGTCTACGACGTGCGTCTCTGCGCTCTTTGCTGGCACGAATGATGTCAACTGCCTGGCGGGGGCCTCCACCAACTCCGGTCCCGGCGCGCTCATCCGCGGCGGCGACTTCGACTTCGTCGACGGCTCGAATGCCGGGGTCTTCGCGGTGGGTGCGCTCCTCGCCCCGTCGGGCGCGGGCAGCGGCATCGGGTTTCGTGCCGCCCGCTAGCCGTCCCTTGGCCCTTTGATACTTTGCCCTTTGGCGCCCGCCGGGGTGGGCGCAAGGGCGGGAAAGTCCGGGAAGGGAGGATGGCCGATGAGCTGATCCCGATCGTGCAGCGGGCCTACGATTTCGCCGTGGCGTTGTACGCTCACGTGAACCGCTTCCCCCGGGCGCACAAGCCGCTGCTCGGCCGCGAGCTCCTGGGGCTCGTGCTCCGGCTTCTCGTCACGCTGGTGACGGCCAACCACCGGCGGGACAAGGTCCCGGAGCTGGAACAGGCCAGCGGCACGGTGGATGCGCTCCGCATCACGCTTAGTGCGCTTCGATGACCGACATTGCTGACTGGTTCAAAAAGCAAGGACGTGGCTATCAGACCCGCATGAACGCCGTCTTGCGGGCTTTTATGGAAGCCCGGCGCGGCCACGAACACGAGCCCAGGAAACTGTAAGGCCGGGACCATGACGGGAAAGCCGTTCGTACCCGGTACCGCCCGCGTTGAGCAGGCGATCGCCAGGCTCAACGCGTTGCGCCAGGGCTGCACGCTGGGCAGGTTATCGTGGAAGGAACTGCGGGATGAAGGCCGCCACCTGAAGCGGGCGGCGCTATAGGCCACCGAGATCAACGAGGCGGGCTCGCAGGGTACAGCGCGGGTGAAGGAGAGAGGCGAAGCGTCATGACAGGCGCGAAGGGCACGCCGGACAATGATCGGGAGCGTTACGCCAGGCAAGAAGAGATCGCCTGGCGTGATCGCGAGGCTGACGAGGCGTGGGAGGATTACCGGCGCAGCGGTTGGTTCGCGGGCAACGAAGCGGTGATGGCCTAGCTTGACACGTGGGGAACGGACAGGGAGAGCCCAGGCCTGGCTCTCGAACGCAGAGCATGAATACAGTCGCCGCCTGAAGCGGCGGGAACGGGAGGTTTCGGGATGCTGACGCCCAAGATGCCTATGAGGAACTGCTGAAACGCAACCGGCTCGGGATGGATGACCCGACCGAGCAATGGTGCAGCAGCGTCTCCGCCCGCGCTTCCCGGAGCCCGGTCAACTGCTCGAATACGCGGTCCCGAAGGGCATCCCGGGCGGCCGTATAGCCGATGAGGCTGGTCGTCAGCAGCGAGGCGAAGCTCGCGACCAGCAGCAGAGGATCAGCCTGGACTGAATGCTCAGGCGTTTAGTCAGAAACATATAATATAATGTCCCCAGTAGTCTGTGGGGCTCTTGCAAACCGGGAGTGAGTATCGTCCAGAAAGATACTGAACCAGCCGACTCGTAGTCAAATAATCGTAGTATTCGGAATACGGTCACCAGGCGCCGTCGGCCGCCGGATATCTGCTCGACCACGAGCGCGAGGTGGCGATCGTCTCGGCGAGACCTTCCTGCCTGCACGTGGGTGAGGTCTCGATCGCCCTGGAGTGCGCCCAACGCACGGGTTGCCGGTGATGATCACGCTGGCATTCGAGTGGCCGCACACGCGGGACGGTAGGACGCCCGCCGAGGCCGCACAAGCGCTCGAGGGCGCCGGCGCCGACATCGTAGGCGCCAACTGCCTCATGGACCCGGCCCACATGCTGCCGATCATCGAGGAGATGCATAAGGCCGTGAGCTGCTACGTGGCGGCCCAGCCGGTGGCGTATCGCTGCACCGACGAGGTGCCCTTCTTCCCTGGCCAGCCCGGCTTCCCCGACCGGCTCGACCCGTATCAGCTCACGCGCTACGAGCTCGGGGATTTCGCCGCTCGTGCCCGGGTCTGGGCATGAACTTCATCGGCAGCTGCTGCGGCTGCCAGGGGGCGCACATCCAGCAGATGGCGAGGGCGCTCGGCAAGCTGCCGGCGGAGGAGTGCGAGTGGGAGATCGACGATGCGCACCCCCAGTCGGCGACCGAAGCCTACCGGAAGCTGCGGGAGACGGGTCGCTAGCCGCCGCGCGATCGGCTCGATCTATCTCAGGCAGCGCACTGCCGCGTTCTTGGGGGCGGCTGACAGCGCGACGCGTAGCCTACCGCAGTTTGTTCCGGCCCCATATGATCCAGATCATATTTCACAGAATCCTTGTGACGAATTCCCTTGGCATCATGCCGCGGGTTTGGTAGGATCCGCAGGTGTCTCGGGCGGTAAAAGCCAACGCTAGGGCGCCTGGCTGAGCGTTGTAGCGGATGTTCCTGTGCCGTTGCGGCTAATGTAATGATTTAGAAAGAATAAATTTTAAGGTTCGTGGCTACACGCTAACTTTTTGATTTTATGGTGTTACTTTAGCAGACAAAGAGAAAGCACACTAGGCACGTTAGTGTGCACAAATCACCCAGGATTTTCTGATATTTAACCTGTAATCAATAGGTTACTGAAAAACAGTCAGGAACATCCGTTGTAGCCTACGATCGCCCATGCGCGCAGGCATGGATCAGACAAACTAGCAGCCTGTCGGACTTAGGTTGAACATGAAAGCCATAACGTGCGTGTTGAGCGCCAAAATCGAGGTTCGGGTGGTCATCAAGGCGATCGACACCGTGAGTTGATGATGGGCAGACTTTT
>Ga0187893_10015481_pt1 | contig 10212 bp, 7 predicted proteins | sample MA1701074metaG_FD_139574 | JGI IMG/M metagenome (GOLD analysis project Ga0187893, IMG submission 139574) | White microbial mat communities from a basaltic lava cave in the Kipuka Kanohina Cave System on the Island of Hawaii, USA - MA170107-4 metaG ... | reverse complement strand
TCCCGCATTGCCGCCGCTCGCCGCTAAGTTCCCTGTCGTGACCCCGTTGGTCGAGGTCACTTGGATGGTTCCACCATTCCCGCCGAGTTGGTTTGCCCCATTGCCCGCGGATCCGTTGGCGGTCACGGTTCCCGTGGTCACACCAACTCCAGAAATGTCTACCATCCCTCCGCCACGTCCAGGATTGCCGGCACTGGCCGTGCCACCGGTTGCTGTGATTGCTCCTGTCAGATCCACAGCTCCCGTTGCGTTGATCGTGATGTTACCAGCATCTTGGTTGCCCGAACCGGTGGTAATGATCGTTCCCGCTGCGGCGCTGGTTACGCCGACACCCGAGAGCTGAATTCCGCCTAGGCGTGACGAGATTGCGGCATTGAGTGCCACATTACCGCCACCGATACCATCCTGGTTCCCGATGAGGCGCAGGATGCCTAGGCCGGTCGAGGAAATGCCCGCATTCACGGTGATGTCGTTGTGAGCACGGAGTTCTAGAAAATTACCGCTAGCCCAGGTTACGGCATTCGACACGGTGATGTTGCCGGCACTGGCGAACGGGCTTGTCGTATCAACAATGACATTATTGGTGCCGAGTGCTGTCTGCAGCGTGGTAACGTTCAAGTTCGACGTCGCAGCGGTACCGGTGAAGGTCGGCCCGGCGCTGATGTTTGAGTTTGCTGCGGTTGAAATGGTGATGTCGCTCGGATCGAGCAATAAGGTTCCGGTCAGCCCGGCAGGCGCGGAGGTATCTACCTGCCCCGTAAAGTCGAGCGTGTTTTTGCCCGACACTTCGACAAATCCCCCGTTTCCACCAGTCTGCCCACCATTGGCTGAGATCTGACCCGCATAGGCTGTATGGCCGCCCGCCCAGACAATGACGTTGCCGCCGTCGCCATGGGTGATCGCATCGGCAGTGATCGAGGTGCCAGCTGCAACCGACGTCGATGCGGCGTTAGGTTCAGGTCCGGCACCTTGGTAGTTTCCTCCGACCAGCGCGGTGCCTCCACCGACGTCACCGGAGACATTGATACTCGCGGAGTCGCTGAGTTCGATGGATTGTCCGAGTACTGAAACTCGTCCACCTTTTTGACCGGTTGAGAGACCGGAAGCATCCAGTGTTCCAGCGACTTGCACGAGTCCACTATCTCCGCCGTCAAGCCGAACCACTCCCTCCTGATTTACGAGACTCCTGGCCCGGATCACCCCGCCCTGATTGACGACGGAGGAGAAAATGTCGCCGACTGCCTTGGCCTGCAGAATGACGTGGCCACCGTCGGCCTTGATCGTGCCGGTATTGCTGACCGCTGAGCTGAGGGGCTTACCATCGATGCCCATCACTTGATCGAGCACCTTGTCGCTGAGTGCGTAATTGATGAGGCCATCGCCCATCAGATCGACCGTGAGCGCCTGGCCCGACCCCAACATGACTTTGCCGAGGTTCGCGACGATCAGTCCTTCGTTCGACACTCCGGGAGCCGCAAGCACGACGAATCCGTGGTCCGACACGTGGATAGTACCCTGGTTTACCACAGACTTGAGACCTTTGAGAGGATCTTGCGCAAAGAGGTACCGGCCTGCCATGAAATCCTCGTCACGAATCTTGAGCGTCGTGGCGAGCAGCCCACCAACATCGATCTGCGCGCCGACGCCGAAGAGGATGCCGTTTGGGTTTAGGAGGAAGATGCGGCCGTTTGATTGCAGATGTCCCAGAATCACAGAGGGGTCGGTTCCGACCACACGATTCAATGCGATCGAATTCACCGACGGTTGCATAAAATGAACTGTTTCATCCCCTGCGATCGAAAAGCTTTTCCAATTGAGAATGGCCTTGTCGGTGGTCTGTTGAATATCCAGCTGGCGCGGATTGACCTGTTGAATGGTTGCGTGGCCGCCGACCACGTTGCCATCGCTTGGAAGGGCCACGACCAGGCTCGGCAGGAAAAGCTGGAGTGAAGCCAAGAGGGCGCAGAGAACTCGGAACGGATTTGAAAATCCACGCCACTGGCTACCGACTGTGATCCGCTGAGGGGTCAGGTTGGTCATCGTTCCAGAGGGCTCCTTCTATATAGATGATCGCGGTTACATGAAGAAAAGTCGTTATACAAACGATACGCCTCGGAGAGGGGATCCCGAATGAACGACAGGAAATACTGCTGTTCCAACGAGTTGCAACAGATCACAGTGGAAATCATTGTGTATTTACGCTTAGAAATAGTTGCTCGCATGGTGCTTAGAACCGTGCAATGGCTTGTAAATAGAAGATCGGAGAGTGGTCTCCGGCAATGGTTCCCCCGGTGGGTGTGGGGCCGATGGGAAACCCGACATCGCATCTCAACCTGGTTGAAAAATAGGGCAACTCTGTCTGCAAGCCGACACCAGTCCCAGTCAAGCTGCTGGAGGGCTGTTCGCCGGGCTGAGGATTGCGCAACCGTCCAGCGCCATGATCAATAAAGACCGCCGCTTGTGTCGAGCCCAGCACCGACGGAAAGAATGGGACGCGCGTTTCAGCCGAGACGGTATAGCCCTCGTCAACGAACCGCTCGCCGAGCTGATAGCCTCGTACCGAATCCGGTCCGCCCAACAGCATCTGCTCGATGACCACGAGAGGTGCGGTCGTGGCCTGCCCATTCGCTCGTAAGACCAGCAGCGTGCCGTGGCCGAGACTCTGAATGCGTCCGGTATACAGAGTCGCTTTGGTGAAGCGATCGTCGGCCCCCTGTCTGCTGACCTGTGACGAATCATTATCCATGCCGCCCAACATCTCGCCGAGCCCCTGGAAGCCATACAGGGAGAAATACGTCCGGCCCGACATGTCGAGCCGATCGTAATTCACGCCGAGCTTGGCCAAGCGGATTGCGTCGTCACCAGTAAGACTGCCCAGAGTAAAAAATTGACTGTCTTTCGACGCGAACCCCGTTTCGGCCATCAACGTCTGAAATCGAGTCTTGATGAAGGGGTGGTTCACAGAGATGTCGTACGTTTTGATGGTGCCGTGGATCTGTAACGCGGCCAATTCGGCCCCGACGTCGAATCGTCCGTCGGAGCCTGAGAGGACCAGTTTGGTTCCGTGAGCTCCAATGGGGACGGCGTAGGCTCCGATCAGGAACAACAAACGGTCCGGATCTTGGCCCATGATTCCGTTGAGGTTCAGCGTTGCACCGTCGAACAGCACGTTGCCGACTTCGATGCCCGCTCCGAAACGGTTTCGCGAGATCGCGTTGAAGCCGTAGTTGTTGTAATCCAACGTGGCGTGAATCGGCAGTTTGTCTTCAGCCTTGACGTGAACGTTCGTTGAGCCGGTCGAGGCGCCCGGCTCCAGTAAAGCGGAGACCTTCAGGTTTGGATACTCGTTGAGCAGAAGCAGCGCGCGCTCGAGCGCGACGTTCCGGACGACTTTGTCCTCCATAGCTTTGGCGAACCTTCCGCGAATGAATTCAGTCGAATAGTGCTGATTGCCGGTGACGAAGATTTCTCCAACTCGGCCTTCCAAGATCGCGATGGTGACCACGCCGAATCGGATTTGTTGTTGCGGCACATAGGCTGTCGCAAGGGTGTAGCCTTTCTGCTTGTAGAGAGCTGCGACGTCGGCCGCCACCTCTTCAAGTCCAGAGAGCGTGAGCGAACGGCCGACGCTAGGCTGAGTGACCGCTTCCAACTCGGCTTGCGAGATCACCGTGTTTCCGGTAAAAGAAAATCCTTTCACAAGCAGGCTGTCGGTAGGGGCAGGCGGCTCGGCAAGGGTTGGTGGCGAGAGGCTGAACAGGAACATGCTGAGCAAGAGAATCAACCTCCAGCCGATTTGTCGATGTTCAGGGTAAGGTATTTGGCCCACCGGTTGTCGCTTCACTTTGCCGTCACGCTATGCCAAGATATTCAACATTTGACGCGCATCCACATTTCGCAATGAGGGCGCAGGTTTGTTGACGTGGATCTTGATTGTGAGTCTTGCGTCGGTCTGGTCCGGCTGTGCAATTCATCCGAATCCTTCGTCGGAACCCCGTACAAAGGATTCAGTCGAGGGCCAGCCTCCTCCAGACGTCGAAAAGACTGAACCGCCAAAACGCCCAGCCACCACGTGCCCACCAGGGATGCACGGGTCTTGCTAACCATGCGATTTCAAGCAAGATGGGTGCTGGTAGGGTCGTTTGACCCTAGCTTGAAATGGAGTACAAGGCAATGAAATATCTGTTTTCTTACGTAGTAGCCCCGAAGCGAGCGATGCATCATTTTGTCTCCATCATGGACAATCGATTATGACAATACGAGACGACCTCGCACGGGCATTTCATGACACGCAGTCGTTTAAGTGGGATCCGATCAACGGATTCACACTGGCGTCCGGTCAGACCAGTCCCTTCTATGTCGATTGTCGATCGCTCATGGCCTATCCTGGGTCTCGCCAGCTCGTGGGGCAGCTTGCGCATGACGCTTTGGCTGGGGTGACAATCGACTGCCTTGGAGGGCTCGAAATCGGTGCGATCTCTATTGCGACAACCATCTCGGACTATGGGTATAGAACAACTCCTCGCCGTGATTGGCGGACCTTCGTGGTGCGGAAGGAAGCGAAAGACCATGGACTGGGGAAGCTGATTGAAGGAGCTGTGCGTTCGGGAGATCGGGCGTTGATCGTCGACGATGTGTTGACGAGCGGAGGCTCTCTTCTCAAGGCGGTTGCGGCTGCCAGGGGTGCGGGCCTGGCTGTGACACATGCCTTGGTGATCGTAGATCGGAAGGAGCAGGATGGGCGGCGCAAGGTTGAAGCTGAAGGGCTGGTGCTCGTCAGCCTGCTGACCATCGACGACCTGACCCGTGCGCAATCGACTCGGTCCTAACAGGAAGCGGAAAAGTCCTGCTAACCCGGAGACCCTGTCGCGAGAAAGACACGACCAGAGGTTCGAAGTTCAAGATCCGAACTCTCGAACCTTCGCATCCACCCTCCCGCTCGGTTATCCTACATTCCGCTGTTGCGCCACTCAACTGAGTTTGTCGCAGACACACAGTCGGCCTATCGAAATTCTAGAGCGCCAGCAAACTATCTCACAGCCTGTTGGGTTTCCTGGATACCGACACCTCACTTACACTGAAATTGCATGCCCCATCGACGTTCCTCAACAATTTCCTGTGCGCCTTCCACCGGGCTGACTATGCGGCTTCTCCCTTTCGTTTCCCCCTCGCGCACAATCGTATAAGGTCCGCCGCATTTCTCCTTCATAAGAGCGAGGGCGTCTGTGCGAGAGGATGACAGCATCGACCCCTGTTCCCCCCTGAAAGGATAGACGACAACTCCTCCATCTTCCCTTTCCTGAATCAGTTTTGCCCCATCGGCACAGCCGGCCAAGGCGATGATGAAGAGGATGGCGAGGCTTGACCAGATCTTCATGCGGTCCTTATTATACCCGAGAGAGCGACCCGGGTCGGACAACTCACCGCCCTGTTTGTTGAAGGAGGCCAACCATGACCAGGCGCATTGTCCTCTCCCTTGTCAGTCTGATTCTGCTGTCTGCAATCTCGATCAGTGGCGTGTCAGCCCATCATTCCTACTTGCTCACAGTCCAGCAGTTGCGTGCCGGGTTGACCAAGGCGCCGTCGATGCCTCAAAAGGGTTTTATCTTAATTGATGTCCGATCTGCGGAAGAGCATGTGACAGGATTCATTCCCGGAACCGATCTGAACATCGATTTCAGGGAAATTCAGGCTCGGCATCGGGACATCGGAGCCCAACTGGAGGACCATGTGGTTGTCTATTGCCAATCCGGCCATCGGAGCAACATTGCGGCAGAAACGCTAGCAGATTTGGGCTACCGTCATGTCTACAACGTCAGCGGGAGCATGAATGCCTGGCTCGCGGCCGGCTTTCCAGTTGAATCAGGGCGCCGTTAGTTCGACGCACAGCTCGACAAGCTCATCTGTCTACGATCCTGGCGCCGGCTTGCTTTCGGCGCGGACTGATCCCGATCACAGCTGGAAGTCCAATGTGGGTTGTCACGCTATCTTCTAACAAGGGGATCCAGCTATGTGAACCGGCCATCTTCGACGTGGTTTGTTGGAGCGAGGGGCTGACGGCGATGTCGGAAGAGGATCCGCCGTCCATGGCCATGACCTGTCGGAGGGACGGAAAGGCCTCTCGCAGACATTCCCCAATGGCATGGAGTGACACCACTTCCGTGGTCTTGAGGATGAGAACATGCCCATTGGTCTGTTCAGCAACGAGGGTCTGATGTGCGCGTTTCCCGGTTTGACGCACACGGACCTTCCCGGTCCGGTCGAGAAGCATAAGCGATTGTGCCACTTCTCGATAGGGAACGCGCTGCTCGTCAAAGGTATCAAAGGTCAAGTCTAAAACCCGCGCGCGGCGTGAACGATCGTCAGCCGGTTCTGCCACAAACAACCCCAGCCAGGTGGCGTGCCGTTTGCTCCCCAGCGAACGGCCGTTTCCATAGAGCAGCCCGAGATATGCATAATTCTCACGGAAGAGCCCGGCATTGAGTACCAGATCGTGGCCGGTCTGTTCTTGCCATTGGCGAATATCGGGCGGGTCTGAGAAACCGTCTTGTTGGTAGTAGTGCACCGTAAAGCGATAGCGATCGGGGTCGATCTCCACGGCGACCAACGGCGCGACGTCTGAGCACTGCGTGTGAGGATCCCAAACTGAAATGGATAAACCGTCTCCGAGCTGATCCTCTGTGAGGGTCTGAGCCGTCGTCGTCAAAGGTCCGCTGAACACGAAGAAGACGACACCCAAGAGAAACAAGGCGACAGGGGTGATAAGGAGAGGTCGGTAGAAGCTGTTGTCCCGTACCATAGTGTCTCACGAACGAATATAGAGAGAGCCGACACGGAGCGTCGAATCGTTCGAAGAAGAGGGGCAACGGCTTCGATGCGAGTCTCGCATGGTCACCGCGGGTTTCTTTGGGGTGTCGATGGGGAGGCGCCGGCCTTGTCTGATGGCGCGTTGGCATCAAGCAGATTGCGGACTGCACGAGCGAGCACCTCAGGAGTGAAGGGCTTTTGCAAGAAACTGCTCGTGCCCTCTTCCTGTCCAGCCATGATGCCGACGTCATCCAGATACCCTGAGATAAACAGGGTTCGTAAATCCGGCTTGATGACGGAGAGATGCTGTGCCAGCTCCCGTCCGGCCATGCCGGGCATGACGACGTCGGTCAAGAGAAGCTGAAACGACCCTGCCTGTTGAGTCGCCAGTAAGCAGGCTTCGATCCCGTTCTTGGCTTCTAGGACCCGGTAGCCCAGCTTCCGCAGTTCGTCTCGCACGAGCATCCGTACGCTTGGCTCATCTTCCACCAACAGAATTGTTTCTGTGCCTCGCTGAGGCTGTCCCAATGGCTGAATTGGCGCCGTGGTGAGGATGTCGGACTCGACGCTTGGGAAATACAGATCGAAGCGTGTGCCGTGGCTTACTCGGCTGGTGACGTCGATGGCGCCGCCGCATTGGGTGACAATCCCATACACCGTGGAGAGGCCCAGACCGCTGCCCTTTCCCTCCCCCTTCGTGGTGAAGAATGGTTCAAAGATATGGGATTGCGTCTTGCGATCCATGCCACAGCCGGTATCGCTGACGGTCAATCGCACATAGGAGCCCGGCAGTAACGGAGTCAGGTGGTAGACTGGACTGCGGGTCAGCTCGACCTGGGCCGTGTCGATCGTAATCGTACCGCCCTTCGGCATGGCATCACGCGCGTTGACGACAAGATTGACCAGGACCTGTTCAAGCTGAGCTTGGTCGGCGCGCAGCCGCCCATTCGTCGGATCGAGTTTGCAGACAAGCTGAATGTCCTCGCCGATGAGGCGGCGCAGCAGACTTTCCAGGCTCGTGACCGCAGCATTAAGCGACAGAATTTTCGGATCCAGCGGTTGTTTGCTGCTGAATGTGAGCAGCTGTCGGATCAGCGTCGCAGCCCGTTCGCCGGCCTTCAGCGTTTCCTCGATCTTTCCACGAAGGGAGTGTTGTGGGCCAAGTTCCGTCAAGAGGACTTGGCTGTAGCCCATGATAACGGTCAGGAGATTATTGAAGTCATGCGCGATTCCTCCGGCTAACCGGCCAACCGCTTCCATCTTCTGAGACTGCCGAAACTGTTTCTCGCTCTGCCGAAGGGCCTCTTCCGCCCGTTTCCGCTCAGTGCGGTCATCGAGTTCACGTAGTGCGCGCTGGACCGAGGGCACCAGCCGTCCAAGTCCTTGTTTGAGCACATAGTCTGTCGCGCCTTGATGCATGGCGTCGATGGCCAGTTCCTCTCCGATGGTGGCCGAGACGAAGAGAAAGGGCACGTCAGGACAGTGCTGACGGGCCAAGGTGAGTGCCGTCTTGCCGTCGAAGCCAGGGATTGAATAGTCCGCGAGGATGAGATCCATCCGGCCTTCTTTGAGAGCCGCCACAAATGCCTGACGCCTGTCGACGACTTGCGACTGACAAGGGATGTTGCCCTCTATGAGGGTGGTCGTAATGAGGTCCGCGTCAATCGGATCGTCCTCGAGATGGAGTATCTGGAGCGGAGTTTTCACAGATCCTTTGTGGAAAGACTACTTGATCGGGCCGGAGCTTTCGGGTGGCGGTTCATTGATCACGCCCCAAAAGACACCGAGTTCTTTCACGGCCCTGATGAACTGGTGAAATTCAACCGGCTTCACCACGTAGGCATTGGCGCCCAACGCATAGCTTTGGGCCAAATCGCGCTCTTCACGCGAGGACGTGAGCATGACGACGGGAATTGGTCTCAGCTTCACGTCGTTCTTAATAGTTTTCAGGACCTCGAGCCCGTCGACTTTGGGCATCTTGAGATCCAGGAACACGACCACGGGATTTCCATGCTCCCTGGCAGCATACGCTCCGCGACAATAGAGATAGTCGAGGACTTCAGCCCCGTCGTGACAGACCACCACTTTCTCGGCAATGTGTTGGTCTTCCATGGCGGCCAGTGCGAGTTCAGCATCGCGCGGGTTATCTTCAGCGAGCAAGATGGGCTTGAGAGTGGTCATCTGAGAGACCTCGCGAGCGGGAGCGAAAAGTAGAAGGTCGCCCCTTGGTTCGGAGCACCTTCGGCCCAGGTCCGTCCACCATGCCGATGGATGATTCGGCGCACGTTGGCGAGACCGATACCGGTGCCTTCAAACTCGTCGTTCCGATGGAGGCGTTGAAAGACGCCGAATAGCTTGTTGACATACTGCATGTCGAATCCCACCCCATTGTCACGCACGAACACCTCTGCTTCACCTGAGTTCCGCCTCACGGCGCCGATCTCGATTTTGGTCTCCTGCCTCGTGGCTGTGAATTTCAGCGCATTGGAGATCAGATTCATGAGGACTTGGCGCAACATCGCCGGATCACCCGACACGTTAGGTAATGGGTGCATTGTCCAAGAGATTGTCCGCCCTTGCAAGTCAAGACGTAAATCGTGAAGGACGGTCTTGACCAGTTGGTCCAAGTTGACTGTCGTGCGGAGCATGTCCTGGCGACCCATGCGGGAAAAGACGAGCAGGTCGTCGATCAGTTGCCCCATTTGCTTTGCGGAGTCTGAGATCGTCTGCAGATAGCGGCGCCCTTTCTCGCTGAGCGACTCACCGGCCGCTTTGGACAAGAGGGCCGCATACCCGTCGATATGACGGAGCGGGGCGCGCAGGTCATGCGACACGGAATAGCTGAACGCTTCCAATTCTTTATTGGCAGCCTGGAGCAGTTCGCCCCGGCTCTGCAACTCCCTAGCCACGCGGCGTCGCTCAGTGACATCGTGATGAATCAGAAAGTACACAGAGGCCAAGAGGACCAATTGCAGAAGTGCGCCGAGTCCGAGTAAGGCGATCGTATTTCTTGTGCTTCCAGCCGATTGCGCCACGCGAGCCTGAATCGCTCGTTGTTCGGCCGTGTCAAATTCCGTCATCAGGCGATGGATTCCCTCGATCTCGTTCTTTGCCGCTCCTGAAAGTGCGAGGTGGCGGACGCCTTCGTAGCCATGCTGCTCGCGTTGAGCGATGGCTCCGGCCTCTTCTCCCAATTGCTTGGTAATGAGCTGTTCGAGTGTCACCACGCGAGATTGTTGTTCAACTCCCTCGTTCGTGAGGCCTCTGAGATACCGCAGGTATTCGGGCATTCGTTCGACAACAGTCCGGTAGGCTGTGAGGTATGACTCGTCGCCGGTGACGAGATAGCGCCGATGGCCGCTTTCAGCGGCGTCAAGGGCTTCTCCGATCGAGTTGAGCAGTTGT
>Ga0187893_10015480_pt1 | contig 10212 bp, 5 predicted proteins | sample MA1701074metaG_FD_139574 | JGI IMG/M metagenome (GOLD analysis project Ga0187893, IMG submission 139574) | White microbial mat communities from a basaltic lava cave in the Kipuka Kanohina Cave System on the Island of Hawaii, USA - MA170107-4 metaG ... | reverse complement strand
TGGTGGACCTGCCGGCCTTCGCTGAAGTAATTGTTCCTCGACCTCTGAACCGGTCCTTCACCTACGCGATCCCAGAGCGGCTCCGAGATCGCCTGCAAGTGGGAAGCAGGGTCCGGATTCCATTTGGGCCGAGCATGCTCCAGGGCGTGGTCGTTTCACTGTCTGCGCAATACAGCCCCGGTGATGAGCAAGATCTGGCGACGAGCGGTCGCGTGGCGGGACGGCTGCGAGAGATTGCTTCCCTCATCGACGAGACACCGGACACGGGCCTAGCCCCAGTCTTGCTGACCTTAACTCGTTTGGTCTCTGAACAGTATTTGGCCCCCTGGGGCCAGTGCGTCCGGTTGATCCTGCCGACCCTACTGACACAGAGACGCTCGTCCCGGTATCTCATCACTGAAGCAGGCCGAAAGAGGCGAGAGAGTATGGGGCAACTGGCATCAACGGCCTGTCAGATCCTTACCAGACTCGCTGGCGCACCCAAGGGGCTGACTGTGACCTCTCTGCGTGGAACAGTTACGGGCCCGATGACCCGCCCGCTGCGGACTCTGGTACGCCGCAAGTGGGTGCGGGAAATTGAGCAAGACCGTCGAGGTGATCAGGGCAGCCGGACTGAGCAGCGCCGTTCATCGGCCAGCGACATGACTCCTACCGGTTCATCAAGCCAAGTCCCCAGATCGCCGGAGTCAGTTACAGTTCCGTCACAGGAGCTGGCTTGGTGGGATCATTTCCGCATGGCTCTCGACACAGCCGAGCACAGGTTGTTCTTGCTGCAGGCTGCGGCGGCGCAGCGGTTGAGTTACGTGATCCGGGCCGCAGAGGAGACGCTTGCGCGGGATCGGACGGTGCTGATTCTGGTCCCAGAGGTGCCCAGAGCCGCGGCCATCGCCGAACTGGCCAGAGCACGATGGGGGGGGCGAGTGGAGTTGTCGCACAGCGGGCTGACACCGGCAAGGCGCTGGCAGGTCTGGCGTCGAATCCGAGTCGGGGCCGCCAGCATCGTGGTGGGAACGCGGTCGGCGGTCTTTGCGCCCCTTGGTTCCCTTGGACTCATTTGCGTGGAAGACGAGGAGGATTCGTCTTTCAAAGAAGAAGCAGAGCCCCGCTATCATGCCCGCGATGTCGCTCGGATGCGTGCCAGCCAGGACAAGGCTGTGCTCCTGCTCGGCTCGGCCCATCCATCGTTAGAAACGGTACGAGCCGCTGAATCCGGCGGCGAGACGTTGCACATCTCTGGCGACGGTGCCATGCCGCCCGCGATCCAGGTGGTAGATCTGCGCCGGCTCCCCCACGGATCTGTTCTGGCAGAGCCGATGATTGTGGGCATCCGTGCCGCCCTCGAGGCTCGAGCTGGGGTCGTGCTGTTCCTCAATCGCAAAGGGTTTGCGCCTGCCCTTCTCTGTCGGGACTGCGGCAGCGCCCAACATTGCCCACGCTGTAGCGTGACGCTCAGCTTCTATAAGAGAGCTGCCCGGTTGGCTTGCCACTCCTGCGGCGCATCCTTCCCGGTCCCGGAAAGCTGCGCCCTCTGTCTCGCCGTGCGTCTTGAGCCGGTCGGGTTCGGCACCGAGCGGGTCGAGGAGGAAGTCCGGCGCTTCTTTCCTGGTGCCAGGATTGGCAGGCTGGACCGGGACATGGCTCGTACTGCTGGGAAGGCGGAAGCGATTCGCCGTCTGGCCTCGGCCGGCGAGTTTGATATCCTGATCGGCACCCAGATGCTGTTTCAAGGGACCCCGCTTCCTCCTGTGGGGTTTGTCGGCCTCCCTCATGCAGACGCTGGGCTGCATCTACCGGACTTCCGATCGGCCGAGCGGACCTTTCATGCGATCCTGGACTCAGTGGCGATGGCTCGTCCCAGTGAGGCTGGCGGGAACGTTGTGCTGCAGACCTGTCTGCCGACTCACCATGCGATTGCCGCGGTGGTCAGCCACAACCATTCGATCTTCTACGACCAGGAGCTAGCCTTTCGCAAATCGATTGGATATCCCCCCTTCACTCACCTCATCAGCCTGCGTGTGTCCGGCAAGAACGCTGGGCTGGTGAGAGAGGCGGCCGAGCAGTGGGCCAGGCTGCTCAAGGCAGTGCTCCAGCAACGAACTGCTACTTTGGGCACCTCACTCAGCGGGTCAACCGATAGTTCGCCGGATGGTTCCAAGGCGGAAGAGAGGTCGGTCGGTGCTGAGACCCTGAGAAAAGACGTCACAATCTTGGGGCCCATTCCGGCCGCTGTGGCCCGCGTCCGAGGGAGACACCGCTGGCAACTGCTGGTCAAATCGGCCAGTGCCGAGGTGGCCCGCTTGGTGGTCAAGAGTACGCTCGATGTGCTCGAAAGGCGACCAGGAAGGAGTGGGTTGAAGTTCGACGTGGATGTGGACCCGGTGGAGATGGTATGAGCGGGGCGGGGTGACTGGGATCGCCCTCGTGGTCGTGCACCGCGCACGTCAGAAGGGATGGCGCGGGCGACCAGGGAATTCCCGTGCTCCTGCAGCGCGCGGCCTCGGAAGGTGTTGTGGGATGGAGGGCTGGCCAGACTGCCCTTTGTGCTCGCAGAGCCCCCACGATGAAACTGTGGTCGCTCGATGCGCGCGGTAAAGGACAGTCCGGCCAACCCTCCGATTGTAGAAGTGAGGAGAGCAAAATCGGACGCGGGCAGTAGGGGCGACCCCAGTCACCCCGAAAATGGAAGGGATAAAGAGTAGTGTGGGTCTAGCGGGATTTCTGACCGACCTGCCTTCCGTGCTCCTTGTTGCTGGCTGATGCGGCTGCCTCCGCCTCTTTTCGCCAGATCCACTTGAAAATACCGTACGCGAAGGTCAACCAGAAGATCGATGAGAAGAGGCCGAAGAGAACTGCGGTCAGGATTCGTCCCATCTGCTCATCGGTAGGTTCTGCCACGGTCATCCTTACTTGGACCATCGTCACAATCGGCCAGGCGAGGCTTTCCACGCCCAGCAGCATTGTGGCCCAGGCCCAGATCGCCGCAATCGTGGAGCCTTGCCATATGAGAAACGCGGCGGTACAGAGAGCCACGACGACTGCCAAGGCAAGCGGCATCTCACCCCACGTAAGCCAAAAGCCTATGGTTACTGCAAGGCTGCCAAGAACGGCATTGAGTTGACGAGTCCACATAAGTTCGGTTGCCTCTAGCCTCGTGGCTCTGTCCTGTGGAGTGTGGAGCGTTTGTTTAGTGAAGTCAAATCCACTCCTGCGGTTGCGTTGCCTCGGCGCTTCCAGTATCGTGTGCGGGATTTAATGATCCAGGAACAATCAGGCGAGACGGACAACCGCGTGCCGAAGATGGTTGTGTTTACAGATCTGGATGGAAGCCTCCTCGATCCCCTCACCTACTCATTCGATGCCGCCAGTGAGGCCTTGAGTCTCATTCGAACCAGTGGGATCCCGCTGATTCTTGCCTCGAGCAAGACCAGGGCCGAGATCGAGCCAATCCGGTTCCGCTTGAATCATCTCCACCCCTTCATTGTTGAAAACGGTGGGGGACTCTATATACCGAAAGGGCTCTTTGATTTCCCTGTGGAGGAAACTACGCTGCGGGGTCCCTACCAAGTGATCGAAATTGGGATGCCCTACACCAGGCTGCGTGCCGCATTGAAGGAGATTGAGCAAAGAATCGGGTCCCCTCTGCGAGGATTCGGAGACATGTCGGCAGAGGAAGTAGCTGAGAGGACCGGGCTCAGCCAACCTGATGCGCTCCTGGCCAAACAACGGGAGTACGATGAGCCCTTCGTGATCGAGGGGCCTTCCAGGGTGACTGAAGAGATCCAGCGCGAGATTGATGCACGAGGTCTTCGCTGCACGAGAGGGGGGCGCTTTTATCATCTGATGGGGAGGAATGATAAAGGGCGCGCCTGCAAGTTGCTCATTGACTGTTACCGTCGCCAATACCGCAGTCAAGGAGATGGGCTTGTCCTCGTGGCGATCGGCGACAGCCTGAACGACCTGCCGATGCTGGCTGCGGTGGACCGTCCCGTTTTGGTGCAAAAGCCCGACGGCTCCTTTGACCCCGAAGTGCAACTTCCCAACCTGATCCGCGCTCAGGGTATCGGCCCGGCCGGCTGGAACCGGGCCGTCCTTGATATTCTGCGCACCTCCTGAGAGACTCGCAGCCGGATATTCATATTTCGTGTCCGTCCGAGCCAGTGAGCAGGCCACGCCGGAGAATTGAGCAGGTTGAGAGTGTCTCCTGCAAGCATCTGCCCAGAGGAGCGCGGACAGTCGGAAGATCCGATTGGACGGCCCGAGAGAAGTGTGCCGGAGGGTTTATGTTGCCGAAGGTCTCAGTCGGACGCCACCACAATCTTGAGCAGTACCGCCGGCTCGTGGGCGACGAGCTGGTGGATGAGATCATGGCGTTGGCGCGAGAACTCGCGGGGGTCAGAATCTGCCACGTGAACTCGACCGATTCCGGTGGCGGCGTGGCCGAGTTGCTCTCCCGACGCCTCCCGCTCATGCACAGCCTAGGGATCTCGGCAGACTGGCGCCTCATCGAGGGCAAGGCGGAATTCTTCGCGGTGACGAAGAGCCTTCATAATGCACTGCAAGGCAACGCCATAGATCTCTCGGACGCTGACCGGGCTATGTACCTAAAGGGAAACGAGCAGAGTGCCAGGTCGCTGAGCGGCGAGTACGACGTGTATTTCGTCCATGATCCTCAACCCGCCGCGCTGCGACGCTTTGCGAGGGGCGGGGCGGCCAAGTGGATCTGGCGCTGCCATATAGACAGCTCGAACCCGGATCCCGGCATCACGCGATTCCTGAAACCGTTCATCGAGCTATACGATGCGGCTGTCTTCACGATGCCGGAGTTCGTGTTGCCGGACCTCGAGGCCAGCCGCGTGACTTGTATTGCGCCGGCGATCGACCCCTTCGCTACCAAGAATATGGAACTGCCCCCGGACCTGTGCCAACGGGTCATCCGGGACTTCGGCATTGACGTGGACCGTCCGCTCCTGGTGCAGGTCTCGCGCTTCGATCCCTGGAAAGACCCACTCGGCGTGATCCAGGCGTATCGCCTGGTGAAGAAGCAGGTCGCCGGGGTCCAGCTTGCGCTGATCGGGTCGATGGCGGGTGACGATCCCGAGGGCTGGGAGATTTTGGAGCAGGTCAGGAAGGAGGCGGCGGAGGATCCCGATGTGTTCGTCTTCACGAACCTTGGCAGTCTCGAGGTGAACGCCTTCCAGCGCGGATGCCTTCTGGAAGGAAAAGCCGGTGGTGGCCGGAAACGCGGGAGGGATTCCAATGCAGTTCCCCGAGGGTTTCCAGCAGTATCTGGTTGAGACTATCGAGCAGTGCGCTGAACGGATCGTGTATCTTATGAAGCAACCTGGCGAGGGCGGGGCGTTCGCCCGCTCCGGCCGCGAGCACGTGCTCCGGCATTTTCTGGTGCCGCGACTCGTGCGCGACGAGCTACGCCTGATCAGGCACCTGCTGTGACATACTCTCTAGCAAAGCGAACGGTCGGACTTTTGCCAGCGGAAGCTTCCGCAGCGGTGATTTACGCGGCTCAAGACCGCTGACAAGCAGATCAGCACGGTGATTGGTTCGATCAAGTTGAGCGGTTACGGGGCCGGTCACTGACCACAGGGATGCGGGAATGGCTCACCAGAAAAATACAACCCAGAGATATAAGTTGGAGATCAGGACGGAGCCGATCATCACCGGCAAGCCGAAGGCCAGGAACCGCCAAAAGCCGATGACATGGCCGGCGCGCCGCGCGATATCGACGATTACCACATTCGCGGTGGCGCCGATCATCGTCCCGTTCCCTCCCAGGCAGGCTCCCAACGCGAGGGCCCACCAGAGCGGAAGAATGTCGGGCTGGTGGACCAACGCCGTGTAATCGGGTGCGTTGGGATGCAGCGAGCGCGCAAGATCGACGATGAGCGGGTTCATAGCCGCCACGTAAGGGATGTTGTCCACGATCGCTGAGAGGACTGCCGATCCCCAGAGCACCGTGAATGTCGTGCTAGCAGCGTTGCCTCGTGTCAGGTTGACGAGCTGATCCGCGAGGACTCGGATCGCGCCGACCTTGACGAGCCCCCCGACCAGGATGAAGAGCCCGATGAAGAAGAATATGGTCTTCCACTCGACATCCGTCAGGTACTGCAGCTCTTCGGCCATTTGCGGTTTGCCTTTGACGTGCCCCGCCAGCATGAACAGGCTGGCACCCAGCAGGGCGATCGTGGCCGGCTCGAGATGGAGCAGTCCGTGAAAGCAGAAGCCCAGGTTGACCAGGGCGAGCAGCCAGAGACACCGTCTCATCAGTTGGGGGTCGCGCACCGCTTGCCGCGCTTTCAGGGCTAGGATCGCCTCGCGCAAATGGGGGGGGACCGTCATGGATCGGCCGAAGGCCAGCCACAGCACGGCCAGAAAGGCAATCATAATGACCAGAATGACCGGCCCCAACATTACGAGGAAATCGAGATAGCCCAGATGGGCCTTGCTGGCGATCATGATGTTGGGCGGATCGCCGACTAGGGTCGCTGTCCCGCCGATGTTCGACGCCATCGCCTGGGCCACCAGAAATGGGACAGGATTCAACTCGAGGCGTTTCGTGATCTCCAGCGTAACGGGCGCCATCAACAGCACCGTGGTGACGTTGTCCAGCATGGCTGAGAGCACCGCAGTCACGCAGGACAAGAGCAATACCATCCGGAACGGTCTGGCCTTGGCTCTTTTCGCCGACCAGATAGCCAAGACTTCGAAGAGACCTGTCTCCCGTGTGATGTTGACGATGACCATCATCCCGATGAGTAGGAAGATGACGTTGTAATCCACGCCGTACTCGTGAGAGTGAAAGGCTTCCTCTTGGGTGACGACTCCGAGACTGATCATCAACGCGGCCCCAAACAGCGACACGATCGTTTTGTGGATCCGCTCCGTGATGATCGCCAGGTAGGCTGCCCCGAAGATCATCAGCGCCAACGTCAGGTCGCTCATACTTGATTATCCTCAACTCGTCCGCCGCACCGTCTGCTTCGGTTTGAATGCAGAGCTCGCTTCTCCGAGTCGTCCGACGACATCGATAGAGTCAGTCCCACTTCACTCAGGTTTTGATGGGTTCCGGATCGGGGGCCGGCCCGACCATCTCGCGGGCCATGCGACGCTCGATAGCGAGCGCAGCGGTCATATACATCACGCCAAGCGCGATCACGGTGAGCGCGTAGATAGGAAACAAATCGGTGTTCGGGATCCCGGAGGCTGGGGGGAGAAACGCCATGACCGCCGTCGCCACCCCGCGCGGCAACATAGATGCGACCACACGACGTTCGGTTGCGGTCCATGCTCCCGTGACGCGTCCAAGAATTTCCGTCACCACCCATCGCACGATGAGCGTGACGACGAACAGTCCGATCCCAACTGCCGCGACCATCCAGGTCATCGCGGAGACATCCAGGATCAGCCCGAGGAGGACATAGAAGAAGGTTCGGACCAGAAACGAAAGCTCTTCGTTGATGCGCTTGAGAAAGGCATCCAACGCAAACTCTGCCTGATCCAGCTCGTACCCGATGAGCACACGGATCGGCTTGGCTAGTCGGCGCACGAGGTATTGCATATTCGCCAGAACGAGGCCGAACAGAAGAATGGTGATGGCTCCATTGCCGCCAAGCAGTTCCGCCACATAGTACAAGACGAGGATCGCGGCTAGCGTCAGCATGTACGACAGCATCTGTCCCTGCAGCCAAGCCAGCAGTCTGGCCCACACTGCGCCGGCGACGGTGGCGAGGAGCAGCGCATCTATGAAGGCGTGAAAGAGGCTGCCCACGACGCTCCCCTTTCCGCTCGGCTCAGTCAGCGCAGTCATGATCGCCAACGCGATCACCACCACAAATACTTCAGAGAAGGCCGAGTCGAGGCTCAGCAGAACCTTGGCCTGCCCGCGCAGTGCCGTGAGCTGCGAGGCAACTGGAATCACGATGGCCGCTGCAGTGCCGGCCAGAATCGACCCCAGAAGGAAGCCATGCAACCATGCGCCATCAAGCCACCACGCGTAGAATGCTGCGATACATACGGTCGTGGAGGCGAAGACCGTCAGCGAAAACAGCACTGCGAGCGGTGCCTGCTTCACTACCTTCATGAATTGAAGGTTCAGACCGCCGTCGAACAAAATGATCAATAACGCCAAGGTGCCGAAATAAGGAGCCAACGCAATGACTTTTGAAGCTTCCGCGAAGTGAAGGACAGGGCCCAGGAGGACGCCGAGTCCCATCAGGAACAGCACGCTGGGGACACCGGTCCGTTTGAAGAAGAGATCCCCGGCCAAACCGACTAGGATGACCAGCCCAATCAGGCCAAGGGCTGTTTCGACGCTGATTTGTTCCATTCGCTCACAATGTGCGACAGAGGAATCATCGCGTTCGGCGCATTATGTAGAGAAGACTTCCCAAATGCAATTCTTTCGCACAGAGGGCGAAAGGGCTGACCTAATTCAAATCTCTTACTGGAGTGATGGTATGACGGTGATGACCACTACGGGTGATTCGACCATTGCCCCGGACTATCGCTGGTGGTATACCATACCGGCACTTACCCCAAGCATTGCTTGCGCTCACCGGATCATCCAGGCCAAGACGGCGCGTGGTAGCCGGAGGTCATCCCATGACACAAATCGTTCAGCAAGTCATCCTAGTTCTTTCTTCGCTCATAGCGTTGACCAATCCAATAGCCCACGCTCAAGCCACGACACCTTCGAGCAGCCCGACGGTTTCGGGCCGGCCGGCCGGCGAACCAGTCGTCTATTCAGGACAAACACTCTTCTACATCATGGACTTGGGTCCCTTCCAGGCCAAGGAACGGGCGCGTGCCATTTCGGACAGGCTGGCGAAATTGGCCAAGGATCCTCACCTGAAGATCGACAAGATTACGCTCGTCGATCAGGAAGCGGCTACCTACATCGTCTCGGCCGAAGATGTCATCCTTGTGCTCACCGAGGCGGAAGCCCGGGCGATGGGACGGACCAGGCAGGAGTTGGCGCAGGACTACGTCCAGAGAATCCGCCAGGCCCTCGCCATGCCACAAGCTGAGCAGGATGTCAGGTCCATGCTCTTCAGCGTTCTGTGGACGCTTCTCGCCACTGGGCTATTGGTTCTCGTCTGGCTAGGCCTGCGACGGCTCTTTCCCCGTCTCTACACCAAGCTGGAGTCATGGCGAGGCACACGCATTCGCTCCCTCAGGGTCCAGCAGGTCGAGGTCTTGTCCGGCGACGTCATGACCAATGCGCTCATCTGGTCGGCCAAGGGGGTCCACATCGCCGCCCTGGCCCTGCTCCTCTATTTCTACCTGTCCGTGGTCTTCAGTTTCTTCCCTCGGACGAAAGGCCTCGCCATCACCTTGCTCACGTATCTGCTGACCCCATTTCAGCCCGGGGTCTTTCGGGAAGCCTTGCTCGCCATCCTGTACGGCATCCTCTTCACAGTTCTGGCCACTGCTCTGCTGGTCATCGGCATACGAATGATCCAGCGGGTCTATCCTCGAATAACCGCCAAACTCGAAGCCTGGCGCGGAACCCGTATTCGATCGCTGAAGATCCAGCGCGTTGAGGTGCTGTCGGCCGATCGCATCACTGAAGGCCTGCTGGCCGTGGTCAGGGCGATTCGCGTGGTCGTCATCGCACTCTTCGTCTACTTTTATGCCTCTTCCATTCTGGGATTCTTCCCTTGGACCAGAGGTCTCTCGGCGGAGTTGTTCGGCTACATTCTTTCCTCGTTCGTCGCCGTCGGCAAAGCCTTCGCCACCTATATCCCCAACGTGATCTCGATCGTCGTCATCATCTTCGTGACCCGGTACATCATCAAGCTGATCCATCTCATTTTTGGGGGGATCGAGCGAGGGGCCATCACCTTCGCCGGGTTCCGCCCGGAGTGGGCCCAACCGACGTACAAGATCGTCCGCTTTCTGGTCCTCGTCTTCGCCGCGATTGCGATTTTCCCCTATATTCCCGGTTCGCAGTCGGAGGGATTTCGCGGAATCTCGGTGTTCCTCGGCGTGCTTCTCTCGCTGGGGTCCGCCGGAGCGATCAGCAACATCATTGCCGGCGTGGTCCTGACCTACATGCGCCCTTTTCGGAGTGGAGATCGGGTGAAGATCGCCGACACCATCGGTGACGTCACTGAGAAAACGCTGCTGGTGACGCGCGTCCGGACGATCAAGAACGTGGAGATCACGATTCCCAACGCCATGGTGCTGGGAAGCCAT
>Ga0187893_10015479_pt1 | contig 10213 bp, 5 predicted proteins | sample MA1701074metaG_FD_139574 | JGI IMG/M metagenome (GOLD analysis project Ga0187893, IMG submission 139574) | White microbial mat communities from a basaltic lava cave in the Kipuka Kanohina Cave System on the Island of Hawaii, USA - MA170107-4 metaG ... | reverse complement strand
AGCATGCGGATAGATGCGAACCTTGTCGCGGGCCTTCCCGCCTAGCAGCTTCCAGATCGGCTGGCCGAGGGCCTGACCCAGGATGTCCCAGAGCGCGATCTCCACAGCACTCATGGCGGACATTAGAACCGGGCCGCCTCGGTAGCGTGGACCGCGATACATTGCCTGCCAAAGAAACTCAATATCTGTCGGATCTTTCCCGACGAGGTAACGCTTGTGTTCGAGAATCGCCTGTTCAACGGTGGCCTCTTTTCCGGTCAGCGTACCCTCTCCCAGCCCGACGATGCCTTGATTGGTATACATCTTAAGGAAGACGAAGTTTTCATCTGATTGCGTATCGACAAGGAATGTTTTGAGATTGGTGATTGTCAAATTTAGCGGCTTTGCCTTGTCGCGCGCCTGGGCCAACAACCCTTCCGGCCCGGCGATTCGTGCCCAGGCAGCTGTGGCTGCGCCCATGGCCGTATAGAAGAAATCTCGACGATTCATTTCGTGCCTCCAGATTTTGCGGTGATCCTGGAAACGCTCAAGCGGCTAACACAGAGTTGAGGCTGTGGAGGTGGGAGGCGCGCTCCGCGCGGCGATCTGTCTTCAGAGATCAGCCTTCGGGGTTCGCCGGTGCGACAGCGCCTCCCACATTGTCTGTATCTCTCCTAGCTGCCTCACAGTCTGGACTCTGCGGGCGTCTACTCCGTTCGATTCAGGCCCAGGATGTCGGTGTAGTCATAGGTTAAACCCGTAAGATCAGGAATGGCTTCCAGCTTTTGTATCAGCCGCGCACGAACGCCCGATGACTGCTTGGGAGTGCCAAAAGCGGGGTGGTCAAATTCGTAGTAGAACCTCTCCGGATCGACATAGAGCTTAACACCGTGCTTCCGGCAAAGCGGCCCATACGACTCGGCGATTGCCTGTTCGATACGTGGAAGATTCAGGTTCTCTTCCTGATTTTGGATGTAGCCGTAGGCCCGCTGGCTGCGATTCGGATACCGAGATCGCTCCTGCGTAATATGGCCAACCACGAGTTCATCGATGATCTGCTCTGAAACCCACTGCCGCCAGTGCAATTTCATGTTCCCGAAAGGAGGGCCAATGTATTCTCCCTGCGAGATTCCAATCGCCAGCTTCTGACCTTTGCGGCTCAAATGGGCTTTGAAATCTCGAAGGAAGGAGGTCAGGTACTCTCCCCGGAGATCGCGCCATTTCTCCAAATCGAAAGACTGAAGAAGGATGTTTCTGCCGTACCTCCGCTCATACTCTTTCACAACTGGCTCGTTGAACCCAAACTGGTCGGCATGTTCGGGCGGAGGCGAATGCGAACGCAGGCTCAGAAAGACCCCATCGAAATCAAATCTGTCAGAAAACGTTGTGATCATCTTCAACATGTACTCCCGAACCTCAGGGTAGGCGTACTCGAGCACTCCGTAGTGGTACTTGTGAGGGGAACCCGGAAGGCTGCGGTCGACAGAGAGAAACTGGGGATTCTGCCGCGTGAAGTTGGACTGCCAGGGAAACAAGTTCTGGTCCCCTCCAAGCATTTCGGGCGGCAATCCTTCGTCGAGAATCGTGATGTACATCTCAACCGTGATGCCCTCTTTCTTCAAGGAATCCACCGCCTCTTGCACCAGGTTTCGCTGCCAGGCTTCCTTGGTCGCTTTCGCCGCTTCCTTGTGGTAAGCACTGCTGGTCGAAGCAATGTAGAGCTGATGAAAAAGAAGGATGCGGAAGTCGTCTACGCGGAAGTGAACCTTGTCCACTCCTTTCGATTTCCAGGTTTTGATAGATTCCCGAATTTTTTCTGGAGTGTCGATCTGGGCCACACCTTGCCCACGATGCTGCCAGATCACGTCACCCCAGCTGAGAGTCATGATCTTCTCTTTGGCCAGCAGAGGCTCTGAAGCGAGACAGAAAAGAACCATGGCTGCAGGAACAATTCGCATCTGACTTGTTCCTCACTTGAAAAAGATCTTGTCGTCCTCATGTTTGTTCTCGACATGGCGAGTACGACGAGAACGAGGCCAAGTCATTTTCCTGGATAGCCAAAACGATGGATTTGTGTTGAGGTGCGTGGAAGCGGCAAAGGCTAGAAACGTCGCCGCACACAGAGCGAACGAAACCCTGTGTGCGGCTTGTCACGTAGAGATCGCGCTCAGAAGGTAAATCTCAATCCCATCTGCATCGTTCTGGCAGGAGCAACGGCCGTGATCTGACCGAAGAGATTGTTATTGGCTTGTAAGATCGGATTTCCCAGCCGAACGCTATTGGTGGCATTGAACATGTCGACGCGGAACTTCAAACCGTAGCGTTCGTGGAATTTGAAGTCTTTGGAAACCGAAAGATCCAGGTTCCAAAATCCAGGCCCCCGAAACGCATTCTTGCTGAGATTGCCCGGCCGGATGGGGGCGCCACTCGGACCGGTTGGGATTAGCGTAAACGCTGACCGGTTCAAATAAAGAAATCGATTGCTGCCATCGGTGTAAGGGTCCCCTCCATTGTGGTCGGGGCGGGAATTGAGAAACGTACTTGGTTGGACCACATTCAGCCAAGCTCCATTCGCAACGCCTAAAATCCCTGCGAGCTGCCAGCCTCCTACCACATGCCTCATGATGGAACCTGCCTTGAGCCAGCGATCAAAAGGCGTGTCGTAGATGGCATCGAGAGTCATGCTGTGTGTGCGATTTTGCGTGATCGGACCGTAGTCGGCACGGTAGTTGGTCTCATCCTGAACTTCCGGGTCATTGCCACCCCAGTAGTCGCCCTGCGACAACGCCATGTTGCGACTCCAAGTGTAATTGACGTTGAACGCCAGGTCGTGGGAAAGCCTCTTCCTGAGCGCTGTTTGCCAGGCATGATAGGTGCTGAAATCCGAGGCGTCTCTCAGGTTGGATTCAAGTATCGACGGCACCGGGCGAATGCCTGTGACTCGGTTGGCCAGGTTAAAGGTATGCGATTGGCTGATCTTTAGCCCTTTGTTGCCGACGTACCCTGTTTGCAACACCAACGTGGGTGAGAGTTGACGCTGCAAGTCGAGGGTCCACTGCATAGTGTAGGGGTTCGGATTGTCCTCAGCAAAGATCTCGAAAGCTCGCGGGACATTTTCGTTTTTCACCACCGGCAACATTTGAGCGTTCGTGACCGGGTATTTGAGGTTGAGCCGCGCGCTATCTGCCGCGCTAAAGCGATAGCGAAAGATGACCTTTGGGTCGTAGGCTGCCAGTGTGTAGAAGTTTCTCAAATTGAACGGGGCCACCGTCATCCCAAACCCGCCGCGCACAACATTCTTGCCGCCTTGTCCTGGACTCCATGCGAATCCAAATCTCGGTAGAAAATTGTTTTTGTCAGGATTGTAGAAGGAATCCGCAGGCCGGTAAATTGGAGGATTTGCGAAGGCGTTGGATGGATTGCCTGCATTGACCAGAAAACCTTCCTTGTCTCGGAAGACTGAGTAGTATTCATAGCGGAGCCCGAGATTCAGGATGAGATTCGGTCTTATCTTGAAGTCATCCTGGACGAAAGCCGCCGTGTTCCAGGTCTTACCGTGGAAACGTGGGACGCCGAAGGTAAACTGAACCTGGCTGGGCGTGTTGGTGAGGAATGCAGCAGGGTTCGGGTAGGTGAAAATAGGAATCTCTTCGTCGAAGCGGCCAGGGGCCTGGACAAAATAACTACCGCCGAACTTGATCGTGTGCCGCCCGATGGGCTTGCTGACCACTTCTTCAACGCTGTAGGTGTGGCCAGTCAGCGTCAGAAATTCCGCTCCAATTGAAAAGTTCGCGCCCTGAACAGTGATGCCAGGAACCCCTGCAGCATAAGCCTGTTGCAATCGCTGGGCGTCCGTATAGTTCAGGCCCGCTCGAGTTTCGCTTGTCCAACCTGGTGCAGCATGAACCCAGCTCAAGTTAGCCGAGTCGGCAGCATAGGTATACGACTGGCGATTGGTCGGTTGAGCGGACGGCTGATTCCTGAACGGCCTTCCGCGCGTGTAGCGGCCGGACAGACGGTCATTGGAGCTGATATTGTAATCGCCTCGGAAAATGTAGTGGTTGTCATCGCCCTGATCTGCAGACGCTCCCCGAAAAAGGCCACTGGCTGCACCAGCCGCGTACGGCTCGGTTGGATTCGGAAACTGTTGAAGAATGTCTTTATAGGCTGGAACGGCGGCAATCGCTAGTGCCTTGAACTCTGGAGTCGGATGTTGGCCGGTGACGAGGGCAAAGTTACTCTGCCGGTAGCCTTCATAAGCGAAAAAAAAGAACGCCTTGTCCTTAATGACGGGTCCACCGACCGAGCCTCCAAACTGGTTAAAGCGAATCGGCGGCTTCCTGGCTGTCGGAGCGAGCAGCGCATTACGAGCATTCAAGACGTCATTCTGCCAATTCTCAAACAACGAGCCGTGAAATTCGTTCGTTCCGCCTTTGCTGATGAGGTTAATATTGCCACTAAAAGCTCGGCCAATCTCAGCGGAAACCACGCCCTTCGCAACGTTCACTTCCTGGATGGCTTCCTGGCTCAGCACGTTGATGACGTTTGCACCTTGGAACGCAGAGAGCGATGAGCTTTCGGAGTCCCCGCCCGCATCCACGCCGTCCACCGTTACCGTGATGCCAACTCCCGCCAGCCCGTTGATCTGTACATATTCGGTGGTGTTACGCACCATGCCAGTCTGCAGCGTGAGCAGCTGAGTGAAATCTCGGCGTGCCTGTGGCAGTTCCTGGAGCTGCTGCGGCGTAATGTTGTCCGTCAGCTGTACCGAGGCATTCTGCAGCAGCGGCGCCTCGGCAGTCACTTCGATTTTCTCCGTGATCTCACCGATCTCTAACGTGATGGGATAACGAATCTGTTGCCCAGCGGTAAGTTCAAGGCCTTTCTGCACGAAGGTCTTGAATCCCTGCGCACTGACAGTGATGGTGTAGCGACCGAGAGCCAGGAAGGTCGCGGAGAACTCTCCGTCTTCGTTCGTCGTCACCTTTTGTTCTGTCCCGGTCAACTCATTTAGCAGGGTCACAGTGATTCCCGGAACAACCGCGCCCGACGTGTCTTTAACGAGTCCGTAGACGTTGGCGGTTGTCCGTTGTGCGACAGCCACCTCACAGAGAAAAGACAGCCAACCCAAAAGCAACATCAAAAACAACGACTTGACTTTCATACGTCCCTCCCTCAGAAGAGCCTCGTTTAGCAGTACAAACACAGCTAGAGAACCAAAGTCTGCGGAAATCTGGTCGATAAAATTAAATAACGCAGTAGACAAAGCATTCTATTCACACTGTAAATTATTGTTTCAAAGTGTCATAATAGTACTTTATTAAATCGATTATTCATAAGAAATTTTTCATCATGTGCCTGTATGTTGTTCCTGCTGGGATCGCGTCTGCTCCTCAAGTTTGAGGATGACTTCCAAACTTGCGTCGATATGCTTCCAGATGGCACTTGCTGCGGCTTCCGGGTCCTTGCCAAGCAGCGCCTTCACAATTGGTCTGTGAATCCCGACCCCTTTCGCATACCCTGTTACCCTCTCGTCCATGCTGTCGATGAGAGCGAGAGAAAGCCCCGAAATGATCGTCGTCTCAATTTTGGAGTTCTCAACCAGTTCGTATAGCCGCTGGTACCGCGTGGAGCGGACAATGTGCAGATGAAAGTCGAGATCAGCTTCATCGCACTTGAATGTATCTTTGGTAGCCCAGCGATCAAACTTGTCGCTGAGCTCAGCCAGCCGACGCCTGTCTTCGGGCGTCGCACGGCTCACGAAAAGCCGCGCCGCTTCGCCTTCCAGCGCCCTGCGGATGGAGTGAGCCTCCAGGATCTCGTCCTGCGACCAAACCTTGACCGTGGCGCCCCACTGGGGCACAAGCGATACCAACCCGTCACGCTCCAGACGCCGGATCGCCTCAACAACAGGCATGCGGCTCATTCCCAGTTTCGTTGCCAGTGACTGCAGGACCAGCGCAGCTCCCGGCAAAATCTCGCGCTGTGCGATCATCCTTTTGATTTCATAGTAGGCACGCTCACTGAGAGTCATCTTTCTCTCGGGGAAAGCCATCCGGAACACTCCTTGGCCTTTATCGTGGAATGGATTGCATGCAATGCATGACATCTGACTCCAACCCAGCGACCTTGTCAAGCACAAAGCCGGGCGCTCGGGAAAATCAAGTCGTGCCCAGAGCCACCAATCGCCGACTGCCGCAGCGTCCTTCGCTCTCGCCTCTTTTCAACCTGTAAGAGCCTCTATGACATACCTGCGACGGCAAGGCTCCTGCCCCGCATCATGAGCGTGCTTTGTTAACTCCGCGTGAAGCAGGTTGGAAGTTTGAGTTTGCCTTGACTGCAACGCTGCCATCGGATTCGCACACTAACGTTCCAGTTCGTTGCTTTTCTCAAGCGCTGCGAGAATGACCGGCCCGCCCACTGAACCGCCAAACTGGTGAAAGCGGACCGTCGGCTTCCTGTCTGTTGGCCTCAGCAGGGCATAACGGGCGTTCAGAAATATCGTTCTGCCAGTTCTCAAACAGAGACCCATGAAAGTCATTTGTCCCACTCTTGGAGATCAAATTAATATTCCCGCTGAAAGTCCGGCCCACTTCAGCCGAAATTACCCCCTTGGAAACGTTGACCTCCTGGATCGCTTCCTGACTCATTACGTTGATTTGGTTCGCACCTTGAAACATTGACAGTGATGGAGTCTCCGGATCGCCCGCCGCATCGACCCCGTCCACTGTAACCGTAATGCCTCCGGAAGCCAGGCCGTTGATCTGCACCAGCTCCTGACTCCCGCGCGCAACGCCGTTTTGCAGGGTGAGCAACTGAGTGAAGTCGCGCCGCGACAGAGGCAGGTCATCCAACTGCCAGCGAGTCACAGTGTCGGTGAGCTGCACGGCTGCATTCTGCAGTAGGGGCGCCTCCGTGGTCACCTCGACTTGCTGCGTCACCTCGCCGAGCTGCAAGACGATGGAAAAACGAAGCTGCTGCCCAGCCCCGAGCTCCAGCCCTCTCTGCACGAATGTTTTAAATCCCTGGGCCTCTAATTTCACGGTGTAGCGCCCCACCGGGATGAATGTAGCGGAGAATTCCCCTCTCTCGTCCGTACCCGCTTCCTGCCCGATGCCCGTCAGTTCGTTGGTGAGCGCGACCCTAATCCCTGGCACGACGGCGCCAGAGCTGTCCGTCACGATCCCGTACATGTTTGCTGTCGTGCGCTGAGCCCAAGCGACGGGGCAGATTGAAAGCACCAGAATGAAACCCATGTTGAGGAAATAACTGATGATGATGTATCGGATGCGTTTCATGGTGGTTGCTCCTTTCGTGCAGCTTGTTTCAATGCGACCGAAGCGAACGACCCTTTCAGGCGTGTAACTAGTCCTTAGTGATGCGCGCCACAATGACTTCGCGTCGCGCTTTAAAAATCGAGTAGAGAATCCCTGGATCGGACCTGTCCAAAGCAATGCCTTGGCCAGGGAAGGAAACCTCCAAGATTTCGACCAATTCCAGTATTGAGCCTCCCTTGGGAAACTGTAGTACGTAGACTTCCGGGGCATCATGGCCAGTGCAATAGAGAAAGCCGTGGTCGTCGATCACTCCGCCAGACGAGCTATACCCCGCGAAGCGTTTGACGACCTCAGGCGGAAAGACCCAACTTTCTAGACGGTTCCAGGCCTGATCAAACTTGACTAGAGTTGTCCAACTGGGATCACGGTTGGGTTCGCCACCCTTGTTCTGGTAATGCGCAAAGGCCACATACCAACATCCTTTGTAGAAGTCGATCCACGTCGTCGAGCCAGCATAAATGCCGAAGCTGTGGGTGCCGATGTGTCCGATCGTTTTCGTGTCCCAGATCTCCACAGATCCGGTCAATGGGACGGCTGGGTAGTTGGAGTGGGCGCAGTATAACTTTCCATCGACCACCACTCCGCTGTTCAAGTGGATAAGCGGTTTGCCTTCGGGACATTCCCAGCCAGCAAGGCGGACGCCAGATTTCTTGTCGTACTTGGCAACGGAGCTGTTTCCGATTGCGTAGAAGCAGGTCGCATCCACAGCTACCGCCTGCCGCGCTTCCGGCGCAGAGTATCTTTTCAATTCTTGATATTTTCGGCTGGTCGCTAAACCTGGCAGAGGAGTTCCCCGAGAAACCAATTGATACGAAACAAAACCCGAAATCAGGCCGATCACCGAACGACGCTTCATCGCTGCCTCGCGTGTTGGTCAGTGCAAGAGTAAGGGAGCATCGACTGTCTGTTGTGCCCGCTTCAGCCCGCCTAGAGGCGGGACTAACAAGAGGGACGCAACCTTGTTCTCCTACTTGTGTTCCAATTAGTAACTCGCGCTAATCTCGAATCCTTTGAGTCTGAACCTCGACATCATCGACGTAGTGGGTCGCCAGGGTGCCAGCTCACGGGCATTGGGCAAATCCTCACCTGGCTATTTAGAGAGAGCCGTCTACGAACCTTCCACAGCCGCTTTGCCTTCAAGGCGAACCTGTCAGTCCCTCGGTTTCCTCCGACCACCAGTCCAGCTACAAGACACGATGGGATGCGGATCCGGGTTTTAAGCTTTATTGTGGTTTCATTTGTGCGTGCAACTACGACGTTTACTCAGCTTCGAGCTGCCAATCGTACTCGCTGGACGTAAACTCCATATGTCAGCCGGTTGAACAAGTCTGTCGCTCAGCAAACTTTGATTGGCTTTAGCATAGGAACTTCGCAACCTTTATCGCTAAACATTTACTCCAGGTAAGCAGCATAAAACTTGATTTGATGGGCCTGGGGGCCAGTCAGTTTGACGCGCAGCCGGATGGCGGCATTAGAAACATCGATCTTCGTTCTTCCATTCCAGGAAACTTTCACGTTCAGCCCCGAGCCTGAAACAACCGCGGCATTCTGGCCGGAATAGCCTCCAATCGCCTCCCCCATTTTGTCGACCAGGTCGATTCGTAGGAGAGCTTCCTGAGATAAGCCGTCGGCATTGATCGAAAGCGACGTTGGCCGGAGGTTCGTCAGCGGCTTAGTCGTAAACTGGGCATCACCTTTTTCGCGCGAGGAGAGATAGCCAAAGCCATCTCGTCGCATCGTCGCCAATCCCATCGCGCATGTGCCCATTCCGCTGTTGGACGGGTCCCAACTGCCATAATAAATATAGGTTTGATCCCCAACCTGTTCGTACCCTTGACCGTGAATTAGCCCGCGTTGATCCCACTCCCCGTCGGCTCCTGCCGGTATGAAGACAAAGTCGGCAATCGGTTCTCGAAAATGAATGCCGTCGTTGCTGGCCAGGAACCCGAGATCCATGCGTCGTTCGCTGTTGACGGCAGCGCCATGCCACAGACCATACAGCCCAAGAAGCACATTTCCTCGGTTCCAGACTGCTGCCGGCTCATGGGCTTCCTCCAAGCTTTGACGGGGCGACCGATAGCCGTAACGCTGGAAGGAAAATGAACGATCCTGTGACCAATGAACAAAGTTCCCTGACCAGTGCGTCACCATGGTCCGTCGGGCGGGTGTGCCATCGGGCATCGTGATATCTGGCGAAAGCTCTTGTCCGGCAACATAGTACAGGCCATCGAATTTGTAGAGCCCACCGATCTCGAAGTTGTTCCTCACACGGAAAGGAACTTCGGTCTCATCGAACCATTTCCCTTTCGGCTCTGGAACCGCCAGTTGCCAGTTCAGGCCGTCAGCACTGAAGAAGGGATAAATCGTCGAAGGGATATTCTCACCTGGTGTACGCTTCTTCGCGTCGTCAGAAAGGTAATAGCGCCCATAGACTGCCATCTTGTAGCGCCTAGACGAATTCTCTTCGTCGGGCTCGTACAGGACGAAGCAGGCTAGAGGCTCGATTCGACTGAAATCGAGCCTTGGCGGCATCCTGACCAGATTGTTGCGCGGGTTGCCCTGAAACTCAGTCAATCCCAGTTCCGGCTTCACCCAATGAATCCCGTCATTGCTCTCGGCATAAGCAATTCGTGCCGACCGGCTGACCGAGCCCACAACGGTCGTATCCGAAATGGCGCTGTACCACATCCGGTATTTTTGTCCGACCCGAATAACGCTGCCGTAGAACTGAGCACGCACCGCGTCGACAGAGCCCTCCGGACCCGGCGACAGAATCGGATTTTCCGGATGCTTCTGCGGAGAAACGAGCGTGAGCTTTAGATTGTCTTTGTAAGGGATAGTGGTGTCGTCAAAAGCAAAAATGTGGATCGGTTGTGTAGAACCCGGCTGAGTGCGGT
>Ga0187893_10015478_pt1 | contig 10213 bp, 8 predicted proteins | sample MA1701074metaG_FD_139574 | JGI IMG/M metagenome (GOLD analysis project Ga0187893, IMG submission 139574) | White microbial mat communities from a basaltic lava cave in the Kipuka Kanohina Cave System on the Island of Hawaii, USA - MA170107-4 metaG ... | reverse complement strand
GTTCCCGACGATGGTGAGGCCCTTCACCCCGCTCTCGACGAGCGCCTGGATGAGATTCTCGGGGATGCCGCACAGGCCGAAGCCGCCGGCGGCGATGGTGATGTCGTTCCGCACGAGGCCCTGCAGGGCGGCGGCGGCGTTCGGATGGACTTTCGGCACTTGCGGATCTCCTGAGACTTGAGAACGACGACGGATCCCGGCGCGGCCCCGGGGGTTCCCTAACCTTCGACGAGCCGCCTGATTCTATCCGGCAGCGGCACCGATTTCCCCTGCGCGAAATCCACCCAGACGACCTTGGCGGCGCCCTCGGCATAAACCGTCTCCGGATCGTAGCTCGGGCGCATCTCGAGCCAGGTCTCGAAGCTCGACCGGCCGGCCTTCCCGGCGTACATCCGCAGCTCCACGTTGCCCGGGTAGACGAGCTCCTTCTTGAACGTGCAGCTCGCGTTGATGATGATCGGCCCGGTACCGTTCGGCGCCGGACCCGCTTCGAGCGCCTCGAACCAGGAGATCCGCGCCTGCTCCATGTAGCGGAAGTAGATCGTGTTGTTCACGTGCCCCATCGCGTCCATGTCGCCCCAGCGGATCGGGATCACCTCGGTGTGGACGTGCCTGCGCTGCATCGGCTTCGCGGCTAGGGTCGGCGACGGGGCGCTCATTATAATTGGCCCGCCCCGCCCACCCGTCGCACGCCAGGAGCTCGAAACCCATGGAACGCGAGTCGATGCAATACGACGTCGTGATCGTCGGCGGCGGCCCGTCGGGGCTCGCGTGCGCGATCCGGCTGAAGCAGCTGGCGCAATCCGGCGGGCGCGGCGTCTCGGTCTGCGTGCTCGAGAAGGGTTCCGAGATCGGCGCGCACATCCTCTCGGGCGCGGTGCTGGAGCCGCGCGCGCTCGCCGAGCTCTTCCCGGACTGGAAGGAGCTCGGCGCGCCGCTCAACACGCCGGCGGCCGAGGACCGGTTCCTGTTCCTGACCGAGACCCGCGCCTGGAAGCTGCCGACGCCGCCGCAGATGGCAAACCACGGCAACTACATCATCAGCCTCGGCAACCTCTGCCGCTGGCTCGGGGGCCAGGCCGAGGCGCTCGGCGTCGAGATCTATCCGGGCTTCGCCGCCGCCGAGGTGCTCTACGACGAGAAGGGCCGCGTGCGTGGCGTCGCGACCGGCGACATGGGCATCGCGAAAGACGGGTCGAAGACCGACGCGTTCCAGCCCGGCATCGAGCTCCACGCCCGGCAGACGGTGTTCGCCGAGGGCTGTCGCGGCTCGCTCACGAAGACGCTGTTCGAGCGTTTCCCCCTGCGCGACGGCGTCGACCCCCAGACCTACGGGCTCGGCATCAAGGAGCTGTGGGAGGTCGATCCGGCGAAGCACCGGGCGGGCCTCGTGATCCACACCACCGGCTGGCCGCTCGACTCCAGGACGTATGGCGGGTCGTTCCTCTACCACCTGGAGGGCAACCAGGTCGCGGTCGGCTTCGTGGTCGGGCTCGACTACGAGAATCCCTATCTCTCGCCGTACGAGGAGTTCCAGCGGTTCAAGACCCATCCCGAGATCCGCGGGTTCGTCGAGGGCGGACGGCGCATCGCCTACGGGGCGCGCGCGATCAACGAGGGCGGTTTCCAGTCGCTGCCGAAGCTCACCTTCCCCGGCGGCCTGCTGATCGGCGACACCGCGGGCTTCCTCAACGTGCCGAAGATCAAGGGCACGCACACCGCGATGAAATCCGGGATGACCGCCGCCGAAGCGCTGTACGACGCGCTCGCGGACGAGAGCGTCGTCGAGGTGAAGCGCTACCCGGAGCGGCTGCGCGAGACCTGGGTCTGGGACGAGCTCTACCGAGTCCGGAACATCAGGCCGTCGTTCCGCTGGGGACTGTGGGGCGGGATGGCCTACTCGGCGATCGACACCTACGTCTTTCAGGGCAAGGCGCCCTGGACCCTGCGCAACCACGCCGACCACACGGCGCTCCGGCCGGCGGGCGAGTTCCGGGCGATCGCCTATCCGAAACCGGACGGCAAGCTCACCTTCGACCGGCTCTCCTCGGTGTTCATCTCCAACACCAACCACGAGGAGAACCAGCCCTCCCACCTCCAGCTCCGGGACCCGTCGGTGCCGGTGAAGCTGAACCTGGCGACCTATGACGCGCCGGAGCAGCGCTACTGCCCGGCGGGGGTGTACGAGATCGTCCGGGAGGCGGACGGCTCGAGTGCCCGGCTCCAGATCAACGCCCAGAACTGTGTCCACTGCAAGACCTGCGACATCAAGGACCCGTCGCAGAACATCAATTGGGTAGTCCCCCAAGGCGGTGGAGGGCCAAACTATCCGAATATGTAGGGGTTACTCTATAGAAAGTACCTTAGAATAATTTCGTAACTACCTATTTATGAACAATACATAGCACAAATCACTGGCGGGGTTGCAAGGTTACGAACGTTCGTGCTATTTTAGGGCGCATGAAAAAAGGCGATCGCACGCGAACGCTGATCCTCAACGACGCTCAGGCCCTCGCCGGCGAAGTCGGCCTCGAGGGCCTCAGCATTGGCTCGCTCGCCGGCCGGCTCGGCCTCTCCAAGAGCGGCCTCTTCGCCCATTTCGGCTCCAAGGAAGACCTGCAGCTCGCGACCCTCCGCCACACGCAGGAGCGCTTCGAGCGGTCCGTCTTCCGCCCCGCCCTTGCAGCGCCCCGCGGCCTCCCGCGGCTCCGGACGCTGCTAGAGAACTGGCTCGCCTGGATCGCCAGGACCGAGCGGCCCGGCGGCTGCGTGATCCTCGCGGCGTCGGTCGAGTACGACGACCGTCCCGGCCCGGTGCGCGACGCCCTCGCCGCCGGCCAGCGGCAACTGCGCGGCGCACTGGCGAAGGCGGTCCACCTCGCCGTCGAGGAAGGCCACCTGCGCGCCGAGACCGATCCGTGGCAGGTCGTATTCGAGCTCATGGGAATCGTCCTCGCGGTCCATCACGACCGCGGGCTGCTCGACGACCCGCGCGCGCTCGACCGCGCGCGGAAGGCGTTCGACCGCATCGTCGCCGCCAACGCGCCCGCTGCGCGCCCGGAAGAGGTCGCATGACCGCCGTGCGCGCGATGGATCCCGCCGACTACGCGGAGTCGTGGCCCCTCCTCCACGCCCACTCGCTCACGATCCGCGCGCTGCAGCCCGAGCACGCCGACCTCGAGGTCCGGTTCGGCCTCGCGCTGTCGGCGCAAAGCCGCTACGAGCGGTTCCTCGGCGGTGGGGTGAAGCTCACGCCGCAGCTCCTTGCCCGCCTGGTGAACGTCGACTTCAGCCGCGATGCGGCGCTGATCGCGACGGTGGCGTTCGCGGACAGCGAAACGCCGGTCGGCGTCGGGCGCTATGCCCTGACGACCGACGAGGACACCGCGGAGATCGCGGTGACCGTCGCGGATGCGTGGCAGGGGTGCGGGGTCGGCCGGCTGCTGCTCGAACGCGTGATCGACGCGGCGCGCCGCAACGGCGTGCGGCGGCTGACCGGCGAGGTGCTGGCGACCAACGCGCGCATGCTCGCGCTCGCGCGACGCCTCGGCTTCCGTGTCGAATCGCACCCGGAAGGCGCTAGCCTCCGGCGCATCGTCAGGGACCTGGCGGACGAGTTCGCCGCGTTCGTCGGCGCGCCGACGCTCTCGCCCGTGACCGAGGCCTGAAGCCGCCCGGCTAGAACTGGTCCTCGGCGAGCGCGAGCACGCCCGGGGCGCCCTCGACGATCGCATCGCGCAGGCCGCGCGCCTGCGCGAGGAAGTGGTCGGCGAAGAAGCGCGCGGTCCCGATCTTCGCCTCGAGGAACGCCACGTCGCCCGCGCCGCGCGCGAGCCGTCCCTGCACCGCGAGCGCGGCCCGGGCCATCTGCCAGCCGCCGCAGACGATCCCCATCAGCTTCAGGAACGGCACCGCGCCGGCGTGCGCCGCCTTCACGTCGGTGGCGTAGGTCGCCACCAGCCAGTCGACGGCTTCGCCCGCCGCCTTCGCCGCACCCGCGAGGCGCGACCGGATCGCGGCGAAATCCTCGCCCGGCATTTCTGCCAGTGCGGCGTCCAGCGCGCGGATCTCCTCCAGCACCGCTTTCGCCGTCGCGCCCGACTCGCGCGCGAGCTTGCGGCCGATCAGGTCGTTCGCCTGGATGCCGGTGGTGCCCTCGTAGATGGTGGTGATCCGCGCGTCGCGCAGGAACTGCGCCGCCCCGGTTTCCTCGATGAAGCCCATCCCGCCGTGCACCTGGATGCCGAGGGAGGCCACGTCGATCGACGTCTCGGTCGACCAGCCCTTCACGATCGGGATCAGGAAGTCGACGAAGGCCTGGGCGCGCGCGCGCTCCCCCTTGTCAGGGTGATGGTGCGCCTTGTCCATCGCGCCCGCCGCCACGTACGCGAGCGCCCGCGTCGCCTCGGCCTGCGCCTTCATCGACATCAGCATCCGCCGCACGTCCGGATGCCGGATGATGGGCACCGCCTTCGCGCCCGCGCCGCCGAGCTCGCGGCTCTGGATCCGCTCCTTCGCGTAGGCGAGCGCCTTCTGGTAGGCGGCCTCGGCGATCGCGACCCCTTCCATCCCGACGGCGAAACGGGCCGCGTTCATCATGATGAACATGTACTCGAGCCCGCGGTTCTCCTCGCCGACGAGATAGCCGATCGCACCTTCCTTGTCGCCGTACGCGAGGACCGCCGTCGGGCTCGCGTGGATGCCGAGCTTGTGCTCGATCGACACGCAGCGAACGTCGTTCCGCTTCCCGAGGCTGCCGTCCGCGTTCACCAGGAACTTCGGGACGATGAAGAGCGAGATGCCGCGCACCCCTTCGGGCGCATCCGGCGTGCGCGCGAGCACGAGGTGGAGGATGTTCTCCGCCATGTCGTGCTCGCCCCAGGTGATGAAGATCTTCTGGCCGTGGATCCGGTAGTGGTCGCCCTCCGGCACCGCCCGGCTCTTCACGAGTGCGAGGTCCGAGCCCGCCTGGGGCTCGGTCAGATTCATCGTCCCGGTCCAGGTCCCCTCGACCATCTTCGGCAGGAACATCGCCTTCTGCGCATCCGACCCGCGCAGCAGCAGCGCCTCGATCGCCCCACCGGTGAGGAGCGGACAGAGCGAGAAGGACAGGTTCGCCGACTTCCACATCTCCATCACCGGCGCGGCGACGACCTTTGGCAGCCCCTGGCCGCCGAATTCCGGCGGAAACTGGAGCGCGTTCCAGCCGCCTTCGACGAACTGGCGGTAGGCGTCCTTGAACCCCTTCGGCGTCCTGACCTCGCCGTCCTTCCAGACCGAGCCTTCCTCGTCGCCCGGCCGGTTGAGCGGCGCGAGCACTCCGGCGGCGAACTTCGCGTTCTCCTCGAGGATCTGCTCGGCGAGCTCGGCCGACAGCTCCTCGTTCCCCGGCAGTTTCGCCACCTCGTCGAAGCCCGCGAGCTCGCGCAGCACGAACAGCATGTCGCGGACCGGGGCGGCGTAGCCCATCAGAGCGCCTGCTCGAGCTCGGGCACGATCTTGAAGAGGTCGCCGACGATGCCGTAGTCGGCGACCTGGAAGATCGGCGCCTCCTCGTCCTTGTTGATCGCCACGATCACCCGGCTGTCCTTCATCCCGGCGAGGTGCTGGATCGCGCCCGAGATCCCGACCGCGATGTAGAGGTCCGGGGCGACGATCTTGCCGGTCTGCCCGACCTGCCAGTCGTTCGGCACGAAGCCGGCGTCCACCGCCGCCCGGCTCGCGCCCATCGCCGCGTTCAGCTTGTCGGCGATCGGCTCCAGGATCTTGAAGTTCTCGCCCGAGCCCATGCCGCGGCCGCCGGAGACGATCACCCGCGCCGCGGTCAGCTCGGGCCGCTCGCTCTTGGTGATCTCGCGCCCCACGAGGGTCGACAGGCCGGTGTCGGCAGCGACAGGAACGGCTCCGACCGGCGCCGATCCGCCGCTCGCAGGGACGGCATCGAAGCCCGTCGACCGGATGGTGATCACCTTGATCGGATCCTTCGACTGGACGGTGGCGAGCGCGTTGCCGGCGTAGATCGGCCGGACGAAGGTGTCCGCGCTCTTCACTGCGCTGATGTCGGACACCTGCGCGACGTCGAGCGCGGCCGCCACCCGCGGCATGAAATTCTTGCCGAAGGTCGTCGCCGGCGCGAGCACGTGGCCGTAGTCCTTCGCCAGCCCGGCGACCAGCGCGGCCAGGTTTTCGGCGAGCTGATCCTTGTACTGGGGTGAGTCGGCGAGCAGCACCTTCGCGACGCCCTGCACCTGGCTCGCGGCCTGCGCGACGCCCTGCGCGCCCTGCCCGGCGACCAGCACGTGGACGTCGCCGCCGATCTGCTTCGCCGCCCCCAGCGTGTGCAGCGTCGAGGGCTTGAGGACCGCGTTGTCGTGCTCGGCGATGACGAGGATCGTCATTGGATCACCTTCGCCTCGTTCTTCAGCTTCTCGACCAGCGTCTTCGCGTCCGGCACCTTCACGCCGGCCTTGCGCTTCGGCGGCTCCTCGACCTTGAGCGTGGCGATCCGCGGCGCGACGTCGACCCCGAGCGCGTCGGGCTTCAGCGTCTCGAGCGGCTTCTTCTTCGCCTTCATGATGTTCGGGAGCGTCACGTAGCGCGGCTCGTTCAGCCGCAGGTCGGTGGTGACGATGGCCGGCAGCTTGATCGCCACCGTCTCCAGGCCGCCGTCGACCTCGCGGGTCACCTGCGCCCCGCCGCCCTCGAGCTTCACCTTCGAGGCGAAGGTCGCCTGCGGCCAGCCGAGGAGCGCCGCCAGCATCTGCCCGGTCTGGTTGTTGTCGTCGTCGATCGCCTGCTTGCCCATGAGCACGAGCTGCGGGCTCTCCTTGCCGACGATCGCCTTGAGAAGCTTCGCGATGGCGAGCGGCTGCAGCTCGGCGTCGGTCTCGACCAGGATCGCCCGGTCCGCCCCGAGCGCGAGCGCGGTCCGCAGCGTCTCCTGGCAGGCCGCGAGGCCGCAGGAGACGGCCACGATCTCGGTCGCGCTGCCTGCCTCCTTGAGGCGCACCGCCTCTTCGACGGCGATCTCGTCGAACGGGTTCATCGCCATCTTCACGTTCGCCAGCTCGACGCCCGTGCCGTCGGCCTTCACGCGCACCTTCACGTTGGCGTCGACCACGCGCTTGATCGGAACCAGGACTTTCATCGCGGGACTCTTCCGGGGAGGGAGCGGGGATTTTAGCCGAAAGGCCACGCGCGCTTGCGTCCGCCGAGCGCTCTCCTTACCCTTGCCGCCTTCGAGGAGAACGCCATGGACCGCCCGCTCTCGCACCTCCGCGTGCTCGACCTCACCCGCATCCTCGCCGGCCCGTGGGCGGCGCAGACGCTCGCCGACCTCGGCGCCGAGGTGATCAAGATCGAGCGCCCGAAGTCCGGCGACGACACGCGCAGCTGGGGCCCCCCCTGGCTCAAGGACGCCGACGGCACCGACACGCGCGAGGCGGCCTATTTCCTGTCGGTCAACCGGGGCAAGAAGTCGGTGACCGTCGACCTGTCGAAGCCGGACGGGCAGCGGCTGGTGCGCGATCTGGCCGCGAAGAGCGACGTGCTGATCGAGAACTACAAGGTCGGGGACCTCGCCCGCTACGGCCTCGCCTATGACGACGTGCGGCGGGTAAACCCTAGCATCATCTACTGCTCGGTCACCGGGTTCGGCCAGGACGGCCCCTATGCGCAGCGGCCGGGCTACGACTTCGTCTTCCAGGGGATGTGCGGGCTGATGAGCATCACCGGCGAGCGCGACGAGCTCCCCGGGGGCGGCCCGCAGAAGGTCGGGATCGCTGTCACCGACGTGCTGACCGGGATGTACGCGAGCCTCGCGATCAGCGCCGCGATCGCGCACCGCCAGCTCACCGGCGCCGGCCAGTACATCGACCTGGCGCTCCTCGACACGCTGGTGGCGTTCAACGCCAACTCGATCCTGAATTACTGGTGCTCGGGCGAGATCCCGAAGCGCTGGGGCAACGCGCATCCGAACATCGTGCCCTACGAGGTCTTTCCCTCGGCCGACGGCCACATCATCCTCGCGGTCGGCAACGACAGCCAGTTCGCGAGCTTCTGCCGGGTCGCCGGACGGCCGGAGCTCGCAACGGATCCGCGCTTCAGGACCAACCCGGAGCGCGTGAAGCACCGGCCGGTCCTCGTGCCGATCGTGCAGGACATCGTGCGCCAGCGGAAGAGCCGCGACTGGATCGAGCACCTCGAGGCGGCGAGCGTGCCGTGCGGCCCGATCAACGACATGAAGGAAGTCTTCGAGGACCCGCACGTGCGCCACCGTGGGCTACGGGTCGAGATCCCGCATCCGTCGGGCGTCCCCTGCCCGACGGTCGCGAGCCCGATGCGCTTCTCGACGACGCCCGTCGATCACGGCGTGCCCCCGCCCCTGCTCGGGCAGCACACGCACGAGGTGCTGGGTCATGTGCTCGGCCTGAACGCCGACGAGATCGCCGCCCTCGCGGCGAGCGGGGTGATCTAGCATCCGGCACTGGCGGCGCGGGCCGTTCTCGCGCATCATTCGCGCCGGCCGCGGCGATGCCGCCGCGGCATCCGGCAACCCTTCGAGGCCCATGAACGCCCCCGCTTTCCAGTTCGACCCCGAATCGGCGCGCTTCGGCGCGTCGCGCTCGCAGAAGCGCGTCGAAGACGCGCGCCTCGTCACCGGCCGCGGCCTCTACAGCGACGACCGCACGCTGCCCGGCGAAGCATGGCTCGCCGTCCTCCGGTCGCCCCACGCGCACGCGTGGATCGTGTCGATCGACGCCACCGCCGCCCGGCGCTCGCCAGGCGTCGTCGCGGTCTGGTCGAACGCCGATCTCAAGGCTGACGGGGTCGGCGCGATCCCCCACCCGCCGCTCTTCAAGCGCGCCGACGGCTCGCCGATGGCGATCGCGCCGCGCTACCCGCTCGCGGACGACGCCGCGCGCTACGTCGGGCAGCCGGTGGCGGCGGTGGTCGCCGCGACGCGACGACAAGCGCAGGACGCCGTGGAGCAGATCGCGATCGAGTACGAGTCGCTCGCCTGCGTCACCGACGCGCGCCGCGCGATCGAGCCCGGTGCCCCGCAGGTCTCGCCCGATGCGCCGGGCAACGTGTGCGCCGAGTCACGCCTCGGCGATGCGGCAGCGGTCGACGCCGCGTTCGCGCGTGCGGCGCATGTGGTCGAGGTCTCGCTCCACAACCAGCGCCTCGCCGCCTTCCCGCTGGAGCCGCGCGCCGGGACCGCGACGCACGCGGACGGCCGCACGACGCTCTACACGCAGACGCAGCAGCCCACCGGCACCCGCGACCTGCTCGCCGCGACCTTCGGCGCGAAGCCGGACGCCTTCCGCGTCGTGAACGGCGACATCGGCGGCGGGTTCGGCATGAAGACCGGGCTCATGCCCGAGGACGCGCTCGTCTGCTACGCCGCGCGCAAGCTCGGGCGCCCGGTGCGGTGGCGTGCCGACCGGAGCGAGGAGTTCCTCGCCGCGCACATGGGCCGCGACCAGCACTTCGACGCTGCGCTCGCGCTGGACGCCGACGGGCGGATCCTCGCGCTGCGCACGCGGGTGCTCGGCAACTTCGGCGCCCACGCGGTCGGCTCGACCGCCATGATTCCCCTGATGGTGGGGCCGAAAGTGGTGCCCTCGGTGTACCGCGTGCCCCTCGTCGACCTCCACATCCGCGGCGTCACCACCAACACGATGTCGACCGGCGCCTATCGCGGCGCCGGTCGGCCGGAGTCGATCTACCTGATGGAGCGCCTGCTCGACAAGGCGGCGCGGGCGACCGGGCTCGGGCCGGTGGAGATCCGACGGCGGAATTTCATCCCGCCGGACGCGATGCCGCACCGGACCGCGGTCGGCGAGGTGTACGACTCGGGCGAGTTCGCGAAGATCATGGACCAGGTGCTCGCCCGGGCTGACTGGGAGGGCTTCCCCGCGCGGAAGAGCGACTCGACGCGGCGCGGCAAGCTGCGCGGGCGCGGCCTCTCGACGTACCTCGAGTGGACCGGTGCGCTGCTGACCGAGACTGCCGACGTGCGGATCGGCGCCGACGGCACGGTCACCGTCTTCTCCGGGACACAGGCGATGGGCCAGGGCCTCGAGACGACCTACGTCCAGCTCGTCGCCGAGGTCCTCGAGATCGACGGCGCGCGGATCCGCGTCGTCCAGGGCGACACCGACCAGGCGAACGGCGTCGGCAGCGTCGGCTCGCGCTCGGCGTTCATCGG
>Ga0187893_10015477_pt1 | contig 10215 bp, 8 predicted proteins | sample MA1701074metaG_FD_139574 | JGI IMG/M metagenome (GOLD analysis project Ga0187893, IMG submission 139574) | White microbial mat communities from a basaltic lava cave in the Kipuka Kanohina Cave System on the Island of Hawaii, USA - MA170107-4 metaG ... | reverse complement strand
TGAATCTCATGATAAAAATTCCCGCGGGCCCTGCTGCCGAACAAATTCAATTGAAATCCAACGAATGGGCATTCGGCCTGGACTTCCATTCCTTTGGATATCACCTGTCGAATGTGGACTTTGAATCGAACAAAAAGAGAAAGTTGCCTGCCAAATTCTTCTTTCATCGTGTTTCGGATGAATTCGAGTTGAAAATAGTCAGTTCCAAGAATGAAAAAGTCGTGCCGGTATCCAAGCAGATGAACGCTATTGAACTCAAGAAGGGTCAGTATCAATTCACGCTAATAGGACCAGACGGTCGGAAGACCATTGAGGTTGAAATTCAATAGGCTCAAAAGCCGGTTTTCCAAATCAGACAAAAAAACCAATGCGTTGTATGGATCACAAACTCCGTCCGCTGACCAACCCACATTTTGTATGCGCATTGATCATCCTGCTGATCAATGACTTGTACCTGAAGGCCGAGTTTCACAATTGGATTACAGGAAAGTTATCAGACTTCGCGGGGTTGTTCGTCTTTGTTTACTTCTGGACAACCATAGTTCCAAGGTGCAAGAACACTGTCTACATCCTGACGGGTTTCATGTTTGTCTATTGGAAAAGCCCATACGCACAACCGCTTATTGACTTCTTTACGGAGAGCTTCTATGAGATCGACCGCACCATCGATTACAGTGATTTGCTTGCCCTTCTGATCCTACCCGTAGCCTATCGCGTAAATCAGAACTATTGGCTCAAACTGGAATCCTTCTCGATACCCATCGCGGGGCTCACCGTTTTTTCATTTTGCGCAACTTCAGTTCCTGCTCCAAGGTTGGAGTTTAATCGGCCTGAATACTTGTTGTTCCGGAATACCGGGTTAGCATGTGGTGAATATCCGAACGAATGCATTATCTATCCACGTGACAGCTTGATGATCGTTGGGGTAACGGTAATTGAGATAGAGCGATTTCCTGATTTGCACGACGAATATCACAAATCCCAGATCCTGGCTGACCTTGACTTGCGCTGGCTCCGCGCCGCAAAGGGGACGTCCGACAAGGATCTTAATTCCTTTCAATTGCTGAGGCACTCGTTGACGGCAATTGGCAACATATCTCTCGTGCTCGACCTTGATACAGTTTCAGACGAATTGAACTTCAAGGGAACCAGGCTGGATGGTCTCTTTAAGCGCTATTCGAAAGAAAAGAAATTATTGCTTGAGGGCCGCTACAAGAAGGGTATCCAGGACTCGGTCTGGACCTATTATGACAAGGGTGGGAAAGTGACTTTAAGGCAACATTTTGCCGCTGGCGAACTCACGCTGATTGAAAAAACCGAAGAAGGCGGAAGCGTGAGCACGGAAGTCAGTACCCGAAGGGATGCAGTTGCAAGGCAGTACATCTTCTTAATCATCGTGAGTGCAGTTTTGATTGGGATCACCTTTAGGCTTGTTAGGAACTTCAGGGCAACGGAAGGGCAAATGGGAGTAAGCATGTCAAACTTCTCGAAGCTTGGCATTATTACATGCATGCCGTCAATAGTATTTGTACTGGCAAAACTAATTTCACATTACATTTTGAATTTACCTGCAGACTTATTCGTGGCTTTACTGCAACTCGCGTTGGCACATGTGATCCTGTGGCCAACAGACGCGATTATCCTTTATCGTCTGAAATTGAAGACCGTATACGACCTTGGTTCATGTATCCTTCTGTTTGCACTCGTGATTGTCTGGATTGATGTATTCCTTTACCTGAGACAAATCATGATATGATCATTTACAGGCTCTAGACAAGATGGGTCGCCTACTCCTTTACCCTTTCGGTTTTATAGCTGAAGTCTTTCTCTACGTCGGTAGTGAATGTCACTTTAATTTTCCAAAGGGCGATGCCCGGCCAGTTACCCAACACCAAAACCGGTTTCTGGTGACTCCTGTAGAAGCTCATTTTTCTGACATCCTTTTCAATTTCCCCTTCAATGTCCGCAAAATCCTCGTTGTAGATCGCAAGGTCTTTCCTGTCTTCCCTTAGTCTGTACTTCATAGATTGCTTTTTGTGATGGAGCTGTTCTCGCTGTCATGGACTATCGACTATCGACATCGACTTTTCCCTATTCTTTCCCCACCCTTGCCACCACGATACGGCTCAAGCCCTTTATGTTCCTCCTCCCCGTTCTCACATCCGTCGGCGTGATCACAAGGATAGTGTCCGGTATCTCGCCGAACATCTTGCCTTCCTTTTCGGTGATCAAAAAGCAGTTGTCCCCGGTGGGAGAATTGAAAAGCTCGTTCCATGAAAAGACCACGGTGTATCCGTCTGAGGCGATGAATGTCAGGTAAAACTCGCTGAGGACCTTAGGAGACTCCGCTTTTATTGTTACTGATCCATGCAAGTCCCTGACCAATACACCCTTCAATCCCTTCGCCGTGCCTCTGGATTCCCCGGTGTGGCTGGTGATGACCACGTCAGGAATGGATACCGAAGGCTTTGTAAGGATCTCAGCCTTTCCCAGCACTACTTCCTTTTCTACCAAACCGGAAACTGTCACTGATTGAGAAGTGACGTGTGTTTGAGCAACTACAGGGATGACAACCAACAATAAGACCAACGACAAGTTGTATTTCTTCATAATGAAATCAGTTTCTTTCCCCGAACGGGACGATCGTTCCTTTTTCCACGAGCATTTTTAATCCGTTCAATAGCGTGCCCCAGCAAAAGTTGGTGATCCGGTAATGCTCACTGGCTTCGCGCCAACCTTTGTGAAAAAAGCCCACGGTCGTCACACCATTGCGTTCAGCAAATGTCGCGCCGACTTCGGTGCCTATCCACTCTTCGGAGGCGTTTTCCATTTTCCAGGTGATCGATTTTCCTTGCGTTACTTCCGCAACACGCGCTCTCCAGTCATACTCCGGACCGAAGTAGAAGGTGTACAATTCGCCCTTCTTCGGCTCTCCAGAGGATTTCAGCGGCCACCAGTCATCAAGTCCTTTGGACGTGCAGAAAGCGACAAAGACTTTCTGCGCTGAGCCGTTAATGGTGAATTGATGGAGAATGTCAGCCACTGGTCTTCTTTACCTTCTACTTCACAATTCTTTGATTCTTATTCCACTGTTCGAGCCATTCAAAACTGTCGTCCACTACCTCCTCCTCCCACCGCCCCCGCGCATTCCGCCTCCTCTCATCCCGCCACCAAGATTTCCACCGCGGTTCATCTGTTGGAACCCGGAATTCTGCTGCGCACTTCTTTGCCGATTCTGGTAGTCCCGGTCCATCTGCTTCGACTGCTGCGCCTGCTGCCACTGGTTCCCCTGGCGCTGCTGCCAGTTGCCGTTGTCATTGCGCTGGTAAACATTTCCATTTCTGTCGGAGTACACGTCGTTGCGGCCGCGCGCAGGTTGTTGCGACGCTCCAGGCTGGCCTGCATGTTGTTGGCCTGCCGATGGACGGCCTGCACCCTGGCCTCGCTGGACATCGCGCGTATTGACATCATTACGCCGGTTGTAGATGTTGTTCGAGCGGTCGATGTTGATATCACCATCATTGTGAATGTATTTTGGTCCACGGCCGCCGTAAATACCGCCTCGGCATGGCGGGTAGTATGGCGGACGGTAAATGGGCGGCCCCCAATAACCGCCGCCACCGTACATGCTGAAGTGGAACCACCCACTGCTGTAGTGAAAGCCCATGCTCCATCCGGTCCATGGATTGTAATGCATGCTGAACCCGTACGTCGCAGGACGGGGGTAGTAGTAGGTTCCATACCAGGGTGAGTAGTAGTAGCCGGTGCCGTACACCACTGTCGGGCCATACACGTAACATCCCATGTACCCTGGCGTGTAACCTACGTATACAACATCAGGCGTTGTGTCGTAGATGTACACATACTTTACGTTGTAGACAGAAGAACTGGCAGGAATTTTATCAACGTCTTTCGGTCTTACCTCGCTTACTTTCCATGGACCTCTGGCAGCATCAGCAACAAACCATACACCCTTGTCCACGCAATAAAATTTACCTTCAGACTTCAAGACGGTGCTTTTCGTGTTCATGGCAATTTCCAAGGATGTGCCTTCAATCGCTTCAAACTTTGGCTCGCCGTCGTATGTCACTGCGCATGTTGCTTTTTTGCGATCCACTTTAGCGGTCTGTGGCAACTGGGCGTCATGAATGGCATCTACGCTCTCTTTCGTTCCGGCTACGCTCGACAAGACATTGTCCTTGTCCGATCCAGGCGGAATTTTCTGAAAGTCGGGAGGCAATTGGTCGGCAGCAATGTATGACCAGGGACCGTCCAGCTTCGGAGATGTGTACCATCGGCCGGAGAGCAAAACATAGTATTGATTGTCGCCGATGTTCTTGAAAATATTGTCTGTTGAATTGGAGACAAAAAGAAGACTCGTTTCCGGGATATTGGCAAACAATGCAATACCGTTCGATTGTATTAATTCTGCAGGTTCTATGCTCACCAGGATTTCACCTGGCGGTGAAGAATCTGTGGTGGTCTTTTCGTGGTCCTGGGTCTTCAGATGGTCTGCAAGTACTCCGACAGACTTTGGCAGGTTAGTGACTGGTCGGTAGCCCGTTTTGAGATCGGCAGATACATACCACGCTTTTCCACCGTTGAGATAGTACCTGTTGTCTTCCTTGGCCTGGACGATCAGGAATGCGCTGTTTATTACCCTCTTCATCTTCATCTCTTTGTCGTCCTGCAGTCTTGGCTCACCGTCTACCAGTACCAGCGTCGTTGGCTTGTCGGTATAAAAAATCTTTGGCGGATCGTTTTTCAAGTTTTCGCTCACTACGGCCTGTTCCTGCTCAATGGTGGTTGTCATTTCGTCCAGTGAGCCGCTGAGCTGCCATGTGGGAATTTCTACTTCCAATAGTTGACGGAGGCGAAGGATTTTCTGCTCATCCTGGAGCCCGGGCAGTTTCACATCCGCCACCTTGATCGACTCAAGAGCGACGGTTCGTTGATCACGGTCGGTGATGATTGTCGCTACGTACCAGAACACGCCAAAGACAGGCTCGTCTCCGGCCTTCTCCAGGGCAGAGAAGGCGCAACGGCCTTCCAGTTTATCTCCTTTGAGTGCCTCCGGCTGCGGTTGATACACAGTGATCACTGCACCGTTCTTTGTGGTGATCTCACGCGGCCACTGGGCCTGGGCATCAAGTGAGCCCATCACAAATACTAAGTAAATGAAGTTTCTGAGTACTTTCATGTGGTTAAGTTACAATTCTACTACGTCTCCGATCCTGGGCAACGTTGCGGCAAGCCTGTATTTTTTTCGGATAAGTTCGGCCAGAATCTTACGTGGTCCATCTTCACCGTGGGTGATCAGAAGCCTGGGTTTGGAGGGAGCCAGTGTGGAAAACCATTTCAGGAGTTCACTTTGCCCTGCATGAGCGCTGAATCCCCCGAGCGTGTGCACCTGGGCGCGTAGCGACTTTTTCTCCCCGAATATGGATACCTCCGGGATCCGATCCACCAGCTTCCGGCCCAGTGAGCCATCTGACTGGTAACCAACAATGAGAATGTGCGTGTTAGGGTTCTCAATGTTGTGGGATATGTGGTGGAGAATGCGTCCACCATTGCACATGCCCGCGCCGGCGATGATCATACATGGCCCACTTACTTCGTTAAGGGCTTTTGAAGTTTGTGCAGAAGGGCTGGGAATGAAAGTGCGATTGCTTAAGGGAAACACACCACGCTTTCTCAGCGCCTGATATTCCTCATCAAGGAGGTCCTGGTGGTTTTTATAAACGTCGAAAGCTTCCAGTCCCATGGGGCTGTCGAGATAAACAGGAAAGGGAGGGACTTCTTTTTTATAGAACATCTCGGCCAGGTGATAGATGATTTGCTGCGCCCGCCCAATGGCAAATGACGGAACCAGCATTTTACCCTTTGCTTTGTGAGCCTTGATTACTATCTCGCTGAATTCCGACAGAGTCTGTTCATAGGGTTTGTGATCATGATCACCGTATGTGGATTCGAGAAATACCAGGTCGGCCTTGTTGAGGTGTTTGAATGGACGAAGCAGCGGGAGGGTGAGGGGGCCGAGATCGCCGGAAAAAACAATAACCTTTTTTTTACCACCCTCTCTTACCGTCAATTCGACGCTTCCGGATCCAAGCATGTGTCCGGCTTCAATCCAACGCGCAGTAATGTCTTCTGAGATTATAACTGGCGATTCGAACTCAACCGGCCGGGCAAGGTCGTTCATGTACTCGACGTGTTCAGTGTTGTAAAGCGGCTCAGCAACCGGTGTCTGCTTCCTTTTCCAGGCGCGCTTGTTTTGGCGCATGGCATCAGCCACCTGCAGGCGCGCTGAGTCTTGCAGAATGATTTGGGCGAGTTCAAGTGTCTGCTCCGTACTGTAAATCGGGCCATCGAATCCGAACTTGATCAACAGTGGAACACGCCCGGTGTGGTCGAGGTGGCCGTGGGTAAGCAGCACTGCGTCTATTTGGTCGGGTCTTGCCCCTTTGGGGAGCTTGTTCCTCTCTTCCGATTCGCGGCCACCCTGGAACATACCGGCGTCAACGAGGATGTTGGATTTGGCGGTAACTACTTGATAGGCTGAACCGGTGACCTCACCACCGGCTGCGCCGTGAACACGAATTTTCATTAACGTGATTGGTTTCTGCTAACTAAGCGATTGTGCCGAACTCAAGTTATGTGCTGACGATGAAACTAAAAACGGCGCAATGCTGAATATGAAGTATGGCATTGTTATTTTGCCGGATCCAATGGTCTTTTCTGTCAATTGCAAGGTTTTGCGATGAGGAATTGTCTATATTTCATGCCTCCATCAAATCAAAACCATTCACTTATGAGAACCAACAGCATCTTTATTGCCGGCTGCACCGCGCTTTTGCTGGCATCCTGCGGTGGACCGCCACCACCTGCCGCTCCCACAACAGACCGGATCAACACGATTATCGCCGATTGGGAGCGAGCAAAGAGGTACACCATGGCCTACCTGGACTCAGCTGATGACAGTTCCATCGCTTACAAGCTTTCCGACAAGACACCCCGCACGTTTGGAGGTCAGCTGCTTCACCTGGCTGAAGCCAACTACGGATTAGTCAAGGCAGGAACCGGCAGCATGACGGACGTCACATGGGGATCCCTGGATGGAAATGCTGATATGAAGACCAAAGCCGATGTGACGAAGGCAGTGATGGACAGCTACGACTACGTTATTGCGGCAGTCAAGGGATTTAACGACCAACAGTTGGCCGATACGCTAACCGTGGAGTTGTTCCCCGGCTTCAAGCCGACTTTCAGCCGGGAGGCCTGGATCAACAAGGCATTCGAGCATCAAACTCACCACCGCGGTCAGTGTGCCCAGTACTTACGCGCCCAAGGCAAGACACCCCCGGAAGAAATGTTATTTTGATCGCTGGATTTACAAAAAGAAAAGTCGCTGCAGATTGCAGCGACTTTTCTTTTTTTTGATACTGGTCAGATTATGGCACAGCGCCTTCAGATCGTCCCAGGTATTCATAGCCCCGGAACAGCACCAGTATTTCAATGATCACGGCTGGTATCAAAACAATGTAACTGATAAAGAAAAGCACAACCGTTACCAGTGTGGCTCCCATTACGATCTCCAGCAGTCCTGCCACGCGTGACAGTTCACCCATGCCATCCTGCAAGCGGATTAGTGCGACGCCAAATAGAATACTCAGTACGCCAAAGAGTACAGCAACTCCAGAATAAGGGATCAAAAGAGAATCAACATCAGTTGTGTTGAGGAATGAAATGTCAATAATGCTGTTGATCGCCATCGCTGCAATAAGCACGTAACCGACAGTTCGCAGCAATGTGTTTTCAAAGATATGGCTCAGTGCGATGAAGCCACGAATGAACAATGTGTATGCGATCACGGTGAGGATCGAAAGGCAACTGTACACAACATTCGTCCTCATTTCCCATTCCGTTTCAGAGAATATCCATGCAGCATCCATCGAACTGACTACAACTTCGAGAGCCAGGTACATGATCCCGCAGATAGCTGCGGTCAGTAGCGAGTTACGGTTTGGTGTCTTCGGGGTTTGCTTGTTTGTTTCCATGCTGGTGGTTTTAATTTCCTTAAAAAAACTCTCGTGTGGTTCACCAAGCACGTCCAACAGGATCTTCACCGTCGAAACCCGGGGCATCACCTCACCTGCCTCGATGCGCTGAATGGTCCGGACACTGACGTTACTCTTTTCTACCAATTCCTCTTGTGTCAGATTCCTTTCTTTTCGCAGGGCAACGAGGCGGTTGCCTAGTTCGGGTTGTCGCATGGCTCGTCTTGTTTGGACATGCAATGTTACGGGGTTTAACGTGGTGACTAAGGCAATGACTGGCTTATTTGCCCGCCATTAACCCGTCATTGGTGTTTGACGGGCCTTTTTATTTATGACTCCCATGATTTCGGAATCCTTGAAATTGCCTGTTGGGGTTAGTACCTTCCCATTTCCCATCTATGCCAAGCCAGATTTTCTTCGCAGCGCTTCTCCTTGCCCCCGCATCAGCATTCGGTCAAGACTGGAATGCTACCGCTGTTGATAAACCATCAAACAATGCACTCAACGCTTACTATCACACAAACCAAGCCCCGCTGGTGCCCCAACACCTTGTCAAACTGCCTGTGGGCGCTGTAAAGCCGGAAGGATGGCTCCTGAAAAGCATCGAGCTCCAGCGTGATGGACTTACAGGGCAACTCGGCGAAATCAGTGCCTGGCTTACAAAGAAAAACAATGCGTGGCTTAATAAAGACGGGACCGGCGATTGGGGATGGGAAGAAATGCCCTATTGGCTAAAGGGTTACGCAAATATCGGTTATGTTCTCAGCGACAAAAAAATGATCGACGAGGCGATGATCTGGATCAATGGCACGCTGAACAGCCAGCGCGACAATGGGGACTTCGGCCCATTTGTAATTCGGAAATCAAACGGCAAGCGAGACCTGTGGGCGCAGATGCTTATGCTTTTTGTGCTTCAGTCATACTACGAGTTCAGCAATGATGTGCGCGTGATCAACCATATGACAAAGTACTTCCGGTGGCAGATGACGATACCTGAGAATGATTTCCTGGTAGACTATTGGGAAAACAGCAGGGGTGGTGATAACCTCTACAGCGTGTACTGGCTCTACAACCATACAAATGAGCCCTGGCTGCTTGACCTTGCCAACAAGGTTCACCGCAACACTGCGAATTGGCGCCTGAACGGGTGGCTTCCCAACTGGCATAACGTGAACATTGCTCAGTGCTTCCGTGAACCTGCGACATACTATCAACAGAGCAAGGATCTTTCCGACCTCCAGGCGAGCTACAACAACCAAAAACTCATCCGCGAGATGTACGGCCAGGTGCCCGGTGGAATGTGGGGCGGCGACGAAAACTCCCGCAAAGGATTCGCTGATCCGCGCCAGGCAGTAGAGACGTGCGGAATGGTGGAGCAGATGGCTTCCGACGAAATCATGATGCGCATCACCGGTGATACCTATTGGGCTGAGAATGCTGAAGATGTCGCCTTCAACACCTTCCCGGCCGCCTTCATGCCCGACTACAAAGCCCTCCGATACCTCGTCGCGCCCAACATGGTTTCCAGCGACAGTAAGAATCACAATCCGGGGATAGACAATCCTGGTCCGTACCTGATGATGAATCCATTCAGCAGCAGGTGTTGCCAGCACAATCATACCAGCGGCTGGATTTACTACGCGGAGAATCTCTGGATGGCAACACCCGACAACGGGCTTGCTGCCGTTTTCTATTCAGAGAGCGATGTACGGGCAACCGTTGGAGACAATACTTCAGTTCGCATTGTCACCCAAACACATTATCCATTTGAAGAGGAAGTTCTTATGAAGCTCGTGTTGCAGAAGCCTGCAAGTTTTCCCCTGTACCTCCGGATTCCCGCCTGGTCTGCGAATGCTGTAATAAAAATCAACCATCAAGCTGTAAATGTGATGCCCGTTGCGGGGCAGTATGTGCGCCTCCAGGGAATGTGGAAGACAGGCGATGCGATTGCAGTTACCTTTCCGATGAAACTTAGAACAAAAATCTGGGACAAGAACAAGAACAGTGTAAGCGTTGCCTATGGTCCGTTGACCTACGCATTGAAGATTGCCGAGAATTATGTCAAGCTGGACAGCAAGACGACTGCTCAATACGATTCGAAATGGCAGGAGAATGTTGATCATAGCAAATGGCCTTCGTACGAAATTCTTCCGGCGGG
>Ga0187893_10015476_pt1 | contig 10215 bp, 8 predicted proteins | sample MA1701074metaG_FD_139574 | JGI IMG/M metagenome (GOLD analysis project Ga0187893, IMG submission 139574) | White microbial mat communities from a basaltic lava cave in the Kipuka Kanohina Cave System on the Island of Hawaii, USA - MA170107-4 metaG ... | reverse complement strand
CCGGGAATGTTCAACTGCCACGCGCACCTAGGCTGGGATGGCTACGGCGATCTGAAAGATGAGTCAATCGAGGCGGCCCAGCAGCCGGTCCATGCGGGCGTCAGGGTGGCGCGCAACATGCGCGCGAGCCTGGAAGGCGGAGTCACCACCATGCGTGATCTCGGCGTGCACCACACCGCGCTCGCGGGGCGCGACATGGCGCGCCGGGGGTTGGTGGGTGGGCCGCGCATCATCGCGGCGGGCTCGGCCATCGCGTGTACGGGCGGACATACCTGGTGGTGCCTGCGGGAAGCCGACGGGCCGCATGAAGTTCGTCGGGCGGTCCGAGAGCAGGCGCGCGCCGGCGCCGAGTGGATCAAGGTCATGGCCAGCGGCCACCAGGAGAAGGAATACACCGACGAGGAACTGCGGGCGGCCGCCGAAGAGGCCCATCAGCTCGGGTTGAAGATCACCGCGCACGCCACCTTCTCCCCCAGCGCCCAGGCCTGCGTCCAGGCGGGCTTCGATGGCATCGAGCACGGCGGCAACTACAGCGCCGATGTCGAGGACCAGATCGTGAAGGGCGGCGTGTGGATCACGCCCACGTTCTCGCCGCTGCTGCTGCAAGCCCGGCACGGTCTCGATTGGGGCATGCGCCGCGAAGACGTCGAGACGCGTCGGCGCACCTTGGCGAACCCGGTGAGGCTCCAGGGGGTCGCGCGCCTGCGGCGCAAGGGCGCCAAGCTGGCCTTTGGTACCGACGCGGGAAGTCCCGTGGTGCCGCACAACGACGTCGCCTCCGAGATGGAAGGCTTGATGGAGTTCGGCGTGTACGACTCGGCGGAAGAGGTCCTCACGGTAGCGACACGCCGGAGCGCCGAGATGCTGGGCCTCGACAAGCAACTGGGTACGGTTGAACCCGGGAAGCTCGCCGACCTCGTCGTGGTGAACGGCGATCCGTTGAACAACGTCGCCGACCTGCGGAAGGTCGAGAAGGTTTTTCTCGGCGGCCGGCTGGTCGTCGACGGCGGCAGCGTCGTGCGCGGATTGTAGTCCAGGAGGCCGGGATGAAACACCGCAAAAACTGGGTCGGCGTACAGATCGGACTGGTCAGCTTCGTCGACGAAGGCGCGACGCAGGTCCTCGACATCCTGCAAGAGCACGCGCACGTGAACGCGCTGCTCCCGTCAACCCTGTCGTGGAGCCGCGGCAACGCCGGGCGGGGCCTGGACTGGTTCCCCGACCACGGCAAGGCGGAGCCGGACCACCTTCAGGGCGGCGCGATGACGACGATCCACCCGCAGTACTACGCGAACACGATCATCAAAGAGTTTCGCGCGCCCGATCCCCTCTATCAGGGCGTCGACTTCCTCGAGCTCATCCTCCCCGAGACGCGGAAACGGGGTATGAAGGTCTATCCGTATTACTGCGAGACCGCCGGAAAAGACCCCCGGCCGCTGTGGGTTCCCAACATCGTGCATGTCCTTGAGCTCGACGTGTGGGGCCGCACAGCATCGCGCGTCTGCGTCAACAACCCCGACTACCGCGCGTGGCAGATTTCCTACTATGAAGACCTGCTGCGCAGCTATCCCGTCGACGGTATTTGCTGGGGGATCGAGCGGCGCAGCCCCCTGTTCAATATGGCAGAGGGCGACGTCGCGACGTGCTTCTGCCCGCACTGCCGGCGGCTGGCGCACGAGGCGGGCATCGACGTGGAGCGCGCGCGCCAGGGCTACCTCGCGTTCGAGGAGTACTTCGACCGCGCGCGCTCAGGGGTGGCGCCCGACGGCTTCTTCGTCGAGTTCCTGCGGCTGCTCTTCGCGCATCCCGACGTCGTGCGCTGGGAAAAATTCTGGGTCGACAGCCACCAGGGACTCTACCACCAGATCTACGGCACGGTGAAGTTCCTGGCCCCCGAGAAAGAAGTCGGCATCCACGTGTGGCAGTTGATCGACACGTTCCATCCCTTCCTGCGCGCTCAGTACGATCTCAGCCACCTCAAGCGCTGCGCGGACTGGGTGAAACCGGTCTTATACAACGATGCGGCGGGCTATCGCTTCAATCGAATCGTGGCCAGCTTTACCAAAACGTTCCTCGGGGATTTCACCCCCGCCGAGGCCACGACGTTCCTCTACCGGATTCTGCAGCTCGATGAGGCGCCCTGGGACGAGCTGCCGCGCACCGGGTTCGGCGCGGCCTACGTGCGCCAGCGCACCGCACAGATGGTGCGGCGCCTGGGGGGCAAGATCCCCGTCTATCCCGGCCTGGGCATCGGCGTCCAGGGGACCGGCGGACGCGAGAACAAGCAGATTACCCCAGACAGCGTCCGCGCCGCGGTGCGCGCGTCGTACGAGGGCGGTGCAAGCGGGATCTGCCTGAGCCGCAACTACAGCGAGGCGACGCTGGATGCCCTGAGCGCGGTGGGCCACGCCCTGGATGAGCTCGGCATCAAGGAATCGATTCCGGACGGTCTCAGCCAGGTTGCGGAGCAGAAAGCGCCGCAACCGGCCGCGGCGGCGAGTGCGGACAAAGTGTTCTAACGAGCCGTCGTGGGTAGGGCGGGCGTCGGGGACGCCCGCGCGGGACGCAGCGCGCCAACATAGACGCCGGCCAGGACCAATAGACCCCCGAGCACCAGTCCGGTACCCACTGGCTCGTCATCGAGCCATGCGGAGAGCACTACCGTGACAAACGGGATGACCACCATCACGTACGCCGCACGCGACGCGGTCCATTGATGGAGTACGAAGACGTAGAGTAGGAACACCACGACAGAGCCGAGCGCGGCCACGTAGCCGAGCGCGACCCATGTCGCGACACGCTGCGGGAGCACGAGCGGCTCGCCCACGACCGCGGACCCGCCAACGAGCAGCGCCGCACTCAGCGTCATGCCCATGGCGTTCATGGCCACCGGATGGATGGGTGGGAAGCGGCGCACCAGCACAGCGGCTTCCGCAAAGCACAACACGCTGCCCAGCAGGGCGAGCAGGGAGGGTAACGGCACCGACTCACGCAACGGGTCGCGCGTTATCAAGCCGACGCCCACGAGCCCAAGGAGAGTTCCCACGACGGCCGCGGTGCGGAAGCGCTCCTGACGCTGGACCACGGCGAGCAACAGCGTTGCGAGCGGTACGAGCGCGAGCAGCGTCTGGCCGAGCCCGGCATGCACCCGAACAAGTGCGTAGTAGTAGAGGCCGAACGCGCCGCTGAACTGGAAGAGTCCGTAGAGCAGCGCACCGGTCAGGGCCCGTCCACGGGGGAGCGCCAGCTTCAGCGCCGCCATGACCACCAGGAGCAGGAACGCCGCGAGCGAGAATCGCAAGCCCGCTCCCCAGAGCGGAGCGAGCTCACGGTTGCTGAACCGGATAGCGATCGAATTACCACCGGCGAGGAGGGCGCCGGCGACGAAGGCCGCGAGTACCGCTCGCTCTCGGTTTCCGATCATGGAAGAACGCCACGGTCGCAGAGCGGTTCTAGACGGCACTATCGACCCCTTGCGCGCGGATCGAGGGCGGCGCAGGCCGTCGCCTACGAGGTTCATGCCGATGACCGCCGAAAAGATCGCAAACCCCGCGAAGGTCGATCTCGACCAGCAGCTTCACCACGCAGCGCGGGGTGTAGAACTCGCCGCCCTTCTTTCCCTCGGCGCTTGCGAACTGCGCGAGGAAGTACTCGTACACGCGCCCGAGCACGTCCTTTGAGCGGCTCTCGGCGTCGCCGATCCGAATGTTGCTGACGAGGTCGATGAGCTGGCCCAGCCTCTGCTTGTCGAGTGCCGGACGCGCGTACTCCTTGGGGAGCACACCCTTGAGGGAGGGACTGTCGCGCTCGACGCCGGCCATACCGTCGTCCACGAGTCGCCCGATGGTGGGTTGTCGCGCTTGGGCCTTGAGGTGCGCCCAGCGCGCCTCGGTTGGCACCCAGAAGACACGGGCCGCCCGATACTCGTCGGGGTCCTCGGGGTCCGCGCCCTGCGCCTTCTCCGCTTCGAGCCTGGCGTGTTCCTCATCGAAGGCGTCGGAGATGTACTTGAAGGAAGATGAGGCCCAGCACGACGTGCTTGTACTCGGCCGCGTCCATGCTGCCGCGCAGGGCGTCGGCCATTCGCCACAGCTCGGCCTCATAGCCGATGTTTGCGGCGGTTTCGTTCACGGCGTTCGAATTCTTCTTCAGTTTCGGCATGTCTTTGACCTCATGAGAAGGGTCACCGCGCCGTGGTCAGGGTCCGGTGATCGTCCTGCTTCCTCGCATCCTTTTGAGTTCTGCCCTATCGCGCCGCAAAGTACCGCCGCTTCGGATCCTGCGGGCTCGTGCCGACCTCGCGCGCCAGCCCCCGTTCCACGAGGCTCGCCAGACGGGTCCGGGTGGCACGGGGGGTGAGACTGATGACCTCGGCGATCTCGCGGGTCGACAGGCCCTCTCCGTCGGCCAGCGCGTTCAGGATAGCCCGATCCGTCGGATCCATCACCGGGGCTGCCGTTTTCTCGATGCGCAACGTGACCCGGAAGCGCGTGCCGAGCTCCTCCAGCACTGGGGCCGCAAGCCCCATATCGCGGCAGGCCGCGATCATGCGTTGGATGCCGCTCCCCCACTGCTCGATGAGGCCAAGTTCGTGGAAGACGCGCCCGATGACGCGGTTCCTGAGTTTCGAGATGCCCTGGAGCAGGTCGTCCACCGTGAGACCGAAGGGTAACAGCCCCGGATTCTCGACTTCCAGACGGTCGTCGAAGATGGACACGCGGACGGGGGCGCCGCGCTGCGCGTAATCCGCGTGCGCCACGGCGTTGATGATGGCCTCGCGGACGGCGGCAGGCGGCAGATTCCAGCGCTCCTTGCGCCGCACAGGCCCGATCTCAACACCATGCAGGGCGTGCTTCTGCACAAAAGCGACGGCCGCTTCAACCGCCTGACTGAGATGCAGCCGGATCTCCCCCTGATCCGCGATGCGAGCCTTGTCCGTCCCCCGAAACCGGCCGACCTGGATCCATGCGTCGGGAAAGTGACGCTCGCGATCCCTGCCGAACAGCAGCATACCCCCGATGGTGGGCACCTTGCTGCCCTGGTGGGTCGTCACCAGACGCAGGCTCTCCAGGTCCTGCCGCTTGAGCTTGCGGACCGGCGCGAACGACTCGGAAGCGACTCGGAAGTCCAGCGCTTCAGAGTTGAGCTCTGGCATGGCCTGCTCGTCGTAAGCTTCGCCGCGGGCGAAGCGTTTGAGTTCCTCAATCAGTTCCCGGTCCGCGCGGCGATTGGAGGAACCGACCCGCACATAGACACCGCCGTCCAGCCCCTCCCGCTTGAGGTAGTGCGGCCGACTGGGACTCGGATGGACCTGAACCGCGAGAGCGTGCGTTCGCCGCCAGGGAAGGATGTCCAGGTCCGGGACCAGGCGGGGAAGGATGCTGTCGCTCACGAGATTCGCCAGGCGTTCCTCGAGATCGAGGGGGTCGCGCACCCCGCGGACGTGCCTTGTCCCGTCCTGGACGCCAATCAGCAGGATACCTCCGGCGGTGTTTGCAAAGGCCACGAGAGTGCGCAACACACCCTCGGGAGATGACAGATCGCGCTTGAACTCGAGCGTCTTGCCCTCGGGGCGTTTGAGCAAATCGAGCAGGTCCATCGCTCGGAAGTGTACTCTGAAGTGGCAGGCATGGCAAGGCTTCCGTGTCCATCACTCGCGCCAAAAGACAGCGTACTCGAAGGCGGCCCGAACTCTCTTCTGCCGGACCGATTCGTGGTGGTGTCAGCGGTTCTGGCCGGTCAGACGGTCCCGTCGCGCAACCGGTCCTAGACGGCGCTATCGGCCTCGTCCGCGGGGATCCAGCGCGGCGCGCAGCCCATCCCCAACCAGATTCATCCCGATGACCGCCGAAAAGATCGCAAACCCCGCGAAGGTCGAAATCCACCAGGCCCCGCCGAGGTAGGCTCGGCCCTCTGCCGTCATTAACCCCCACTCGGGCGTCGGGGGCTGCGCCCCCATTCCGAGATAGCTCAGCGCCGAGCCGACTAGAATCGCCGAGCCCACCTGCAGCGTCGACAGTACAATCAGCGGCCCGCCGAGGTTCGGCAGGATGTGGCGAAGCATGACGCGCAGGTCCGAGTTGCCCAGGCACCGCGCGGCCTGGACGTACTCCGCTTCGCGAACCGTGAGGCACGCGCCGCGCACGAGCCGGGCATACAGCGGGACCGAAGAAATCCCCACCGCGATCATCACGTTGGCCAGCCCCGGCCCCAACGCCGCGATGATGACCAGCGCCAGCAGCAACCCGGGAAAGGCCAGCATCGCATCGATCAGGCGCATCACCAGGGCATCCACCCGCCCGCCGTGGTAGCCAGAGGGCAGACCCATGGCCGTGCCCGCCACCAACCCGATCCCCACGCTGATCAGGCCGATCACCAGCGAGATGCGCGAGCCGACAAGGATCCGGCTCAAGACATCGCGGCCGAGCAGATCGGTACCCAGGAGGAAATCTCCGGTGGGCCGGTGCCGGCTTGGGCCGACTACCGCCAGCGGGTCATACGGTGCCACCGCCGGCGCGAACAGGGCGACAAGCACCCAGGCCGCGATGATGGCCGCGCCGATGCCGGCGCCCCGGTTCTTGAGAAATGCCCTGGCGACCGGCGACCGCCAGCGGCGCCGTGCGAAACCCCTCGCACGGCGCCCAAGAACGCCGGCCCCGGTGCCGGCCGCATGTTCACGCATAGTGCACGCGCGGATCGACCCAGGCGTACATGACATCCACGCAGAGGTTGACCAGCACGTACGAGGCGGCCAGCAGCAGCACCGCGCCCTGGACGATGGGATAGTCGTGCCAGAGGATGCCTTTCACGATCAGCGTCCCCAGCCCCGGGCGGCTGAAGACGGTCTCGGTCACAACCGCCCCGCTCAGCATCCCGCCGAACTGCAGCCCCACGACGGTCAACACCGGGATGAAGGCGTTGCGCAACGCGTGCCGCAGCACGACGGCGCGCTCCGACGCGCCCTTGGCGCGGGCGGTCCGAATGAAATCGTCATGCAGGATCTCGCTCAGGCTGGCCCGCATGAGCCGGCTGATCAGGCCCGCCGAGACGAATCCCAGCGTGACGGCGGGCAGGATCAAGCCTTTCGCCTGATCGCCGCTGATGGCCGGCAGCCAGCGGAGGTTGATGGCCACGACCATGATCAGCAGCTGCCCCAGCCAGAACAGAGGCATCGAGACGCCGAGCAGCGCGACGAACGTCGACAGCGTATCCGCCCAGGTATTCTCCCGCAAGGCCGCGACAATCCCCAACGGCAGCCCGATCAGCAGCGCCGCGGCGAGCCCGGCCAGGCTCAACTCGAACGTGTGCAGCGCCGCCTCGCCCACCAGCTCGCTGACCGGAGACTGGAAGCGGATCGACTGCCCGAGATCGCCGCGCAGGGCGTTCACGATGAACCGCGTAAACTGCTCGTACAGCGGCCGGTCGAGCCCCAAGCTCCGCCGCAGCTCGTCCATGCGCTCGGGTGTGACCAGGCCGGCCTCGGCGCCAGCCAGCATGAGCTGAACCGGGTCGCCGGGCAGTGCGTGCAAAATGGCGAAAACGGTGGCGGAGACCAAGAGGAGGACGGGAATCAGGGCAGAGATTCTCTGCCCGATATACTTGATCACCGCGTCCTCCTCCGAGGCGCGTTAGCGTTCGACGTACATATCCTTCACGAAGAACCAGGCGCCGAATGCACCGAGCTTGAAGCCTTTGACGCTCTTGTGCATCGCGTAGTAGATGGGATTGTCGAGCGTGGGCATCTGCACCGCCTGCTCGGTGATCATCCGCTGGGCGTCGGTAAACAGCCGGCATCGCTCGCGTGGGTCGGCCGTAAACTGGGTCCGCTGCAACGTCTGATCGAGCGTGGCATCCTGGAAGCGTGACCAGGCCCATCCGCCGGGGAAGTTGTTCTGCGAGTACCACATCGAGTAGAGATCGTCCGGCTCGAAACTCCGGAGGCGCTCATACATGAGATCGAACTGGCCCGCGGCGGCGCGCTGGAGCTGCACCGGGCCCGGAACGACCTCGACCCGCAGCTCGACGCCGATGTTGCGAAATTGCGTGCCTAGGTACTCGCCGATCTCTTTGTGGTGCAGCATGACGATGGTGATGCTGGCCGGCCGCCCATCCTTTTCACGGATACCCGTGCGCGTATTGACCCGCCAGCCGGCCTCCTCGAGGAGGGTCTTCGAGCGCTCGGGATCGAACCGGTAGGCCTCCTCGGCTCCTTTCCAGTAGCACCGCGTGTACTTCGTGACCGGACCCTTGACGACGACATAGTTGCCGTCATAGAGGGACTGGTTCATGCGATCCTGGTCGTAGGCGTAGCGCAGCGCCCGGCGCACGCGGACGTCGTCCAGCGGCGGCCGGCTCGTGTTCATGACGAACTGCAGCCCCGCGCCGGGCTGATACCCCGCCACAACCTGAAACTCCGGATTGTTCTTGTAGGACCCGAGGACCTGGGCGGGCAGCTCCATCACGAAGTTGACCTCGCCTGAGCGCAGCACCTCGCCGAGCACCGCGTCTTCACCCACCCACTTGATGGTCACGCTGTCCAGGTAGGCCGCGCCCGTGTGCTCCTGCGCCGGCGGTCCGCCGGAGTAGGTCGGCACGCGTGTGAAGCGGACGTGGCTGCCCTTGACCCACTGCGCCATCTTGAAGGCGCCGGTGCCTACGAGGTTCTGGTGAAAGTCGCGGCCGAACTTCCGGACAGCGGCCGGCGACCAGATGGGAAAGATGCTCAGCCCCCACAGCACGGTCGGCACCGGCGCGCCGTAGTAGAGCTTGACCGTCGAGTCGTTGACCACCTCGACCTTCTGGTAGTTCTTGACGCCGAGGTAGTTGGCCATCAGCGCCGATCGCGTCTCGGGATTCATGACACGCTCGATATTGAATTTCACCGCCTCCGCATTGAACGGCGTGCCATCCTGGAACTTCACGTCCCTTCGCAGGCGCAAGGTCCAGATCTGGCCGTTCGGGGAGATGGACCAGCCGCTGGCCAGCCACGGCTTGTACTCCCCCGCGGCCGTCAACATGACCAGCGGGTCGGCCACGAACGAGTTCAGCAGCCACGTCATGGCGTACGGGTCGACCTGACCGTCCATGGAGGCGGGCTCTGCCGAGCCCCGCGTTGCCATGACCAGGTTGCCCCGCCGCGCCGGCGATTGCGCCTGCAGGCTCGCCGGTGCCGCCAGTGAGCAGATCACCGCGAGAACCGCCAGGCAGATAACCAGCCTTCGCATCCTTTTCATGCTCCCACTCCCTTCGGGTCTAACGGCATCGCGCGCCGCATAACTGAGTTCCGCGAACTTCTCCTTGATCCGGTACGAAATCCTGCCGTCGTTCCGGTTTCCGCCATGTGCCTTTCTGCAGGGGTTCATGCCGACTTCTGCGAATCTGACATTCCGCCAACCATGAGCGCGAACTCCAACCGCATTCCGATGCCCAAGCTAACCGAATCCGCGCGCATCGCCATGGAGATCCACGGCGGCAGCCGGGGACGGTTCCCGTCGGGCGATATCATCCCGCTGGGGAGCGGGGATCCGTCGTTCGTCACGCCGGAGCACATCCGGGAGGCCGCTAAGCGCGCGATTGATGAGGGGCGCACGCACTACGAGCGCAAGCTCGACCTGCAGGAAGCCATTTGCGAGAAGCTCCGCGTCGACAACGGCCTTCGCATCCATCCGACCGATGGCCTGGTCATGGCCCATGGTGCGCATCAGGCGATCTATCAGGTGTTTCAAGCCCTGGTAGGACCAGGCGATGAGATTCTGATGGGCACACCGGGATCGTACTTCGAGAGCAATACGCGCGTGCGCGAGGGCGTGCCGGTTTGCGTACCGTTACGGGCCGAACGAAAGTTCCGGCTCGATCCGGACGACGTCGCGGAGCGAATCACTCCTCGCACACGGTTTCTTTGCGTGTGCACGCCCGAGGCGCCGGCGGGTGCCGTGCAGACGCGCGATGACCTCGTGCGGCTGGCGGACCTCGCCCACCAGCACAACCTGATCGTGATCTCGGATGAGCTGTACGAGAAGATCAACTTCGGCCGCGTGCCCCACACGAGCATCGCAAGCCTGCCGGGGATGGCCGAGCGCACGATCACGATCAACGGTCTTTCGAAGGGCTGGGCGATGACCGGCTGGCGAGTGGGATGGAGTGCGGGCCCGCCGCACCTGATCGCGCCGGTCGCGGCGATCGCGCACATGAACAATATCTCGCTGTCGGCGCCGG
>Ga0187893_10015475_pt1 | contig 10216 bp, 8 predicted proteins | sample MA1701074metaG_FD_139574 | JGI IMG/M metagenome (GOLD analysis project Ga0187893, IMG submission 139574) | White microbial mat communities from a basaltic lava cave in the Kipuka Kanohina Cave System on the Island of Hawaii, USA - MA170107-4 metaG ... | reverse complement strand
TCACCGCCACGATCGGCGAGTACGACGCTGCGGGAACGTTGCTGCGCACCGTGCTCGAACCCGACCCGAACGACAATAACTTTCCGCGCGCCGTCGGCCACCCGCAGGGTTTGGCGCGCGACTGCCGCGGCAATCTCTACTACGCGGACCTCGCCCTGGTGATCTCCGGCGGCGGGATCGGGCCCGGTCCGAACGGCACGGTGCGGCGGATCGGCTTCGACGTGTGCGGCGCGCCCGAGCCGCCCGTGATCGTGCGCGACGGGCTCGCCTTTCCGGACGGGCTCGGGATCTTCGCGGGAACCCTCGCCGGCGCGCCCTAGCGCACGGCGGCCGTCTGCGCGGGCACCGGGGTGATCACCATCGGCACCAGCGTGCTCTTGCGCGCCCGTTTCAGCTCGTCGAGCTGTGCCCGCGCGGCCCGATCGGCTTCGGCGTCGCGGATGCTGCCGAGCCGCTTCTCGAGCGCGGGGTCGGCCCCGTCGCGCACCAGGTCGGCCTCCGTCGTGAGCCGGTTCACGTGGTCGCGCACCTCTTCGAGCGCCTGGATGTCGGCCTCGGGCGACAGGCCCGAAAGGGTTTCATGAAGGCGGAGCCGGGCTTTGGCATTGGCCAGCCGTGCCAGCGCGCGCGTCCGTTCGTCGCGGAGCCGGTCGATCTCGCCACGAAACGCGATCAGGTTGCGCTTGGCGATCTCGGCTTCGCCCGTGAGCTCTCCCAGCTCCGTCTTGGCGCGCTCGACGTCCGCGGCGAGGCCGTCGCGGCGGCCGATCAGCGCCAGCGCCGCCGCGTCGTCGTCCCGCTCGACCGCGACGTCGAGCTGGCGGCGCACCCGTGCCAGCTCCACCGCCCGCATCGTCATCTCGCGCTCGAGCTTCTGGCGCATGTAGATGATCCCGGCGGCCGCCTGGCGGAGCGTGGCGTACTGCGTCACGCGTTCCTGAATCGCGGCTTCGTAGACCGCGCCCGGGTTGCGGTGCTCCCGCTCCCCGACCCACCGGCCGAAAGCCCCGCGCACGAGATTCACGAGCCGAGCGAACACCTTCATGGATCCTCCTCGGGTCTACTTGCCCGCGTCGTCGGCGGTGATGCCGAGCTCACGCATCTTCTGCTGGAAATTCTGGCGGTACATGCCCACCTCTTCCGCCGCCTTCGTGATGTTGCCCCCGTGACGGCGCAACGCCTCCACGAGGAACTGGCGCTCGAAGGTCGCCACCATGCGCTCCTTGGCGTCGCGGAACGACAAGCCGTTCACGTCGGCCGATTCGGCGGGCTCGGAATCGGTGGGCGCGGCGCCATCCGCCAGCAGATCCGCGGCCGTGATCTCGGGACCCGACGACAGCAGGAGCGCCCGCTCCACCGCCGACTTCAGCTCCCGGACGTTGCCGTTCCATTCATGGGCGATGCAGGCCCGCAACGCCTCGCCGGTGAGCGGCTTCACCTCGCGCCCGAAGCGGGCGGCGGCGTCGCGCAGAAACCGGTCGACGAGCAGCGGGATGTCCTCGCGCCGCTCGGCGAGCGGCGGGATCACCAGCTCGACGACCTTCAAGCGGTAGTAGAGGTCCTCCCGGAACCGCCCGGCGCGCACCGCCCCTTCGAGGTCCTGGTTGGTGGCGGCGATGACGCGCACGTCCACCCGGATCGGCTGGTTGCCGCCCACCCGTTCGATCTCCTTCTCCTGGAGGGCCCGCAGGAACTTGGCTTGGGTCTCGGCCGGCATGTCCCCGCACTCGTCGAGCAGCAACGTCCCGCCGTCGGCGGCTTCGAACTTGCCCTCGCGGCGCGCCACGGCGCCGGTGAACGCGCCCTTCTCGTGGCCGAACAGCTCGCTCTCGACCAGCTCGCGCGAGAGCGCCGCGCAGTTCATCTTGATGAGCGGCTTGGTGCGGCGCGGGCTGCGGTAGTGCAACGCGTTGGCCACCAGCTCTTTGCCGGTGCCGCTTTCGCCGCGGATCAGCACCGTCACGTCGGTGTCGGCGATGCGCTGGATGGTCTCGAAGACGCGACGCATGGCCGGCCCCGCGCCGATCATCTGCTCGAAGCCGTAGGCGCCCTGCATCTGCTCGAGCAGCCGGCGGTGGTCGCGCCGCAGCAGCGACGCCTCCATCGCGCGGCGCACCACCACGCGTAGCTCGTCGTTGTCGAAGGGCTTCGGCAGGTAGTCGGCGGCCCCGAGCTTCATCGCCTGTACCGCGGCCTTCTCCGAGCCGTGCGCCGTGATCATGACCACGGCCAGGTCCGGGTCGAAGGCGCGGGCGCGCTCGAGCACCTGCATGCCGGTGATGCCTTCCATGCTGAGATCGGTGACCACGACGTGGAAGATCCCGGTCTCGATCAGCCGCACCGCCTCTTCGCCCGACGAGGCGGTCTCGACGGCGTAGCCCTCCTTCGTGAAGAGCCCGCGCAGCGCCACGAGAATCGCCTTCTCGTCGTCGACGATCAGGAGGCGTCCGGCCATGCCGTCACGCGCTCGGCAGCGGCAGCGTCACGAGGAACTCCGTGCCGCGCCCGACCGTGCTCTCGGCGTCGATGGTGCCCGTGTGGGCCTCGACGATCTTCTTGGCGATCGCCATGCCGAGCCCCGTCCCCTTCTCCTTCGTCGTGAAGAAGGGATTGAAGATGCGATCGAGCTTCTCCGGTGGAATGCCGGCGCCGTTGTCGCGGATGCGGACTACGGCCTGCCGGCCGCCGTTCTCGACGAAGAGGTCGATGCGCCGTCCCTCGACGACGCCCGCGAACGCGTCGATCGCGTTGTCGAGGATGTTGACGAACACGGACTTCAGCTTCTCCGCGTCCGCGTGCACCACGGGCCCGGCGATGTAGTTGCGCACCGCCGCGACCTTCGCGATGTCGAGCTTGCCCTTCATCTGCGTGAGCGAGGCGTCGACCACGCTCGCCAGGTTCACGTGCGCGAAGACGTAGTCTTCCTCCTTGGCGTAGCGTAGCAGATGCGAGATGCGTCGCTCGACGCGGTCGAGCTCGTCGATCGCGACCTTGGCGTACTCGACGTTTTCGACGGATGCGGGATCTTCCCCCATCTGCTGGACCAAGCTCTTGGCGGCGGCGATGGGATTGCGGATCTCGTGCGCGATGGTCGAGGTGAGGTCCGAGATGTCCGCCTGCTTCTCCGTCTGCATGACCTCCTTCTCGCGGTGCACCTCGCGGGCGACCGCGGGGTCGAAGTAGCGCTCCTTCAAGCGCCGCGACCCGAAGACCGCCATGTAGTGCGCGAACAGCCCGATGCCCCAGCCGAGGGCCGGCCAGAGAAACCACGGATACCAGGTCGTGAACACGTTGATCAGCGCCAGGAAGGCGATCACGCCGAGGTAGCTCTGCAGGTGCGCGTAGAAGCTCACCTCGGCCGCGGCGCGCCGCCGGGCCCGGCGGCGAATGTCCTCCTCGGATTGAGCCACCGGCGTCGCCGGCTGCGGGTCGGCGGGCTTGGTCGGATTGCCGGGCTCGAGCCCGTACCGCCGCGCCCAGCGCCGCGCCTCGCGTTCGGCGCGCCGGCGCTTGCGGTCCCATTCGCGCCCCCAGTGCTTGTGCCATTCGGCGTGCTTGGCCGCCCCGCCACATCCCCACGGAGGTGAGGGCCGGCCTTCGGACGCGTCTTCGCCCAGCTGCCGCTGATAGCGACGGTACTGTCTGGCAAAGTGCTTGAAGAGCAGCACGGCGACGATGAGCCCGATGATGGTCATGCCGGTCGAGCGCTCTCTACCGCAACGTGCGTGCCAGATGGTAGGCGCCCCCCTGGGCGCCGCAAAGCCAGGGGATTCGAGGCAGGCCCGCCCCCGGGATGCATGGCAGGCACTGCGCGGGCGGGCACCGGGCGCATGCACCCGGCTGCATCCCGAGCGGGGGATCGTCGCTTCCGCCGAGCGACGCCGACCACCTTGCCCCCCAGCGAGCGCACGGGCTATCAGCATCGTCATGGGCCGTGCGTATCTCCTCGCCGCCGGTCTGTGCGTGGCGGCGCTGCAGGGCCCGGCGAGCGCGGCAGAGAGCGTGGGACCGATCGGCAAGGAGATCCTGGCCGTCGTCCAGGAAGGCGGCTTCGACCCGATGGCCGTCGCTGGCGACGGCACCGGCCGGTTCGTCGTGGCCTGGGAGGGCGACGGCATCCAGGCGCTCCGTCTCGATCCCGAGGGCACGGTCGGCACGCCGTTTCGCGCCAACCTGAGCACGGTGGAGGAACACTGCTGTCCCAGCGTGGCCATGCGGTCGTCCGGAGACTTCGTCGTCATCTGGAAGCGCTTTCCGCCGGGACAGACCGCGCCGTCCTACCTCTTTGCCCGGCTGTTCAATGCGAGCGGCGCGCCGCGGGGGCCGGAGTTCCTCGTGAACAGCTTCACCGACCTCGCCGGCTACCAATCGTCCCCGGCGGTCGGCATGGATCAATCCGGCCGCTTCGTCGTCGTGTGGGAAGACTACGAGCCCGGCGAGTTCTTCGGCATCTTCGCCCGCCGCTTCGACGTCGGCGGCGAGCCCCTGGGCGACGAGTTCCAGGTGAACACGTACACCACCGGCACCCAGTACAATCCGGTCGTCGCCGCGTCGCCGGCGGGGAGCTTCGTCGTAGCCTGGACCAACGGCTCCGCGTTCGAGGACGACGTGAAGGGTATCGCCGCCCGCAGCTTCGACGGCGACGGCGCCCCGCTCGGCCCCGAGGGCCTCGTGAGCGCGTCGCCTGCCGAGCACCAATTCGCCCCCACCCTCGGAGCCGACGCGTCCGGCGGGTTCGTGATCGCCTGGAACGCCGTCGACGCGCAGGCGCCGGATCCCGCCGACGATGCCATCCTCGCCCGGCGCCTCGGCGCCGACGGCACGCCGATCGCGCCCGAGTTCCGGGTCGACACGAACGAAGAGCGTGACGAAGGGAGCGTGCCCCGCATCGCCGTGGACGTAGGCAGCGGGTTTGCGATCGCATGGAACCATCGCGGCCTGCCCTACATGGACGTCGGCGTACGCGCGTACGAGCCCACCAGCGAGCCCGCGGGGGCGGTGTTCCAGGTGAACGCGCAGAAGAAGCCGGGGTGGCAGCTCTTCCCCACCATCGCCGCGAGCGGCGGTGAGTTCCTGACGGTCTGGTCCGATCCGCGAGGCCTGGTCGCGCGGCGTGTCGGCCCGCCGCGCGTCACCGCGAAGCTCAAGCTCAGCGACCGCTCGGATGCGTCGAAACGCTCGCTCGCCGTCAAGCCGGGCGGCCGCCTTCCCGGCTCCGCGTTCGGGCGGCGCATCGATCCCGTCACCGACGGCGCGTACCTGCACGTCTACAACGCCGACGGCGCGGGCGACTCCATCTGCCTGCCGCTTCCCGCCGAGCACTGGACCGCGAAGGGATCGGACGGCGGCCGCTTCGTCTACGCGGATCGCACCCATGCGAGTGGTCCGTGCGCCGGCGTCACGGTGGCGAACCGCAAGGTGGTGAAGGCGCTCTGCACCGCCAAGCGCCATCCGTTGGAGTACAGCCTGGACGAGGACCGCCAGGGCAGCGTCGCCGTGCGGCTCGTCGTCGGGACGGCGGCGTACTGCAGCGTGTATGCGTCGGGCGTTCGGATCGACAGGCCGGGCAGCTTCACCGCCGTGAACCTGCTGCCCGCCAGCGAGTGTCCGCCTCCGCCGACACCCTGCCCGTAGGGTGGCCTAGTCCAGGTAGCCGAGGGCCTTCAGCCGCTTCTGCATCTCGGGATCGATCTCGGCCTCGACGGGTGCGCTCTGGTGCTCCTGCCCCCACCGGGTGAGCGCGTCGAGCCGCTCGAGCAGCGGGCGAGCCTCCGCACCGGTCGTGTCGAGCGGGTGCTGCTCGGCCGGATCGGCGCCGAGATCGTACCGCTCGGCACGCGCCTCCTCGTCCTTCCGCATGTGGATCGCCTTCTGCGATCCGGCGACCAGGGCCCGCGCCTCGCCGTAACGGTAGATCAGCTCGGCGTAGGCCTCCGGCGGCACCGCCGCCGCCCCGGCCACCAGCGGGAGCAGGCTGCGCCCGGCCAGCGCGTCGAGCGGAGCCGCCCCCGCCGCCTCGAGGATCGTCGGCATGACGTCCACGGTCATGACCGGCGTCTCGATGCGCCGGCCGGCGGGAAAGAGCGTGGGGTGGCGCACGATCAGCGGCACGTGGGTCAGCTCCTCGTAGACCGACTGCCCGTGCCCCCAGTTGCGATGGTCGAAGAACTCCTCGCCGTGGTCGGAGACCAGGACGACGACGGTGTCGTCGAGCACGCCCAGCTTCCGCAGGCGCTCGATCAGCCGGCCGAAGACGCCGTCCGCGAACAGGATGTCGCCGTCGTAGCGCGCCACCATGTCGGCGCGCGCCGCATCGGGAAGCTCCGCACCCTCCTCGAAGAAGAAGAAGCTCTTCTTCGGGTAGTACGTCACCGGTTTGTGCGTCGGATCGGGCACGAAGCGATCGAACGGCGGCGGCGGATCGTAGGGATGGTGCGGGCTCATGAAATGGAGATGCGCGTAGAAACGGTCGCCGCGATGCTGCTCGATCCATCGCACGAACGCGTCGCTCACCACCACGTCGCGCGAGGTCGTCGTGAGCTCGCCCTGCACCAGCATCTTCACCCGGTTGTAGACGCGGGCGCGATCGTCGACGAGCTTGGAGAGCCGCTTGAGACTCATCATGAAGAGCGTCACGCGCGCGAAGCGCTCGTCGTAGATCGACAGGAAGTGGTCGACCCCCTGATCGAACCCCCATTCGCGCGTGATCCACGGGTTGCCGCTGAAGACGGCGGTGCGATAGCCCGCGGCGCGCAGCGCTTCGGGAAGGAGCCGCTCGGTCTCCGGCAGCTTCGCCTTCTCGAGATACGCCTGGTGCTGGCGCGGGTAGCGGCCCGTCATCAGCGACGCCGTGGCGGGCTTCGTCCAGGTCGACTGCGAGTAGGCCCGCATGAACTGCACGCCTTCGGCCGCGAACGCATCGATGGCGGGGCTCGTGGGGCGATCGTAGCCGTAGCAGCCGAGGTGATCGGCGCGCAGCGTGTCGATCAGCACGACGAGCACGTTCGGCCCGCGCGCGCTCCCGGCGGCCGGGGCGCCCGGCTCGGCGCCCGACCGCACCGGCAGGGCGAATCCTCGCACGGCGCCGATCCCGCCGACGACGAACAGCACGGCACCCGCCAGGACCAGCCCGAGCGGCACCCGGCGCACGCGGTGCGCGGCGGCGGCGAGCACGAGACCGACCGCGCATGCGCCGGCAACGATCCACGGACGCACGGGCGAAAGCGGCTGGAACTGTCGCAACCCGCTTTCGGACAACACGATCGCGGCGGCGGCCCCGGTCACCACGCTCGCGGTGAGGGCTCGCGTCCGCTCGGCGCCGAGGCCGAGCACCGTCCCGAGCGTCCCCAGGGCGATTCCTGCGACGAGCGCGGTGCCCAGGTACAAGCCGGCGAGCCACCCCACCGTCGCGAGCGAGAGGCTTGCGGGCGAGACGGCGGCAACCTGCCACACGTCGATCACGGCGAACAGGCCGCCTGCGGCGAGTGCGATCCGTGACGCCCCGAAGAGCGCGCTCATGCCTCCCCTCCATCGCCGGGCGCACGCGGCTCGACGCGCAGCCGCGTCCAGCGCGCCAGCATGACCTTGCCCGCAGCAAACCCGCGCGGCTTGCTCACGTCGCGCGCGAAGCAGACGTGGACCTCCACGCGCCGCGCGGCGCGGCCCTTCGAGAACCACGCCGCCAGCTCGGCGGCGCGGCGGAGCACGGGCTCCGGAACGCCGGGGAGCTGCTCGGGATTGCGGATGACGACGTGGCTGCCGGAGTAGCCCGCCACGTGCATCCAGACGTCGTGCGGCTCCGCCACCTCGAAGGTGAGGACGTCGTTCTCCTCGTCGCTGCGGCCCACCAGCACCGTGAAGCCGTCGATCGCGAGGGTACGATACGGGCGACCCCGACTGCTCACACGCCGACCATGAAGCCACCGTCGGCACTCAGCACCTGTCCCGTGATGCCGCCTGCCGCCGGCGACGCCAAGAAGACGGCGAGCGGTGCCACCTCCTCGGGCTCGAGAATGCGGCGCTCGGCCGCGAGACCCTCGGCGTGCGCTTTCGCGTCACCCGCGGACCGACCGGTCATGGCGCCGATGATGTCCCAGTCGACCAATCCCGTGTTCGTCCAGCCCGGCCGCAACACGTTCGCGGTCACCCCGCGCGTGCCGACCTCCATCGCCAACGCGCGGGTGAGCCCGACCAACGCGTGCTTGGCGGTCGTATACGCGGACAGGCCGGAGGCGCCGACCAACGAGTACCCGGAGCCGACGTTGATCACGCGTCCGTATCCCTGCGCGAGCATGTGCGGTAGCGCCGCTTTGGTCGCCCAATAGACGCTGGTGAGGTTGAGCGTGATGGTGGCGTCCCACGAGGCATCGTCGTGCGTCGCGACCCAGAGCGCGCCCGGATCGTCCGAGCAGACCATGGGGCCGCCCGCATTGTTCACGAGGACGTCGATGCGGCCGAGCTCGCGCACGGTGCGCTCCACCATCGCGCCCACCGCGTCACGCTGCATCATGTCGGTCGGCACGACGGCCGCGCGCCGGCCGATGGTGCGGACGGCGTCGGCCACGGCCGACAGCTCGCGCTCCGTGCGGGCCGCGACCGCGACGTCGGCCCCGGCCGCGGCCATGCCGAGCGCGATGGCGCGTCCGATGCCGCGGCCGCCCCCGGTCACCAGCGCGACGCGTCCCGTCAGCGTCGTCGCCTCCATCATCCCGGCGGTCCCTGCCGCCGGCGGCGATTGGGCAGCTCGCGGGAATCCCGCACCATCGGCTCCAGCTCTTCGAGCGCATCCTCGATCTCGCGCTGGCGGGGATCCTTCTCCGGGAGCTCTTCCTTCGCGCGCTGGAAGAAGTTGAACGCCTGCTGCAGGTCGCCACGGTCGCGGGACGCCAGGGCCAGGTGGTAGAAGCCCTCCGCCTCGTCGCCGCTGCGCCCCAAGTGGAGGCCGAGTGCCCGGTGGGCTTCGCCGTAGTCGGGCTCGAGCGACAGCGCGCGCCGGTACTCGATGGCGGCGTCGTCCTCCTTGCCCTCCTCGGCGAGCGCCTTGCCGAGCATGAGATGGGCCCATGCGCTCCGCGGGTACCGCGTCAGATAGGTCTCGAGGGCCTGGCGAGCGTCGGCCGGGCGATGGCTAGCGAGGTAGACCGCGCCGAGCGCGCGCTCCTCGCGGCCCTCGATGCCGCCGAGGCGGCGTGCCGCCTCGAGCTCCGTGCGCGCGGCGTCGATCCTGCTCGCACTCTGGTAGACGCGCCCGAGGAGGAGGTGCGCCACGGCATCGGACGGGTTGGCGTCGACCGCGCGCCGGTACTCGGCGATCACGTCGTCCTGACGGTCCTGGACGCCACGCAAGACCGCCTGCGCTTCGCGCAGCCCGAGCGACGTCACCGGATGTCCGGGCGGCGTCTTCAAGTGCTGTGCGGCGATGATGCTCTCGGCCTTGGCGACGCGCTCCTGGGTGACCGGATGCGTCAGCATGTAGGCCGGCACGCCGGCCGGGTTGAGCCGCTGCTCGGTCAGCAGCTCCTCGAAGAAGGTCCCGAGCGCGTGCGGATCGTAGCCCGCCTTGGACGCGAGACGCAGCCCGAGAAAGTCGGCTTCCTGCTCGAAGTCGCGCGAGTACTTGAGCTGCGCCGTCTGCGCCGCGGCGATCGCGCCCGCCCCGAGCACGGGGTTCACCATCGAGGCGAGGACCCCGAGCAACGCCGCGGCACTCCAGATCTGCCCCGCCGTCTGCTGCCGCGTGACGTGGTGGGCGCTCACGTGCGAGATCTCGTGGCCGAGCACGCCGACCAGCTCGTCGTCGCTCTCGACCCGCGTGATCAGACCGGAGAAGAAGAAGATGTAGCCGCCGGGAACGGCGAAGGCATTCAAGGCCGGGTGCTGGACGACGTAGAAACGATAGTCGAACTCCTGGGGACCGAGGTTCGCCACCAGACGGTCGCCGAGGTCGCGCATGAGCTCGGTCACCGCCGGATCCTCGGCGAGCGGCAGCGATCCCCGCGCCTCGAGGAAGAAGCGACGTCCGAGCTCGCGTTCGGCGCTGGTCGCGAGCACGAACTGCGACGGCAATACGAGCGCCACCGCCGCGAGGACGGCGGCCAGCCGGCGTGGCTTCATGCGCGCGCGGCCGCCCGAGCGAGGTCGCGGGCGAAGTACGTGATCACGATGTCCGCGCCCGCGCGCCGGATCGACGTGACGGTCTCCTCGACGACCCGGGCCT
>Ga0187893_10015474_pt1 | contig 10216 bp, 10 predicted proteins | sample MA1701074metaG_FD_139574 | JGI IMG/M metagenome (GOLD analysis project Ga0187893, IMG submission 139574) | White microbial mat communities from a basaltic lava cave in the Kipuka Kanohina Cave System on the Island of Hawaii, USA - MA170107-4 metaG ... | reverse complement strand
GTCCGGCCCGCGGGCCGGCCGCTGTCCGCTCCGTCGTTCCGTCAGGCGCCCGGGCTCCTCGCCCGGCCCCCGTTCCGTCCGCGCGGCTCCTCGCCCCGCGGCGCGATCCCGTCCGGCCTCCGGCGCCCCGCTGGAGCTGCAGACGGGAATCGAACCCGTGACCTCGTCCTTACCAAGGACGTGCTCTACCGGCTGAGCTACTGCAGCGCCGCGCGGCCCGGTGCGACCCCGTCCCCCGCGCGTCCGCCCTCCCCCCTCCACCTTGGAGCGGGAGACGGGAATCGAACCCGCGTATCCGGCTTGGAAGGCCGGGGCTCTGCCATTGAGCTACTCCCGCCCGCGCCGGTGGACCGGACTCCGGTCCCGCGCCGCCGCCGCCCGGCGACGCGGGAACGGACCCCCGGAATGTCGTGAAGCGGGCGAGGATAGCGGCAACGGCCGGGGGATCCACAATTTATAGGCTCGACGGACGGCCCGGGAGACCCCCCTAGACCGGGATCTCCCTCGGCGCGCCGTGGCCCATCCGGTCCGCGAGATCCTGGAGCGTGTACCCGTCCAGGACGCCGTGGACCCGATCGGCGATGTCGGTCCAGAAGCCGAGGATCCCGCAGCCGGGCCCCTCGTGGACGCAGGTGGACCGGTTCCCCGTGTAGGAGGCGCAGAGCCGGTCGACGAAGGGCTCGGCGAGCGCCCGGGAGACGTCGCCCATGCTGAGCGCGTCGGCGGGGCGCGTCAGGAGGAACCCCCCGCGGCTCCCCCGGACGCTCCGGACGAGCCCGGCCCGGCGGAGGCGGACCAGGAGCTGGGTCACGTACTCGACGGTCAGCCCCTCGGCCCGTGCGACCTCCCGGGCCGAGACGGGGACGTCCTGGCCCCGGCGCGCGAGGTGGACGAGGCAGCGGAGGCCGTACTCCTCGAGGGCGGTGATCTTCATGCGGTTTCCGCCGGGGCTACCAGATCCCCAGCGCCTCCTTCGCGGTCTCGGATGCCATCTTCACCGGGTCCCAGGGCGGGTCCCAGACGAGGCGCACGTCGACGTCCTCCACCCCGGGCACGCCCCGGGCGGCGCGGTCGACGGCGGCCATCAGCTCGGGCCCGATGGGGCAGCCCGGGCCCGTGAGCGTCATGCGGACCTCGATCCGCTTCCCGTCCGGGGAGACGTCGACCCCGTAGATGAGCCCGAGGTCCACGATCGAGAGGTGCAGTTCCGGGTCGATGACCGGCCGCAGCGTCTCGAGCACCGACGCCTCCGTCGGGAGGTCGGCGCCGGACGCCGGCGCCGCCGCCTCGGGGGTCCCCTTCGCCGCCGCATCGTCGCTCATCGGACACCTCCGCCCTTCGCGGGCTCCTCGGTCGTCGCGGCGGCGCCCCGGCGGGCGCCGGCGGGCGCCTCGAACGCCTCGCGCAGCGTCGCCCAGGGGAGCAGGGCGCACTTCACCCGCACCGGGAACTGGGCCACGCCCTCCAGCGCCTCGAGGTCGCCGAGGTCGACCCCCGGCGCCCGCCCCCTGCCCTGGAGCAGATCGCGGACCGCCGCCTCCAGGCGTTCGGCCTCGGCCCGCGTGCGCCCCTCGGCCTCCTGCGCGAGCATCGAGGCGCTCGCGACGCTGATGGAGCAGCCGCGCGCGCGGACCGAGATCCTCCCGATCCGGTCCCCGTCGAGCCGGACCTCCACCGAGCACTCGTCGCCGCAGAGCGGGTTCTGCCCGTCGGCCCGGCGGTCCGGGGAGGGGATCGGCTCGGACCCGCGGGGCCTGCGGTAGTGGTCGAGGATCAGCTCGCGGTAGAGCGAGTCGAGCACGGTCACGGCCTCCGGATGCGGGGCCCCGCGGACATCTCGTCGCGCGCGCGGAGCAGGGACCGCACGAGCGCGTCGACGTCCTCGGGCGTGTTGTAGAGGTAGAACGAGGCCCTCGCGGTGGCGACGATCCCGTGCCGCGCGACGAGGGGCTGGGCGCAGTGGTGTCCCGCGCGGATGGCGACGCCGTCCGCGTCGAGGAGCTGGGCGAGGTCGTGGGGGTGGACGTCCTCCATCCAGAACGACACCACGCCGGGGCGCTCGGCGGGGTCGTCGGGTCCGAGGACGCGGACGCCCCCCACGCCCTCGAGGAGGTCGAGGCAGCGGGCGGTGAGGGCCCGCTCGTGCTCGCGGATCGCCGCGAACCCGACGCCCTCCAGGTACGCGGCCGCGGCGGCGAGCCCGGCGGCGTCGGCGACGGCGGGCGTGCCGGCCTCCCACCTCCAGGGGGCGTCGTTCCAGGTGGCCCCCTCGAGGGTGACGCGCCGGACCATCTCGCCCCCGTGGAGCCAGGGCGGCAGCTCCTCGCGGGCCGCGTCGGAGAGCGCGAGCACCCCGGAGCCCATGGGCCCGCACATCTTGTGGCCGGAGAAGGCGAGGAAGTCGGCGCCCATCCGGTCGAGGCGGGCGTCCCCCGTCGGAGCCGCCTGGGCCGCGTCCACGACGACGCGCGCGCCCGCCGAGCGGGCGAGGGCGGCCATGCGCGCGACCGGATTCTCCGTCCCGAGCACGTTGGACTTCGCCGTGAAGGCGACGATTCTCGTCCGGGTCGACAGGAACCCCTCGTAGGCGGCGAGGTCGAGGCGCCCCTCCTCCGTCACCGGGACGACGCGCAGGACGGCGCCGCGGGCGCGGCAGGCCTCCTGCCAGGGGACGAGGTTGCTGTGGTGCTCCATCTCGGTCACGACGACCTCGTCGCCGGCGCCGAGGTGGACGCCGCCCCAGGCGCGCGCGACGAGGTTCAGCGCCTCCGTCGCGTTCCGCGTGAAGACGAGGTTCGCGGGGCCCGGCGCGCCGCAGAAGCGGGCGATCGCCTCGCGGGACTCCTCGTAGGCGCGCGTCGCCGCCTCGGCGAGCCGGTGGAGGCCGCGGTGCACGTTGGCGTTCTCGTCCTCGTAGTAGCGCGTCATCCGGTCGAGGACGGCCCGCGGCTTCTGGGTCGTCGCGGCGTTGTCGAGGTAGACCAGGGGCGGGAGCCCCGGCCGGGGCCGGAGGATCGGGAAGTCGGCCTTGAGCCGCGCCGCGTCCAGCGGGGCCGGCGCGGGCGCGGACGGCGGCGGGGCCGGCGGCGCGGCCGCGCGGCTGCGGACGGCCTCTCCCCGGGTCACAGCGCCCCCGCGTCGACCAGGACTCGCCCCTCGGCCTCGCGGACCGGGATCGTGCGGATCGGCTGGACCGCGGGCATCCTCGTCGCGCGCCCGTCGCGCAGGTCGAACCGCGCGCCGTGACGCGGGCAGATCACCTCGCAGCCGTCGAGCGCCCCCTCGCCGAGGGGCCCGTCGTCGTGGCTGCACCGGTCCTCGACCGCGTGGACGCGCCCCCCGACCCGCGCGAGCGCCAGCGGGAACCCGTCCACGAGGAAGGTGCGGACGAAGCCCTCGCCGAGGGCCTCGGCCCCGGGGACCTCGACCCAATTCTCCGCCACGGGGTCAGCCCTCCCCCAGCCGGCGGGCGGCGGCCTCGCGAAGGGACGCCTGCAGCGCCTCGCCGGGGACGCGGGCGAAGACGGGCTCGAGGAAGCCCTCCACGATCGCGTGCAGCGCGCGACGCTCGTCGAGGCCCCGCGTGCGGAGGTAGAAGAGCATCGCCGGGTCCACGGGACCCGTCGCCGCCGCGTGCGAGCACTGGACCTCGTGGGTGAGGATCTCCAGCTCCGGTATCGAGTCCGCCCGGGAGTGCTCGGAGAGGAGCAGGTTCCGGTTCTCCTGGTGCGCCTCCGATCCGGGGGCGTCGGCGGCGATCCGCAGCTGCCCGGTGTAGGAGGCGCGCGCGCGGTCGGCGAGCGCCGACTTCACGAGGAGGTCGCTCGCGGTGCGCGGCGCCGCGTGGTCCTGGAAGAAGTGGCTGTCCATGTGCTGGCGGCCGGTCCCGAAGGAGAGCCCGAGGACCTCGCTCCGGGCGTGCTCGCCGGCGAGGATCGCGCTGGCGTCGAGCTTCACCGTCTCCCCGCCGAGCCCGACCGAGACCGAGGTGAAGGTCGCGCCCCGGTCCAGGCGCGCCCGCTGGACCAGGTGCGCGCGGACGCGGTCCCCGAACGCGTTGATCACGGCGTGGACGAGCCGCGCGCCGGGGGCCAGGAAGACCTCGGTGACGGCGTGGACGAGGGAGGGGCTCCAGCCGTTCCCCCCGAACTCCTCCACGATGGACGCCTCCGCGCCCTCCCCCACCAGGACGAGGACGCGGGGGCAGGCGAAGGTGCCGGGACCGCCTCCGTCGCAGCGCTCCCCGTGGGCGAGGACGATGGGATCCGACGGTCGGGCGCCGCGGGCGATCTCGACGAGGGTCCCCGCCGAGCCGTGCGCGAGGTTCAGGGCCTCGAACTTGCCGGTCCCCTCGTTCGAGAGGGTGGCGAAGCGCTCCCGGACGCCGGGCTCCCCGAGCGCCGCGCCGAGGGCCGCGACGCGCACGCCGGCCCGGGCCGGGGCGGTGCCGCCGACGCCCTCGCCCCCGTCCGACGGGCGGAGGTCCCCGGGCATCAGGCGCGCCGGGTCGGTGTAGCGCCAGAGGTGCTGGGCGCGGGGAGGCAGCGGGGCGGCCGCGAAGGCCTCGAGGGCCGCGCGGCGCCGCCCGGAGAGGAAGGTGTCGACGGTGGCGGTCACGGTGCCGGTCCGCCGCCTAGCCGACGGCGCCCTCCATCTCCATCTGGATCAGGCGGTTCAGTTCGACCGCGTACTCCATGGGGAGCTCCTTCGTGAAGGGCTCGATGAAGCCGTTCACGATGAGGAGCGTCGCCTCGGACTCCGAGAGCCCGCGGCTGCGGAGGTAGAACATCTGCTCGTCCCCCACCTTGCTCACGACCGCCTCGTGCTCGATGGCGACCCTCTGCTCGTCCACCTCCATCGTCGGGTACGTGTCGGAGCGGGAGTCCCTGTCGAGGAGCAGCGCGTCGCAGCGCACGTTGACCTTGCTGTCCGTCGCGCCGCGGTGGACCTTGACGAGCCCGCGGTAGGAGGAGCGGCCGCCGTCCTTCGAGATCGACTTGCTGAGGATCGTGGAGCGCGTGCGCGGCGCCGCGTGGATCACCTTCGCGCCGGCGTCCTGGTGCTGGCCCTTCCCGGCGAGCGCGACGGAGAGCACCTCGCCGCGGGCCCCCTCGCCGACGAGGTAGATGGCCGGGTACTTCATCGTGAGCTTCGAGCCGAGGTTGCCGTCCACCCACTCGACCGTCGCGCCGGCGTGGGCAACGGCGCGCTTCGTGACCAGATTGAACACGTTGTTCGACCAGTTCTGGATGGTCGTGTAGCGGAGCTTCGCCCCGGGGAACGCGATCAGCTCCACGACCGCGCTGTGGAGGGAGTCGCTCGAGTAGGTCGGCGCCGTGCAGCCCTCGATGTAGTGCACCGAGGCGCCCTCGTCGGCCACGATCAGGGTGCGCTCGAACTGGCCCATGTTCTCGGCGTTGATCCGGAAGTAGGCCTGCAGGGGGATCTTCACGTCCGCGCCCTTCGGCACGTAGATGAACGATCCGCCCGACCAGACCGCGCTGTTGAGCGCGGCGAACTTGTTGTCCTCGGGAGGGATGACCGTCCCGAACCACTTCCGCACGAGGTCGGGCCGCTCCTTCAGGCCCTGGTCCATGGACATGAAGACGACGCCCTGCTCCTCGAGGTCCTTCCGGATCGAGTGGTAGACGACCTCGGACTCGTACTGGGCCGTGACGCCGGCGAGGAACTTGCGCTCGGCCTCGGGGATGCCGAGGCGGTCGAAGGTCCTCTTGATCCCCTCGGGCACGTCGTCCCAGGAGCGCTCCGAGCCCGTCGAGGGCTTCAGGTAGTAGTAGATGTTCTCGAAGTCGATCTCCGAGAGCATCGCCGTGTCGCCCCAGGTCGGCATCGGCTTGGCGCGGAACACCTCGTAGGCGTGGATGCGGAACTCCCGCATCCAGTCCGGCTCGCCCTTGATCCGGCTGATCTCCTCGACGACGGAGCGGTCGAGGCCCCGGCGCGTGCGGAACACGGCGTTCACGTCGTCGTGGAATCCGTACTTGTAGTCCTTCCCGATCTCCCGCGCGGCGGCGTTGGCCGCGGGCTCGGAGGGCGGGGTCGGGGCGCGGGTCGGCGCGGGATCGCTCACGGGCTAGCCTCCGGTTCCGGACGCGGCCCCGGCGGGGGCCGCGGCCTCGATCCACTCGTACCCGCGGCGGTCGATCTCCGACGCGAGGTCGGGGCCGCCGCTGCGGACGACGCGGCCGCGCATCAGGACGTGCACGCGGTCGGGCCGCAGGAACTCCAGCATGCGGTGGTAGTGGGTGATGAGGAGCATCGTGCGGTCGGGGCCGCGCATCGCCTCGACGCCGCGGGCGATCACCTTCAGCGCCTCGACGTCGAGCCCCGAATCGGTCTCGTCCAGGATCGCGAGCCGCGGCTCGAGGAGCGCCATCTGGAGGACCTCGAGGCGCTTCTTCTCCCCCCCGGAGAAGCCGTCGTTGACCGAGCGGGTCATGAAGGACGGGTCGATGTCGAGGAGCTCCAGCTTCTCCTTCACGAGGGCGCGCAGCTCCCGCGGGCCGACCTCGGGGAGCTTCCGCGCCGTCCGCACGGACTTCATCGATTCCCGGACGAGGGAGTGGACAGCGACGCCGGGGATGGCCACCGGGTACTGGAAGGCGAGGAACAGCCCGCGGCGGGCCCGCTCCTCGGGGGCGAGGGGGGCGAGATCCTCCCCGTCGAAGAGCACGCGGCCGCGGGTGACCGCGTAGGCGGGGTGGCCCATGATCACGGCGGAGAGGGAGGACTTCCCGGAGCCGTTGCGCCCCATGAGGGCGTGGACCTCCCCCTCGGGGACCTCGAGTGTCACGCCCTGGAGGACGGGCTTCCCCTCCACCTCGACGTGGAGGTCCTCGACGCGGAGCAGCGCGGGACGGGAGGACGGCGCGGTCATTCCGATGGGACCTCCGGACCGATGGGACCTGCGGGACGCGGAGCGGGTCCCCGGCGGCGATCGGCCCCGGGAGTCCCGTCCCCGGGCCATCCTAGGAAACCTGACAAAAGATTCAAGTTTTCGGTCCCGGGTGCTCCCGCGGGAGCGGGGCCGGCCGCTGGTGCGAGAGGTGGGATTCGAACCCACACGGGTTGCCCCGACGGATCCTAAGTCCGTCGCGTATGCCGTTCCGCCACTCTCGCACCGCTGCCGTCCATCTTCCCCCGGACGGGGCCGGGCGGGCAACTCCAATCCTCCGGACGCCCGCAACTCCCGCCCCGCCAATCGCTTGCGACCCCGGGCCCTCCCGGAATCTCGGGAAATGGCTTGTGGGCCCCGTGGGGCGCCCTACAATCCCTTCGCTGAGACGATCCGTCCAGGGTGGACGGACGGCGGGAGGACCCTTGGCCGCTCCCCGAATCCTGGTCATCGACGACGACATCAACATCCTCTCCGCCCTGAGGATCCTCTTCCAGAGGGAGGGGTTCCAGGTCCAGACCGCGTTCGACGGCGAGGACGGGTTCAAGAAGATCCTCTCGGGGGGCGTCGACATCCTCCTCTCCGACGTGGACATGCCGAAGATGAACGGCTTCGAGGTCTTCCAGAAGCTGCGCATGCAGGGCGTGGTCCAGCAGATACCGATCATCATGATGTCGGCCGGCGTCGGGCCCGTGGACCGCGCGAAGTACATCGAGGAGGGCGCCGAGGACTTCATCACCAAGCCCTTCAACACCATCGAGCTGCTGGCCCGCGTCCGGCGGATCCTCGCGCGCGTCTCCGGGCACATGGGGGCGAACACCGCGACGGCGCCCGGGGCCGGCTCCCAGCCCGGCTCCCGCCCCCAGGAGCTCACCCGCGGCAAGCTCGGCGACATCGCCGTCCCCGACCTCGTCCAGTTCTTCGCCCTCGGCCAGAAGGACGGCTTCCTGGAACTCACGAAGCCCGCGGCGACGGCGCGGATGTTCTTCGTCGGCGGCCAGATCATCCACTGCACCGTCGTCGAGCGCTCCGGCATCTCCCGCGAGGGCGAGGACGCCGTCTTCAACATGCTCTCCTGGAACGAGGGGAACTTCCGCGCCGCCTTCGAGCGCGTCGCGATTCCCCGGCGCATCAAGACGCCGACCCACGAGCTGCTCCTCGAGCACGCCCGCCGTTCGGACGACCTCCAGCGCCAGGAGGAGGCGCCCGCGGCCGCCGCCGCGGCGCCCGCGCCGGCCGCCGCCCCCGGCGCGCCGCGGCCGCGCGTGCCGCACTCCCCGCCGCCCGGTCCTCCCCGGACCCCGAAGGCCCCGGGCGGCCGGGACGACTTCAACTTCTAGCGCTCCCGGACCCGACGACGCGGTCGCCCCCGCGGGAATCCGGGGTAGAATCCTTGACCGGGGGTTCCGCGTCGCCCCATACTCGGTCCCTGGCGGTCCGGCGCCTCGCGGGGCGAGCCGGGCCGGTGGAGACGGGCGCCGCCTCGGGACGGCGCCGCCTGCGCCTCGCGACAGCGCGTCGCCACAGGGAGTGCGCCGGGAGCGGGACTCCCGGCGGGAGCATCGGCCAGGGGTGCATCGGCCGAAGGAAGCCGGATCCCGCGTCAGGAGCGCGGCTCGCCGTGCACGCGATCGAAGTCACCGACCAGGAGCGGAGGTTGCCCTCAACGGGCGTAAAACTTCCACCTCATCCCTATTCTCCAAGAAGTCTCCTCCGCTTCTTCCCCTCGGTGACCGGAACGCGGGCGCCCCTCGCCGGTTAGGATCGGTCGACGGCGGCGGTTCCGCCGTCGGAGGTGACCGTGTCCGGTGGCTCCGGTGTGGCCGGTCTCGCCGTGACCGCCCTGGTCGCCGCCCTCGTGGCGGCGGGAGTGGCCGCGCTGCTCCCCGCGTCGCCCCCCTCGACCCCTCCCGCGGGCGGCGGTCTCCCCGCCGCCGACGTGACGAGGGCCCTCCGGGAGGACGTGGCGACGCTGCGGGCGGAGGTCGCCGAGATCCGGGCGGCCCGGGCCGCGCCCCCGCGGGCTCCCGGCGGCGCCCCGCCCCCCTCCGGGGACGCGGTCCCCCCCGGGACCGGGCCGGCGCCCCCCGCGGGGACGGACCCGCTCCCGGCGAGCCGGGCCGAACTCGAGGCGCTCATCGACGAGCGGATCGCGGGGGCGGGCCCCGCCGCGGCGGCGAAGGCCGCCGAGGCCGCGAAGAAGCGCCTCACCGTCGAGGAGGCCGGCGCGGAGATCGGGCTCTCGACCCTGGAGATCGACGCCGCCCGGCGCGTCTACCGCAACGCGGAGAGCGAGCTCCTCCTCGCGCTCCTCGGGACCACGGACCTCGAGGCCATCAAGGAGGAGGTCCGCGCGGCGAAGGACGACCCGGAGAAGAAGGCCGCCCTCGTCAACAAGTGCGTCGGCAACCTCTTCCGCAACCTCGGGCACGTGATGACCATCGAGGATCGCCGCGACCGCGAGCTCCGGAAGGTCCTCCCCGAGGAGCAGGCGAAGCGGCTGAAGGGGTACGACCTGAAGCCGACCTTCGAGGACGTGGAGCTCGAGTCGGTGCTGAAGGACGTCTTCGGCGACTGATCGGGGCGCGGGCGGCCGAGTTCTTCCCCGCGCGGACGCGCGCCGGCATACTCGGCGGTTTCCCCCGCCGGAGACCCCCGATGAGCGAGCCCGCCGCCCCGACCCCCGCGCCCGTCGCCGCCGTCGTCGAGGACGCGGGCCCCTGCCGCAAGCGCCTGCGCATCACCGTGCCGGCCGAGCGCGTCCGGGAGGAGGTGGACCGCGCGTTCCTCGACGTGATCCGCCACGCGCGGGTCCCCGGCTTCCGGCCCGGGCACCTGCCCCGGCGCGTCGCCGAGATGCGATACGGCGCGGAGGTCCGCGACGAGGTGAAGGGCACGCTCCTCGAGAAGGCCTTCGGGGAGGTCGTGGAGCGCGAGGGCCTCTCCCCCCTCGGCGCCCCGGACCTCGAGGGGGCGGAGGCGGCCCTCGACCCCGCGAAGGCCTTCGAGTTCGAGGTGACCCTCGAGGTCCGGCCGGAGGTCGAGATCCCCGACCTGAAGACGATCTCCGTCCGCCGCGTGCCCCCGAAGGTCGAGGAGGCCGACGTCGAGCAGGCCCTCGAGGGGTTCCGCCTCGACCGGGCGGAGCTGCGCCCCGCCGAGGACGGGGCCGTGGCCGCGCGGGACGTCGTGGTCCTCGACGCGGCCGTCCTCGTCGAGGGCGCCGAGGTCGTCTCCGCGGAGAACGTCCAGGTCCGCCACCCGTCGGACGTCGTGGCCGGGATCCAGGTCCCCGGGTTC
>Ga0187893_10015473_pt1 | contig 10216 bp, 12 predicted proteins | sample MA1701074metaG_FD_139574 | JGI IMG/M metagenome (GOLD analysis project Ga0187893, IMG submission 139574) | White microbial mat communities from a basaltic lava cave in the Kipuka Kanohina Cave System on the Island of Hawaii, USA - MA170107-4 metaG ... | reverse complement strand
CGCGACTAAGGGTAGGTTGGCGCGATCGCGTGGATGCAGTAAGGGGCTGACCATATGGTCCAGATCAAAGCCTGCACTGTGGGCAACTAGTACAATCACTATCAGCGCGAAGGCGCTGAGCAAGACAAAAGCACAGACGCGTGCCAATCGCTTCACCCAGGGAGCGGAAGTCATGGTACCTTCGATCAACTCGTGCCACCAAGCGCCAAACAACAGCGCAATCGCCGGATAGAGAGGGAGAATATAGTTGCTGCGCTTCCCCGATGCCAGCGTGAAGAAGATGAGGCTGGTCATGCCCCAGACGAAGGGATAGAGGAGCTTTTTCTCACGCAATTCCGTACGAGAGTTATAAAGAAAATGGAGAAGCGCCGGAAAGAAAAGACTCCACGGAAGCATTCCCACACCCAGGGTCGGTATATAGTAGAAGAAGCTGTGGTCCCGGCTTGGTCCTCCTTGATTACTTTCTAAGAAACGAAACACATTTTCGTCCAAGATCTGGCGACGGAAAAACTCGGTACCTCCTTGCCACCAGGCGAGGAGGTACCATGAGGCTGCTACCGAGAAGACAATTCCTGCGCCTTCAACTAGCCGCATGCGCTTAAAGAAACTCAATTCACGGCTGACTCCCAGGAAGAAGAGGACAATCAAGCCCGGTAGGATGAGCCCGATAGGACCTTTGGCAAGAGTAGCGAAGCCAACACTGAGGTAAAACAGATAAAGAGTGCGCCGTTGTGTTGCCCCTTCCTGCCAGAGATGGAAAAAAGAGATGCAAGCGGCGGTCAGGAAAAAGGTCATCAGCATATCGCTACGCGCTGTTACCGCCCAGCGGGTCCACTCTGGTGAGGTTGCCAGAATGAGTGCAGCCAGAAGCCCGGCTCGCCAATTCCATAGGGCCCGACCAAAGAAGAAGGTTAAGATCACTGCGGCGGTTGCCGCAAACGCGGAAGGGGAACGCACCGCGAACTCATTGACCCGTCCACTAATGAGGGCGATCAGTGCTCCCCCCCAGTGAAGGAGTGGTGGCTTGAGTGGCATCTCTGTGCCATTGCGCAAGGGAAGAATCCAGCCGCCACCGTTGACCATCTCCCACACCACCAGCGCCTCTTTCGATTCCTCATGATTATAGAAAGGAATCTGACCTAGCTCCCAGAAATAGAGCAAGAAGCACAGAAGCAGGAGGCCGGCAACTGTCTGGCGGATCCGCTGTGGCTCATTCATGCGGTACCTCAGACCTGGACATAGGCATTATCCACTTGACCTATGGGTGTCAAAGTCCTCTGCGCGTTGACAGGATCATGGCAGTTCCCTAGAGTGCGACAGGGAAGAGCAGAACGGTCCCGTCGCTCCTACGTACTCTATCGGCAGAGCCGGTATGCTCTTTATACGGTTTGCCGCTCATAATCTATAATCTGCAAGCTCCGATTCGCAGAGAATATGCGTGCCCCGGCTGTCTTAATGAATGTTATTCTTGCTGGCGCTCTTAGCGGCGTAGTTGGCTATGGCATAGCGAACAGAGCAAAGACTCAAGAGATCACGCAACTACGACAAGAGCGTGACCGGGCCTTGATACGCGAACGCGAGTTGCGCGTGCAGGTGCAAGAAGCTCTCGCCGCGCGGGCTGCCTTGACCCAAGAGACTCAGCGTTTACAGAAAGAATTGATGGAACGGCTACGCCGCCTCGAAGAGGCGGCTGCCAAGCTAACTCCCCCTGCGAAATCAGAACTCAGAAATGAGCACTAAGCTTTAGGGGATAGCTCGCGAACTGCCCCTGTGGATTGTGTTCGGCACACCCGCCACTCATACTGCTAACGTGATTCTCCTCGTTTCAGTACTCGATATTCTGTCAATAGACGGTTGACTCGCTCCTGTTCAGACGTGTAGCGTCTGAGTCCCAGGAACAACCTAACCAATTCGTCTTCGCTCGCTTCTTCAGCCGGTTGCAGGACTTTCAGTAACTCATCTACCAAACTAGGAAATTTCTCGCTGGGAATATAATAATGTGCCCAGCCGAACTCGCAATGACGATGAAGGACTTTCGCAATTGTTTTTTCTAAAGTTTCCCGTCCTGCCATGTCTGCTCGTCCTCCTTTGCGCTGCCCGTCGCTACCTTAATGCCTGTGATTTGTGGAGTCAAGGAAACCCCTCTTTTCTCATCCAGAGGTTTCTGTCGCAAGAGCCGCAATGAAGCGCAAACAACAGTCTCGTCGGCAAGTTGCGCATCCAGCAACCATTCGTGCTTTCCAGCGTCGATTACTAGAGTGGTATCGACGCCACGGCCGCGACTTGCCCTGGCGTCGTACTCGTGACCCGTATGCCATTTTGGTATCGGAGGTCATGTTACAACAGACCCAGGTTCAGCGGGTTCTTCTCTACTATGAGAAGTTCCTCCATCGCTACCCTACACTAGAAGAGTTGGCTTCTGCCGATGAACTGGAAGTACGGGAGACGTGGGAGGGTCTTGGTTATTATAGCCGAGCCCGCAACTTACAACGTGCCACACAACAGATTGTCGAGGAACATGAAGGCCGTTTCCCTAAACAAATAAAGGAGCTTACCGCGTTGCCAGGTATCGGTCCTTACACGGCAGGTGCTGTACTGAGTTTCGCTTTTCATCGTGATGCCGCGATTCTTGATACCAATGCCGCCCGTGTGCTCACACGTTTTTTTGCTCTGCCGTCTGAGCAACAGACAAACCGCTTGCTCTGGCAAGTCGCTCATCAAGTCACTCCTGCTGGTCAGGCTCATCAGTTCAATCAGGCTATCATGGACCTGGGAGCGACTATCTGTATTGCACGCGCCCCACGCTGCACGAAGTGTCCCGTGCGCTCGGTGTGTCACAATATTCGACGAGCGGACTTAAAGGGTGTCTGAGAAGTCTCTTACCGAGTCATTGCGAGCGAAGCGAAGCAATCTCTGTCCTTGCTTTTGGTTCTCTGCGAGATTGCTTCGTCGCCTACGGCTCCTCGCAATGACATCTTCCTCTCCCTTCTTAGAATATTCCTCTCTGCATGGATTGTGAGGAGGAATTCGGCGTATAATCAAAGGCTACAGGTCACAGGTTACAGGGAGAGGCATATGGACAAGAAACCACGTCGGACCAAGAAAAAAGAAGAATACCGCATGCGCACCCAGCTCATCCACGGCAATCCTACCAGTCCACACTGGGACTATGATCACCATGTGGTTCCACCGATCTCGTCATCCACTACGTTTCGCCTGAACTCTGCGAACCGTGGGGCGCGTGGCTTTGTCGATTTTGCCAGCGACGCTGCGGACGGCGCCAAGCGCGTGCCAATTTATATCTATGACCGTCTCGATGAGCCGACGCGCGGCATGTTGGAAGAGGCGCTCGCTTATGCTGAAGGAGGGGAATCGGCAGTCAGTTTTGCTACCGGTATGGCTGCGATTAGTGCTGCCCTAGGTGTTACAGTGCAAAGTGGACAGGAAATTATCGCCCATCGCGTAGTGTACGGCTGCACGTATAGCCTGCTCACCAACTGGCTGCCGCGCTATCAAGTCACGACCCGGTTTGTCGATCTCACTAACGAGCAGGCCTTGCGCGCGGCGTTGAACGAGCGCACTCGCGTGATTTATTTCGAAACGCCGGTGAACCCAACTATGCAATTGATCGACATCGCCGCCGTGCGTCGGGTGGCAGACGAGGCGAACCAGGGACGCCGTGAGCCTATCCGCCTGATTGTGGATAATACGTTCGCTACACCGTACTGCCAGCGTCCTTTGGACCACGGCGCTCATATCATCGTGCACAGCTTGACGAAGGATATCGGCGGGTTCGGTACCGATATGGGTGGAGTGGTGATTGCCCCGTCTGAGTTGCACAATCTCTTGCTCCTGTATCGCAAAGACTTTGGTGGAGTGTTGCCCTCCAAGAGCGCCTGGGCGTTTTTAGTCTACGGTCTACCGACGCTGGCGACGCGTATGGTCAACCAGCAAAAGAGCGCGCTCAAGATCGCCCAGTTCCTCGAACAGCATCCTTTGGTCACGCGGGTCATATACCCTGGGCTGGAGAGCTTTGCTCAGCGCGATTTGGCGCTCCGTCAGATGACCGATTATCGGAGCAAGTTCGCGCCTGGCTCAATGCTTTATTTCACCTTACGTGACCCTAGCGGCGATAACCGCGTCGGCGAAGCGTTCATCGATTATATCGCCGAGCATGCCTACAGCATTACTTTGGCGGTGAGCTTGGGTCAGATCAAAACCCTGATCGAGAATCCATATTCCATGACCCATGCGACGTTGCCCACCGCTGAGAAGCTGGCGCGTGGTATTGAACCGGGGGGGATTCGTCTGTCAGTCGGCTTGGAAGACTGGCAGGATATTATCGAGGACCTGAACCAGGCGCTTGAGGCGGTCGCGGGCCTCGCGCAGGTGGAAAAACCGACACCTGTAGCAGCGAGTAGGTAAACATTTGCTTTCTTGACTCGAAACTCCCGATTATCTAGGTAATCGGGAGTGAATTCTCGGTTATCCGAATACCAACGGATTCTCACCATTCATTGAGACGATCACAATGCCGTATAATCGACTCATTGCGATGGCGGCAATTCTAGAGGAACTTCCACCACTTTCTGATCCCGCTTGGAGAAGTTAAAAATAGCAAACCCGATCACTTTTCCTTGCTCGTCAATCCGCTCGAACATATCGTCACCAATATCGCGCATATATCCTTTCGTCTCGCGAAACGTGATCTCCAGGAAATCCCCCTCTTTATCGTACCAAACTCTCATTTTTCCCATACTCTCTCTCCATTTTTGACAGTATCAGTGAAGAAAGCGGTCAGGACGAATGCATCATGCTCTTCTATCTTGAGAGCAACTAAGAGATACTTCTTTGTCACTGGGGTTTTACGATAATACTTATGGTAAAGATGGACATTGATATCTCGTTGACTCTGAACGATAACGTCAGGCTCTTGTAAAACCTCCGTCACTTTGTTCAGTTGCCTTTCCATCTCAGCATGCTCCAGGATGTGTGCTATGCGTTCTTCAGTCAGCCGCACGGCTCGGCCAAAATAATCTCGTAATACCTTTCCCATTCGTGGTTTTTGAGGCTAGCATTGACTGCTTTACCTTCCAAGGTCTGCATGCCGTGTCCACCCGATTTCCTTCTCTCTTGCTCCTGGGGGTCATCAGGAATCTCCGTCCGGCATATTGTGAAGGGATGAAAATATTGCTAAAGCCCTTGCCCAAGGGAGAAGGAGTGCGGCCGGATACGATGCGGCTGCCTTCTGGGGTTTTCTGCATATTCCTCGGTACATGGTCTGGAGAATCGTATCGGCACGCCTCTTCCCCCGGCTCAGTATGACTATGACGAGGAGGAGGCGTGATGACGCCCGACCCTGATCTTTCTTTTCCTCCCTTTCGGCTTGATACAGTCAAGAATCGGCTCTGGCGCGGAGAGCAACTCATCCCCTTGCGGCCCAAGCCCGTAGCCGTGCTACGCTACCTGATCGAGCAGCCGGGACGAATCGTCCCGGCTGACGAATTACTCAACGCCTTGTAGCCCGATACGGTCAGAGAGACCGTCCTGTCGGAGAAGCTCTTTGGCGTGGTGAATACGCAAGGCAGCGAGGTAGCCTGTAACGCTCTGGCCCGTTTGCTGCTTGAAGAGGTGGGTGAGCCGTGAGCGACTGAGGTAGCTGCGCGCAGCGACCGCTGTGAGGGATATCCGCTCTCGGAAGTGCTCCTGTAGATACTGGATTGCCCGCTGTATGCTGGGATGGGTGACCGTCGAGGCCTGCTGGCCCTCTTCGGTCTTCACAATGCCCAGGAGCATGGCGAGTGGCCCACTCTGCTTCCAATAGCCGCTGAACGGCCCCTGGAAAGCTGCGGGAGCCACTCGCGTGGTCTGCTCCTGCAAGATTTCGCTCAACGCCTCGCGCAGTTTGGGCGTCTCTGTGGTGATGACAATAGTAACTTCGTCTGCCTCTGTCTCTTCAGTCTTCATCCCTGTCCCCTCTCGATTGCCCCTGGAGGTCTCTCCCTGTGAGCCGCATCATGCGCGTGCGCAGGACAGGCAAACAAGACGGAACAAGGGGTCCGTCGGTTAAAATATGGTAAAAACCGGTTAAAATCGGTTAAATCTGTGGCCATCCTATGGAGTAGAGTTCCGAAGGATGGTAGTGGCGGCGCTCAGCCGTGCTGACCTTGTGCACTTCTTAGCTACTTAGCTCAGGTGGTTGTCCCGATCTGCATACTGAAGTTGACTCGGTCGAAAGCTAAGGATTATGATGTCGGGGCGATCATGCCTACTAAGACTGTCACGATTGAAGAAGCTGCCTCGCATCTCTTAGAACTCTTGGCGCTTGTGAAAAAGGGGGACGAGGTCATCATCGCAAAGAGAAAAAAGCCCCTTGCTAAGCTCATTGCGTTTCCGCGACCGGAGGATAACGAGGTGAGGACACCTCGTGTCTTTGGGCAGCGCAGAGGGGAAGTGTGGATGAGCGATGATTTTGATGAACCATTGCCCGATGACTTCTGGCTCGGAAGCCACACGTGAAACTCTTGCTCGATACGCACGCCTTCTTGTGGTTAGTCGATGAACCCAACAAACTCTCCCGTAAGGCACTGAAAGCTTGCCGGACCCGTGCGAACGGGCTCTATCTAAGCGTAGTCTCTGCGTGGGAAATTCAGATTAAACGTCACCTCGGGAAACTGAAACTTCAGTCTTCCCTAGAAACAGTCATTCGAGAGCAGCAGGAAGAAAACAATTTGCAGATCCTTCCTATCGAACTTGAACACGTCCTCGCTTTGAGCAACCTTCCCCCGTATCACGCAGACCCCTTTGATCGTTTGCTCATTGCCCAATCGCTCATCGAAAAAGCTTATCTGGTCAGTTCGGACCGTGCCTTTTCAAAGTACCAAGTGAATCTATGGTGGTGATTCGGGCCGCTTTTGCTCCGAATAGTCTGCCAGTAATTCTGGCGCGGCGAGGGAATCATCAATTCTCTGTGCTGATTGATACCAGAACACAAAGGTAGGTATGTTTGACGCCACGCCGCTTCTTGCGTATAGTGAAGTCCCGTAGCGTCTGCAGCCCATCAACATTATCAACGAGGTTCCTTTGCGCGTAGAAGTCGTTGCTCTCATTCCGGCTCGCTACGGGTCCACCCGTTTTCCTGGTAAGCCTCTGGCGCTGCTCCGTGGCAAGCCGATGATTCAGCATGTCTACGAACAGACGCGACTCGTTCGTGGCTTGGCACGCGTGATCGTGGCGACCGATGATGAGCGCATTGCACAGACGGTACGAGGGTTCGGTGGAGAGGTGATGATGACCAGTGCCGATCATCCGACCGGCACCGACCGTCTGGCCGAAGCTGCGCAGAGGCTTGAGGCTGAAGTGATCGTCAACGTGCAGGGGGATCTGCCATTTTTTCCTGCGACTATGGTTGAAGATGCGGTCGCCGTGCTGACCGGTTCAGCCAGTGCCGCTATGTCGACAGTGAAGACGCCAATCACTGATTTGGCGGAGTGGCACAATCCGAATGTTGTAAAGGTTGTGACCGACCGCGAGGGCTATGCCCTCTATTTCTCCCGTAGCCCGATCCCTTTTGAGAGAAGTTCCAAGTTCCAAGTTCCAAGTTCCAAATCTCAAACCCCAAGTCTCAAGTCCCAAGCCCCAATTTTTGGCTATCGGCACATCGGCCTCTATGTGTACCGTAAAGACTTCCTGCTAACATTTACCCAGCTTCCGCAGACTCCGCTCGAAAAGCTGGAACAACTGGAACAACTGCGTGCCCTGGAATGGGGTTACAAAATCACTGTAAGCGAAACCGAACGACCGACGGTCGAAGTCGACACGCCGGAAGATCTCCGGCGTGCAGAGGAGGTCATGCCGTGAACAACTCCGGAAAAGAAGGTCGCAAAACCAAATTTATTTTTGTCACCGGCGGGGTCGTCTCATCCCTAGGCAAGGGGTTGGCCGCCTCTTCTATTGGTGGCCTCCTAGAAAGCCGGGGCCTAAAGGTTACCCTGCTTAAGATGGACCCTTATATCAACGTTGATCCAGGAACGATGAACCCGTTTCAACATGGGGAAGTGTTCGTGACCGATGATGGAGCTGAGACTGACCTCGATCTTGGTCATTATGAACGGTACGTATCCACCCCCATGAGTCGCAAGAATAGTTTCACTACCGGCCAGGTCTATGATGCGGTGATCACCCGCGAGCGCCGCGGCGATTACCTAGGCGGCACGGTGCAAGTCATCCCACACGTTACGGATGAGATCAAGCAGCGCATCCTAGCTGCCGCAGCCGGTTTTGATGTCGCCATCTGCGAAGTCGGCGGCACGGTCGGGGACATCGAGAGCCTTCCCTTCCTCGAAGCGATCCGTCAATTCCGCTGGGATTGGGGGCGCGAGCACGTGCTCTATGTGCATCTCACTTTGGTGCCGTTTATCTCAGCCGCTGGCGAGTTGAAGACGAAACCCACTCAGCACAGCGTCAAAGAACTTACGAGCATGGGGATCCAACCTGACCTGCTCCTCTGCCGGACTGACCGCTACCTGGAGCCGAAGGTCAAAGCGAAGATCGCACATTTTTGCAACGTCGATGAAAACGCCGTTATTACCGCCAAGGATGTGGAATGTATCTACGAAGTGCCGCTGGTCTTTCATCAGGAAGGATTGGATGAGCGTATCGTTGAGAAACTCAATATCTGGACCGGCACACCCAACCTCAGTCGCTGGGAAAAGATCGCCCACGCGTTCAAGAACCCACGTGAGCGAGTGCGCATCGCTATGGTCGGCAAGTATGTGAATCTGGTCGATTCCTACAAGAGTCTCAATGAAGCTCTGGCCCATGCCGGCTTCGCGAACGAGTGCCGCGTCGAGATCGAGCATGTGGATTCTGAGCAGCTAGAGAGCGGCATCCTGCCTGAGGCTGTGCGCCAAGCCGACGGCTTACTGGTGCCGATGGGCTTCGGTCAGCGTGGTACCGAAGGAAAGATAGCGGCAGTCCGTTATGCACGCGAAGAAGGCGTGCCCTTCTTTGGTATTTGCTTCGGTATGCAGATGGCTGTGATCGAGTTTGGCCGTAACCTCTGTGGTCTTGATGATGCCAATTCCTCTGAAGTTGATCCTGAGACGCCTCACCCGGTTATCGCTCTGATGGACCAACAACGTGCGGTAGTGCAAAAGGGCGGGACGATGCGCCTGGGTGCGTATCCCTGCGCCTTGCAAGATGGCAGCTTGGCATCGCGACTCTATGGGAAAAAGAAAGTTTTCGAGCGCCACCGCCACCGCTATGAGTTCAATAATACCTATCGTGAACGATTTATAGCCAAGGGAATGATCTTCAGCGGACTCTCTCCGGACGGAGACTTGGTTGAGATGATCGAGTTGCGCAACCACCCCTGGTTTGTCGGTGTACAGTTCCATCCGGAATTCAAGTCACGCCCCTTTGATTGTCACCCCCTCTTTAAGGGGTTTGTGCGCGCTGCTTTACAACGCCGCGTTGGCGCGAGCGAGAGTACCCTCCTGCGTGCGAGTGGAGCGGAGCGCTAATGGTCCACGAAACATCTCCTGGAGTAGTGCAGATCGGTCCGCTGGTATGCGGTGGAGGGCGTCCGTTCATCCTTATCGCCGGTCCGTGTGTAGTGGAGAATCGCGATTCTGCCCTACGGCATGCGCAGGCGTTACACACCTTGACCGATCGCCTTGGGGTCCCTTTCATCTACAAGTCCTCTTACGACAAGGCTAACCGCACGGCATTCAACTCGTTTCGTGGCCTTGGGATGGATGAGGGGCTGGCGGTACTGGCCGAGGTGAAACGGGAAACCGGGGTTCTGGTGTTGACTGATATCCACACGGCTGAGGAAGCGAGTGCGGTAGCCGAGGTCGTAGATGTACTGCAAATCCCGGCATTTCTCTGTCGCCAAACTGACCTTTTACTGGCGGCCGGCCAGAGCGGCTGTGTAGTGAATATCAAGAAAGGCCAGTTCTTGGCTCCTTGGGATATAGAGCATGCCGCAACCAAGGTCGCTTCTACCGGGAACCGCCGTATTTTGTTAACCGAGCGCGGCTGTTCGTTCGGATATAATAATTTGGTCTCTGACTTTCGTTCGCTGCCAATCATGGCACGGACCGGATATCCGGTGGTCTATGACGCGACTCATAGCGTGCAGTTACCTGGAGGGCTGGGCAGCATGTCCGGTGGCCAACGTGAGTTTATCGCGCCTTTAGCCCGAGCCGCTGTG
>Ga0187893_10015472_pt1 | contig 10217 bp, 8 predicted proteins | sample MA1701074metaG_FD_139574 | JGI IMG/M metagenome (GOLD analysis project Ga0187893, IMG submission 139574) | White microbial mat communities from a basaltic lava cave in the Kipuka Kanohina Cave System on the Island of Hawaii, USA - MA170107-4 metaG ... | reverse complement strand
CGGCGGCGTTGACCGAGCGGCTGGTTGCGGAAGCTCGCCAGCTCGATGCCCGGGAGAAGTAATGGCGCTCCTGGAAGCGCGGAATCTGTCTTTGCGACTCCCCGATCGCGCTATGAAGCCGCTGTTCGGTGCCGCGCCGCATACCACGATTTTCCGCGACGTGAACCTGCGAATGGAGGCCGGCGAGTCGGTGGGCATCGTCGGCGAGTCGGGGTCGGGAAAGACCTCGCTGGCACGCACGCTGCTGCGCCTGTATGAGCCTACCGCGGGCAGTCTGCATTTCGAAGGCCGTGACATCACGCATCTCGGTCAGGATGAATTGCGGCCGCTGCGCAGCCGTGTCCAATTCATCTTCCAGGACTCGCTGTCGTCGCTCAATCCGCGCCACCGCATCGGCACCATTCTGTCGCAGCCGTTGTTTGCGTACGGCAGGGTGGCGGACCGCCGCGCGGGCTGGCGCGAAGCCTGCGCGCTGCTCGAACGCGTGGGCCTGTCAGCCGAGTTTGCCGGGCGCTTTCCGCACGAATTGTCCGGCGGACAGCGCCAGCGAGTGGGCATTGCCCGTGCGATCGCGCTCAAGCCTGCACTGGTGGTGGCAGACGAGGTGGTGTCGGGGCTGGATGTATCCACCCAGGCGCAGATTCTCACGCTGCTCAGGGAACTGAAGCAGCAGGACTCGCTGATCTTCATCAGCCACGACCTGTCGGTTGTACGAGTGCTGTGCGACCGGGTGCTGGTGATGCGGCAGGGAGAGGTGGTGGAGTCCGGGCGGTGTGCCGAGCTTTTCGCCGCCCCCGCACACGATTACACTCGCAATCTGCTCGACGCCATCCCGCTGCCCGATCTCGACCCGGACTGGGTCGGTCGCGGTGCCGGGGAAGATAGTCCGGAACAATCCCAACCAAAGGAGTCTCGAAGAATGAAGATCGCAGGCGCAGTCGCGCTGGTAACCGGGTCCAACCGCGGGATCGGCCGCGCCTTCGTCGAAGCGCTGATCAAGCGTGGGGCCGCAAAGGTCTACGCCACCGCGCGCGACCCGTCGAAATTGGCAGACTCGGCCGCAAAGTACGGTGACAGGGTTCATGTGCTGATGCTCGACATCACGAAGCCGGCGCAAGTGGCCGCCGCCGCATCGATGTCGGGCGACGTCACGTTGCTGATCAACAACGCGGGCATCAACCGCAAGAAAGCACTGATCGCCGCGGCCGCGCTCGACAGCGCGCGCGAGGAAATGGACACCAACTATTTCGGTACGCTCTCGATGTGCCGCTCGTTCGCGTCGCTGCTCAAGCGCAACGGGGGTGGCGCGATCGTTAACATGCTGTCGATCCTGTCGCGTGTGTCGATGCCGACTATAGGATCGTTATGCGCGTCGAAGGCCGCCGGGCTCAGCATGACGCAGGGTGTACGCGCCGAGCTGGCAAAGCAGCGCACGCTTGTGGTCGGCGTCATGCCGGGCGCAGTCGACACCGACATGGCGCGTGATTTCCAGGGTCCGAAGGACCCGCCGATCGACATCGCCAATGCGGCGCTCGATGCGGTGGAAGCCGGCACGGAGGATGTTTATCCTGGCGGAATGGCGCAGGGTGTCGCGGCGGGTCTGAAGGCCGACGCAAAAGCGGTGGAGAAAGAGTTTTCGGCGTACCTGCCGGGTTGATCGTGTGGCGGGAAACCGAAGCGCGGGGTGGAAATCCTGCAGGGGCAGATCGAATTGGTTGCCTGTCGGTTTCGCGTTGAGAGACGGGTTCGGTTTACTGAACGCTCCCACGCTCGTCGTGTCGGTAAACGAAGTTCGGCTGAACGGCCGTGATCTGCGGATTCTGCCCGCGCACCGACGCGATCCTTTCCGGTCCAGGATCGACAGCGAATGTGACGAGGAACGTGTTATGTCCCAGATCCCGGATCCCCTTGATCCCGAAACGTCCGTAAACGTCGGCTATAACCCTGCTTTCGGCTTCCGCAGCAAGCGTAAAGAGATATTCCCCGGGCATGCGGGTCTGACGCGACGAAACGTCCCTATTCGGTGGAGCAGGGTTGTTTGACGGCTGGCTGCAGGCGAGCCCCGCGGCCAGAGTCGTCATGGCCATCAGAAGTCCGATGTGCTGCTGTCTGCCGTGTCGCATGCCACGGCGCCTATTGCACCGTAGCCGTGAGGCCCGTGGGCGAATTGATGAACGCGAGAGACGACATCGCATTGACCGCCTTGCCGGTTGTGGTCTTGCCGGCGAGGGCGGGGACGGATCTGCCGCCATTCTTGATAGCGTTCACCGTATCGGCGTAAGTGTACAGGGGGTTATAGGCGCGCAGCATCGCGGCGAGTCCCGCGACCTCGGGCGTAGCCATCGAGGTGCCGCTGATCGTATTGTATGTCGTCGTGTTCAACTGCATGGTCGCGATACTGAAGCCGAGAATGCCAACACCCTGTGCGGTAATGCTCCCATTGGTTAACAATTGAAAACCCACGGAGCACGTGCTGCTGTTGCAAGGCGAAAGATCGAAGGAAAAAGGCCCGACAATTCCGCCAGTGGTCGCGCTACCGCCGGTTAGCTGGACGCCGCCCGCGAAGGGGTCGCCTCCACTGCGTCGATAATTGAGATTGAGGGAATCGCCCGCCTGTACCGCAATCTGGGCAAAAAAACTTAAAGTTGCTACGTCCGTACCACTCAGGTCAAAACCCTTGTAGACCCGGTTGTCCGCGTTGTTGCTATAAGTGCCCGATGGAAAAGTGGCGGGGTTGGCCAGCACGTCAACGGGCGTTCCGGAGATCAGCGGGCGGTAGGCCCATCCGCCACCCGAGGCCGTCCAGTTAAGGACACCCCCGGTATTGAAATTATCGGTGATCGTCGTCTCCGTGCCAGCCCACGCGCTCAGGACATTGGTTCCCGGTGCGCCGACATCGACGCTGGCAGCGCCCCAGTTTGAAAAGCTCGCGAGCGCGTAGTTCTGGTCGAGCGCGGCGACGCAGACCAGATTCGGTTGAGTGAATCTGCAGGGATAAACGGCCGTGACGTCATTATTGTTGTTCTCGTTGCCGGCCGCCACGATAACGACGACGTCGTTGCTTTGCGCAGTGGAAATGGCGTTACTGAGGGTCTGGTCGAAGGCGCTGCTGCCGCCGAGGCTCATGTTGATTACCTTGGCGCCCTGCGCCACCGCGAAGTTGATTCCCTGGATGATGGTCGCTGTTGTCCCAATACCCGTGACACCCAGCGCGCGCACCGCCATGATGCTGGCCTTCCAGCACACCCCGGTGGTGCCAAGGGTGTTATTGCCTGCGGCGCCGATTATGCCGCCCACATGCGTGCCGTGCCCCTGGAGGTCCATAGGGTCGTTGTCGTTGTCGACGTAGTCGATTCCGTGCTTCGGAAAACTCGCCCCGCCGTCCCACATGCTCGCGGCGAGGTCTTCCTGATTGTAGTTAATGCCGGTATCGATCACCGCCACCACGACGCTGCTGCAGTCGGTGATGTGATCCCAGGCGGGCTCGAGGTTCATGTCGTTTCCCGCCGTACCGCTATTGGGCACGTAGGTACCGGTTGTGATGGTTTGTCCGATGTTCTTGAGTGCCCAGAGCTGTCCGTATTGCGTGTCGTTAGGCACCGCAGTAGCACGGTAGATGTAGTTGGGCTGGACGTACTCGACATTCGGGTCGTCCCGGTAGACAGCGAGCGCCGCCTCCATTCCTTGGCCGGGTCCAAGTTTGACCTGTACCCAGTCCGTCTGATTCAGGTTCGCGAGGAGCGCGTGGCTGCGGGCCGCCACGGTCGCGGCGCGCACCTGCGCCGGGGTCATTGGTCTGAATTTCACGAGCACCTCATCCGCCACATACTGCGACGAGGCGCCCCCGCCAAAGTTGGGTGGCGCAACGGGAGCAGCGGAAACCTGAGCGTATAGCGCCAGGACGGCCGCGAAGAGCGCGACCATGAAACTCGAGCGGTTCAGGGCTTTCATGGGAGTGTTCCCGTGTCGGGCACTCTCACGACAATCGATTGCGATTGCGCGCTGACGCTGCCAGTACTGCCACCTTGCGCATCGAGCGCTGCGAAGGCGGTCACCGTCACGGTGTAGGTCCCCGTCAGCAATGTCGTATCGACGGATGTTGGCGCCGTGGATCCGGTCGACAGGACATTGATCGCTGGCTGGCCGCTGATCGAGACCCGATAGCCGCCGCCCAGGCTGTTGACCCCCTTCTCATGATTGGGCGACCAGGCCAGAGTGACGGTGTAGCTCGTCCCAGGGGGGGCGGACCCGCCGCCGCCACCGCCGCAACCTGCAAGAACAAACACGAACAGACTAGTACTAACAATCCGGCAAGCTGGACGCCGAGCCCCCATGAACCCACCCCGATGGACACAGGAACAATATGATGTCGCTTAGTGATGCCGATAGCAATATATTGCCGCGCAAAAATAAAGTGCCCCGCGCTGCCTCGTTGGTAACGCATCGACCGGGCGGCGCTGTTCTTCAATGGCACCAATGCGGGATTCGAAGCTTGCCAATCGAGCGCATACCGATGCCAAGCACTTGGCCGAAACCGGGCGACAAAAATTGACGGCTCCTGGCAGTTCTGAGACGTTGCGGATGTCACCTAAATGGCATGCGCAAATCAAATCGGTATGTCGGATCAGGTTCGAGCCAACACGAGTGGCTCGCAGGCGTGACATTTTTGGTCGCGACTTATTGCGCGACGGGGCGGAAGTAGACCTGCTTGTCCCGGTCCACTACCTCGTACTCGCGATTCGGCACCACGATGAACTGCTCTACGCGGCTGCGCACCGACAATCCGCGCTCGGAGTAGCCGTGCATGTGCTTCCACAGGTTGTCGAGGAGCCATTTCTCCGTTCCGCCGTGCGTGACTTCGAGGCGCTCGTTTCCCAGGAAAGCGATCGGAATCACGCGGTGGAAGCCGATCAGCTCGTGATCGACCTGCAGGTACTCGAAGCCGATCATTCCCTGCGGCAAGAGGAGCCCCTTGTCTTCGATTTTTGCGATGCCGCCTTCGCCGACCGGGATGCGCCACATCACCGTTTCGGGTACCGCGGTGGATTCGACGGCAAAAAACACTGAGACGGCGAGCACCCAGGCAATCGCAAACGAGAACACCAGGTCACGCAACCTGGCGATCGGTCCTTCCCGACCCACGTGCAGCACGCGCGCGACCAGCCAGCCGATCGCGACCCAGCAAAAAATCGCCACGCCCAGGAAAAGCTGCTGCAAGGGTCCGCTCGAGGTCCAGCCGCGTAAACCGACGAATCCAACGACGGTGAGCGCGATGAAAATCACCAGCCCGATGATGTCCCAGCTCCAGCGCGTCCAGCGGAACCACATTGGTTGATGCCACATGCGCATGAAATGCCAGATCCGCAGGTCCAGCGGTGTGGCCAGGCTCTGACGGCAGAATGCGCACTGTGAGTCGGCGACCACGGTCTCGCGATGGCAGTGGGGGCACTCCATCACCATGCGCTCTTCCATACGCAGGCGTGCGGTCGCGATCTCCATGCGGAGCCGCAGAATGGGTGCGAGGATGCGGTGTGCAAGCAGAACGATCGCCGCCCAATAGACGACGGCGGAGACAGTGGCCAGCGAAGGGCCGAGCGATTGCTCGATGAACAGAAACAGGCTACGCATCTCTGGGGCACTCCGCGTATTCCAACCGAGCCATTATAGGTGGCGAATGCGCCGCGATGAATGACGCCAAAAGGAGACAGTTGGTCAAGATCAATGCGTTATCGCCGTCGGAACCGGCGATGTAGACCGGCCGCCGCCGCTTATTTACACTGGAAGCGCCGCCGTTGTACCGGCGCAGTCGGGACCCCAACAAATCAAGACCGAGCGCTATGAACGATCAAGCCGTTTCGCAGGTTCTTTCGGCAGACGAATTGCGCGCGATCGATGCCTGGTGGCGTGCCGCCAACTACCTTAGCGTCGGCCAGATCTACCTGCTCGATAACCCGTTGTTGCGTGAGTCGATCAAACCTCACCACGTCAAGCCGCGGCTGCTCGGACACTGGGGCACGTGTCCGGGGCTCAATCTGATCTACGCCCACCTCAACCGATTGATCCGCAAATTTGACCTCAACATGATTTATGTCACCGGACCCGGACACGGCGGACCGGCGTTGGTGGCCAACGCGTGGCTGGAAGGCACGTACAGCGAATATTATCCGGACCTCCCGCAGGACGAGGAGGGCATGAAGCGACTGTTCCGGCAGTTCTCGTTTCCGGGTGGAATTCCCAGTCATGTTGCGCCTGAAACACCGGGTTCGATACACGAGGGCGGCGAACTCGGTTACTCCCTTTCGCACGCATTCGGGGCGGCGTTCGACAACCCGGACCTGATCGTGGCCTGCGTGATCGGCGACGGCGAAGCGGAAACCGGACCCCTTGCGGCCGGCTGGCATTCAAACAAATTCCTCAACCCGGCGCATGATGGCGCGGTGTTGCCGATCCTGCACCTGAATGGATACAAGATCGCCAATCCCACGTTGCTGGCGCGTATCCCGCGTGAGGAACTCGAGAACCTGTTCATCGGCTATGGTTACCAGCCGCACATCGTCGAAGGTGCCGACCCGATGCAGGTACACCAGGAGGCGGCCGCGACGTTCGAGAAGGCAGTGATCGCGATCCGGGAAATCCAGGACGCGGCGCGCAGGAGCGGCACGGTGAAACGTCCGCGCTGGCCGTTGGTGGTGCTGCGAACGCCCAAGGGCTGGACCGGACCAAAAGTTGTGGACGGCAGGAAAACCGAAGGCTCGTGGCGCTCACACCAGGTGCCGTTCAGCGACATGACCAAAGAGCACATCGTGTTGCTCGACAAGTGGATGAAGAGCTACAGGCCGCAGGAGTTGTTCGACGACAGCGGCCATCCGCGCTTCGAACTCAAAGCCCTGGCGCCGCGTGGAACCCGGCGCATGAGCGCCAATCCGCATGCCAACGGCGGCGCCTTGCTCAAGGACTTGCGCATGCCGGACGTCCGCGAATACGCGGTGCGTGTCGTCAACCCGGGGCAAAGCATCGCCGAGGCAACGCGGGTGATGGGGGCGCTTCTGCGCGACGTCATGAAACTCAACGCGAACGAACACAATTTTCGTGTGTTCGGGCCGGACGAAACAGCGTCAAACCGGCTCGGAGCAGTCTTCGAGGCGACCGCGAAGACCTGGCTGGCGCAGACGCTTCCCGAAGACGATCTGCTCAGCCCGGAAGGGCGGGTGATGGAAATTCTCTCGGAGCACACCTGCCAGGGGTGGCTCGAGGGCTACCTGCTGACTGGCCGCCATGGTTTCTTCTCCTGCTACGAGGCGTTCATCCACATCGTGGACTCGATGTTCAATCAGCACGCCAAGTGGCTGAAGGTTGCCAGCAAAGAAGTGCCGTGGCGCCGGCCGATCGCATCACTCAATTATCTGTTGACGTCGCATGTCTGGCGCCAGGACCACAACGGCTTCTCGCACCAGGATCCGGGCTTCATCGACCATGTCGTCAACAAGAAAGCCGACGTGATCCGTGTGTACCTGCCGCCGGACGCGAACACGCTGCTGTGCGTGACCGACCGTTGCCTGCGCAGCCGCAACATGGTCAATGTGATCGTCGCCGGCAAGCAGCCGGGACTGCAGTATCTCGACATGGATGCCGCGAACAAGCATTGCGCGGCGGGCATCGGTATCTGGCACTGGGCATGCAACGATCGGGGCGGAGAGCCGGACGTCGTGATGGCCTGCGCGGGTGACGTGCCGACGCTGGAAACGCTCGCGGCGGCGCATCTCCTGCGGCGGCTCGCACCGGAAACCAAAGTGCGGGTCGTCAATGTGGTGGACCTGATGACGCTGCAACCTTCCAGCGAACATCCTCACGGGCTGGAGGACAAGGACTTCGACGCAATATTCACCATCGACAAGCCGATCATTTTTGCCTACCACGGCTACCCGTGGTTGATCCATCGGCTGACCTACCGGCGCACGAACCACGGTAACCTGCACGTGCGCGGCTACAAGGAGGAGGGGACGACGAGCACGCCCTTCGACATGGTGGTCATGAACGATCTCGACCGTTACCATCTGGTGATGGATGTAATGGAGCGGCTGCCAAATCCTCCTCGGGGCGCTCCCGAACTGAAGCAGGCGATGCGCGACAAGCGGGCCGAACACAAGCGCTACATCGTTGAACACGGCGAGGACATGCCCGAGGTACGAAACTGGAAATGGGATACCTGAAAGGGAAGCAATCATGAATCAACTCGAATCGCTCAAGAAACATTCGATCATCGTGGCCGACACAGGGGACATCGACGCCATCGCACGGGTCAAGCCGCAGGACGCGACCACCAATCCGTCGCTGCTTTTTCTGGCGGCGCAAAATCCCGCTTACCGGCCGCTGGTGGACGATGCACTCGCCTTTGGCATGAAGATCAGGGGCGACCGTGCCGCCAAGGCCGAGGCGTTGATGGAAAAACTCGCCGTCAATTTCGGCTGCGAGATCCTCAAGCATGTCAGGGGCAGGGTTTCCACCGAGGTGGATGCCAACCTGTCCTTCGACGTCGAAGGCACGCTCGCGAAAGCACGACGACTGATCGAGCTTTACGAGCAGGCGGGCGTGTCGCGCAAACGCGTCCTCGTCAAGGTGGCCAGTACCTGGGAGGGCATACGGGCGGCGGAGAAACTGGAGCGCGAAGGCATCCATTGCAACCTGACCCTGCTTTTCAGCTTTGCGCAGGCTGTGGCATGCGCGAACGCCGGTGTCACACTGATCTCTCCTTTCGTCGGCCGCATCTACGACTGGTACAAGAAGGAGCGCAAGGTCGAGGACATCACACCGGCCGACGATCCGGGCGTACAGTCGGTTACGCGCATCTATCACTATTACAAGAAGTTCGGGCACCGGACCCAGGTAATGGGCGCAAGCTTCCGCAAGGTCGAGCAGATTGTCTGGCTTGCCGGCTGCGACCTGCTGACCATCGCCCCCGATCTGCTCGACAAGATGGCGAATACCGAAGGCGAAGTTACGCGCAGGCTGACGGCCGAGGCGGCCAAGGCGAGCAGCGTGGAAAAGATTGCGATGGACGAAAGGACTTTCCGCTGGCAGCACAACGAGGACGCCATGGCCACCGAAAAGCTCGCCGAGGGTATACGCCGTTTTCATGCCGATGCCCGCAAACTCGAGGACTATGTGCTGGCGCTGGTGGAGAAAAGCCAGGCAGCATGAAAGAAAGTGCAGAGTGCTGTGTGCTCAGTGCTGCGAAGAAGCGATTTTTCAACGTCTCCGAACATCGAGGGCTGAATATGAATAACCAAACTCTTTCGGGACTCGTTGCGATGCTGGCAGCGTTGACGGCTTTTCCCGCGGCAGCGGATGCCGAAATCCGCTTTCTCAACCCGGAGGGATTGTTCAAGCCCAGCACCTTTTCCCAGATCGCCGTCACGAAAGGCGCGAAGGTCGTCTATATCAGCGGCCAGACCGCGCGCGACCCGACATCGAAGATCGTCGCGGTCGGCGACGTCAAAGGGCAGGCCGAAAAGGTCTTTGCGAACCTGCGAACCGCGATCGAATCGGTCGGCGGCTCAATGAAAGACATCGCCAAGATCACGACGTTCGTGGTCGATCTCCAGCCCGACGACCGGGTGTGGATCGGGGAAATGGTGAAGAAACACTTCGCCACGCCGCCCGCGCATACGCTGGTGGGCATTTCCGCCCTTGCCGCGCCCGAACTGCTGATCGAGATCGAAGCTTTCGCGATTCTCGATTGAACACGCTTTTTTGATACGAAGTAGCACGAAGGAAATCCGACCGAAGGGGATGAGAAGGCAGGTGTTCCGCGGCGAACTTTTCTAGGATGCGCAGCACGACCGATCAGCGGGGATCCATTGCCCGGGCCATGCATTCCACAAATACGTTGCGTGACCTCTCAATTTGGTCCGTTAATCATCGTGCGCCTTGACTTCGTGAGCTTTCGTCACACCTTCGTGTTCCTTCGTGTTGAAACGGTTAAATTTTCTGGGAGCAATGAGAAATGACAAAGAAATTCGTGAATCCGCCCGGGCTCAAGCCGCTGGGCATGTATACGCAGGCGACGGTGGTGCAGGGCGGCAGCATCGCCTTCATCAGCGGCCAGGTATCGGTGGACTCGAAGGGCAAGGTGGTCGGCGCTGGAGACATGCAGACGCAGGCGACGCAGGTTTTCGAGAATCTCAAGCTCGCGCTCGGCGGCATCGGCGCGACGTTCG
>Ga0187893_10015471_pt1 | contig 10217 bp, 13 predicted proteins | sample MA1701074metaG_FD_139574 | JGI IMG/M metagenome (GOLD analysis project Ga0187893, IMG submission 139574) | White microbial mat communities from a basaltic lava cave in the Kipuka Kanohina Cave System on the Island of Hawaii, USA - MA170107-4 metaG ... | reverse complement strand
ATGGCTGTACGGACCAACGCGGCTGCCTTCGGCGACTGCGCTGCGTATCACGGTCGACGCGATGATGGTCACGCGATCGCCGACCTCGGCGTCCACCAGTCGCGCGTTGGGGCCAATTTCGCAGCCCTCCCCGATGGTCGTCTCGCCCTCCAGGCTTGTGCCTGGGTGGAGAATGCTGTCGCGGCCGACCCGTACGCCCGCATGGAGGAACGTGTTGTGTGGGTCGATGACCGTCACGCCGGCGTCCATCAAATCGCCCAGTAAGATCGCGCGCATGGCCGCCTCGGCGGCGGCCAGTTCCCGGCGGCTGTTGATACCGGTGGCTTCCATACTCTCCCCGGCCACCACCGCGGCCACCGTCTCGCCGCGCTCGAGGAGCCGTGCGACCACGTCCGTGAGATAGTACTCGCCCTGCGCGTTGGCGGGCCGGAGTGTGCTCAACGCCTCGCGTAGGGCGCGGGCATCGAACGCATACGTTCCCGCATTGATCTCGCGGATGGAGCGTTCCTCCGGAGTCGCATCGGCATCCTCCACAATACGGCGCACATTGCCGGCTTCATCCCGCACGACCCGCCCATAGCCTGCGGGGTCGACGCGGAGGTCACTTAGCAAGGTCGCGGCCGCACCCCGCGCGCGATGGTGCGCCAGCAGCACCTCAAGTGTCTCGGGGCGGAGGAACGGAACGTCTCCGTACACGAGCAAGACGGTGCCAGAATGGCCCTCGAGGGCGGATAGCGCCTGCATCGCTGCATGTCCCGTGCCCAACTGCTCGGCCTGCAATACGTACCGCACGCCGTCGCCCAGCGCCGCCTTCACCTGCTCACCTTCATGGCCCACCACGACGATCGGCGACGTGATACCAACTTCGTTCAGGCTCTCGAGGACGTAAGCGATCATCGGGCGGCCGCAGACCCGGTGCAGCACTTTGGGAAGGCCGGTGACCATGCGCTTGCCCTTGCCCGCGGCAAGCACCACCGCCTCGAGATCACGCATGCGGCGCTCCAACAGAAATGCCTCTGGGGGAGTTCTTGCCCATAGAAGGGATTCCTTCGACGCGTGCGCTCAGAGCCAGCCGGTGCGTTTGAAGTGCGTGTAGAGGAACACGCACACCGTAGCGATCGTTAGGAGGACCAGGGGGTATCCCCAGGGCGACTCCAGCTCAGGCATGAAGCGAAAGTTCATTCCGTAGATGCCGGCAATCATGGTTGGTACCGCGATGATCGCGGCCCACCCCGCCAGACGCTTCACCGATTCATTTTGCGCGACCGAGCGCAGCGAGAGGTCGGCCTCCAGCGCGGTGGTCAAGAGCTCGCGCAGCGTGTCGACCAAGTCGTTGATGCGGATGGTGTGGTCACTCATCCTCAAGGGCTTCCAGTTCGCCCTCCAGCGTATCCACGATCGGGAAGTATTGATCGACGACGAGACCCACGAACAGGTGTGTCTCGCCGAACACGATTCGGTGCTGTTCGCGATCACGCTGGGCGGTGCGCAGAACGACAAAGAGGCAGTCGCCGTACCGCTCGAGCTTCGGACGCTGATGCGCTCGGAGGGCATCCTCGATGGCCAGGTCGTGCAGGCCGAACTTCTGCTGGACCTGCCGGAGCAGCTCTTCGCCCGGTTCATGGAGCCCGATCCAGATGAATTGATCAGGCTGACCGAGCGCCGCGGTAATCTCACCAATCGCGACGTCGGCGACACGCCGGCCACCCGCATACGCCGCGGAGTTGACGATGGCACTCATCCCGCCACGAAGTTCTTGGCGAGCGCAGTGATTCCTTGGTCAACGAATCGCACGTAAACACGCGCGGCCGCTTATTCCCGAACCGGCCGCACCACCCAGTACACCTGGAGCTCTTCCTCAGAGACGATCCGCCATCGCCCCGAGTGCTGGCGCACCTTCAGGCGCTGGCGCTCTTCACCCGCAAACCGACGGTTGTCGTGCATGCGGAAGTCCCAGGTTTTGTCGAACACGGCGTAGGCCAGGTCCGCGGAGATGGGAATGATCTGCAGGTTGCGGATCCGGTATTCGACCACCGTGGGATAGGTCAGGAGGAAACGCCGCTTGTCATTGTAGATGGACCACCAGGGCATGTTCCGCTTTGTGAAGTAGCGTTCCAGGACGTCGGCGTAGTGGCTCATGTGGCCATCCAGGTTGGAGTCTAGGATCGACTCCGCCCACGAGGCAACGAGATCCAGAACGGCCTCACCAATCAGCTCCCGCGACGGTTCCTCAGAAACTGGCTGCGGAGCAACGGGTGCCGGCGCAGTAGTCTCCTTCGGAACGGGCGGTATCCGAACGGGGGCCTGAACCGATCGCGGAGTCGCCAACGCAGTCGGTCGACTCACCCGCGGCCGCTCGGGCGCCTTGCGTCCGCTGACGGGAGCACGCATCGCCGCGGCGGGGCGAGGTAGCGTGCGCGGGGCAATCTTCGCGCGTGAAAGGTCAGTTCCGGCGCGCTCCTTACCGGATGCGCGGGATCGCCGGGGAGTGCTGAGTGGCGCCGGGGCGCGCGGCGCGGGTGCGACCACAGCCCGCTCTCCGGAGACATTTGCCGAAGTGGGCACCGTTTGCGGGACGTCCGCTCGCGGCGCCGGTGCTACAGAGCCGTTTCGCACACTATAAAGCACCAGCAGCGTCACAGCGGCGGCAAGCAAAACGGTCCCTAGCCGCCCCGCGCGCGCGTTGTCCGGAATGGGAGCCGCTGGAGACAGGACACGTGCGCCCCGCGGGGCTGGCGTGAGCGGTACGCTTGAGGGCTGAAGTCTTAGGCCCGGGTCGGTCGGCTCTTCCTGCTGGGGCGCGTGTTCGGCTGTTATGGTGCGATCGGCGGTCTGCGATTCCAGCGGCCCACGAACGTCGTAAGTGAGGATGCCCGCGAGCGTGCCCAGCCCTAGGCAGACGACGCAGGCATGCTCGCCCCTCCCCCCGCATCCGGGGCACTCGGGCGTGCCCTGGCCTTCGCAGGCCAGACACTCTGAGCGGCCGGATCCATTACACCGCGGACATGGACGGCGCGCGGCTTCGGGCGCAGTCCGCTGCGTGGGCTCTTGAATTTCCTGGATGCCGGCGAGCCACGCGACGTACCAGGCATCATAATCTCGCCGCTTCTCGGGATGCGTCAGCACATCATAGGCTTCTTCCGCACACTTGATCGCGAAGGGGGAAGGCCCATCACGCTCCTCAAGGTTGCGGAACACCGCGGCGTCGACCATACGCCGATACGCGCGCTCGATGTCTTCGGACGATGCATCTGACGGGACGCCGAGCGCGGCGTAGTAATCAGGAAACACCCTCATCGCAGTCGCCTTTTATCCAGAGGTTTTGAACGCGAATCCTGCCCGAAACCGGACCCCATCCACCTACGAAATTCCGCCCGATCGGGTTCACACTACGGCAGAGCGGATAGGCGACTCCGGGTTTGCCCTTCACGAAGCGGTAGGACTCTCTGGCGAGCTCGGCCCAGGGTGACTGCCGGGTCCCTACGGCGACCCACTCCTTCATCAGCCTTCCGTGGCCCGGGTCGAAGTACTCGCCCTTCCCGCCGCTCACGTTGGATCGAAGATCAGACATCTGGCGGAAGCCACAGCGCCGCGCCGGCGTAGCCTTCAACAAAAGCATACTGAGATCAAAGATCACCTTTGCTCATGCGGACCTTCTTGCTTTGCATCGCTACTGCTCCAAAGCTCGCTGGATGAACCAGCGACATCGACTTCGAAGGAACCGTACTCGAGTTTGCCTGCCCGCTCATACCGGTGGATCACGACGCCCGTGCTCGACACCTTGGTGTCCACAAGTCGGAGCGCCCCTGGAATGGTACCGTCGCCAAAGAGTCGCTTGCCGGGACCAACCATGACCGGAAAGACCCAGAGCTGAAACTCATCGACCAGGTCGTGCTTCAGCAACGTCTGGATCAGGTTGCCGCTCCCCGAGACCCCGATCTCGCCGCCGGCTTCCTCTTTTAGCCGCGCGACCTGTGCGGCAGCGTCGCGGGAGATCAAGACGGAGTTGTTCCACTCCGCTTTGTTGAGCGTTCGAGAGACGACGTACTTTCGGACGCTGTTCAGCTTGGACGCCACCGGATCGTTCGGGTCGGTGACACGCGGCCAATGCGCGGCGAAGATCTCGTACGTCCTCCGGCCGAGAAGCAGCGCGTCGGGTTTCAGCACCTGCTCGACGATGAGCTGCCCCATCATGTCATCCCAGTACTTCACTGACCATCCCCCGTGCTCGAAGCCGCCGTCGCGGTCTTCTTCCGGGCCGCCCGGTGCCTGCATCACGCCATCAAGCGTCACAAACGTACCTACAACAAGCCTTCTCATGTTTTCACCTCCAGGGTCCGACGGTCTGGACCAGTCGGACCTCACCCTCTACTCATACGTCGAATGCGGTTTGCCTGAAATCGACATCCACTGCCGCACGCTTCTGGCAGCGCAACTCTTCCTTGCAATGAACTCACCTACATTACTGAGATTTCGTTCTAGAGGGTGCCAAAGGCAAAAGTTCGCAAAATAGACCGAAGTGCCTGTGAAATGGTGCACGCGTTGAGCAGAGCAGCACGGGTCGAAGACGTTAGGGCACGACGATCACAGCGTAGCCGCGGGCACGCAGCCGGTTGGCTTCCTTCTGCGCCAGTGCGCGGCTATCGTAAGCCCCAACCAAAATCTTGTACAGGCCACGGCGGATGACGGTGCGTGCCGCAAAGCCATCGCGGCGCAAAGCCGCAGTCCGCTGCCGTGCATTTTCCCGGATCGCGAAGGCGCCGGCTTGGACCATGAAAGCCCTGGGAGCAGCCGCCGCTCTAGCTACTATCATGCGCGACGGCCGAGCCACAGCGATCGTGTTGGCAGGGTTCGGATTAGCCGGAGTCACAGCACGTTCAGCGGGCAGAGGTCGCCGTGGCCCAACAAACCGCGGCGTTGGCACCGTTTCGGCAGGCTGCGGACTTGGGGACACCGGACCGGCGATCTGGGGCCGCGTCGGCGACCAAACTGGGCTGGGTGGCGGCGCTGCAGGCGGAACGGTCTTAGATCTTGGTTGGGTCTCTGACCGACCTACGAGTGGTGCAGTGGGGGTTGCGGGCGCTGGTCCCTCAAGTTCCTCCCAAGTAGCGACCCAGGCGACGACGGGTGAATCCGGCTGGACAACGAGTCCGGGTGTTCCCAAAACGGCTGGATCGTATCGTATAACCACGTGCGTCCCTTGATTCCGAAAGCTCAGTCCCGCATCCATACTGACCAGTGCGCCCACAATGTCGATCTTAGCTCCGTCACCGCCCTCCACAGCTCCTTCGGATAAGACCAGCCCTTGCGCTTCCAGTAGCGCCCCCGACCTGACAATCAAACCACTGTCCAAGACAATCAGTCCTGGAAGAGTGCGCGTGGCCGGGGAGTGGCTCACTCGCAGAGAAGAGCGAGGACCGACCTGCAACATGCCTTCTGTCACGAGGGCGCCGTCGCTGATCCGAAGATCGTCTGCTTCGGCCAGCGAGACCCCACCTGTTACGTAGACCACCCCGCGGAGCAGCGTCCTCTGGGATTCCGTTCTCAGATAGAGTTGCAGCTTTTCAAACTGCATAGCAGTGTACAAGCTGTCGAACTTGCTAGTTAGCCCACTATCGCCCACATACTTGCCCGCAGCGTTGTTTATCTCTGCATTACTCATATTCGATGACGCTAATGCTCGATAGAAGACGCGATCCACCGTGGGCCGGGTCGCGAAGGACTCGACGACTGAAACTCTGTCGATCGGTGCGCCGACTGGCCGTAGCTGTCCACCTGCGACTTGACGCTGTGCCAGTTTCAGACTCGCGCGGGGACCTACGATGATCCGGATTGGATCGGGTGGTGTAATGTTGGTAGACGTGGTCCTACGAGCAGCTCGGCCCTCGCCTGGTCCTGATTCGAAGTTAGGTCCTTTTGACGTATTCATAGCCACATTGTCATTCTCTAGCCAGAGTCCCTCTCCAGCAAGGACGTGAACCCACGGTCGGTCAACGCCGGCACGTGCATACGGGACGATATCCAGGGTGGCTGGTGGTTTCTCGATCATTACGGTGCCCCAACCAGTAAGACCAGCAAGTAATACAGGCGAGGCTAGGTAGATTCGCGCTCTCAAGTGCCGTACGGTCCCGGCGACCTCTCCTGTACTGGTAATCATGATCGCGCCGTCAGGCTCTTCCACCGCCGACAAGGTGAAACGGCTTTCAATTGATCCCCGCAGAAGTTCGGAAAAACCGGCCGGACGCCAGGTCCGCCCATCAGTCCCGTTGGGAGCTGTCGATTCAAAGATCTGGAGCGCTCGATGCACTCCACTCTCGGCAACAGCCATAGCGGCCCTTGCCCGGTACCGATCGCCAGAATATGTCTGCGCCCGATTCATGAACCCGATAAACGATACGGACGTACCAGAGATTACTATCATAATCACCAACATCAGGAGTAGGGCAAAACCCGCCTCGGGACGGGTGATACCTTCACCGATGGATGAAATGCGTGGGACCCTGTTTTGCGGCATGGGCCTGATAACCTGGTTCGAAACCGAATCGATATGACCTTCCAAGGCAAGGAGAGGGCGCACGCGAAGCGGGCCTTCGTCTATTGGCAATCCCCGCCCTTCTGGGCGCAGCTGACCGCCTTCATGAGCCCATAGGGCTCGAAGAGATGAATGGTGCACGCCACGCTACCTGGAGACCGACCAGTCTGGAGAGCAGGCCAATCGAGGGCCTACTGCGATTCAAGCGCGAGAGGGATGAAGACTAAGACTTGACACAGCCAACGCTCTTAGAGATGAACCTGAGGCCAGCCTTCGAAGTGCTCGCGAAAATGGGGACCCGTCCAAAGTGGCTGCGGGGCCAGGACTCGAACCCGGATTTGGGCGTCCAAAGCGCCCCGGCTTTCCCTTAGCCGACCCCGCAGTGTTTCACGAGTGTTTCGATCCACCCTGCGATCCGGTAATTCAGCAAGGTGCTCCGCGGTATATACATTCTCATCGTACCATAGTAGTTCTTTCCGATGTTCTTCCTCCAAGTTGAGGGGTTGTGCCGCTTCAAGTACGTGCGCAAGTGTCTTTGCGGCACACCCAACATGCTGGCCCAGTATCGCAGAGCGGATTCAATGTCGGCCTTCTCGTGAATCTGGACAGCGTAGACGATGTCTTCCTTCTCAATCCCGCGGTACTCGCACAACCATTTCCGCATCAATAGGATCATTCGCGGATCCATGTTCGTGAACTTGGCGAGCTCTGAACCCGCCAGACCTTCGGTTTTGAGCCTTCCGCCCAGTACAAGGCGGTGCCTAGGAGCCACAGACTGTCAGGCACAGCGATCAACCTTGCGGCTTCAAGCTCAGCCTCAGCCACCGTCTGTGCCACGCGCTCCACCCGTTCACGACGGAGCTTCTCCCATCCCCGCTGCGCGGCCGCGAGCTTCTTCTCGGTGAGGCGCTGCTTCTGGGGCCTGCTTAACCCAACGGTTCGAAGCCACAGCGAAAGTGTTGCCTTGGCGACGGGCACCTGCTCCCGAATCTCACGGTACGAGAGTCCGGCTTTCCGGAGTTCAATCGCCTTCAATTTTTCCAGGGGCTTGCTCATACCGACCTCGAGGCGGTGGCTTCTCCCCACCCCTTAGATCGGCACTATGGGTCGCTTCCTACGGGGCACACACGTGCGCGAGCTAGAGCTCGGGGCCGACGGAGCCCCTTACGCCATCGCGATGCACTCGATCTCGACGAGCGCATCGCGCGGCAGCCGGGCGGCCTGCACCGTCGTGCGCGCGGGCGGCAATTCGCGGAAGAAGCTGGCATACTCCTCGTTCATCGGTCCAAAGTCATTCATGTCCTTCAAGAATACCGTGGTCTTCACGACCCGGTCGATTGACGAGCCCGCCGCCTCCAGGACCGCGGCCAGATTCTGCAGGACTCGTTTGGTCTGCGCCTTGATATCCCCGGCCAGGAACTGCCCTGTTGCTGGATCGAGCGCAAGTTGGCCTGCGAGAAACAGCAGGCCCCCGGCGCGAATGGCCTGCGAATACGGTCCGATGGGCAGCGGCGCACGGTCACTGCGAATGACCTCTTTCGTCATGAAAACCCCCTGGGCGCGAAATGGCTCAGGCCCGTGTTCTAGGGGAGTGGAGTGTTTCCTCTGGAACTTCTCGACGACAGGGTTACGAGGGCTTTTGGAGCAATCGTACCAGTTCAATGCGCAGGGGTTCGGGCGCGCGCTCGCCGCGGCACTTGTACTGAATGATGATCTTGAGCCGGCGCTCGAAGGCCGCATGCTGGCGACACGGGAGACAGTCCGCGATGTGGGCCTGAAGCTCACTGCACAGGCTCTCGTCCGCCTCGCCGTCCAGATAGGCCCAGAGTCGCTCGAGCAGTTGGTTGCAGTCGAAGTCACTCATGACGTGCCCTTGGTCGGGGACCCGGTTTTTGCGCCGCCCTTGTCTTCGGTCCCCTTACCGTTGACGTACCCGGCGCGCTTGGCATAATCCCACAGCAATTTCTGCAGATGCCGGCGGCCACGGTACAGCCGCGACATGACGGTGCCGATCGGAATGCCAAGGATTTCTGCGATCTCGCGATAGGAGAATTCTTCGAGATCGGCCAGGATCACCGCCGCTCGAAACGGCTCGGGCACTTGTTCCAACGCCGACTTCACGTCGGCGTCCATGATCTGCGACAGCAGGACTTCCTCGGGATCACCCGCGCGCCGGTACTGGTCGCTCTCCTGCGCCTTGGCGTAGAGATAGAAGTCTCCGACGTCCTCGTGATCGACCATTTCGGGCTCACGGGACGATCGACGGTAACTGTCGATATAGGCATTCATCAAGATCTTGTAGAGCCAGGCGCGGGCATTGGTCCCGGCCTGAAACGTGTGGAACGACCGCCACGCCTTCAAGAAGGTGTCCTGAATCAAGTCCTCGGCCGCGGCACGGTTGCGCGTCAGACGCAGGGCGGAGCCGTAGAGACTGTCGAGGTGCTCCGAGACGAGCGCCTCGAATCGGGCCCGATCCTCCGCCTCAACTGTCATCGGGTGGTCTGGAGTCACGCTGATGGCACCCATGGCTTCCTCCTGGCCAACGGAGGAGTTTGAACGAACATTCCCCGCGCCCTCAAATGGCGCCGACGCCGCGTCGTGGCCACTACACCCGGACGGTCGGTTTGCGCTGGCCCGTCCGGCCGGGCCTGAGATCAGCCAGCGTGAGACGATTCAAGACGCCGTTGGTGGCCGCCTGAATCGCCTGCCAGACCGGGCGCAGCCCACAGCCGTCGAGGTACGCGCAGTCCGGATCGTCGACCTCGACGCACCACCACGGTGCCGTCGTGCCTTCCAAGACCCCGAAGGCCTCGCGCAGGCTGATCTCCCCTGGAGGCCGAGAGAGCGTGTGTCCGCCGGCGGGGCCTCGTTTGCTGGTGACCAACCCGGCGCGCCGCAGGGTTGTCATCAGCTGGTTCAGGTATGGCTCGGGAAGCCCCTGCCTTTTGGCGATCGCGTGGCTGTGCACCGGTCCCTCGCCGTAGTGCGCGACGAGATCCAGCAGCGCGCGCATGCCGTACTCGGCCCGGGTGGAGACCTTCATGCGACAGTGAGCTCCTCTTCGGTAATCCTACTCTGCCCATGGTCGGCCTGCGAGATGCGAAACGCACGCACGGCCGGGGCTCCGGGATCCTGGAGAGAGACGATGACATACGCCACGTCGGGATAGTAGGCTTTGGCGACATCCGTTCGCGAGGGATACGGAGCCGAACGGGTATGCGAATGGTAGATCCCGAGCAACTCCAGGCCGCGGGCATCCATGTCCTTGAAAAACCGAAGCTGCTCGTTGGGATCGAGCCGGTAGGTGAAGGGGCTTTGGTCGATGTTTCTGCCGCGGTAGACATGCTCCACGCGCCCGCGAACTCCCGCGAGCAGGCCGCAGCATTCGTTGGGGTAATCCTCCTGCGCGTGTGTAATCATGGCGTCGACCTGTACCCGCGGGATCTCCAGCGCCATTCGCTTCATTATACCAGCGACCGCTGGCGGCGCGTCAGGCCCCTTTCCAGACGTGCGTAGAGATGTACCGGTCGCCACCGTCTGGGAACACGACGACGACCACGCCGGAGGCGAGCGTGCGGGCCACCCTTAGCGCCGCGACCAGCGCCGCCCCTGATGAGGGGCCCGCGAACACGCCCTCCTCTCGCGCCAACCGGCGCGTCATGACGTAGGCCTCATCGGTCCCGAT
>Ga0187893_10015470_pt1 | contig 10217 bp, 10 predicted proteins | sample MA1701074metaG_FD_139574 | JGI IMG/M metagenome (GOLD analysis project Ga0187893, IMG submission 139574) | White microbial mat communities from a basaltic lava cave in the Kipuka Kanohina Cave System on the Island of Hawaii, USA - MA170107-4 metaG ... | reverse complement strand
GGGGTGGGCCATCAGATCGCGCGCGGCGGCCTGGAATGTGAAGCGCTTGATCTTGGACGCGCGCCGGTAGTGCTGCGTCGCCTGCCCCCGCCGCCCGTTTCGCTCGAGCTCCCACCCCAGCCGAAGCGAGGCCCACCCGGCGAGGTCCGGGCTGGACAGCCGCGAGTCGCGTCCGGCGACCGCCTGCAAGTGGGGCCGCGCCTCCTCGAGACGTCCTTCCTGCTGAAGGAGCCTTCCCAGGTCATACCGCAATCTCAGGTCGTCCGGATGACGTTGGCGTAGCTCTTCGATTTGCCGGATAGCTCGCACGCCATCCCCCGAGATCGCGGTGCTGAGCGCCTGGGCCCTCGCGGCCGCAACAGGATCCGCTCCCAGGGCGCTGGGGCGGCGCGGCGCGGATTCAAATGAAGCCGACGGGCCCAGCTTGGCGATCCACGCCTCGAGCCGCTCCGGCCGACCCGCTTCCCGGGAGGCGGCCCCCAGGAGGCTCAGCCAGCGCCCCGCCTCCTGACTCCGGACCGGAGGCGACTCTCGCAGACTCGATTCGATCAGCTCGAGCGAGCCCAGAGGATCATGGAGCTTCAGCGCGCACGCCGCCCGTCGGTACCGGGCGAGGCGGGCGTATTGGTCGGGGTAGCCTGGGTCGTGCTCCAGGATCTCGAGAGCTGAAGCAGCAGCAGCGGCCGACTCTCGCAGGCGTCCCAATGCATAGAGGTGATCCGCCCAGACCAGCTTCAGCAGAGGGGAGCGCGGGTGGCGGGCCGTGGCCTTCTCGGTGTAGGCAAGCGCCCGGCGGTCGTCCTGCTCGTAGTTGCCCGAGAAGATGTGGGCCAGAAGCATCAGCGACTCGGTGCCGAACATCTCGCTGCGGGCACTGGCGGTCTCGAGCTGGGAGATCCCCTCCTTGGAGTTGCCCCCCGGGATCAGAAGCAGGAACCGGAACCCTTTCACGAATGCCGGCAGGTGGTCCGCGTAGTAGTTGTACGCCCCCATCGCGAACATGGCGTCGGAGCACTCCGGGTCGAGATCCAGCGCGGTGCTCAGCGCCTTGTGCCCCTGTCTCGCTGAGGAGGCGGCGGCAAGGTGGGCACCACGGGCTGCCTTGGACTGCGCGTCGAGAAGCAACGCGGCCCCCCTCATCACGAGAGCGCGCTCCCGCTCCGCGTCGGAGGGGACGCCGGCGGTCCGCTCCAGATCCGAGGATCGCGACGCCGCTTCGGCGAGCTTTGCCTCCATCGCGCGCCGGACCCGATCCGCTTCCGCCGCGGGCGGCCGTTCCAGGAGCGTCCACCAGAGGTGAAACGCTTCGAGGAATGGTCCCTCGGGGGCAGCCGGCCGGGTCACGGAAATCCGGGCGAACTGCGCCTGGGCCTCCTCGAACCGGCCGGATCGGAGAGCCTCCAGACCGGGCCGCATCTCGGGGATCTCGGAGCCTGCGACCGCCACGCCGGCTGCCAGCAGGAGCTGGATCGCCAGCACCGGCGCGGTCTTACGCAGGTCGCGCCCGGCCATAGGCACGGCGGCTCAGAATGGGGCCTCTGCGGCCACCTAGCATGGACTCACCCTGGACACGTCTATATATTGCTTCTCCGGCAAACTGCGCGCCAGCGCTGTGCGGACCTCCATGAGAAGACACGGATGAGCGCTCATTTCACCTCGCATTACCTCGCCGAGATCATCCGCGATCTGTATTTCGAGGAATCCACGGGGGTCATCGCCGTGCGACATCCCGACAGCCGTCGTATCCGTCTGCACTTCGATCGCGGGATGCTCTACTTCGCCGAGGGAGCGGATCGCGAGGACAGCTTCGAGGCGTCGCTGGAGGCCTCGGGCGTCGCGTCGCGGGCCGTGTTGTCCAGGGCGAAGGACGGAACTTCATCGGCCATCGAGTTTGCGGCGCGGATCTCTTCGCCCGATTCGGTGTCCAAGGAAGCGATCGCGCCGTTGATCCGCGAGCTGGTCGAGAGGTGCGTGTGCCGCGCGTTCTCCTGGCCCGGAGGTACCTATGAGTTCGAGCCACAACAGGCCACCCCGGGGTTCTTCGACCCGGATGTCCTCTTCACGTTCGAGTGCATCCTGGCGGGCATCCGGAGCATGGCCCATTTCGGGCCACTCAAAGAGGTTCTGCTCAAGCTGCCCGGCAGAGCGCGTCTCACCGAATCGGTCTTCCTCCCCGTCCACAAGCTAGCGCTCAAGCCGCACGACGGCTACATCCTCTCCCGGATCGACGGCACCATGAGACTGCAAGAGATCGCCACGCTCCTCCCACCGGGTGAGGAGGACGAGTCGTTGCAGTTCGTTTACGGGCTGGCGGTGCTCGGGATCGTCGAGTTCGTCCCACCGGTCAATCAGGGTCTGTTCAGCCTCCGCGAGGTGATGCAGAGCCACCATCAGTCCTCTGCCAGGGAGAGCCGCGAGGTCCATTTCATCAAGGAATTCGTGGACAAGATCATGGGGCAGAGGCCGTTTGAGGTTCTCGGTGTCGCGCCTGACGACGATCCTGCGCATGTCCGCGAAGTGTTCGACAGGGCTCGGGCCATGTTCGACCGCGACCGCTTCACGGCCCGCACCCGCGAAGAGCACAAGAAGGAGCTGGGTCTGATCGAGAACAAGCTGACCGAGGCGTTCCTGAAGCTGCAGGTCGAGCGGCTCGAGAGATCCAGGCGTCGCGCCGCCGGAGATCCCACGTTGGTCGAGATCGACGCTCAGGGCGCGTTCGTTCGCCCGGAGGTGGTGAGAAGCGACGCGCAGAAGGAGGAGGCCAGGCAGGCCAAGAGCCTGAGCGTGGCCGAAAACTATCTGCAAAAGGCCAAGGAATTCTACGTCGAGAAGAAGTATCACGACTGCATCGAGTTCTGCAAACGGGCGTTGGAGCTCAACAGCAGCATGGCATCAGCTCACGCGCTGATGGCCGATGCGCTCGTCAAGAATCCCCATCTTCGCTGGCAGAAGATGGCCGCGGATGCCTACCAGAGAGCTGTCGAGCTGGACCCCGCCAGCCCGGAGATCCAGGTCTCGCTGGGGCTGTTTTACAGAGCCCAGGGACTCGAGATCCGCGCCCGCCGGCACTTCGAGAAAGCGCTGGAGATCGCCCCGAGTCACGAGGGGGCGAAAGCCGCTCTGCGGAACCCCAAGCGCCCCGGGAACGCGCCGAACTGATCACGCACAAATCGCCCACTGATCTCTCCCCCTCGGGTAGTGGTACTCGTACCACTACCCTCCCGCTGATCTGATTGACCCTCCGGGGCCCGGTGTTATAATGCCCCGCCCTTTCCGGAGGTGCTCACGTGATCGTCCGGGTGGGCGATCTGCCCGCCGAGGGTCTCAAGCTGGACCTTCCGCTCGAGATCGGCCCTCTGAGCTATGAAGGCGGTCTCGACATCAACGTGGCCGGAGCCAGGCTCGTGGTCCAGGTTCTTCCATCGCGCCAGGGTCTGGTGTGCGCGGGCAGCCTCGCGGCCACGGCCATGGTTCCGTGCTCCAGGTGCCTCGAGCCGTTCGCGATACCTGTGGAAAGAGAGTTCGAGCTGTCTTACCTGAGGACGCTCTCCGCGGAGCCGGCGAGCGAGCTTCAGATCTCTAGAGACGATCTCGATGTCTCGTATCTGGATGAGAACGGAGCGCTGGACATCACCGATGTGGCCTCCGAGCAGATCTACCTCGGGCTTCCGATGAAGCCACTGTGCGCTCCCGAATGCAAAGGACTCTGCTTCCGGTGCGGCGCCAACCGCAACGCCGAGAGCTGTGGCTGCCGGTGAACCAGCTCCCATCACGGTGAACCAGCTCCCATCCTGAGGAGGATAAGATGCCCAATCCCAAACGACGGCACTCCAAAGCGCGGCGCGACCGGCGGCGCGCACACGACGCGCTACCTGCGCCGGGATCCTCTGAGTGCCCGCACTGTCATGAGACCAAGCTGCCACATCGGGTCTGTCCCCACTGCGGGTTCTACAAGGGGCGAGAGGTGATCGAGGTGAAGACCACCTGATGCCACCCATCATCGCGATCGATGCGATGGGCGGCGACCACGCGCCGTCGTCGGTGGTCGAGGGGGCCGCGATGGCGGCGCGCGAATACGGGCGCAAGCTGATCCTGGTGGGCCGGCAGGAGCAGGTGGAGCCCGAGCTGGAGCGACACAGAGGCTCGCCGGAGGTCTCCCGACTCCTCTCGGTCGTGGACGCGCGCGACGTGATCGAGATGCACGAGCCGCCGGTGCTGGCGCTGCGGCAGAAGAAGCACTCATCGATCCGCGTCGCCTGCCACCTGGTGCGCGAGGGGCAGGCCCAGGGGATGATCTCCGCCGGGAACACCGGGGCGGTGATGGTCACCGCAAAGGTCGTCATGGGGACCCTGACGGGGATCGAGCGGCCGGCGGTGGTGGCGGTGCTGCCCAACCTCAAGGGGCTGTCGGTCTGGTTGGATGTCGGCGCCAACATCGCCCCCCGGCCGGAGCACCTCCTGCAGTTCGCGGTGATGGGGCAGATCTACGCGCGCGAGATCCTGGGCGTGCCGGACCCGCGCGTCGGTCTCATGAGCGTGGGCGAGGAGGAGTCCAAGGGAAACGCGGTCACCAAGGAGGCGCTGGCGCTGTTGCGCGGCAGCTCGATGAACTTCATCGGCAACGTGGAGGGGCGCGACATCTTCAACGGCCGGGCCGACGTCATCGTCTCGGATGGATTCACCGGCAACGTCAGCCTCAAGGCGATCGAAAGCGTTGCGGAGATGCTCGGGGTTCTCCTGCGCCAGGAGATCCAATCGAGCCTGGCCTCCCGCGTGGGGTATCTCTTCGCGCGAGGCGCTTTCCGTCGTTTCCAGAAGAAGATCGACTACGCGGAATACGGCGGGATGCCGCTGCTGGGGCTCAAGGGGAGCGCCATCATCTGTCACGGCCGATCCTCCGCCAAAGCGATCAAGAACGCGGTCCGCGTGGCGGTGGAAGCGATCGAGCACAGGGTCAACGACCGGATTCAGCAAGTCATGACCGATCGACCTCAGCTCCAGGCCGTTTGAGCGGCCCACGGATGATCGCCTTCTTGTTTCCAGGACAAGGTTCGCAGAGCGTCGGGATGGGCGCCGATCTGATCGGCGCCTACACCGTCTGCCGGAGAGTCTTCGAGGAGGCCGATGAGACGCTGGGAATCCCGCTCACCCGGCTCTGCACCGAGGGTCCCGAGGCCGATCTCCAGCTCACCGCGACGGCGCAGCCGGCCATCCTGACCGCGAGTGTGGCGGCCCTGCGCGCTCTGGAGAGCCAGGGGATAAGACCGGACATCGTGGCGGGACACAGCCTGGGCGAATACTCCGCGCTGGTGGCGGCCGGCGCGGTGGCCTTCAAGGACGCCCTCGTGCTGGTGCGAAAGCGCGGCACCTACATGCAGGAAGCGGTTCCGGTCGGCCAGGGCGCGATGGCGGCCATCATGGGGCTCGACGCGGAGATCCTCGAGAGGATCTGCGCCGAGGCGAGCGTGGAGGGACAGCTCGTTTCGGTGGCCAACCTCAACGCCCCTGAGCAGACGGTCATCTCAGGACATGCCGGCGCGGTGGATGCAGCCATATCCCTGGCTCAGCAACGCGGCGCACGCCGGGCCATCAAGCTCGCCGTGAGCGCGCCGTTTCATTGCGCGCTGATGCAGCCGGCTGCCGACAGGCTGGCCGAGGATCTGGCGACCACCACCTTCCACGATCTGTCGGCGCCTTTGGTCGCCAACGTGAGCGCGCTGCCCAACCGCTCCGGGTCCGAGGCGCGCGAGGCGCTCGTGAAGCAGATCACATCACCCGTCCGATGGGACCAGAGCGTCCGGACCCTGGCGGCCGCAGGCGCCCGCCTGGCGCTGGAGGTGGGCCCCGGCAAGGTTCTCTCCGGGCTCGTGCGTCGGATCGAGCCTCGGATATCCTGCATCGCGGTGGGGGACTCGGCGGGGGTGGCATCCGCCAAGGAGGCGATCTCATGAGGGGCAGGGTGGCGCTGGTGACCGGGGCGTCGCGGGGGATCGGCCGGGCGATCGCGCTGCGCCTCGGCGAGGCGGGGTCGGACCTGGCTCTCGCGGCTCGTGACGGTGAGAAGCTGGAGGACGTGGCTCGGGAGGCCCGCTCGCGGTTCTCGGTCAAGGCGGAGGCTTTCGTCGCCGACCTGGCCGACGGCCCTCAGATCGACGCGCTGGTGGAGGCGGTTGGCGGGAAGCTGGGCGGACTGCACCATGTCGTCGCCAACGCCGGCGTCACGGCCGACCAGCTCACGCTCAGGCTCAAGCCCGAGGACTGGGACCGGGTGATCGCCGTGAACTTGACGGGAGCCTACCGTCTGGTGCGGGCCGCTCTTGGCGGTATGGTGCGAGAGCGGTACGGCCGCATCGTGATGATCTCCTCCATCGCGGGACTGATGGGCAACCCGGGCCAGGCGGCCTACGCCGCGTCGAAAGCTGGGCTGATCGGCTTCGCCAAGTCGGTGGCCAAGGAGCTCGGGTCGAGAAACATCACCGTCAACGTCGTGGCCCCGGGGCTCATCGCGACAGACATGGCGCGCGCGCTGCCCGACAAGAGACGCGAGGAGATGGTCTCGCACGTCCCGCTGGGAAGACTGGGGACCGCCGAGGAGGTCGCGGGAGCGGTCCAGTATCTTCTTTCCCCCGAGGCGTCCTACATCACGGGCGCCGTTCTCAACGTCAGCGGCGGGCTGTACATGTAGCGTGCCGCGAGACCTTTTTGCTAGACTGGCACGCCTTTGGCGCGGGGCCCGCCCGGGTCGCGCCGGCCACAAGACGCTCCCTACAGAATCTGATACCGGAGGGTGGGATGAATATCGAGGAGAAGGTCAAGGGGATCATCGTCGAGCAGCTTGGCGTGGACGAGGAAGAGGTGACCCCGGCGGCCGCTTTCGTCGAAGATCTCGGAGCTGATTCCCTGGACCAGGTCGAGCTGGTGATGGCGCTCGAAGAGGAGTTCAAGCTGGAGATCAGCGACGAGGACGCCGAGAAGATCAAGACGGTCCAGGACGCCGTGAAATACATCACCGACCACAAGTAGGGCAGGGCCAGGGCGGCCGGAGACCTCGGACGGATTCCTAGAGCAGCGATGATGGAGAGACGTGTCGTCATCACCGGGATCGGGCTGGTCAGCCCTCTGGGGATCGGTACGGTCCAGACCTGGGAGGCGCTGCTGGCCGCGCGAAGCGGCATCGGCACGATCACCCGTTTCGACACGGCGGAATACCCGGCGAAAATCGCCGGAGAGGTGAGAGGGTTCGACCCAGCCGCCTACTCTCCTGCCAAGGAAGTCAAGAAAAGCGATCTGTTCATCCACTATGCGCTGGCCGCGACGCAGTTCGCCATCGAGGATGCGAAGCTGTCCATCTCGGAGACCAATGCCGAGAGGGTCGGCGTTTACATCGGGTCGGGGATCGGCGGGCTTCCCTCCATCGAGCGGCAGCATGCCGAGCTGCTGCAGCGGGGCCCACGAAGGATCTCCCCCTTCTTCATCGTGGGACTCATCATCACCCCGGCTCCCGGTCAGGTCTCCATTCGCTATGGGGCCAAGGGGCCGAATCTCGCCAACTCCACGGCCTGCTCCACCGGGACGCACGCGATCGGGGATTCGGCCCGGCTCATCGCGCGCGGCGATGCGGACGTCATGATCTGCGGAGGAACGGAGGCGGTCGTCACGCCGCTGGCCGTGGGAGGCTTCTCGGCGATGCGGGCGCTCTCCACGCGCAACGACGAGCCCGAAAAAGCCAGCCGCCCCTTCGACGCCGACAGGGACGGGTTCGTCATCGGCGAAGGGGCTGGCATTGTGATCCTCGAGGAGCTGGGCCTGGCTCTCCAGCGCGGCGCTCCGGTGTACGCCGAGGTGGCCGGGTACGGGTGCAGCGCGGACGCCTTCCACATCTCGGCCCCTTCGGAGGACGGCGACGGCCCGGTGCGCGTCATGCGCAACACGCTGGCTGACGCCGGGGCGTCTCCTGCAGCCGTGGATTACATCAACGCCCACGGGACATCCACGCCTATCGGCGACAAGATCGAGACGATGGCGATCAAGACGGTGTTCGGCGACCATGCCCGCAAGCTGATGGTCTCCTCCACCAAGTCGATGACCGGCCACCTTTTGGGCGCGGCCGGGGGGCTGGAGACCGGGATCACGGCCCTGGCGGTCAAGCACGGCGTCATCCCTCCGACGATCAACTACGCGCGGAAGGACCCGGAGTGCGACCTGGACTATGTCCCCAACGAGGCCCGGCGCGCGCGGATCACCTACGCCCTCAACAACTCGTTTGGCTTCGGAGGGACCAACGCAAGCCTCCTGCTCAAGAGGCTTGAAGGATGAAGATCGCCGTCGCGATCAAGCAGGTCCCCGACACCGAGACGAAGATCGTGATCGCCGCCGATGGGCGCTCCATCGATGAATCCAATGTCACCTGGGTCGTGAACCCGTATGACGAGTTCGCCGTGGAGGAGGCGCTCAAGATCAAGGAAGCCCGCGGGACCGGCGAGGTCGTCGTGGCGACGGTGGGACCCGCGAGGTCCGCCACGGCCCTCCGCACCTGTCTCGCGATGGGGGCCGACCGCGGGATCCACGTCAACGACCCGGCGATCGTCGCTGCGGACCCGGTCGGGCTCGCCTCCGCGCTGGCGGCCGCGATCCGGCCCCTCCAGCCCGACCTCATCCTGACGGGACAGTACTCCGTGGGGTCTGACAACCGGCAGGTGGGAGTGATGCTGGCCGAGATGCTCGACCTGCCTCACATCTCTGTGGTCACCAAGCTGGAGGTGGGGACGGGTGATGCCGCCCGTATCGTCGCCCACCGCGAGATCGAAGGAGCGCTGGAGGTCGTCGAGGCGCCGCTACCGTGTGTGGTGACGGCCCAGAAGGGGCTCAACGAGCCGCGCTACGCCAGCCTGAAAGGGATCATGGCCGCCAAGAAGAAGCCGATCGAGGAGAAGAACGCCGCCGCTCTCGGTCTGGAGGGCACGGCCAGGGGGGAGGACGGAGCCGCGGTGAGGATCGCGAAGCTGGAGCTGCCGCCTCCCAAGAAAGGGGGGACGATCCTCAAGGACGACATGGAGAAAGCCGCCCGCGAGCTCGTCAGACTGCTTCACGAAGAGGCGAAGGTGATCTGATGGCCGGCGTCCTGGTCTTCGCGGAGCAAAGGGACAACAAGCTCAAGAAGCCGAGCCTCGAGACCGTCTCCGAGGGGAGGCGGCTCGCGGACGCGATGAAGACCGACCTCTCGGTCCTGATGATCGGCGATGACCTTTCGGGGCTCGAGGGGGAGCTGGCCCGTCTCGGAGCCGACCGGATCCTGAAGGCCATGGAGCCGAGACTCCGCTTCTATGCTCCGGAGGCTTACGCGCGGGCCGCCGAGGAGGCGGTGCGCCGTCTGGACCCGGATGTCTTTCTGATGCCCGCCTCGGCCATGGGCAAGGACCTGGCCCCGAGAGTCGCCGCGCGGTTCCGCGCGGGGCTGGCCTCCGACTGCATCTCGATCTCGTACGAAGGGGGAGCGCTGGCGGCCAAAAGACCGGTTTATTCCGGCAAGGCGATCGCAACGATGGCGTTCGGGACCGTCCGGCCGGCGATGGCGACCCTTCGCCCGAATGTCTTCAGGGTCCTTGCGGAGCCCCGGCCGGGGAAGGGGACCGTGGAGGAGCTGAGCGTCCCGTTCGAGGAGAAGCACTTCAGGTCTCGCGTCACCGCCGTGCAGGCCGAATCCGGCTCGACGCTGGATGTCGCCGAGGCGGATATCGTGGTGTCGGGCGGGCGCGCCATGCAAGGGTCCGAGAACTTCAAGTACATCAAGATGCTGGCCGAGGCACTGGGCGGGGCGGTCGGGGCCTCGCGCGCCGCCGTGGACGCTGGCTGGATCGACCACCAGCACCAGGTCGGGCAGACCGGCAAGGTGATCTCCCCGACGCTCTATATCGCCTGCGGCATCTCCGGAGCGATCCAGCACCTGGCGGGGATGTCCTCGTCGAAGGTGATCGTCGCCATCAACAAGGACGCCGAGGCTCCGATCTTCAAGCTGGCCGACTACGGCATTGTCGGGGACCTGTACCAGGTGATCCCGATGCTGGTCGAGGAGATCAAGAGAATCAAGGGTTAGCAGGTGCTGAACGCCATTTACGAAGCGGACTTCCTCGGCTTCTCGTACGGGTTCCGACCGGGGCGCAGCCCTCATCAGGCGCTCGATGCGCTAGCGGTCGGCATCTGGCGCAAGAAGGTGAGCT
>Ga0187893_10015469_pt1 | contig 10218 bp, 10 predicted proteins | sample MA1701074metaG_FD_139574 | JGI IMG/M metagenome (GOLD analysis project Ga0187893, IMG submission 139574) | White microbial mat communities from a basaltic lava cave in the Kipuka Kanohina Cave System on the Island of Hawaii, USA - MA170107-4 metaG ... | reverse complement strand
GAGGCAAAGAATCATGAACACGAACGCCAGCGGCGCTCGTCGCAGGCCTACGGACATGGCATCCTCCAAGAAAATGGAGGGAACGGGCCCGTCCGGGCTACGTTCCCGGTGCGGGATGGCTGTCGATTGCGGACACCCTATCAGTTCGCGGTCCTCGACGTCCAGAGCTGGCACCGGTTTTTCGAGTCTCATGCCTCCGTCGATCTCGGCGCCGGCGAGTCCGGCCCCCGCGTGTCGCACTGCCATCGAGAAGCCGGGTCGAGTCGCGCCTCTCGCCTGCGCCGTGTCCTGGGAATCGTCTCGACGTGGCATCCGGCCGGGACTTCGGACGGCCGCTGCGAGCCTCGCGTTGTGGTCTGGCCGTATCGGCCTCGGGTTGCTAGGCTCCCGGCGTCCGAGGGGCCGTAGGACTCACGAGGGAGGCAAGTGCGTGGAAGAGCAAGAGGTTCTCGTCGTCATTTCGAAACTGAAGGGCTACATCAAGTCCAAGTCGGGCATGAACACGTCGGGTGGCGTCGCGGCGGTCATCTCGGACCGGGTCCGCAAGCTGTGTGACGAAGCGATCGAAAACGCGCGCAAAGACGGGCGCAAGACGGTGATGGAACGCGATCTGAGCTGAATGCTTCGGGGCGCGGCGCGTGGCGGCCGGTGTGGCCGTCGTCCTCCGCTTCACAGGTGGAAGACGACTTTGATGCAGCCGTCGCCCCTGGAATCGAACAATTCATAAGCCGCGACGCCCGACGCGAGCGGCCAGCGATGGGTCACGAGTCGGGCGGCGTCCGATTGATGCGAGCGCACCCAGTCGACGAGGCCCGGCATGAGACTGCGGGCGGGGCAGCGGCCGCTTCGATAGGTCACGTTCTTGTCGTAGACCGCTGACGGCGGGAAGGCGAAGTTCTCCTCGTTGTGCACCGCCACCACCACGACGGTGCCGCCGGGTCGAACCAGTTCCAGCGCCAGCCGTGATGCGGCGGGGGTGCCTGCCGCTTCGATCACGGCGTCGACGCCCTGTGGCGCGGTCTCGTCGCGCAGCCGCTTCGCGACGCCGTCCGTGTTCGAATCGAACGGCGTAGCTCCGAACCCGGCTGCGACCGCGCGTCGCTCCGGGACTCCGTCCACGGCGAACAGCGTTTCGGCTCCCGCGGCCCGCGCGGCGAGCACCGCCGCGAGACCGACCGGACCGCATCCGAGAACGACGACGGTCGCCCCCTCACCGACTTCGGCGCGTCGCGCCGCGTAGAAGCCGGTGGGCAGCACGTCACCCAACAGCAAGGCTACGTCGAGGTCGACGTTCTCCGGCGCCGCCACCAGCGTCGTGTCGGCGAGCGGCACGCGCACGTATTCCGCTTGCGCACCCTGCAGGCCGCGCCGGTTCGAAACCCAACCGAAGAGACCGCCAGCGACGCAACGGGCGGACAGACCGCGCATGCACGGATCGCACTCGCCGCAGGCGGTGGAAAAAGGGCTCACGACGCGATCGCCGGCGGTGAACCTCCGCACACTGGGACCGCGCTCGACGACGGTGCCCAAGAATTCGTGGCCCATCACCGTTCCAGGATCGAGACCGACCTCGCGACCGTGGTACGCGTGCAGATCGGAGCCGCACACGGCGCTTCGCTCCACCCGTACGATGGCGTCGCGCGGCTCGAGGATCGTGGGGTCCGGGACGATCTCGAATGCGACCTGGCGCTCACCCTGGAAGGTGATGGCGCGCATTCAAGCCGCGAGTCGCTTCGCGGTCGCGATCGCGGCGCGAATGCCCTTCGCGGCTTTGATGCTCTTGACCTGGGCTTTTTGCCGCGGCTTGAGGTTCCGCATGTAGCCCATGTACTGGCCCTGAAGCTTCAATGCGGCGCGGCGGGCGGGCGTGATCTTGAGTTTGCGCCCGGTTCGCGGTGTGGCGCTCGAAGGTGCTGCGGCAAGCGGTGCGGCTGCGAGAGCCGATGCGAGTCGGTCGAGCGAATCGGCGAGCTGCCGGAATGCGGCTCCTATCGAACGGACGGACTTCGCGGTGGTATTGCTGCGTTTTGGCACGAGGGACATCTCCTTGGATGCGGGGTTACGTTTTCGAGCCACCATACCACGAAGGCCGCGCTCCAGTGCGAACCTTCGTGGGGGCGCTTCCGACCACCCCTCGAACACACCTCGCATGCCGACCGCGCTCGAGAGCATCGAGATGAGCGCGATTCGTCGCGAGATTCTGTGATATCGTGCGGGCCGAAAGTCCGGGAGACCTCGCCGCCGAACGCTTCTCCGACCGAGGAATCACGAGCCTTGGCCGATCCACTCGTGCGGACAAGTATTCGATTCGGGTTATCGCGGCGCGTGACAAGGGTCGTGATCGTTCTGCTGTTCGCAGCACCGGCCGCGGCGCTCGCGGGGTCGATCTCCGGCCGGGTGCGCGATGCGGAGACCGCGACCCCGTTGCCTTTCGCGAGCGTCGTTCTGCGCGCCGCAGGCACCGATACCCTGGCTCTCGTGCGTGGCGTCATGGCCGATCGCAGCGGCGGATTCCGTTTCGAAGGACTTCCAGCCGGCCGGTTCACGATTCGTTTCATCTACGTCGCGTATCGAGCTCGGCTCGACACGTTGCTCTTGGGCGCCGGCGAGGACCACGATCTCGACGTCGAACTGACGCCGGAGCCGATCGGTGTCGATCCGGTTCTCGTCGAAGCCGACCGGCTCGGGCGCGAGCGGAAGGTGCAACCGGGTGTCGTCGACTTCGACATGCGGCAGCTCGAGTCCGTCCCCGCCATCGGCGAACCGGACCCGATTCGGGCGCTGCAATTGTTACCGGGTGTGCAGGCCGCCTCCGACGTTTCGAGTGGGCTGTACATCCGCGGCGGCGGACCCGATCAAACGTTGATCCTGTTCGACGGCGTGCCGGTGTACAACCCGACGCACGCGTTCGGATTCTTCTCGACCTTCAATGCGGATGTGATCGACAACGTCACGCTGTACAAGGGCGCCTATCCGGCCGATCAGGGCGGACGGCTGGGCGCGCTCGTAGATGTCGAGAGCCGCACACCGGGCGGCGACGAGGTCAGCGGCAAGGCATCGATCAGCACCATCGCATCGCGGCTGACGCTCGAGGGTCCGATCGGTGCGCATCATTGGATGCTGAGCGGCCGGCGCACGTATCTGGAACCGATTCTGTCGGCGCTTCGCAAGGAGACGCCGGAGATCCCCTTCTACGATTTCTATGACGTCAACGCGAAGTTCTCGACCGCGCGCGGCGGGTCGTGGACGGATGTGTCGCTGTACAAGGGGCGCGACGATTTGCGCGTCGAGCCCGATCGTGACACCCGGCTGGAGATCGACTGGGGCAATACGGTCGCGGTGGCGAGCCATTCGCGAGCGCTCGCGAGCAACCTGCTCGCCCGCGGTTCGATCGCCGCCAGCGAGTACGAGAGCGTCACCAGCGCCGATTTCTTCAACACGCCGTTCGAGATCGAGAATCGAATGCGCGACTACACCGCGCGCGCGTCGCTCGATCTGGAGTCGCCGCAACACGCCTTGGAGATCGGCGCGCAAGCCTCGTCGTACGATTTCCGGTTCAGCCAGTCGTTCAATCGAGGAGCGCCGGTGGGTTTTCGGACGACGCCGTACGAACTGGCGGCCTACGTCGACGATCGATGGGCGCCGAATGCGGTAGCAACCCTGCGCACCGGCCTGCGGGCGCGCTACGTCACCGATGGGTCACGATTCTTCCTGGAGCCGCGGCTCTCGGCGAGCTATGCCATCGACGAGGCCGTGCGTTTGAAGTGCGGAACCGGCGTCTACAACCAATACGTGCAGTTGATCGCGACCGAGGGATTCTCCGCCGCCGACCTCTACGTGCCCATCGATGCGACGGCGCGACCGGGACGATCGGTGCACGCGATTCTGGGAGTCGAGTGGCGTGCATCGCGGACCTACGAATTTTCCGCCGAGACCTACTACACCGACCTCGACCACCTGGTCGAGTTCGACGACGCCGTGGCGGCGGATCAAGAGGGGTTCACGGCGGAGGAGCTGTTCCACACCGGCGGCACCGGCTACGCCGCCGGAATTGAATTGCTCGCTCAACGCCGGCGCGGGCGCGTCACCGGCTGGTTGGGTTACGGGTTGGGCTGGACGCGGCGGCGCTTCACCGGCTTGAACCGCGGCGCATCGTTTCCGCCCAAGTACGATCGCCGGCACGACTTCAAAGCGGTGCTCGACTGGAAGAAGTCGGCGTGGTCGTACAGCGTGGCCTTCATCGCCGCGACCGGACAAGCCTACACGCCGGCATCGGCGCGCTATCGCGTCGAGGACCCGGCGCTCGGCGACTTGTCGCCGGGGTCGCGGGTGCTGCCGGGCGAGCGCAACAGCGCGCGGCTGCTGCCCTACCATCGAATCGACGTCAGCATCACCCGCGACTTCCGGCTGTTCGGCCGCCGCGGCGAATGGTTCGCGCAGTTCTTCAATCTGTATTCGCGGCGCAACGAGTGGTTCGTGCAGTTCGACGACGAGTTGCCCGACGTCGAAGTCGTCAAGATGCTGCCCATCGTGCCGAGCCTGGGCGCGAACTTCACTTTCTGATCGAAAGGAGCGATGGTGAACGAACGAGTGATGCAGGGGATGGCGTGCGGCGCTCTGCTCGTGGTCGGATGCTCGACCAATCGGGATGCGAGCGAGTTCTTCGCGCCGACCGAAGCCGGGACCCTGGTGGTCGATGGCCTGATGACGGTGGGACGCGCGTTCCCCAACGTGACGCTTTCGCGCGCCCTGTCGCCCGCCGCTGTCTACACTCGCGAAGCCGCCGGTGAGCGCGGCGCGACCTTGCGCATTCGATCGCTCGCGACGGAGCAAGTCTTCGAGTACGTGGAGCTCGCGGACGCCGGAGTGTACGGGCCGGCCGCTTCTCCACCGCCGGTCGTCGAAGAGCGAACCACGTACGAATTGACGGTCGTGACCGCGAGCGGTGCGAGCTTGCGCAGCACCACGACGACGCCGGAGCCGTTCGCGGTGGCGGAGTGGGTGCTCCTGGACGACCTCGGGCAGACCGTGCGGCGCACGTTCGCGAACTATGCGACCCGCGGCGACAGCGTCTACGAGGACAATCGCGCCGTCTACGCCGACGGGCTCTTGGAGGTGCGCTTCACCCGGCCTGATGTCCCGGCGTTTCAGGTCGGCGTCTTCAGCCTCGATCCGGATTCCGACTTCGCCATCGAGCCGGAGTTCTTCGAGCCCGAGGACTTCGCGGACATCGATCGGCAGGGAGCGTCGCCGGCACTGGAGGGCCGCGACGGGACGCTGCGCCTGCCCTGGTTCGCGATCTTCTTCCAGGGGCGCTACAAGCTGAAAATCCTGGCCCTCGATCACAACGCCTTCGACTTCGTGCGCTCGATTCCGCCGGACAATGGCGGCATCGCATTCGGCGGCAATTTGGGCGGTCGCTTCGAGCGCCCGATCTTCCACATCGAGGGCGGCATCGGCCTGTTCGGTTCGGCGAGCGTGGATTCGGTCGGCCTCTTCGTGCTGCCGCGGCCGTGAGCCTCGGCGTCACGGACCTGCGACCATCCAAGAGCGGGTCGACCGCCGTATTCTCTTGGGTTCCGAGGTGATGGTCGCCGCAGCTCCAGGGGATTGCACGACCGGGGAGATTCTCGATGAGTGCCTATCGTGAGCTCGAATTGAATCTGACCGCGGACGATCTCGCGCTCAAGGAAGGAGTCCACCAGTTCGCGGCCGAAGTGCTGCGTCCGGCGGCGCAAGCGCTCGATCGCCTGCACGACCCGCGGCAGGTCATCGCGCCGGATTCGGCGCTGTGGACCGTTTTCCGCGCCGCCTACGCGCAGGGTTTCCATACCGCGCTGATTCCGCAGTCGAGCGGCGGTCTGGGCTTGCAGGGAGTCGGCCTGCACATCGCCCTCGAAGAAATGGGTTGGGGTAGTCCCGAGTTCGCGTTGGGGCTCGCGGTCGCCGGCTTCCCGTTCGCCATGGTGGCGGCATCGGGCAACCAAGATCTCATCGACGAGCTGGTCGCGCCCTTCGTCGCGGATCGCGACGCGCACTGGATCGGGTGTTGGGCCATCACCGAGCCCGATCATGGGTCGGATCACTTCGCGGTGGGAACGCCGGCGTTTCGAGATCCGAAGATCTCCGGTCAGGTCACGGCGCGCGCCGACGGCGATCACTGGGTGGTTCGAGGCGCGAAGGCGGCGTGGATCTCGAACGGCAGCATCGCGACCCACGCGGTCACCTTCATGACGCTCGACCCGACCCAGGGAATGGCGGGAGGCGGCGTCGCCTTCATGCCGCTCGATTCGCCGGGCGTCACCAAAGGACCGCCGCTCGACAAACTCGGCCAGCGGGCGCTCAATCAAGGCAGCATCGAGTTCGACGGCGTGCGCATTCCGAAGCGGTATCTGTTGGTGGACGCGCCGGCCTACGACCAGGCGTTGCGGCAGACGTTGGTGCTGACCAACGCGGCCATGGGCGCCGTGTTCACCGGCGTGGCGCGCGCCGCCTACGAACTGGCGCTCGCGTACACGATGCGCCGCGTTCAGGGCGGCAAGCCGCTCGCCGAGCACCAACTGGTTCAAAAGCATCTCTTCGACATGTTCACCAAGATCGAAGCCAGCCGTGCGCTGTCGCGTGCCGTGATGGCGCACCATGCGGTGAGTCGGTCGCCATCGCTCGAACACGCGATCGCCGTCAAGACGTACTGCACGCAAGCGTGCTTGGAAGTCACCGACACGGCGCTGCAACTGTTCGGCGGCAAGGGCCTGAGCCGCGAGTTTCCGGTGGAAAAACTGTACCGTGACGCGCGCGCCTCGTTGATCGAAGACGGCGCCAACGATGTCCTGGCGCTGGCCGGCGCCCGGCGCCTGCTGGAATCGATGCAACCCGCATGACTTCGATCTCCGGGAAGGAGCGGCCATGAAACTCGCGCAAGCTCGCCGGTTCGCGCTGTCGCTGCCGGAAGCGATCGAGGCGCCGCATCACGAACTCACCTCGTTTCGCGTCGGCGGCAAGATTTTCGCCACCATCCATCCGGACGGCCTGCACCTCCACGTGTTCGTCGACGAAGAGGTGCGCGAGCCTCTCATCGAGGCGGAACCCGCGGTGTTCGAACCGCTGCAATGGGGAGGCAAGGTGATCGGTGTGCGCGTGCTGATGCCGAAAGCGGATTCCAGGGTCGTGTCCGACCTGCTGCGAACGGCGTGGAGGGCGAAGGCCCCCAAGCGCCTCCTCGCGCCCGCAGCCGCGCGCCGTAAGCGGAATTGATGACAACGATCCGATCGCGGAAGCGAGTGCGTTTGTTGAATCTGTTCGTGGATGGCGACGGCTGCCCGGTCAAGGACGAGGTGTATCGCGTCGCGCGGCGCTACCAGCTCGAGGTGTTCTTGGTCGCGAACAAGTGGATGCGCACGCCGGAAGGCGATTGGCTCCACCTCGTCGTGGTGGCCGAGGGCGCGAACGCGGCGGACGATTGGATTGTCGAGCACGTCGAAGAACGGGACATCGTGATCACCGGCGACATCCCGCTGGCGTCGCGGTGTATTCACAAGAGGGCGCGGGTGTTGGGATTGAAGGGGCTGCCGTTCACCGAGGACAACATCGGCGGCGTGCTCGCGACCCGCGACCTGCTCGCCGACCTGCGCGAGCAGGGAGAGCGCACCCGCGGCCCGGACCCCTTCTCGAAGCAAGACCGCTCCCGATTCCTGCAAGCGCTCGACGCGATGATCCACGCCGTGCGGCGAGAATCGTAGCCGCACGCCGCCGGGTCCAATGGCGGGAAGGTTGGGACCGAACGCCTCCCGTTCTTCGTACGGAGGGGGTTGACGGCGCGCGGGCAGTTGGCGCTCAATGTCCCCAGTTTCTCGAAAGATTTCCCGAAGCAGGGAAGTTGCTTTCCACTGGGTCTTTGGATTCGGAGGAGGCTCTTCGATGCGACGTGGTCGATTTCATCCAACGGCTTTTGTCCTGGTCCTGCTGCCGCAACCCGCTGCAGCGATCACCCAATCAGGGCCGGGCTTGCCGCCCCACAACTATTTGCCCGGCAATCCGATCACGATCAATGCCATCTCCGGGGCCTACTCGGCCACCGGACTCGTGGCGTTGTCCGTGGACGCTCTCGGGACGCTCGGCTCGACCGGCACGATCCAAGTCGACAAACCGGCCGGCGGGACGGTTCGCGCGGCATTCCTGGCGGCGGCCAGTACGGGGTTCACGGGATACGACATCCCGATCGGACTCATCACGATCAACGGGACCGGCGTCACGTGGGGATCGAACATCGCCAACTCGATCGCGTCGCGGAACTACTTCGCGGACGTGACCGCGATCGTGGCGCCGATCGTGGACGCGGCGGGAGCCGGAATCGTCAACCTGACGATCGGCGAAGGCGGCTCGAGCAGTTTGATCGATGGCACCATCCTGGCCGTCGTCTTCGACGTGCCGACCTTGACGCGTGACTTCACCGTGGTGATTTTCTTCGGGGCGCAGAACATCGCCGGGGACAGCTTCGCGATCGGTCTCGCCGATCCGGCGCAACCGCTCGACCCGGATTACGTCCTGGACCTGAGCCTGGGGATTTCCTACGGCTTCCAGGGCACCGGTCAATCGAGCCTCATCGACGTCAACGGTACTCGCATGACGTCGTCCGCGGGCGGCCAGGACGACGGCACCGGCGCGCCAGGGCATCGGTTTGGCGTTCGCATTGAAGGAGGCCGGACCGGTGCGGCTCGAGGTGTTCGACATCCGCGGCCGGAAAGTTCAGAGCCTCACGCAGAACTATCCGGCGGGCTCGCATTCCATCTATTGGAACGGCGTGGATTCCGCGGGTCGCAAGACCGCGAGCGGAATCTACTTGTTCGAGCTCGAGGCCGGCGGCGCGATGCGCCACGCCAAGATGGTGTGGGTGAACTGAAACGCGGCGGCGCCGCTCCGCGGCACCGGCGCGGTCATTCGCGAGCGGCGGGGTGCAGCCGGTGACGGCTGCACCCCGACGGTGTTTTCCGCCGTGCATGCCGCCGAAGACGGGGATCGCCCCTCGTATTGCACTTCGTCGATCGAGTCGATCTTCATCCGGCGGCGGATTCGGAAGGAGGCACGATTTTGCGGAACGAACAGACCATCCGATTGGCGGCGGTCGTCCTCGTCCTCGGAATAACGCCCGGAAATGCCGCCTCCGACGCCGTCCTCCACAGCGTCTACGCACCCGAGCCACCGAAGATCGACGGTCGCATCGAGGCTGCCGAGTGGGCGGGAGCCGACAGTCTCGTCATCACGGCTCGTAACTCCGACCTGCGTTGCATCGTCCTGATCATGAACGACAAGAACAACCTCTATCTGGCGTTTTCGGCGCTGGACGACAAGACGAACTCACGTGGTTCGAGCGCGTTCGACAACGTCGCAGCGTGGTTCCGCGGCGAGGTCGGCTACTGGTTGTACGGCAGCGGAAAGCTGCGGACGGACGCCGTCGATTCGCGGCAACAGAGAACGGCACCCTTTCAGAGCTTCGCAGATGGCGCTGTCGTGGGGCCACCGCGCGCACCGCACATGGCCTATGAACTCCTGGTGCCGCTCGATGAAATCGGAGCCGAGCCCGGCGAAAACATCGCCGTCGGGCTCCACTATTGGGACGGCTACGATCGCGGCCCGAGCTATTGGTGGCCGGCCGCAGTGGACCTCTTCGCACTGGACAGCTACGGCTCGCTGGCGATCGCCGCCAAGGCGAAGCAAAGCGTTCGACCACCTCACCGATAGAGCTGTTTCATCGAGCCCCAAGTGCTCGATTCGACCGCAACCTCAGCACAGGCCAGCAAGCATCTAGTGCAGAAGCACGACCCGTCGGGTCACGGCATCGGATCGGCGTGTAGCTCGGAAGACATACGACCCCGCTGCGACACGCGACCGAGTCGTGTTCGTTCCATCCCAGGGAAGCAGGTGCGTTCCGGAAGTCATCGGCGCATGCAGGAGCGTTCGCACGAGCTTGCCGTCGACGCCGTAGACGGCCGCGTGGATCGGTGCGGCGAATCCGTCCGCCGGAACCGCCAGCGCGAAGGTGATTTCGTTTCTGAACGGGTTCGCGCCGCGCAGCGCGACCCGGATTCGCGGCTCGCGTTCCGGGAGCAGCGTGGAGGTCGAGAGCGCCGGCACGCGCGCGATCCAGGCCTCCGTATCACCGTTCGGATTGCGGCCGGTGCCGACGATCGCGGTGCCGTCGGCGCTGATGTCCTCCGCGGT
>Ga0187893_10015468_pt1 | contig 10218 bp, 10 predicted proteins | sample MA1701074metaG_FD_139574 | JGI IMG/M metagenome (GOLD analysis project Ga0187893, IMG submission 139574) | White microbial mat communities from a basaltic lava cave in the Kipuka Kanohina Cave System on the Island of Hawaii, USA - MA170107-4 metaG ... | reverse complement strand
CCTACGGTAGAGACCCTAAGTCCCCCGGGAAACGACGCGCGGCCGTCGACATTCGCGGCCCGGCGTCGGCGCAACTTCGCGGCGGCCCTCGGGTTCATCGCCAGCAGCCTGCTTGTCGCTCGCGCGGGTCGCCCTGCCAGCGTGCGAGCGCGAGTCGACGCCCCGCCCGCACCTCACTGCGGGCGGGGCGTTCGGCGGGCGCCCTCCAGCGACGAAGCCGACTCCTCAGAGCACGCGCAGCGGCAGCGCGACCGGCCCGCGCAGCAACACCGAACGGCGATACGCGACCGTGCTCGGATCGCCGGCGAGCTTGGGGAAGCGGCGGAGGAGCGCGGCCAGCGCGAGCTCGGCTTCGAGACGCGCGAGCGGAGCGCCGAGGCAGAAGTGCGGGCCGGCGCCGAACGCCAGGTGCCGGTTCTCGGCGCGGCCGACGTCGAGCCGATGCGGCGACGCAAACTGGGCAGGGTCGTGATTCGCCGCGGCGAGCAGCAGCACGATCGGGCGGCCGCGGCGGATCGGGCGCGCTGCGAGCTCGACATCGTCCACGGCAACGCGATCGGTGAACTGCACCGGCGAATCGAAGCGCAGGAACTCCTCGACCGCGGTCGGCATGAGCGAGAGCTGCGCGCGCAGGCGCTCGGCCTGATCCGGAAAGCGAAGCAGCGCGACGACGGCGTTGCCGATCAGGTTCGTCGTCGTCTCGTGGCCGGCCGCGAGCAGCAGCGTGCAGAGCGAGAGCAGGTCGCCCTCGCCGAGCACGCGCCCGTCCTGCTCGGCGCCGATCATCGCGGAGAGCAGGTCGTCCCGCGGCTCGGCGCGGCGCAGCGCGAGCATCCCGCGGAAGTAGCCGGCGAGCGCCGTCGCAGCCTCCTTCGCGCGCTCGAGCCCGCGCTCGGCGTTCAGCGGGTCGATGATCTGCGCGACGCCATTCGACCACGCGCGGAAGCGCTCGCGGTCGGCGCTCGGAACGCCGAGCAGCTCCGCGATCACGATCACCGGCAGCGGATGGGCGAGATCGCGCACCAGCTCGAGCTCGCCGCGTCCGCTCGCGGCGTCGAGCAGCTCTTCGACGAGCGTCTCGATGCGCGGCCGCAGCGCCGCGACACGCCGCGGCGTGAACGCCTTGTTCACGAGGCCGCGGATGCGCGTGTGATCCGGCGGGTCGAGGTTCAGCAGATTGCGATCGATCAGGTTCAGGAAGTCGGGCGAGCGGCGATTCGCCCAGCGCAGCAGCCGAAACGGCGCTGCATGGCGGCGATCGGCCGAGAAGCGCGGATCGCGCAGCAGCGCCGCGACGTCGGCGTAGCGGCTCGCGACGTAGAGGCCCGACGGCGCGCGGTAGATGCCCGGCGTCTCGCGCACGCGCGCGTATGCGGGATACGGATCGCGCCGATTCGCGGACAGGAATGGGTTGAACAGCCCGATCAGCGGCGACAGCAACCGGAGCAGCCAGTCTCGTCGGGCGATCCATTGCAGCACTCGCAGCATCGCTTCGACCTCGGCGCGCGTTCGGCGAGAGATGTACCGCGCTTCGCGGTCGGACGTTCACTGCGCAGTCGGGCGGTCTCGCGCGATTCTCCGGTAACGTGCTTCCTTCGTTCGTTTGGAGGGCGCGATGGCGAGCAACGGCGCGAATGGGGCGGACCGCAAGTTCAAGTGGGTCGGCACGCGGCCGATCCGGCACGACGGCGTCGACAAGGTCACCGGCAAGGCGAATTTCGGCGCGGATCTCTCGTTCCCCGACATGCTCTGGGGGAAGGTCCTACGCAGCCCGCACGCGCACGCGCGGATCCAGCGCATCGACGCGTCGAAGGCGCTCGCGATCGACGGCGTGAAGGTCGTGGTGACCGGCGCGGACCTGCCCAGTCTCGCGTCGGCCGAGGTCGAAGGCGGCGAGGGAGGCGGCAACATGCGCGACCTCGCGTGCAACGTGATGGCGCGCGACAAGGCGCTCTACCACGGCCACGCGGTCGCAGCGGTGGCGGCGCTCACGCCCGAGCTCGCCGACCAGGCGCTCGCCGCGATCGAGGTCGAGTACCAGGTGCTGAAGCCGGTGCTCTCGATCGAGGACGCGCTCGCGCCGAACGCGCCGATTCTCCACGATGACCTGCGAACCAAGGGCGTGAAGGACTCGGGCCGGACCAACGTCGCGGCGCGCATCCCGTTCATGAAAGGCGACGTCGCGAAGGGGTTCGCGGAGGCCGAGTACGTCGTCGAGCGCACGTACCGCACGCAGACCGTGCACCAGGGCTACATCGAGCCGCACGCGGTGGTGGCGCGCACGAACCCGGACGGGCAATCGGTGCTGTGGTGCTGTACGCAGGGCGCGTTCATGGTGCGCGCGTACTGCGCGGCGATCCTCGGCCTCGATCTCTCGCAGCTGAAGGTGATTCCGAGCGAGATCGGCGGCGGCTTCGGCGGCAAGACCACCGTCTACACCGAGCCGATCGCGGTCTTGCTCTCTCGCAAGTCCGGGCGCCCGGTGAAGATGGTGATGTCGCGCGAGGAGGTGTTCCGCGCGACCGGGCCCGCTGGCGCCGCGAAGGTGGAGGTGAAGCTCGGGGCGAAGCGCGACGGCACGCTCGTCGCGGCGCAGGCGCGCCTCTGGTACGAGGCGGGCGGCTTCCCCGGCTCGCCGTTCGGAGCGGGCGGCATGACGGTGTTCGCCGCGTACGACGTCCCGAACATCTCGATCGAGACGCACGACGTCGTCGTCAACAAGCCGAAGACGGCCGCGTATCGCGCGCCGGGCGCGCCGCAGAGCGCGTTCGCGACCGAGCAGGCGCTCGACGAGCTCGCGCGCGAGCTGAAGCTCGATCCGATCGACCTGCGGCTGAAGAACGCGGCGAAGGAAGGGACGCAGGCGGCATACGGCGCGAAGTTCGCGCGCATCGGCTTCGTCGAGACGCTCGAGGCCGCGAAGAAGCACCCGCACTACCGCGCGCCGCTCGGGCCGAATCAGGGGCGCGGCATCGCGTCGGGCTTCTGGTTCAACGTGGGCATGCAGTCGAGCGCCGAGGTGCACCTCGCCGAGGACGGCACCGCGACCGTGATCACCGGCAACCCCGACATCGGCGGCTCGCGCGCGTCGATGGCGATCTGCGTCGCCGAGGAGCTCGGCATCGACGTCACGAAGGTGCGGCCGGTCGTCGGCGACACCGAGACCGCGGGCTACTGCGACCTCACCGGCGGCAGCCGCGTCACGTTCGCGACCGGCCTCGCGGCGATCGAGGCCTCGCGCGACATCGCGCAGCAGCTGCGCGAACGCGCGGCGAAGACCTGGGGCTGCGACGTCGCGAGCGTCGAATTCGCCGACGGGCGCTGCTCGCCCGCGAAGGGCTCGGGCCTCGATCACGCGCCGCTCACGGTCGCGCAGCTCGCACAGGCGATGGCGAAGACCGGCGGGCCGATCAACGGCCGCGCGCAGGTGAACCCGCGCGGCGCCGGCCCCGGCTTCGCGACGCACTTGTGCGACGTGCAGGTCGACCCCGACACCGGCCGCGTCGACGTGCTTCGCTACACGGCGATCCAAGACGCGGGGAAGGCGGTGCATCCGTCGTACGTCGAAGGCCAGATGCAGGGCGGCGCCTCTCAGGGCATCGGCTGGGCGCTCAACGAGGAGTACGTGTTCGACGAGAGCGGCGTGCTCGAGAACGCGGGCTTCCTCGACTATCGGATGCCGGTCGCGAGCGATCTCCCGATGATCGACACCGTCGTGATCGAGGTGCCGAATCCCGGGCATCCGTACGGCGTGCGCGGCGTCGGCGAGACGCCGATCGTCGCGCCGCTCGCAGCGGTCGCGAATGCGGTGCACGCGGCGACGGGCAAGCGCATGACCGAGCTGCCGATCTCGCCGCCGCGGCTGCTCGCGGCGCTCCAGCCCTAACCACTCGGCAAGCGAAGCGCGCAGCGAGCCAACGGCGAGCGGAGGGCGAACAGTGGCCTCGGTGGTTGGAACGAAAAAAGGGTTGCGGCTCGTCTCCGCACAGGACAAGCGAGTCTCGTGGCGGTCGTGCTGATCCCCCCTGCATTGCGCGCGCTGACCGGCGCCGAGCGCGTGACGCTCGCCGCCGCGAACGTGCGCGCATTGTTGAGCGCGCTCGAGGCGCGCTTCCCCGGCTTCGGCGCGGCGCTCGGCCCGCGCTTCGCCGTCTCGGTGGACGGCGAGATCCGCAGCGACGCCGACTACGACCCGCTCGCGGACGCGACCGAAGTCGCGTTCCTGCCGCCGCTCTCGGGCGGCTGACCGCGCGCGCTCGCGGCACCCACCGGAATCAGGAGTCATCGCCCATGCAGAAATCGTTCGAAGCGCCGCGCTCGGTCGACGAGGCGGTCGCGACGCTCGCGAAGCACGGCGCTGCGGCGCGCGTGCTGGCCGGCGGCACCGACCTGCTCGTGCAGATGCGCGGCGGCGCGCGCAAGCCGGCGGTCGTCGTGGACGTGAAGCGCATCCCGGAGCTGACGGCGATCTCGCTCGACGCGAAGGGTGCGACGATCGGCGCCGCGGTGTGCGGCGACGAGCTCTCGCGGCGCGCCGACCTGATCGCGCTCTGGCCGGGGCTGTTCGAGGCCGCGGCGCTGATCGGATCGACGCAGGTGCAAGGGCGCGCGAGCATCGGCGGCAACCTCTGCAACTCGTCGCCCGCGGCCGACACGGTGCCGGTGCTGATCGCGAACGAGGCGCGCTGCATCGTCGCCGGCCCGCGCGGGCGGCGCGAAGTGGCGGTCGAGCAGTTCAACACGGGGCCGGGCAAGAACGTGCTCGCGGCGGACGAGCTGCTCGTCGCGCTGTTCGTGCCGCGCCCCGCGGCGCGCAGCGCGGACGCCTACTTGCGGCTGATTCCGCGCACCGAGATGGACATCGCGGTGGTCGGCGCCGGCGTGCGCGTGGCGCTCGCGGCGGACGGAACCTGCACCGCCGCGCGCGTCGCGCTCGGCGCGGTCGGCCCGACCGCGTTCCTCGTGCCCGATGCGAGCGCCGCGCTGGTCGGCAAGAAGATCGACGACGCCTCGCTCGCAGCGGCGGCTGCCGCAGCCTCGGCCGCCGCGCGCCCGATCGACGACAAGCGCGGCACGATCGCGTACCGCAAGCACGTCGCCGGCGTGCTCACGCGCCGCGCCGCGCGCATCGCCGCCGACCGCGCCGCCGCGCGCCGCTGAATCGAATCGAGAAGGAATCCCATGCCGAAGCTCCACATCGAGACCCAGATCAACGGCGAGCCCGCCGAATTCCTGTGCGAGCCGCACACCACGCTGCTCGACGCGCTCCGCAACGACGTCGGGCTGACCGGCGTGAAGGAAGGCTGCGCCACCGGCGACTGCGGCGCGTGCAGCGTGATGTTCGACGGGCGCCTCACCTGCGCGTGTCTCGTGCTGGCGGCCGAGGCCGAAGGACGCTCGGTCGAGACGGTCGAAGGCGTCGCGAAGCCGGGCCAGCTACACCCGGTGCAGCAGAAGCTGCTCGAGCACGCGGGCCTGCAGTGCGGCGTCTGCACGCCCGGCATCGTGGTCGCAGCGAAGGCGCTGCTCGAGAGGAATCCCGACCCGAGCGAGCGCGACGTGCGCTTCGGCCTCGCCGGCAATCTGTGCCGCTGCACCGGCTACGACAAGATCGTCCGCGCGGTACTGGACGCCGCGGCGACGATGCGCGCGTGAGGCCACCGACTCCAGCTTGATCGACACGCGGCGGGCGTAATCATCGCCCGCCATGGGACGCGGAGCCGAGCTTCTACTGCTGCTCGTACTGGGCGTGGCCTTGTTCCGCGTGCTGCGGCCGCTGCGCGATCGCATCGAGGCCTGGCTCGTGCGCATCTCCGGCGCGCCGGAGCGCGAGCGCGTGATCGAGCTTCGCCGCCGGCGAAATGGCGGCTTTGGTACGACGGAGGATCCCGATGGCGATTGAACGACCGCAGGTCGGAGCGCGCTTCTTCGCGAATGCGGTGACGATCGCACTCGTGCTGCTCGTGCTGATCGCGATCAGCTCCGCGTTCACGATCGTGCAGCCCGGCAACGTCGGAGTCGTCTTCAATCGCTACACGGGCTCGCTGCGCAGCTCCGGACAAGGGCTCGTCTGGCGCATGCCCTTCGTCACGGACGTCCAGTCGTATCCGGTGGCGTTGCGCACCTACACGATGGTCGCGCGCTCGATCGAGGGCTCGGCCGGCGACGACGATTCGATCGACCTGCCGACGAAGGAAGGCCAGCACATCCGGCAGGACATCTCGGTCACGTACAACACCTCTCAGGAGCGCGCCGCCGACGTCTTCCGCGCGTTCCGCGGCGCCGACATCTCCGAGATCGAGTCGACCTTCATTCGCCGCACGATCATCACGGTTGCGCAGAACGCGGCGGGGCAGATGTCGCTGACGGGCATCATCTCGGAGCAGCGCGGGGAGCTTCAGGACCGCATCCAGCGCGACCTCGAGACGGAGATGACGAAGATGGGCTTCGTCGTCGACAAGGTGAACCTCGGCGCGAGCCATCTGCCGCAGACGATCGAGCAGCAGCTCCAGCAGAAGATGGCCGCGCAGCAGCAGGCGCAGCAGGCGGAGTACGAGCTGCAGCGCCAGCAGACGCTCGCGAAGGCGCGCGTCGCGGAGGCGCAGGGCGAAGCGGAGGCGACGCTGGTGAAGGCAAAGGCGCAGTCCGAAGCGAACCGGCTGCTACGGGAATCGCTGACGCCGCTGCTCGTGGAGACGAAGAAGATCGAGAAATGGAACGGCGAGCTGCCGAGCGTCACTGGCGGCGCGGTGCCGTTCCTCGACGTCTCGGCGCGCGCGAAGAGCGAGTAGCGCGCTCAGCCGCGCAGCGCGCCGAGTACGCGCGCGCCCGCGTCGTCGCCGGCCGTCACCGGCACGACGGCGATCTCGTCGGCGCCGGCGGCCAGGTAGTCGTCGACGCGCGCGTGCAGCGCGTTCGCGTCGCCGAGCATCGCGACCGCTTCGAGCAGCGCGTGCGGGATCTCGCGCGCGAGCTTCGGTTGCGGCTCGCCGGCGCGCGCGCGCTCGACGAGCGCGCCGAAGCCGGCGGCGCGGAACATCTCGCCGTAACCGGGCGGCGCGAGGTAGATGCACACCTGGCGCGCGAGCTGCGCGATCGCTTCCGCAGCGGGCTCGTGCGCGGCGGCGACCCAGACCGCGAGGCGCGGGCACGCGCGGCCGGCGACGCGCGCCTCGCGCTCGAGCACGGCGCGCACGTCGCGGACGGCCGCGGGCGTCACGAGATTGAGCACGACGCGATCCGCCTCGCGCGCGGCCGCCCCTAGCATCTTCGCGCCGAACGCCGCGAGCGTGAGCTCGCTTGCCGGCACCGCGACGCGCAGCTTGAAGCCGCTCTCGCCGCGCTCGCCGCGCAGCAGCGGGCGCAGCGCAGCGAGCGTCTCCCGCGCGCGCTCGGGCAGCCGCTCGTGCGCGCGGCCGTGCCAGCCGGCGACGATCGCCGGGCTCGACGCGCCGAGCGCGAGCCGCGCGGGCCGGCCGCCCAGCTCCGACACGCTGCCGGCGCCGAGCGCGAGCGCAACGGGGCTGCGCACGCCGAGCGCGAGCGGCCCGAGCGTGAGCGCGATACGCGAGGTCTCGCGCGTGATCGCGGCGCCGAGCGCGAACGCGTCGAACGTCGCCATCTCGCCGACCCACAGCTCGGGATACCCGAACCGCTCCGCCTCGCGCGCGATCGCGAGCGCCTCGAGCGCGGGGCGCCCGAGCCAGTACGGCAGCACGGCCGCGTGCGCGCAGGTCATCCCGCGGACCCGCGCGACGAAGTCCGTCCCGCTGCGTTGAACAACTCGCCCGAGCTCGGCGTCACAACCCGAACCCTATCCCGAGCGCGGCTAGGCTGCGCTCCCCAACGAGGAGATCTCTCATGTTCGCCGGCTCGTTGCTTCGCTCGCTCGGAATCGCTGCTGCGATCGCAGGCACGGCGCTGCCCGCCGCTGCGCAAACCCCGCCGATCCTTCCGCAGCCGCGCAACCAGGTGAGCTTCAACGTCGCCGCGGAGCGCGAGGTCGCGAACGACTGGACCACCGGCGTGATCGGAACCACCGTCTCCGGCTCCGACCCTGCCGAGCTCGCGACGCGCGTGAACCGCCAGATGGCCGAGGCGCTCGCGATCGCGAAGCAGGCGAAGGGCGTCAAGGTCACCAGCGGCTCGTATAACACCTATCCCGAGTACGGGGACGGCAACCGCATCATCCGCTGGCAGGCGAGCCAGGATCTGATCCTCGAGAGCAAGGACACCGACGCCGTCGCGAAGACGCTCGGCAAGCTGCAGGACAAGGGCCTCTTGCTCCGCAACATCAGCTTCTCGGTCGCGCGCGAGACGCAGCGCAAGCTCGAGGACGAGCTGGTCGCCGAGGCGATCGCGCAGTTTCGCGCGCGCGCCGGCATCGTCGCGAAGAGCTTCGGCAAGGCGAGCTACAGCCTGATCAGCGTGAACGTCGGCGGCGGCGGGTTCCAGCCGCCGATGCCGATGGTGATGAGCGCGCGGATGGAGAAGATGGCGATGGACGCCGCGGTGGCGCCGACCTTCGAGGGCGGCACGAGCCGCGTGCGCATGGACGTGAACGGCACGATCGAGCTCGAGTAGCGCGGCGCCCGCCCTCGCGGCCGGCGTTACTTTCGCTCGCAGTGCCGGGAGGGAGCCGCGTGCCGTCAGCGAGTCTGCGCGCCGCCGGGCTCGTCGCGCTGCTGGCGATGGCGGGCTGCGCGAATGGACCGTCGCAGGAGCGCATCGCGCTCGATCCCGGCGGGCCCAAGCTGCTCGTGAAGCCGTTCGGCGATCTCGTCGAGCAGTGGGTCGACGCGCCGGGCGCGCTCTACGTGAAGCGCCCGCGCCCCGATCTCGGCACGTTCCGTGGCGTGCGCTTCGAACGCCCGGGCCTCTACTACGACCGCCGCGTCACGCCGCCGCTGGTGCAGGACCACTCGATGCTGATGCGCGCGCTCGACGGCGCCGTGCGCGACGCGATGGCCGCGGCGGTTCCGCTGCCCGAGAGCCGCGAGGGTGGCGCCGGCATCTTGCGCGTCAGCACCGAGGTCTCGAACATCGAGTTCGATCGCGCGCGCGCGACGAACTCGCGCGTCACCTCGATCATCCAGCCTGGCGCCGCTGCGACGTTCATCATCGAGCTCGCCGACGATGCGACGGGCACGCCGCTCGTGCGCATCGCTGCTCGACGCGCGATGCCGGGGGGCATCTACACCGGCCCGTGGGCGCCCGACATCGACCGCGCGATTCAGCTGTTCCGCTCGTTCGGGCAGGACGTGCGGCTCTCGCTCGTGCACGTCGTGCGGCCGGTCGTCGCGCCGGACTGACGCAAGCGGATCGCGGTCGCAGCACACGGCGGCGCGTGCCACCTTCCTCGCCGGCGCGCGAAGCGCCGCGGAGAGCCCGATGGCCGCCGCCGTCGACTTCAATCAGTACGACCCGTTCGCGCCGGCGATGCAGCAGCATCCGTTCCCGTGGTACGCGGCGCTTCGCGAGAGCGCGCCAGTCTGGAAGCACCCGGCGAGCGGGATCGTGTTCGTCTCACGACACAGGGATGTGTCGCGGATCCTGGCCGACACGACGACCTACTCGTCGCGCTTCGCGAGCATGCCGACGGCCGGCTCGAGCGAGGTGAACGCGAAGATCGCGGCGATCATGCAGCGCGGCTTCCCGCGCGTCTCGACGATGCTGACCGAAGATCCGCCGCTGCAGACGCGCTACCGCAAGACGGTCGGCAAGGCGCTCTCGACGCGGCGCATCCTCGCGCTCGAAGCGAAGATGCGGGAGCTGACCGACGAGATCCTGAGCGCGTGGCCGGCGCGCGGCCACGTCGACGTGATGCAGACGCTCGCGATCCCGCTGCCGATCCGCGTGATCGGCCACTTCCTGTGCATGAAGGCGGAGGTGTTCCCGCACGTGAAGCGCTGGTCGGACGCGTCGGTCGCCGGGCTCGGCGCAATGATCACGGACGCCGAGCGCATCGCGGCCGCGCACAGCGTCGTCGAGCTGCAGAGGTATTGGGAGAGCGAGCTCGCCGCGCGGCTCGCGCACCCGAACGACGACCTCCTCTGCGCGCTCACACAGGCCGAGTTCGAGGACGAGACCGGCGCCGAGCGCCGCCTCGATTTCCCCGAGATGATTTCCATCCTCCAGCAGCTGATGGTCGCCGGGAACGAGACGACGACGAAGGTGATCAACGAGACGTTCAAGCTGCTGCTCGAGAACCCGCGCTGG
>Ga0187893_10015467_pt1 | contig 10218 bp, 9 predicted proteins | sample MA1701074metaG_FD_139574 | JGI IMG/M metagenome (GOLD analysis project Ga0187893, IMG submission 139574) | White microbial mat communities from a basaltic lava cave in the Kipuka Kanohina Cave System on the Island of Hawaii, USA - MA170107-4 metaG ... | reverse complement strand
GCGCCGGGCGCAGCGATGCCAACGTCTTCAGGTCCATCGCACCCCTCCTCAGGGTGTGCATGCGGCGGCGGCCGCTACTCCTGTTGATCGGCTGGATCCCTGGCTTTCGCTAGCGCTGTAGTAGTAGTCTTGGCCGAAGAACTCGCGGTAGCCGTGCTGATGGAACAGCTTTCTCGTGCCGCTTCGCTCCATGTCGGCACGATCTATCGCCGTGATGAGGTCCCTGCGGACTTCGCGGTACATCGGCGCTACTGGGGCTTCGGGAAGATCCTCTCGATGTGGTCCCGTGCTTCGCGGATGCGTTCGCCGAGCTCGACGCTGTCCTCGTCGTCCAGGAGATCAGCGTAGATCGGGAGCTCGTCGCCGATGTGCTGCGCGGCGTTCCACGCGGGCGAAACCTGGTGCGCCCACGTGTCCAACTCGTCGTCGTCCATGTCCTTGACGGTGTCGCACGCCTCGTGGATCGTCGTCAACTCGTTGGCGGTCAAGGTACCGATGTGCGAGCGGGCCGCCGCACCATCGATGATCTGGTACTCGTGCCCCGGGCGCAGCTTCTTCTCCACCTTTCGCTCGGTCAGCATGCCCTCATGTGCCAGCGCCTCAAGGATCCGTTTGCCGCTATCGACGCCCGGGCCGTGGTCAAGCTTGACGATGGGCCAGTCGCTCAGCACCGTCGAGTGATGCTTGGCGTGCAGAAGGTGCGCGAGGTAGAAGGCCTTGTAGAGGGTCGTCCTCCCCGGCTTCTTCCCGGCGCGGTTGAGACAATCGACCAGCGCGAGGAGGATCGCCCGGGCCTTGTTCTCGTCCCGGGTATTGGCGGTGCTCGGCATCTCCCATGCCAAGAATAGCACCGGGAGCCCCTACGCGCGGGGGGGAGGCGGTGAGCTGGGCTCCGGACGCTAAAAAGCCAAAAAGTCCCGAATGCGGCAGAAGCCCGCTCCCTTCCGGGGGTATGGGCAACGACTACTCCGACCTTGTCCAGCGGGCAGCACTTCCGGAGATCTTGTTCGCGCCGGACGTAGGTACCGCTCTTGGGCTGACCGTTTCCGCCGCTCGCAAAGCCATCCTCCGGGGGGACTGCGGGCCGTATCTCCGGATCGGTCGGCGACTCGCCGTCCGCCGGGACTCGTTCCTCGCCGCACTCCGCGAGCTCGAGATCGATCCTCGCGCGCCCCTGCCGTACCTCGCCGTGATGCGGCGGGGAGCGTCCGGTCGCGCCCGGTCACGCAGGGGCGCGGAGGGGCGCGACGAACACCCTCGGGAGATGCCGTGAGCGGCGCCAGCGAGCACGACCCGCGCGGTGTTCCCGCGCTTTTCGCGCTTCTTGCGCGTGCGCGGGTGATCCGATGACGCCGATCGACGCCGTCCTCGCGCGGCTCCGGGGTCTGGGGCTCGAACCTCGACGAGTCGGATGCTCTGACCCCGAGATCGAGGCCCAGCATGAGGCCCGCTGCCCCGCCCACGATGACCGGAAGGCCAGTCTGCGCGTCGCCGGGACCCGCCACGGGAAGGTCGTTCTCCACTGCCATGCCGGATGCACCGTCGAGGCCGTCGTCGCCGCGCTCGACCTGTCGATGGCGGACCTCGGCCCCGATAGGCAGGATGGCGGGTGGACCCCGCGCGGACCCGCCGTCGCGATCTACGACTACGTGGACGAGGGCGGCAAGCTGCTTTTCCACGTGTGCCGCACGGCGGACAAGCAGTTCCCCTGTCGCCGCCCCGACCCGACCTCGAAGACCGGCTGGGCGTGGAACCTCAGGGGCGTGCGCCGGGTCCTGTACCGCCTGCCTCAGGTGCTCGCCGCTGCCCGTTCGGGCAGGGTGATCTATGTCCCGGAGGGGGAGAAGGACGTCCACGCGATCGAGTTGGCCGGCGGCGTCGCGACGTGCAACCCGGGCGGCGCCGGGAAGTGGAAGCGCGAGTACGCCGAGATGCTGCACGGTGCGGGCAAAGTCGTGGTCATCGCCGACAAGGACAAGCCGGGGCGTGATCACGCCCGAAGCGTGGCGGAGTCCTTCCGTGGCATCGTGACCGAGGTCGTCATTGTGGAGGCAAGGTCCGGGAAGGACGCCGCGGACCACCTCGCGGCCGGCCACGGCCTCGACGACTTCGTGCCGGTCGGGGCGAGCAAAGAGGATTCCGGGGATTCCGTGTACGCGGATCCGGCCGACGACGCCGAAGGATGGCCCGACCTCATCACGTTCGATGCGCCGAAGCCCGCCCCGTTCCCCGTCGAGGCGCTCTACATCCCGGAACTCCGAGGCTACGTCCAGGCCGAGGCGGAAGCCGTGCAGGTGCCCCTCGACTTCCCGGGGCTGCTCGTGCTCGCAGGCCTGTCGGCCGCATTCGCACCGAAGGTCCAGGTGCGGGTTCGCCCCGACCACGTCGAGCAGATCAATCTCTACAACGTGATCGTAGCCGCGACCGGTGAGCGCAAGTCTCCGCCGTTCGACCATGCCGCCCAGCCCCTCCGCGATTGGGAGCGCCAGGAGATGGAGCGCCTGGCGCCCGAGGTGCGCCGCGCCGCGCAGAGGATTGCCATCTTGGAGAAGGCGCTCGAACACGCGAACAAGAAGGCGGCGACCGCTGCGAAGGCCTCGACGCGGGAGGAATGGACCGAGAAGGCAAGTGACCTCGCGGAGCAACTGGCCGCCGCCACGGCCGAGGCACCGCTGAGCCCGGTCATCTTCTGCGACAACGTCACGGCAGAGAAGTTCGGCAGCCTCCTCGCGGCCCATGGCGGCGCGATGGCTGCCTTCTCGGACGAGGGGAGCTTCATCGCCAACTGCTTCCGCTACAGCGCCCAACGCGACGATGCCAAGATCGAGAACATCCTCAAGGCCTACGGCGGCGAAGAGATCCGCGTGGACCGCGGATCCCGGACGGCAGAGCTCGTGCGGCGGCCCTGCCTCACCCTCGCCGCCTGCGTCCAGCCCGAGTTCCTCGGCCACCTGCCCCAGAAGGGGCTCCTCCGGGGGCGCGGGATCTTCTCGCGGTGCTTCTTCGCCGTGCCCGCCTCGCTGGTCGGAACCCGCAAGCCCGACCCCTTCTCGGTGCCCGCCACCGTGAGAGAGGGGTACGGACGCATCATCAATGCGCTCGCGTCGAGTCCGTGCGAGCGCGACGGGTACCGGGAGTACGTGCGTCGGGAGCTCACGCTGTCGCAGGGCGCCCGGGACGTCCGCATCGCGTTCGCCGACGAGGTCGAGCGTGCGATGCGGCCGGACGGCGACCTCTATCTGCTCAGGGACTGGGGGAACAAGGCGGTCGGGCGCGCGATCCGTATTGCCGGGCTGCTCCACGGCGCCGAGCACGCGCTGCGCGCGGAGCTGCCCGCGGAGATCAGCCAACGGGCGATGGAAGCGGGCGTGGAACTCGTGCGCTACGGCCGCGACCACTTCCTCCTCGCGCTGGGCGCCGTGAGCGGCAAGCCCACGGAACGCTACGCCGTCGCGGCGCTCGAGTGGATCAGCGGCCGCAAGGAGGGCGAGTTCCTGACGACGGACCTGTACCAGAGCAAGCGAAGGAGCTTCGACGACAGCATCGAAAACATGGACCTCGGCCTCGCGGAGCTGGAGCGCAGGCACTTCATTCGGCCCCTGGATCGCGAGCGCCAAGGCGCAGTCGGCCGCCCCCCGAGGAACCGCACGCGCTGGGCCATCAACCCCAAAGTGCGTACAGGAAATACAGGGAATGTGTGAGGCAGAGCGCCGTTTCGTGGATTCCATGTACGCGCTTGGGGGGCTTGACCCGAAAACCGGCACGACCGGGGGACAACGTGGGAACTGAGCGCCGTCGTCAGCGCGGGCGGGGCCTCGCCCGCCTCCACGAGTCGCAGATCCCGCCGCTCCTGGACCCCGACGGGGTCGCCCAGTGGCTCGGGCTCGCCAGCGGCCGCCAGGCGCTCGACCTCGCCCGCCGCCGCCTCCTCCCCTTCGTGAGGCTCGGGAAGCGCGTCCTGTTCCGCCGGGACGGGGTCCTGAAGGCGCTCGAAAAGGCGGAGAACTGCGCGATCTCGGACGCCGAACTCGGGGGGCAGGAATGACTGGATTCCGGGCGGAACCCACCCCTGCATGGTGTCCATGAAGACCAGGCGACGCCGCGCGTTCGGGCGGATCGTGAAGTGGCAGGGCCGCTGGTGCGCCCGCTGGATCGAGGACGGCAGGCTCCGGCAGCAGTCGTTCCGGGCCAGCAAGGCGCTCGCCCAGCGCTACCTCGCGCAGAAGCAGCTCGAGATCGAGGAGCGCGGCGCCGTCCGCGAGAACCCGATCGTGCGCGTCAGGTTTGAGGACCTGCTCGCGCGCCACGAGGAGGTCTGGAAGGGGCAGAAGGCGCCCTCCACGATCCTCCGCGAGGGGAACTACCTCCGCGCGAAGGCCGAGCCCTTCTTCAACGGGCGGTGGGTGGACGAAATCACGCGCCCCGACGTCGAGCGGTGGCTCATCGAGCGGGTCAACAAGGACGGCATCGGCAGCGCCACGCGCTCGCGCCTCCTGAACATGATTTCGGCGTTCTTCCGGCAAGCTGTCGCGCTCGGGCACGCTCGTGCGAACCCGGCGTTCGGCATCCGCCGTCAGAAGGAAACGCTCAAGCCGGTCCCGTACCTCGACGTGGCCGCGCAGGAGCGCGTGGTCGCCTCGACGGAGGGCGACCTCCGGACGCTGGTCACGATCCTCCTCGACACGGGGATGCGGCTCGGCGAGGCACTGCGCATCCGCTGGTCGGACGTGGACTTCGACCGGCGCGTGATCGTCGTGCGCCGGTCGAAGAACTACACGAGCCGCGAGGTCCCCTTCACGAGCCGCGGGCAGGCAGCGCTCGTCGCCGCGCGGAACCGGGACGGGAAGACGCCCGACGGCGAGGACCTCGTGCTCGACGGCGTGGGTCGCCTCGACGAGGCGGGGGAGCCGAAGCTCTGCTACCCGCACCGCGACGTGTGGATGAAGTGCCGGGCCACGGCGGGGTTCCCGAGGCTCACGCTGCACGACCTCCGCCACGTGTTCGCGGTGACCGCGGTCCGCGCCGGGGTCCCGCTCGGCGAGCTCCGCGAGATCCTGGGCCACAAGAGCCTCGCGATGGTGCTCCGCTACGCGCGCCACTGCCCGGCGAACATCTCGGTGCAGGTCGGGCAGCGGATGGAGGGGTTCCTGTCGGAGGCACGGCGCTCAGCGCCTGACGCCCGAGCGGCCGAGCCCGAAGGGACCCAGGCGGCATCGCGTTAGGCGGCACGGTCGCCCCAGGGTAGCCGCCTGCGGCCGCGTCAACCGCGCCGGGCCGACCAGCCTATTGTCTGTCGGACGGACCCAACGTGTCCGACGCGTCGACATCCACCCACGCGATGCCTGCGGCGATGCGCAAGTGCAGATCGACGAGCTTCGTGATGGGAGAGTGCCCCGCGAAGTACGCGTTGAGGAGGTCGATGTACTCCTGTTTGGCCGCATCGATGGGGATGGGCGCGACGCCAAGCCTCGTGAGCGCGCACGCCGTGAGCAGCCGACTTGCCCGTCCATTGCCGTCCTCGAACGGGTGGATGCGGATCACCTCGGCCTGGATCCACACGCCAAGGCGAATCGCGGAGAGGTCGTAGTCTTGGGATTGAGTGTTCTCGATCAGCGACTTTCGGCTGGCTTCCGCCCTCTGCATCACCGCTTCGAGCTGGGCGGGAACCTCGTCACGGTGCGAGGACCGGTTCGGGCCGAAGGTCAGGTACTGGCTACCGCGCCGCGGGCCGCGGAGTGCCCCGGCAAACCGCCGTACCCCGCTGAAGATGCGCGCATGCAATTCCGCGAGAAGAGCCGTCGAGAGCGGCCTGTCGTCAAATCGTCCCCGATGGACCTCTCGCGTCACGGACAAGAGGTTCTCCGTGAGCGCTCGCTTCTCGTCCTCGGTGTAGTCGCGGACGGGGTCGCCGGCGGGAAACCCTAGGATTCCTCCACCTTGACCCACGTGCGCGCATCAATCCCTTCGATTCGCTGGCTCGCGATGACATCGCGGGCGACCAAGTCGCCAGGCGGCCTGGCGCCGCTCAGCCGACGCTGCCTGAGCCGGCCCACGAGCCTCGCCCTTTCCCCTTCGGACAGCTCGATCGTGGCGGCAGGCCGGCAGAAGTGGCGAGCCTCGAACTCGGCGACAACATCCCACGGCTTCATTCCGAGGAGCGCCGCGGCATCGTCGATGGAGATCCTCCCATCGGCGTAGATCCTCCCGGCAACCGCAAGGCGCTCGTCGCGCTGTGGCTCGTGCCGGCGGAGGAAAGAGCGAAGCGCCTCGTGGGCCCTCTCCAGCCGATGCCCCCAGCCGCGAACGCCGGACGCATCCGCGGCGCGCACGAGGATGCCGACCTCGATCGTGTCGACAACCATCCGCACCCTCGGCATGAGGAGGGCAAGAATCCGCCGGAGGGGGGTGTCAGGCCGCGGCGGCGGGACCGAGACCCGCTTCGCGGCCTCGTTGAGCCACGCCTGGTGTTCGCGAATCGTTTCGAGGGGGTTCCGGCCACACAGCGCCTCGGCCCTGCCCGAGAGCCGATCCAAGCGTGAATCGACGCCGCCGACGGTCTCGACCCCGTCCTCGATCGCGACCTCGAGCACTGTCGCGGCAGCCAGCGCCAGTTCCAACCAGCGCGCTGAGTCCTCGATCAGCCGAACCAAATCGCTCCGCCCGGTCGCGGTCGCCGCGGGTTCTTGGTGTGCGAATGCGACGTACTCGTCCATCAGGTGGTGCTCGTACGCCGCGATCCGACCGGTAGGAAGGGTGGCGGGGCTCACGTTTCTTCTTCGACGGCGCACCAGTATAGAGGATCGGTGCCACGGAATGTCACGCGAGGGGCGAGTGGTGCCGTGAGCACCCCGTCGCCGCAAATGCCTTGCCTGGCTGGGGTTGCGGCGTCTCGTCAAGTCGGTCGCATCACGTCCGGAGGCACTTCTCCAGCGGGCGTGGCCAGAAACTGCGCGCCCCGCGCATGAGGATCCGTGCCGGCATGACCCGGGCAGTGGGGGCTTCTTCCGCGGTCACGCGCGGCGCCGCTGCGGCAACATGGGGGCGTGCGCTGGAGAGCGATCCGACCACACCTGGACTTCCTCTTCGACCTTGCGCTCCGCGAGACCGGGCGCGCTGTCGATGCCGAGGACGTCGTGCAGGAGGTCGCCGCGAGCGCGCTCCGCGCCAGGGACCCCGACCTGCCGCGCGCCTACCTCGCTGGCGCGGTCCTGCTCCGCGCACGGCAGCTGCGGCGGGGCGAGATGCGGCGGCGCGCCCGCGAGGCGGCGCTCTTGCCCCCGGCATCCCCGCCGCTTCCCGAACGGGCGGCGCTTGTCCGCGACGAGGTCGAGCGCGCGCTCTCCTCCCTCTCGCCTGACGAGCGTCGCGCCGTCGTCCTGCGCCACCTCCACGACCTCAACTACGACGAGATCGGCGCGGCGCTCGGGATCTCGGCTGCGGCCGCGCGACAGCGGGTCCACCGCGCGCTCTCGCGGCTGCGCGAACGGTTCGGCAGCGACGGCGAGGCGGCGCTCGCCCTCCTCCCGCTCGCCGCGGCGCCCCGGTCGCTCGGCGCGAAACCCGCCATCGGAGCCCTCCTGATGAAGATGACCACGAAGGCAGCGGTCGCCGTCGTCGCCCTCGCCGCCGGCGCCGCGGTCGGCGCCGCTACCGCGCGGCCGCCGTCGCCCGCCGCCGTGACGTCCCCGCCTGCAGCGCCGGTCACGCCTCCCGCCGAGGACATCGGACGGCTGCGCGCGGATCTGGCGAAGTATCCGCCGCTCGACGACGCCGACCTGATCGTCTACGCGGACGCGTCGCTCCGCGGGAAGCTCGCGGCGATCGACGGGCTCCCCGAGGGCGAGCGCGTCGAGGCCGTGAGGCGGATCGGCGAACGGATGCAGGCGACCGGGGACGGCATCGACGAGGCGCTCGCGCTCCTCCGCGAGGAGCAGGACCCGCGCGTCCTCTTCTGGCTCGCGAGCGTGCTCTCCTCCCTCGCGGTCCAGGGGGACCGCATCCCCGACGACGTGCGCGACTCGCTCGCGCACCTCGCCGTGGACGGCCGGCCCGCGGAGCGGCGGCGGGCCGCCGTCGCGCTCGCGGTCGGCAAGCTCTACACGAAGGCGACGCCCGCGTGGGAGAACGCCTTGGGCGCCGTGTTCGAGCGCGAGACGGACCCGGGTGTGCTGCTCCAGGCCGTGCGTGCGCTGCCGTTCGTCTGGATCGAGCGGGGGGGCGAGCGCCTGCTCGGCGCGTACGACCGGATGCCCCCAGGGGACGAGCGGCGGCAGCTCGCGATCGAGTACCGGAACTGGGGGACCTTCGCGCAGGTCGTCGCCCGGTACGACGCGGCCCGCGACGCGACCGAGCGCGAGGATTGGGTGCGGGTCATCGGCTACAAGTTCGGGCAGGGGGCCGGGGGGAGCGAGAAGGAGGAGGAGGCGGCGCTCTGCCGCATCTACCCGGAGACGGCCGATCCGAAGGCGCGGTTGTGGCTCGCGCGGTCGTGGCTCAGTCAGGCGCGGCCGCTGGAGCCGCTCTCGCCCCTCGAGACCGATCCCGAGCTGCGCGCTCTGCTCGAGCGAGCGGCGGCGCTGCCGCAGGAGGACGCCCGCCGCCTCCTCAAGGAGTACCTGGCGCGGTGAGGACGCTCCTGCCCTGGGCCTTCGCGTTCGCCGCGGGGTTCCTCGGGTGGCGCGTCGCGGCGCCCGAGCCGATGCCGGTCCGCGCGCCGCCGCAAGTCGCGGCACCCCCGGCCCCCGAGGCGCCCCCGGTTGATGCGGCCGAGGCGCGCGCGCTGCGGAAGCGGCTCGATCTCCTCGTGACGGTGCCGCTGCGGGATCTCGTGCTCTACGGGAAGGAGCCGCTCGCGGACCGGATGCGGCGCGCTCGCGGGCTTCCAGAGGCGGAGCGGCGGCAGACCCTTCGCGAGTGGGCGCGGCGCGCCGTCTACGACCGCGCAAAGGCGCAGGAGATGCTCGCGCTCGTGCGGCAGGAGGAGGATCGCGAGATCCTCGCCTGGCTTGCGGAGATGATCGACCTCGCGTGCCTGGTCAAGCTGACGGAGGATCCAACGTTCACCGACGACGAGAAGCGTGCGATGTTCCCGCTCGCGCTCTCCGGCGAGCCGTTCGAGCGGCGGATTGCGGCGCTGCGCGTGATCGGCGGCGACCGGACAAACGGGTTGCCGGCGGAAACACAATCCCTCCTCTCCGACGTGCTGCGGAGGGACCCTGAGCCCGCGGTCGCCGCGGCGGCGGCCGAGGAGATCGAGCAACGGTACGCGCGCGACACGCTCCCCGCCCTCCTGGATGCCTGGCGGCGGCTCCCGCGGGGCGAAGAGCGGCAGCAGGTCGCGCGGTCGTACGCGAAGTGGGCCACGTGGCCTGAACTCAAGGAGCGCTTCGCCGAGGCGCGCGGGCAGGAGGAGCACGACGAGTGGGCGCGCGCGTGGGCGCCCTACCTCCTCTTCTTCAAGGACGGCTGGGACGGTGACGTCGTCCGAATCTACCGGGAGACCGCGGCGTGGGAGGTCCGCCGGGACATCTTCTTCCGGCTCGCGAACGCCGCGCCTCCGTTCCTCGACATGATGCGGAAGGTGGCGGAGCTCGAGCCGGACGCGAACCTCCGCGCGCGGTACGGGAAGCTGCTCGCGGCCACCAGCCCGAAGGAACTCCGGGAGATGGACATCTACTCCGTGCTCTATAGGTGAGGTCGTCCCCGCCGATCATGGTCACGACCCGGGGCACGTTCGGTCACGCATCTCGTCACCAACCCAACCGGTAGGTGAACCGTAGCGAACCGGTATCCAAACGGACCGAACCCGCACGTGTGGCGGGATCCGGCGCGCCGGGGCCGCCGGCGAGGCGGGGTCATTCACCTTTCAAAACCGGCCCGTTCGACCACTCCGGCACCCCTCCGTCGGGAACGTTAGTGTAGGCGGGGGCGGGAGTTACGGCAACTGGCGGGTGCGCGGCGGCGGCGTGGGTGCCGCGCCGGTCGCGCATTTGGTCACGCTACGCTCCGTAGCCAACCGGTATCTGGCGCGACCGAACCGGTAGGTGAACCGCGCGGCGACCCGCGTCGGCAGACGAGTTGCGGGGGGCTAGGAGTTAGTCGTGTCTGTCAATGTGGTGTAGTTCCCGTTGATCTCCGTCCTGTTCTTCGCCCCCTTTCCCCCCGCGGGGGGAAAGGGGGCGCGGCGCGCCTCCTTACCCCGTCGCCGACTCCTTCATC
>Ga0187893_10015464_pt1 | contig 10219 bp, 12 predicted proteins | sample MA1701074metaG_FD_139574 | JGI IMG/M metagenome (GOLD analysis project Ga0187893, IMG submission 139574) | White microbial mat communities from a basaltic lava cave in the Kipuka Kanohina Cave System on the Island of Hawaii, USA - MA170107-4 metaG ... | reverse complement strand
GGTGGCAGCGCCACGAAGTTCGCGCCGGTCTCATTCATCACGCCGCCATCGATGGCGTCGAGGCCCGCCGTGAACCGGTCGCGCTCGGCGTCGTCGTATTGTTCGCTGACGATGACGTCGACAAAGGCGGCGACGCCGACGTCGGATGCGCCCGGCGAATCCGTGCGGGGGATGATCGTGTCCGCGACCGCGTCGACGAGGGCGAGGTGGGCGGCACTCAGCCCGCCCGCGGGCCGAATGCCGGAGGCCACGCGGGCCCACGCAGCCATGGCGTCGGCCGGCAGCACGGCGAGCGCCGTGGCGGCGCCGAACGCACGAAGCAGGTCACGTCTTTCCATGAGTGACTAGTGACTGATTAGTGAAAAGGGGCCGATACCGGTCATGGCAGTCAAGGTACCGCGAAACCTGCGAGCAGGCATCGGGGTATCCATGGCGTGGGTCAGTACAGGCATCGGGTGTTGTGCGCGGTCGCGGTGGCGGCCTGCGGAATGGCCGCGAGTGCGGCGTGGCTGGCACGCGACCCGCGGCCATGGTTCGAGGCGCGTCATCGCGGGTTGGCATCGGTGATCGAGGGCGGCAGCGACACGGGGAGCGGTTACGTGCGGCAATCCGTTCGGCTCAAGGACGCCAGCGGCCTGACAGTCGACCTCGCCTGGCGGCGCGAGGTGTCCGACGGTGGGCGACGCATGCCCGTGGCGCTGATCCTCGGCGGGCACCTCACCGGTGCATCCGCCGTTCGGCTGGTCGGCGAGACGCCGGGCGTGATGATCGCCGCGATCTCGTATCCCTTCGACGGAGACCCGAGGCCGAGCCGGCTGACGTTCCTGCGGCAAATCCCGCGCATACGCATGGCGTTTCTCGATACGCCACCGGCGCTGCAACTGGCGGTCGACTACCTCTTCGGACGACCGGACGTCGACACTACCAGGATCGAGGCGCTTGGAGTGAGCCTGGGCGGTCCGTTCGTGACCATCGCGGGGTCAATGGATGGGCGCATTTCGCGCGTCTGGGTCGTGCACGGGTCGGGCGGGTCATTCGCGCCGATCGAGACCAGCATGAGGCGCTCGATCAAGGTGGCGCCCGTCCGTTACGCTGCCGCGGCAGTCGCGAACGTGATCATCGCGGGACCGCGCCTGGCACCTGAAGCGTGGGCGGCGGACGTTGCGCCGCGTCCTTTCATCATGGTGAACGCCGCGGACGATGAGCGACTGTCGAAGGACGCGGTCGAGCTGTTGTTTGCGCGGGCCTCGCACCCCAAGGAACTCATCTGGATGCCGGGCGGGCACATCCACGGCGACGCGCCAACGATCCAGGCGATCGTCGGTATCGTACTGCGCCGGATCGCGGAGCCGCAGGCCGTCAGCGATACGGGCGCCCGACGGCGTGTGGCGTCGGGTGAGACCCCGTGATCTCGGCGCCGGCCTAGTGACGCGGCGAGAGTCGCCGCCACGCCCACGCCAGCAGTGCCAGGGCGCCTGACACGGCGATGATCGCCGGTCCGCTGGGCAGGTCGAACGGCACGGAGAGCGAAAAGCCCAGCACGGCCGACAGCGTCGCCGACGCGACCGCGACGAGAAAGATTCCGCGCATGCTGGTCGACAGCAGCAGCCCGGTCACGGCGGGCAGCACGAGGAAGTTGAACACCAGCATGACGCCGGCGAACTGCATGGCGTATGCGATGACGAGGCCCAGCGTGAGGTACAGGAGGAGGTTCCAGAACGTGACGCGGTAGCCGAGCGTCCGCGCGGTCTCGCGGTCGAACGATACGAAGAGGAACTCCTTGTAGAACACGTAGTGAACGAGCAGCACGGGCACCGCGACGGCGAGCAGCACCAGCGTGTCGAACTGCGTGATGCCGAGAATGTTGCCCTGGAGGAAGATGTCGTGCGCCTCGCCGGCGCGCGCCTTGGCGATCAGCAGGATGCCGGCAGCCGCCGCGACCGCGTACGTGACGCCGATGACCGCGTCGGGGGGCACGCCGCGACGGCCGCCACCCCCGAGCCCGAAGAACATCGCACCCGCAATGGTAACGATGAGCGCCATGTTGACCGGATGGTGCGTGAGTTCGCCTCCTACGCCGAGCCCCGAGAGGAACAGCGCGAGCGCGATGCCGGCGGACGACAACTGCGCCAACGCCGCGCCGACGAACACGATCCGGCGCAACACGACGTAGACACCGAGCACCGAACACGCGAGCGCGATGACCAGCGCTCCGTACAGCGCTTCGCGGACCAGCAGGATGGTGGACAGCGTGTCGCTCACGGCCTGTCCGGGATCGTGCCGATGTCGCCCGTCACGCGTCCGCGCTTGGCAACGATGATCCGGTGGCCGTGGATCGCATCGACTTCGACGGGGATCCCGTACATCGACGACAGCAGCCCGGCATTCACGATCTCATCGACGTGGCCGATCCGGAATGCACCCTCGAGCGTCAACGCGATGCGGTTTACGTAGTTCGCCACCTCGTTCAGGGCGTGACTCACCATCAGGACGGTGAGGTTGTCGCGCTCATGGAGGTCGCGGACGAGGGACAGGATGGAGGTCGTGGACACGAGATCCATGCCGTTGGTCGGCTCGTCGAGCACGAGAACATTCGGCTCTCCCACGAGCGCCCGGGCGATGAGCGTGCGCTGCTTCTGGCCGCCGGAGAGCGCGCTGAGCTGCTGTCCGGCGAGGTGCGCGATGCCGACGTGCTCGAGCGCCTGCATCGCGCGGCGCTTGTCCTCGACCGATGGGCGGCGGCCGAGTCCGATGCGGTCGTAGCGGCCCATCAGCACGACGTCGATGACGCGCAACGGGAAGTTCTCCACCGAATCGCGCTGCGGCACGTACCCGAAGCGCAGGCCCGGCCGTACGGTCACGGCGCCGCTCATCGGTTCCAGTGAGCCGAGGATGGCGCGCAGCACCGTTGTCTTGCCGGCGCCGTTCGGCCCGACCAGTCCCAGAAAGTCGCCTTCAGGGATCTCGAACGAAAGATCGGACAACACGACGTGCCGCCCGTAGCCGAGCGTCGCCTTGTCGAACGTCACGAGTGCCGTCACGGTATGGAGGCGGCGAGCAGGTCGATGTCGAACGCCAGCAGGGAGATGTAATCGTCGAGCCTGGCGCCGCGGAGGCCGCCGACCGACGGGGGAACGACGACGACCCTGGCGCCGGTGTGCTCGGCGACGAAGTCGGCGTCCTTTCTGCTGTAGAACGGCTCCATGATGATGGCCTTCGCGCCCGTGCGCTTGATGTCATCGATCAGCGACGCGAGGTGTGACGGAGACGGCGGCACGCCGGGCTTCGGCTCCATGAAGCCGATGATGTTGAGCCCGGTGTACTCGGCGAGATACTTCCAGCTCGTGTGGTACGCGACCACCGGTTTGCCCTTGAGCGCTTCGATCTTCGCTCGCCACGCCTGTTCGGCCTCGCTGAGGCGATCTTCAAAGGCTCGCGCGTTCACCCGATAGACGTCGGCGTTGGCCGGGTCGAGGGCACTGAACCGGTCGCGAAAGAGTTGCGCGATCCGGCGCCCGTTTCCGGGGTCGAGCCAGTAGTGCGGATTGCCCTGCGGATGGACGTCGCCCAGGCTGCGGTCGACGCGGCCGGTCATGCGATCCAGCACGGCAATGACCTGAGAGCAATCGACGTAGCCAGACCCGCCGGGCTGGATCTTCGCGTTGCGCGCCCCCTGGATGAGCAGTGGCATCCACCCGATTTCGAGGTCGAGGCCGACGAAGACGAACACGTCGGCGTTGCGGAGGCGGAGCACGAAACTCGGCTTTGCCTCGGCGAAGTGAGGATCCTGATAGCCCTCGCTGATGTGCGATACGTCCACCCGGTCGCCGCCGACCGCGCGCGCGATGCTGGCGAGGTCGGTGGTGCTCGTGACCACCTTGAGCTGTGCGCCGGCGCTCGCTGCGATCGCGAGCGCGGCGGCGGTTGCGAGAAAGCGAGTCATCATTCGGGCCTCAGAACGGATGCGGTTTATGCGGCCCGAGCGCGAACGAAGCCTGAAGCAGGATGCGGGTGTCCGAACTTCCGGGCGGCATCGTCCGCTCGACGCCCGCCAGCAGCTTGGAGAACTCCGACGGGAAGAACTCAAGGTAGCCTGATCCGGCCTTCAGCCTGCCGCCGCCGAGGTCGGGATCCTCGAGCCAATCGTACCGGCCGCCAACGTACAGGCGGCGTGACAACTGCCAGCGCGCGAACGCGTATGCTCCGTTGAAGTCCTGCGCGGGACCCCCGTATCGGCGCCGGCGACGCGCTCGTTGACCTGTCGCAGGAACTCGGCTTGAAGGATGAATGAGCGATACAAGCCCTGTTGCAGCGGACGCCAGCGGAACGTGAGGTCGCCACCGACGACGGTTTGTCGCGCGTTCACGGCGTTGACGCCGGGAGCCGGCGGCGCCCCGAAGTAGTCGAACGGCTGAATCCGCTTGCCGGAGAGCGCCGATGCCGAGATCTCGAGATTGGCCGCCTCCGACAGGTCCCAGTAGTTGCGAAAGCGCGCCATTCCGGTGAGGCCGCCGAGTTCCTTGTTCGCCGGCTCCTCGGCCGCGAGCGTGTCATCGGCCTCACCGAGACCGTCGGCGGCCGCGAGCTGAAGCTCCTGATAAAAGCCGAATGGCGCAAAGATCCAGCTGACTGACGCGCCGGTCGTCTTCAGGCCTTCTTCCCAAGGAATCGCTGGATCACCCACGGGTATTCGATCGTGTGCAGGTCATGGCGGTGGGTGGCGTTGATCTTGCCGAGGGGCGTCAGGAACCGGCCGATGCGCATTTCGAGCGTCCACGGCAGCGCGGTCGTGGTCAGGAACGCCTGCTCGATGGAGACACCCTCGGCCTCGCTGACTCCGAGGAACACGTCGCCGCGGAAAAAGGGATCGACTGCGGAGCCGAGCGCCAGTTCGACTTCACGGACGCAGAATCGGCAGCCGCCTTCGAGCGTGGAGCCCTTGGTGGAGAGGTCGCCGACGATGTCGCCGACCGCGCTGATATCCGGCAGGAGTCGCGAAATGACGGCCTGTGGGCCGGGCCCGGCCGGCTGCTGCGCAGCGAGGACCGTGGCGCCGAACAGCAGCGCCACCGCCTTTGCGATGGAGGACATTGTGAGTTGTGGTGGTCTGACGTGTCGTGCGCGCCTTGTGGCGCGACGGTGCTACGGCTCCGCGTGGCGGAGCGTGCGGGCGTCAGACGGGCGGAGCTCGACCGAACGGAAGGGCGATGGAAGCGCCGGATGCGCCCGCGCCACGAGACTCCGGCTGCGGGGCTGCCGCCACCTCGAACCAGTCGAACGTCGGCGTCGACGCATCGTCGGCGCCGGACGTGGTCACATAGCGGCACAGGCCGCCGTCAGGCGAGTGCACGACCGGGCAGCTCTCCCGGGTCGTAGCCTCGACGTGCGTGCGCGGGCCGGACGCGCTCTCCGCGAACGCCAAGCCGTCCGCCACGCCGGCGAGCGCCGGCGCGGCGAGCTGCAGCGCAGCCCAAGCCAGCGTCAGGAATCGGAGTGCAGGCCTTGCCCGTGTCACGCCGTACAACCTAACTCGCCATCGCCAGCGGCCGCCAACTCAGGGGTCGAAATCTCCCGAGCGGCCCTTGAGGGCCTTGCCGCAGCGCGGGCAATGCAGGGTAGCGCCGTCATTCTTGTCGTCCAGCGCGTAGCCATAGTCACGGCCGCAGGCGCAGGAGTCCTCGAGCGTGTTGTTGCCGCATATCACGCAGTACACGTCTGCGTCGTCATAGTGCCGAAATCGGCCGCAGACGCCGCAGCGCTTGACGACGCTCACCGGCGCCGCATCCAGAGGGTCGGGTCGATGACGGCCCGGCCGTGCCGGATCTCGAAATGCAGGTGGGGCGGAAGGTCGGGGTCCGAGACGCCGACGGTTCCGATCACCTGCCCCTTTTGCACGGCCTGCCCCACCTTGACCGACGCTGCCGCGAGTGAGCCGTACACGGTGTAGTCGCCGCCGCCATGGTCGACGATGACGGTCAACTGGTACGTCCCGAGGCTCTGCACGATGGCGACCGAACCGGACGACACGGCCCTGACCGGCGTACCAGCCTGGGCGCGAATGCCGACCCCGTTGCGACGGATGCTTGTGTTGTTGGCCTGGACTTCGCGGCCGTAGGTGTAGACGAGTTGACCGGTAACGGGCCAGTCGAGCTTGCCATAGTCGGCGCGGGCGATGGAACTGGTGGCGGCGCGCGCCGCGGCGGGCCGGCTGGCCTCGGCGCGGCGACGCTCGGCCTCGAGATCGGCGATGAGGTTGGTGAGCTGCTGCTCCGCCGACCGCGCCTTGACGAGCCGGGTGTTGGTCTGGCGCGCTCGCTGCTGCGTGAGCGAGAGTTGCTGCCGCTGCTGTTGCTCCAGCCCGCGCAGGCGTCCCTCCTCGATGCGCCGGTCCTCGCGGTTCTCGGCGAGATTGCGCTGCAGGACGAGCAGCCGGTCGCGCTCGCTCGTGATCTGGGCCCGGAGGTTCTCGACGCGATGCACGAGGGCGCGATCGCGGAGGGCCACCAGGTGCAGGTACTTGTAGCGGGCAACGAGTTCGCCGAAGGAGGTGGCGGACAGCAACGCCTGCGCGGAAAACAGCGGACCGCGCTTGTAGATGTCCACCAGCCGGTGGCGGAGGACGCCGCGCTTGGACGCGAGCTCCAGTTCCGCGCGCTTGACGTTGAGCGACGCCTCGTTCACCTCGCCTCCGATCGCCGTGAGCTGCCGGTCGAGCGTGCGCACCAGCCGGGCGGTGGCGTCCGCGCGCCGGTTGAGGTTGACGATCTCCGAGTTCAGGTCGTGGACCGTGTTCTGGAGCTCGCGCATCTGGCGTTCCAGCTCGGCGCGTTCGGCGCGGATGTTCTCGAGTTCAGCCCGGCGCTGCCGGATCTTGTCCTGTCCCTGGGCGGACAGCGGCAGGCGCGCGGCGGGCAGCAGCAGCGCGGCCAGCACGATGGTCCGCCATCCGTGCTCCACCATCCGCCATCTGCCCCGGGGCATCCGCATCGCGCGCGCCTTCAGAGCTTCCTCAGGTGGCGACTGACCGCGAAGCTCGAGCCGAACAGGCCGAGCAGCGCCCCGCCGGCGATGCCGAAGACGATCATGCGTTCGTCGAAGAACGTGGCATCGAAGCGCAGGTAGCGCTCGAGCACCTGAGCCGCGGCCCAGGTCATCAGCAGCGCGATCATGCCGCCGAGCAGGCCCTTGGCGACGCCGTCGAGCAGGAACGGGCGGCGGATGAACCCGTCCGTGGCGCCGACGAGCTTCATGATGCTGATCTCGCGCGCCCGCGCGAGAACGGTCATGCGAATGGTGGCGCCGATGATGATGACCGCGACGCCGGCGAACGCGAGCCCCATGACGATGCCCGTCACCCCGGCCAGGTTGCGCAGGCGGTAGAGCTGCGCGATCCACTCCTCGCCGTACCGCACGTCGTCGATGAACTCGATGGTGCGCACACGCGCGGCCACGGCCGCCACGTTGCGCGGGTCGCGGAAGCCGGGCCTGAGGCGGATGTCGATCGATGCGGGCAGGATGCCGGCCTCGAACACGTCGCTGAACTCCCCCAGCTCGCGCCGGGCGCGCTCGAGCGCCTGTTCCTGGGACACCACCCGGGCGGAGAGCACCTCGGCGTACCGCGCGATCTCGTTGGCGGCAGTCACGACGGATTCGATGCGCGTGTTCTCGGTGACGAAGGCGCGAATCTCGACGCGCTCCGCGACGTCCTCGAGCGCCTGCCGGATGTTGAGCGCCACCAGACCGAACAGGGCGAACGCAAACAGCGAGAACGCGATGGTGGTGACCGACAGGGCGCTCAGCAGCGGCGACCGGCGGGCGGCGTTGACGGCGTCGCGGACGACGATGCTCATGACAGCTCCGCCACCGCGCCGCGCGCGGGTGTCGCGTCGGACGTGATCCGGCCGTGATCCATCTGGATGCGCCGGTAGTCGGTGCGACGCACGAGCTCGAGGTTGTGCGTCGCCATGAGCACGGCGGTGCCGGACGCATTGATGTCGCGCAGCAGCTGAAAGACGCTGCGGGTGGCCTTGTCGTCCAGGTTGCCGGTGGGTTCGTCGGCGATGAGGACGAACGGATCGTTGACGAGGGCGCGGGCGATCGCGACGCGTTGCTGTTCGCCGCCCGACAACTCGCCCGGGAACGCCTTGGACTTGGCCGCGAGTCCGACCTGTGTCAGCACGCGGTTGACCCGCGGGCCGATCTGGTCACTGCGCGCGCCGGTCACCTCGAGCGCGAAGGCCACGTTCCCTTCGGCGGTGCGATCGTCGAGAAGGCGAAAGTCCTGGAAGACGATGCCGAGGCGCCGCCGGAGCTGCGCGATATCGCGACGCGTGACGTCCTTCGAGCTCACGCCGCTGACGCGCACCTCGCCGCGCGTCGGCGTTTCATCGAAGTACGCGAGCTTGAGAATGGTGCTCTTGCCCGCGCCGCTGGCTCCCGTCAGGAACGCGAACTCCCCCTTCGCCAGCCGGAAGGACACATCGGCCAGCGCCACGCCGCTGCGCGGGTACTCCTTCGTGACGCCAAAGAAGTGGATCATCCCCAGCGTGTCGGCCATCAACGCAGTGCGTGCTCGAGGTCGGCGATCAGGTCGTCGGCGTTCTCCACGCCCACACTAAGGCGCAGGAAGCCGTCGGGAACGCCGATGGCGGTGCGCTGCGCCGTCGTCATGCCCGCGTGCGACGTGAATCGCGGTTCCGACACGAGGGAGTCGACGCCGCCGAGGCTTGGCGCGTGGTGCCAGAGGCGCAGCTTCCGAAGGCACTTGTCCACTGCCTTGGCGCCGCCCGCGAGCTCGATCGCCAGCATGCCGCCGAACCCGTCGAGGATCTGCGTGCCGATGTGGTGGTCGGGATGCGATTCGAGGCCCGGGTAGGACACCCGCCGGATTTCCTTGCGGCCCTCGCACCAGGTCGCGATTCGCATGGCGTTCTCGTTCTGGCGCTGCACCCGGACGTCGAGCGTCTTGAGCCCGCGTTCGAGCAGCCAGCACGCGAACGGATCCGGCGCCTGCCCCCACAGCATCATCTTCCGGCGGACCTCTTCTATATATGGGGCGTTTCCCGAGACGACCCCTCCCAGCAGGTCGTGGTGCCCGTTGAGGAACTTGGTTGCCGAGTGGATCGAGACATCGGCGCCATGCTCAATGGGCCGCAGGTTCACCGGGCTGGCGAACGTGGCGTCCACCACGAGCGCCAGGCCTTCCTGGTGCGCCATGTGGCTCAGCGCCCGCACGTCGAGCACGCGGCAGGTGGGGTTCACGGGCGACTCCACGAAGATCACGCGCGTGTGCTTGCGGATGGCCTTGCGCCACGACCGCGTCTCGAGCGGATCGACGAGCGTGACGTCGATTCCGAGCCCGGTAAACTCCTGTTCGAGCAGTTGCCGTGTGCCGCCATAGATCCAGGAACTGGCGATGATGTGGTCGCCGGGGCGGAGCAGTGCGAACAGCGCGCACGCGGTGGCCCCTTGGCCGCTGGCCAGCAGGACCGATGCCTCGGCGCCTTCCAGCGCAGCTATGCGACGTTGTACCACCTCGGCGTTCGGCGCGTTCCCGTATCGCGGGTATCGCAGGCCGTCCGCGGTGCCGATCGCCTGGTGGTAGCTCGCCGACTGGAAGAGTGGAAAGACGACGGGGGACTCGGCGTCACGCGCGCCGGCGGCGGCCTCGCTGCCGTAGACGGCGAGCGTGCTGAGGCCGCGTCCGCGGGCGCGCTTGCTCACGCGAACGCGCTTCGGCCGCGCCGGTCCAGGTCGGGCTTCACTACGCGCACGGCTTCCGACGGCGCCGAACCCGCGATGTCGCGGAGCCAGACGTCGCCGCCCCGCACCCGTTCGTCGATGATCACGGTGGCGAGCTCGTGGCGCCGCGGACCGTAAACCCAGGCCAGTTCGCCCTCGTTGAGCAACCGGTTCTGGGCATCGGTGCGATTCATGAACACGGCCGGCCCGCGGTCGGCGTCGCCCTTCCGCGTCGCGAGAAAGTTCGCGACGCGCAGCTCCTTGTTGCGGATGTCGACCGTCACGCCAGCTCGCCCACCGGCATGTAGGCGTCGCCGAAGCGCATGATCAGGCGCCGCTTCCACATGCGGTCGAGCGTCTCGCCGATGTCGTCCTCGGGCTCGCCGAGCTCGCCGGCGAGGTCCGCGGGGAGCGTGCGGCCGCGGCGCTTCACGCCCTCCCAGGCGCGGCGCTCGCGATCGGCGAGAACGCCGACGAG
>Ga0187893_10015463_pt1 | contig 10219 bp, 9 predicted proteins | sample MA1701074metaG_FD_139574 | JGI IMG/M metagenome (GOLD analysis project Ga0187893, IMG submission 139574) | White microbial mat communities from a basaltic lava cave in the Kipuka Kanohina Cave System on the Island of Hawaii, USA - MA170107-4 metaG ... | reverse complement strand
TGGAAGCGGCCACGTCCCCGCTGCCGTCCTCACCGTGATCGACCACGACCAGCTGACCGGGCGAAACCAGGCCGGCGACGGCCCGCAGCGAGGTGGGCAGATCGCGGGCGCTGCCGAAGGCCACGATCACCACCGCCACCCGACCGGTCGGCTCGCTCATATCTGTCGCCGGGCGGCCCAGGGGTCGAAAGTTCCCTCGACCGGGGGCCTCCATGTGCCCATTGCCTGAAGCTAGTGGCCTCACTGCCGGAGGCCGTGAGCTGGTCCGGCCGGGCAACGTTGCCTTCTATCTGCCCCAGTTCCATCCCGTGGCCGAGAACGATGCCGCATGGGGCGCCGGTTTCAGCGAGTGGCACAACGTGGTAGCGGCCCGACCGCGGTTCAAGGGCCATCACCAGCCTGTTCTCCCGGGCGAGGTGGGCTTCTACGACCTTCGCTTGGACCAGACCCGGCGGGCCCAGATGGACTTGGCGCGGGAGCACGGGATCGACGGCTTCTGCTGGTACCACTACTGGTTCGACGGCCACCGCATCCTCAACGAGCCCTTCGACCGAATGCTTCGCGACCCTGCCGAGGATCTGCCGTTCCTGCTCTGCTGGGCGAACGAGCCCTGGACCCGGCAGTGGAGTGGCCGCAGCGGCGAGATCATCGTGGAGCAGCGCTACTCCAACGCTGACGACGAGCGCCACATGGCCTTCCTGATCGAGGTGTTCGCCGACCCCCGTTACATCACGATGGACGGCAAGCCTGTGTTCCTCGTGTACCAGCCGTCCCAGCTTCCCGACGCCGCCCGCACATGCGACCGCTGGCGGGCCATGGCCCAGCGTGCCGGCTTTCGGGGACTGGTACTCCTCGGGGTCGAAAGCTTCCGGGCCAGGCTGGCCGATCCCGCCACCCTCGGCCTGGACGGGGTGGTCGAGCAGCAGCCGGATCTGGCCACCGTGCGCCCGGCTTGGCGGGCTGCACCCCGACGGGCGGCCAGCCGCCTGGGCCTGGCCCGTCGGTACCCTTCCATGGTCCGCTTCCCCTACGAGGTCCTGGCGGCACGGGCCCTGGCCCGGCTGCGCGCTTCGCCGGACGCCCGCCGGTTCCCCACCGTGTGCCCCGGTTGGTACAACTCCCCCCGCCGCGACCGGGGTGCCGTCATCCTCACGGGGGCCAGCCCAGAGGCCTACGGCGCCTGGCTGGAGGAGACACTGCGGACGACGGCATCGCCCCTGGTCTTTGTAAACGCCTGGAACGAGTGGGCCGAGGGTGCCCACCTTGAACCCGACCGGGCTTCGGGGCGGGCCTACCTTCGGGCTCACCGGGTGGCGGTGGACCGGGCTGGCACTGTCTCCGGCGGCAGGCCCCGATGAAGATCGCCATCCTTCACAACTCCAGCCCCGGCGGGGCCGCTCGACTGGTCGAGGAAGTCGCCCGCCGCCTAACCGCTACCGATGACGTGACTGTCTGCACCTGGGGCGACGAGCCCGCCTCTCATGTTCGGGGCACAACGTTGATGTGGTGCCCGGCGCCCCAGCTACACCTGCCGATTCCATTCCACCCCTTCGGCGACCTGGCCCGCTCGGTCCTCGGCTCGCGCCGGGCGGTGGCCAGGATCGACGGGATGGGATTCGACGTGGCACTGGTGCTGGCGTGCCGGTGGGGGCAGGCGCCGACCGGACTGCGCCGCCTCCGGACCCCCAGCGTGTACTTCGCTCAGGAGTCGCGGCGCCGAAGCTACGAAGCGGGTTACCGGCTGTCTGGCGCCCGGGCGGGCTGGCGACGGGCGCTGTGGTGGCTGGGCCGGCGGGCATACGACGGCCTCGCGTCCGGCCTCGACAGAAGAGCGATCGGCGCCTCCGGAACCGTGGTGACCAACAGCGGGTTCACAGCCGGGCGGCTGGCCGAGGCTTACGGGGTAGCGGCCGCTGTCGTCGAGCTGGGCGTGGATGCCACCCGCTTCCGGCCGTCGGCCGAGGTGACGTCGCCACGGCGGTCGGCCCTGCTGGTCGGGGCGCTGGACCCGACCAAGGGCGGGGCGCTGGCCGTCCGCAGTCTGGCCCTGGTGCCGACTACCGTACGGCCCCCGCTGCGACTGGTTTACAACCGCGGCGACGAGGCGTTCGGCAAAGGGCTGGTGGCGCTGGGTGAGGAGCTCGGCGTGGATGTCCGGTTGCGGAGCCGCGTCAGCGACCCCGATCTGGTGACCGAGTATCGCTCGGCGGCAGTGCTGCTGGCCATGGCGGACGACGAGCCCTTCGGTCTGACTGTCCTGGAAGCCTCTGCGTGCGGCACCCCCACGGTGGCGATAGCCCAGGGTGGGTTTCTGCGAACGGTCGAGGAAGGTGTCAACGGACTTCTGGTGCAGCCCTGCGCCGAGCGCGTCGCGGCGGCCGTTACCGGAATCCTGACCAATGCCGCCCGGTTCGATCCGGACGAGGTGGCGGCCTGGACCCGTGCCCGCTGGGGATGGGACCGCTGCGTCAGCGAGTTGAGGGGCCTCCTAGTCTCGGCCGCCCGGCGGCCGCCCGGTGTTCCGAGCCAGGGCGCACGTGTCCCGGCTGGAGCGGGGGACCGATGGGGGCGGTGATCGACCGAGCCCCGGACCTGCCCGCACCTCGGAGCGCCTTCGAGCGGGGGGCCCGCTACGAGGGTGGGTGGAACGTCGCGGCCCGCCTGGCCGGTGCCGCCGGGTCGCTCGCTCTCGTTCCTTTGGCCGGCGTTGCGCTTCCGGCCCGGGAGCTGGGCGTGTGGCTGGTCCTCTCGACGCTTGCCGGTGTTCTTGCGTTCTCCGACTTGGGCATCGCCAACGCCGCCGTTAGCGATCTGGCCGCGGCCGCCGCCCGTGGAGCCACCGCCAAATTTCGTTCCGTGGTGAGCACCGCCACTGCGCTGCTGATCGCCGCCGGGCTGGCTGTCGTCGCGCTGGGCCTGGTCCTGCCGGCGCTGGTCCACCTCGACAGGCTTCTAGGCGTACCGGCGACGGTCCCCACCGTGGGCCCCGCCGTCTCGGTCTACCTGCTCGTACTGGGCGCCTCCCTTCCGCTGAGCGCGTCGATGCGCATCCTGGCGGCATTGCAGCGCAGCGACATCGGGGCCCGAATCGCCATCGGCGCGGCCGTTGCACAGGTGGTGCTCGGCGCCACAGCCGCCGCTGCCGGGGCACGGTTGCCTGTCTTCACTGCCTTGGCCCTGTTCCCAGTCGCTGGCGGTGGCCTCGTGGCCTGGATGGTGGTCGCCCGCCAGTGGCCGGCCGTCCGTCCCCGGGTCACCGCCGTCGACCGCTTCGAAGTCCGGCGGCTCTCGGGCCGGGCGGTCGCCTACCTCACCGTCGGCGTCGCCGCAGCCGTGGGCTTCGAGACTGACGCCCTTGTCATCGCCCATGAGTTGGGCAGTGGGGCCGCAGCGTCGTATGTCTTGCCCGCCAAGCTTTTTGCCATGATCCCGGCGGTCGCTGCCGTGTACTTTCTGCCCCTGTGGCCGGCCGTCGCCCGAGAGCGTCTGGCTGGCGATGGGGTGTCCATGCAGGCGTGGTTCCGGCAGGTAGTGGTGGGTGCCTGCGGGTTCGCTGCCTCTGCTGCCCTTCTCGTCGCGCTTGTGGCCGGACCGGTCACCGTCCTTCTGGCGCCGACCACCGACCGGCCCCGCCTCGCCCTGCTCCTCACTCTGGGGGTGCTGGCCGTTGTCCTGTCGGTGAGCATGCCGGTGGCCATGTTCCTGAGCGGCCTCGGCCTGGTCCGGGTTCAGGCCGTCTCCGCGGTGGCCATGGCCGGCGCCAACGTGGCGCTGTCGATCTGGCTGGTACGCGTGCTCGGCTCCGTTGGCCCGCCCCTGGCGACCTTGGCCGCCCAGACCGTGCTGACCCTGCTCCCGTCCATCGTGCTCGTCCACTACCGCCTGGCCCGGGCCGACCGTCCGGCCGAGCACCGTCCCGAACCGCTGGTCGTGGAGTCAGTCGAGCACCATGTCCCGCACCGTTCCTCCCTCGCCGGTGCGCACATCGACCAAAGCCTCGTCGGCGATCAACGCTAGCTGGGCCGGCCGGCCACTCAGGTAGATGAGATTCCCGTCAAGATCCCGCGCTTCACGATGGCGGGCCTGTACATACGCCGCCGCCGGGGCGGGCGTCGGCAAATCGCCCACCACGTCGTTGCGCACGAAGAAGGCGTTCACGCCAGCTCGGTTGCATCCCACCAGCTGGCAGCCCCGGGATCGGGCCAGGTGGTCGAGGGCCGCCAGAGAGGCCCCGTACCAGAGGCCCGACCAGTGGGCGGTCCGTCGGTCGAAGTCAGGCCGGTAGGGGACGGTTACCGCCGCTTCCGCGCCGAAGAGGCTGTTGTATTCCACGACGAGGATGCGAGGAGAGACCACCTCGATGGCATCGAGGATCCAGTAGTCGTTGCCGTCGACATCGACGGACAGCAGCCCGATGTCGCCCTCTACACCCCCGTCTCGGATGACCTGGTTGATGTTTCCTCGGTCGAGGAAGGCACTGCGCCCCTCGATGGTGTAGCGCCACCGCAGTTCGCCCTCGTCGAGGAAGTCGAGATGGGCGCGCCCGCTGTCAATGACCAGTCCTTCCCAATGGTCGTTCTCCAAGAGGAAGCGGGTATTTGATTCCCGGTAGCCCTCCACCCCGAACTCCACGAAGACCGGCCGGTCGACCGGCACCCGCGCCACCAGGTACTGGATGATGCCGTCCTCGCCCCACTGGGAGAAGACCTGGAACTCAGCGTCGCGGATGTCGTCGTAGACCGCTGCCCGCACCGCCCGGGCCTCCATGCGACCAAGTGCCAGTGCCAGCTGGTGCTCCCGCGAAGTGAGGGGGGCCAGGGACCGATCGCGCAGGATACCCACCAGCCGGCGGACCCGCGCAACCGCGGCCGTAGCGCGGCGCGGCGCCTTCACTCGCACACCTCGCCCGGTAGTGAGGTGCCTTTCCGCGTATCAACGCAGTCAGCGTCCTTGCGGTCGCCGGAACCCCACCACCGTGACGCCGGTCGATGCCGTGTAACCCTCCGCGTCATTGGATGGTGCCTCCAGTTGGCGACGACGTCAGATGCACACATCGTCTCAGCCCGACAGGTCACCCACATGCAAGTGCAGGTCCGGAGCCGTCGGTTTGCTCTGAAGCGCCGACTACTCAAAGGTTTCACCCTGCATGCCGACAAACAGGTATGGACCGGGCGCGCTGGTGATGGCACCACTGACCCGGGCGCGGGCTGGTCCCCGCGCCCGTCCGACGGTGGACCAGCCGCCGAAGCCGGCACCTCCCGCGCTCCCCGCTCTGACTGCGACGGGAGCCCACCGCCGTCTCGTCGTCCTCTTCGCCGGTACCTCCTTTCTCGGGGCGGCGCTTTTGTTCCTGGTCCAGCCGATGGTGGCCAAGATGGTCCTGCCGTCCTACGGGGGCTCGCCGGCGGATGACGATCTACGAGATCGATCCCGCCATCGTGGACATCGCCCGCGACCCTCGGTACTTCACCTACCTGAAGGACAGCCGAGCTCGTCTTGACATCGTCGGCGGCGACGGCCGGCTCCGCCTGGCCGAGGCATCCTCCGAACAGTTCGGTGTCATGGTCCTTGATGCCTTCAGTTTCGACGCCATTCCGGTGCATCTGATGACCGAGGAGGCGATTGCTTCCTACCGCCGCAAGCTCCGGCCCGGGGGCGGCATCGTGTTCCACATCAGTAACCACCATCTCGACCTCGAACCCGTCCTGGGCGGCATCGCTGAGCGGCTCGGCCTCAGCAGCTTGGTGCGCTTCGACGACCGGAACGATCCGTCGATCGGCCGGATTCCGTCCAAATGGGTCGTGCTGGCTGACGACGAGGAGGCCTTGGCCCCGCTTCGCCCCGACTCGAGGTGGCGCCCGCTCGACGCCAGCAAGGGGGTCGTCTGGAGTGACGACTTCTCCAACATCATCAGCGTCCTGAATTGGCGGTGAGCAGGCGAAGCATCATGCTGTCATCAACAGTGACGGTATGATGCGAACCCATGCGCACCACGGTGACCCTTGATTCGGACACCGAGGCCCTCCTGCGTCGGCGGATGCGTGAGCGGAAAGTGAGCTTCAAGCAGGCCCTGAACGACGCCATCCGGGAGGGCTCCGGTCAACAGGCTCAACGGGGAGGGCAGCAGTTCCATACCACTACGGCCGCACTCGGCCTGCCGACGCTGAACCTCGATCGGGCGCTACAACTGGCAGGGGAGCTGGAGGACGAGGAACTCGTCAGGAAGATGCGCGCGGGCAAGTGAACCTCGTCGACGCCAACGTGCTGCTCTATGCCGTCAACGAGTCCGAACCCAGGCACGACGAGGCCCGGCGCTGGCTGGACGACTCGCTTGACGGCCGCGAACCGGTTGGTTTCGCCTGGGTCCCCGTACTAGCCTTCCTTCGACTCGTCACCAAGGTCGGGCTCTTCCCATCGCCGCTACCGGTGGCCGGGGCTGTGGATCGAATCAGGCTGTGGACGAGCCAGCCGGCCGCCGTCATCGTCGAACCGACGCCACGCCATTTCGACCTTCTGGCGGGATTGCTGGCCGAGGTTGGTACAGGCGGCAATCTGGTGAACGACGCACATCTGGCGGCCCTGGCATTGGAGCACGACGCCAGAATCGTGAGCTACGACAACGATTTTGACCGCTTTCGTGGGGTTCGCTGGAACACGCCCCAGGCGCCATAGGGCCTCCCCGCAGAACTGACCGAAGCGGGGCCGGGAGCGTTACGCCGCTCGGGACCGCCGTAGCGCCACCAACGTGGCGCCCATGAGGCCGACGAAGCCGGCCATCTGCACGAACCACCAGGCGCCGATGCCGGCGTGGTGGGCGGACACGGGGCACATGACGGCGCCGAACAGCGCCAGTCCGGCGGCGGCCACACCGGCCACCAGGCCGATCCGCCGGCCCCGGGCCAGGCCGACGGCCATGGCACCCAGGGCGGCGGTCAGGCCCATGAACAGGGCCACTGCCCACAGAGGATCGGCGGCGTTGGGATCGGCGGGGGCCGGTTCGAGGAGGACGGCCGCCGAGTACACCAGTACCCAGGCGACGGCGAGCGCCTGTCCCCATCGGCGACTCACGGCGGCCGGCTCGGTGATCCAGGCCCGCAGGTCGACGGCGGGTCGCGCCGCCAGCGGGGGGGCCAGATCGACCTGCTGAACGGTTTCGTCGCTCAGATCCTGCAGCGGGTGTCGGGTCAAGGCCATGGCGCACCTCCGGGAACGGTTGCGCCCAACCCTACGCCCCTGGCGGGACGCGGCCGCCGCAGGGCTCAGGTCGTGGCGGTCTGCAGAAGCGGTGTGAGCTTGTCGAGCACGAAGGGGAGGCTCAACACGGACTGAAACGTGTAGGCCACCGCCAGCTCGTCTTCCATGTACACGACGTTGTTCGCCTTGGTCACCGCCAACGCCTGGATCCGAGGGTCGGCCTCCACCTCGGCTCGCCGACCGTCCTTGGTGCCCAGATTCCAGATGAGGAGGTCCAGGTCGAGGTCGTCCAGCTCGGCCGGGTCACCCCGACCGAACACCGGCGCCAGCTCGAAGCCCAGCGCTGGGACGAACTCCACGCCGGCGCTCTGCGAGTCGGTGTAAAAGACGTCCTCGGTGGCACCGGAGTGGGTGACCACGATGACCCGACGGCCGGCGAAGCTCGGATTCTCGGATCGGACCTGGGCGAACCGAGCCTCCAGATCGGAAATAAGGGTCTCCCCCCGGGCACTCTGGCCGACGGCCTTGGCGACCACCCGGGTCACCTGTTGCCACGGGCGGCCTCGCAGGTCGGGGCTCTCGATCTGGCCGACGGTCGGGGCGATCTTGGAGAGCTCGACGAACTGGGGCTCGGACATGAAGTTGGCGACGCCGAGAATGAGGTCGGGTTCGAAGGCGGCGATGCGCTCGTAGTTGAGCGCCAGGTCGTCGTAGAAGACCACCGGTTCGATCGCCTTCGCTGCGTCGTCCATCCACGCGTAGGTGAGCTCCGCGGTGCTCGATGCCACACCCCCGACGGCCACCGGGGTGATCCCCAGAGCGAAGACGACGTCGCGGTCGTCCAGTCCGAGGGTAAGGACCCGCCGAGGGGCGGCGGGCACGACGGTGGAGCCGTTGATGTGCTCGACGGTGACGGGAAAGGCATCGGTGGGGGCGAACTCGGGTGGCGGCGGATCGGCGGTTTCGGCCGCATCAGTCGACGTCGATGAGTTGGGCGACGACGTGGTCGTCGACTCCGAGTCGCCGGCGCAGCCGACGCCGAGCAGCACGACTGCTGTGAAGAACGCGACGACGCGACGCATCACGCCCAGGCTACGCAGCCCAGGTCGGCCGGCGTGGCCAGGTCGGGATGGGAGGGGACGACGCGCACCGTGAAGCCGTAGCGACCGGCTTCTTCGCAGGCGAAGCTGCCCTGATAGCGGTGCGAGCCCTCGGGTGCGGCTGGACCGGCCAGGGTCATGGTGACGACGCCGGCGCCGCGCAACTCGTCGTTGGTGCCGACGGCTCCGTGCACGAGCTGCACGGCGACGTCATCCGGCGTCAGATCACCCAGCACGACGAGTGCCTCCACAGTGCGCTCGACGCCGAGTTCGGCGACGGCGGCGTCGCTGTCGACGGCACCCACCTCCACCCGGCTCCAGCCGTCCGCCACCCGCTGCTTCCAGGCCGTCAAACCCTTGGCCCGCTTGTATTTCTCGGCGGACATCACATCGGCCCGGGCGGCCACGGGTTCGTACAGCTGCTCCACGTAGTCGCGCACCATGCGGGAGGCGACGACCCGGGGGCCGAGGGAGATCAGCGAACGGCGCACCCGGCGCACCCAGCGGCGGGGGATCGGACCCTCGGTGCGCTCGTAGAACATGGGTGCCACCTGGCGTTCGAGCAATTCGTAGACGCTGTTGGTCTCCACCTCGTCCCGCCGGGCCAGATCCTCGTAGGTCTCGGCCGACGAGATGGCCCAGCCGTTGGTGCCGTCGAACATCTCGTCCCACCAGCCGTCGAGGATCGAGCAGTTGAGGCCGCCGTTGAGCGCCGCCTTCTCACCGCTGGTCCCACACGCCTCGAGGGGGCGACGGGGATGGTTCAGCCACACGTCGCAACCCTGGTAGAGCATCCGGGCCACGGCGATGTCGTAGTCCTCCACGAATGCGAACCGGTGGCGCACGGCCGGGTCGTGGGAGAACTGGACGATCTGGCGGATCATCTCCTTGCCGATGTCGTCGGCCGGATGGGCCTTGCCGGCGAACACGAACTGGATCGGGCGTTCCGGCGACAACAGCAGCGCCCGCAGCCGCTCCGGCTGTGACAGCAGCAGGGTGGCCCGCTTGTAGGAGGCGAAACGCCGGGCGAATCCAATGGTGAGGATGCGGGGGTCGAGGACGTCGTCGCTCCAGGTGACGTCCGCTTCGCTCAGGCCCCGACCGAGCGCGGCCGCCTTCAGGCGGCTGCGCACGAAGGCCACAAGGCGTTCCCTCGACTGCTCGCGAGCCCGCCACAGCTCGTCGTCGCGGGCAGCCCCGAGTCCCTCCCAGGCCTGGGCGTCGGCCTCGCTCCACGCCGGGGTGACCCAGCGGGCGAGCAGGTCGTCCATCTCCGGCGACACCCATGTCGGCGCGTGCACGCCGTTGGTGACCGAGGTGATGGGCGACTCATCCGCGGGCACGTCGGGCCACAGGCCCTGGAACATGGCCCGGCTGACCTGGCCGTGCAGGAGCGACACCCCGTTGGCCATGCCGGCCAGCCGCAGGCCCATCACGGCCATGTTGAACGGGGCGTCAACGGCCTCGTCGGGAAGCTGGCCCAGGGCCATCACGTCGTCAAAGGCGACGTCGCACTCGTCTGCCCAGCTCTTCCAGTAGCGCTCCATCAGCTCGCGGGGGAAGCGGTCGATGCCGGCGGGCACGGGCGTGTGGGTGGTGAAGATGGTGGCCGACCGAACGGCCTCGATGGCTTCGGCGAAGCTCAGGCCCTCGCCGATGAGGCGGCGAATCCGTTCCAGGCCAAGGAATCCGGCGTGGCCCTCATTGGTGTGGAACACCTGGGCCTCGCAGCCCAGTTCCCGCAGGAGCCGGACGCCGCCGATGCCCAGCAGGATCTCCTGGCGGAGCCGGTGCTCGGTCCCGCCGCCGTAGAGCCGGTCGGTGATGCTGCGGCCGGCGGGTTCGTTGTCGTCCACGTCGGTGGCGAGGAGGTACAGGGCGACACGACCGACGTCGGCCCGCCACACCTGAGCAGCCAGCTCGAC
>Ga0187893_10015462_pt1 | contig 10220 bp, 9 predicted proteins | sample MA1701074metaG_FD_139574 | JGI IMG/M metagenome (GOLD analysis project Ga0187893, IMG submission 139574) | White microbial mat communities from a basaltic lava cave in the Kipuka Kanohina Cave System on the Island of Hawaii, USA - MA170107-4 metaG ... | reverse complement strand
GCTGGTCGAGGTGTGCAAACAGTACCGCCAGTTCGAGCAGGACACGCTGCAGAAGGTGATCGAGGCGCGCTCCAGGGTGTTCGCCGCCAGCCAGACGCAGAACATCCCGGCGCTCGGCCAGGCGGAGACCGCGCTGCGCGCCAGCCTGGGCAACCTGTTCGCCGTGGCCGAAGCCTATCCCGAGCTGAAAACCAACGAGCAGTTCCTCAACCTGCAGACGCGCATCTCCGCGCTGGAGAACGCCATCGCCGACCGGCGCGAGTTCTACAACGAGAGCGTGAACATCAACAACGTGCGCATCGAGCAGTTCCCCGACCTGATGGTGGCGAGCATGTTCGACTTCCCGCCGCGGCAGCTGCTGGAGTTCGAGGACGCCGAGAAGGCCGACGTCAACGTGAAGCAGCTGTTCGCGGCGTGAGCGCCGCCCGGGCGAGGCCGGCGAGATGGCGCGCGCAACCGGCGTCATGCAGGCGAGCCTCGCCACCTCGCCGGCGCAGCTGTTTCTGCTGGTCGTTCCCGGCTTCCTGAAGAGCAGCACCGGCTGGCTGATCGGCCTGGCGCTGGTGCTGGTGTGCAGCCTGTTCCTGTGGCGCGCCAACTTTCGCCGCGCGCGTGCCGTGGACGACACCCCGACTTCGAAGATCGCCTCGGCGCATCAGGGCTACGTCGAGCTGGCAGGCGCGGCGCGCCTGGGCGAAGCGCTGGTCGCACCGCTCACGCGCCGCGAGTGCGTGTGGTGGCGCTACCGGGTGGAGAAGAAAGACAGCAGGAACCGGTGGGTCAGCGAGCAGTCCGATTCCAGCGACAGGTTGTTCCTGATCGATGACGGCAGCGCCGCGGCGGTGGTCGATGCGCGCCAGGCCGAGATGCTGGTCGACGGCGGCCGCCGGTGGGTCGAAGGGCGGCGCAGGTACACGGAATGGATCATCGGCGAGGGCGAGCGGGTCTATGCCATCGGCGAGTTCGCCAGCGAAGGCGGCGGCAACAGCCACTTGGATCGAAAAGCCGACGTGAGCGCCCTGCTCGCGGAGTGGAAGCAGCGCAAGGCGCAGCTGCACGAGCGCTTCGACCTGGACGCCGACGGCCGCATCGACGAGCGCGAATGGGGCCTGGCGCGCCGCGCGGCGCAGCGCGAAGTGGAGCGCCGCCATCGCGAGATCCTGTCCCAGCCGGTCACGCACGTGCTGCGCAAGCCCGCCGACGGGCGCCCGTTCCTGGTGTCGACCCTCGACCCGGCGCGGATAGGCCGGCGGCACCGCCTCTGGCAGCGGCTGCACCTGCTGTTCGCGCTGGCCGCTGGCGGGGCGCTGCTTGGTATGACGACGGGGATCTTGCCCGTTCGCTAGGCCCCCTCATCCTACCCTCTCCCGCAAGGGGAGAGGGACCTTTCTGTCTATCGGGGAGGGGGATTCACGCGCTACATCGCTCCTGACAGCAGCTCCGCCACCTCCGGGTGGCGGCTCTCCCGCGCGATGTCCGTCGCGGTCTTGCCGCGGTCGTCTACGAGCGCGGGGTCGGCGCCTCGCTCCAGCAGACGCCTCACGCCGGCAGTCGCGCCCGAGCCCGCCGCCCACATCAGCGCGGTGAGCCGGTGCTTGTAGCGTGCGTTGACGTCGATGCCGCGGTCGAGCAGCAGGTCCATCGCCTCGACGTGCCCGCCCGCGGCGGCATACAGCAGCGCGGTCTTGGCGATCTGGTCCACCGCGTGGACGTCGGCGCCCGCGCCGATCAGCGCACGCGCCGCTTCGGTGTGGCCGCCGGCCGCCGCGGCCATCAGCGGTGTGGTCTTGTCCAGCGCGGCGAGGTTCGGGTTCGCGCCGCGCTCGAGCATCATGACCACGGCCGACAGCCTGCCGTCGCGCGCAAACATGTACAGCGCGGTCTGGCCACGGCGGTTGCGCGAATCGGGTGCCGCGCCGGCGTCCAGCAAGCTGCGCACGCGCTGGTCCTCGCCGCGCTTGGCGAAATCGAGCAGCTGCGCGTTGAGGCTCTTCTCGGGGGTGGGAGTCTGGGCTTCAGCCGGCGGCAACAAGCCGGCGAGCGCCAGCGTCAGGGCGGTGCCCAGGATCGATGAGCGCATCGGTTCGGCGGGTGTGCTTGAGCAAATGTGAAAGGTTCATTATAGTCTCGCTGCCGCGGCGGTCCGGCCTTGCCGGCCATGATGCGGTGCAGGGGAGCCGAAGTTTTGAACCATATTCCCGGGAGGAGTCAATGAAGTCACCCAATCTGAAGCTGCTTGCCCTCGCGCTGACCGCGGCCGGCGCCGTGGGCGGCGCCATCGCCCAGGAGGTCAGCGGTGGGGCCACGATGGTGTCAGCCCAGATCACGGCGGACATCCGCGTCGACCAGGACAAGCTCGCCGCGAGCGAGAGCGACAAGGCCAACTGGCTGCAGACCAACGGCGGCTGGACCAACGCCCGCTACGCCGCAGGCGACCAGATCACCGCGCGCAACGTCGCCAAGCTGCGCCCAGCCTTCATCTTCCAGACGGAGATCAAGGAGTCGATGGAAACCGCGCCGGTCGTGATCAACGGCGTGATGTACCTGACCACCTCGTACAACCACATCTACGCCATCGACGCGGCGACCGGCAAGCAGTTCTGGCACTACAAGCACAAGATGGGGCCGGTCACCACTTATTGCTGCGGCCCGAACAACCGCGGCATCGCGATCTTTCGCGACGTGGTGTACATGGGCACGCTGGACGCCAAACTGGTCGCGCTCGACGCCAAGACCGGCCGGGTGCTGTGGGAGAAGCAGATCGCCGATCCCGAGCTGGGCTACTCCGAAACCATGGCACCGGTGGCGGTGGACAGCAAGGTCCTGATCGGCACCAATGGCGGCGAGTACGGCGTGCGCGGCTTCGTCAAGGCGTTCGACGCCCGCACCGGCGACCTGCTGTGGACCTTTTACACCATCCCCGAGAAGGGCCACGAGGGCGTTTGGGCGGTGAACGACGCGACCGGGCGCAACATGCTGCGCGACATCGCCAAGGAGAAGCAGGTCCTGCAGGAGAGAGGCGGCGACTTCTACCAGACCCTGGGCGGCGGCGTGTGGATGACGCCCGCCGTGGACATGAAGACCAAGACCGTGTACTTCGTGGCGGGCAACCCCTCGCCCGACCTGTACGGCGACATCCGCCCCGGCGACAACCTGTACACCAACTCGATCGTCGCGGTGGACCTGAACACCGGCGCCTACAAGGCCCACTTCCAGTACATCGCGCACGACGTGTGGGACCTGGACGCGGTGAGCCCGCCGATCCTGACCCAGGCCGCGGGCAAGGACGGCAAGACGATGGTCGACGTGGTGATCCACGGCGGCAAGACCGGCCACATCTACGTGCACGACCGCAAGGATCTGTCCCTGATCCGCTTCTCCGACGCCATGATCCCGCAGGAGAACGTGTGGGTGCTGCCCACGCCCGAAGGCGCGCGCATGCTGCCGGGCGCCAACGGCGGCGTGGAGTGGAATCCGATGGCCGTCCACCCGAAGCTGCGCCTCGCTTACGCGGCCAACCTGCACCAGCCGATGACCTACCACGTGGAGCCTGCCGAGTATCCCGGCGGCAAGCTGTGGCTGGGCGGCGCGTTCAAGGTGATCCCGGGCGAGAAACAGTGGGGCCGCCTGGCGGCGGTGAACATCGACACCGGCAAGGTGGTGTGGAACGCCGACACCGAGCAGCCGCTGATGGGCGGCGTGCTGGCCACGGCCGGCGGGCTGGTGTTCACGGGCGAAGGCAACGGGCAGTTCAACGCCTATGACGCCAGGAACGGCAAGAAGCTGTGGACCTTCCAGTGCGGCGCCGGCGTGAACGCGCCTGCGGTGTCCTACATGGTCGGCGGCAAGCAGTACATTGCCGTGGCTGCGGGCGGCAACACGCAGCTCGATTTCAAGCGCGGCAACAACATCATGGTGTTCGCGCTGCCCTGAGCGGGCCGCGCGTCATCCGGGGCCGTGCCCGTGCGTTGATCGGGCACGGCCCTTTTTCTTGACGAGCGTGTTTGCGATGTTCCGATCTCACGGGAAGAGCTGTCGATGAAGCGTTTCGGAGTTCTCGCCTTCGCCGCAGCCGCCACGCTGGCCGCGAGCGGTGCGCACGCGCAAGGCGATTACGAGGCGGGCAAGCAGAAGGCGCAGGTGTGCGCCGCCTGTCACGGGGCCGACGGCAACGCGCCCAAGGGCGTGGCGCCGGAGGGCCAGGCCTACCCGGATCTGGCGGGACAGACCGCCCGCTACACCTACCTGCAGCTCAAGGACTTCAAGGAGGGACGGCGCAAGAACCCGCTGATGAGCCCGATGGCGGCGAACCTGTCCAAGCAGGACATGTTCGATCTGGCCGAGTACTTCTCCAGGCAAAAGCACCTGCCGAGCGACTTCAAGGCCGACCCGGCCAAGGCCGCCGAGGGCAAGCGCGTGGCCGATGCCGCGCTGTGCACCATGTGCCACCTCGGCGGCTTCTCGGGCCAGAACGAGATCCCGCGCGCCGCCGGGCAGGAGTACGATTACCTCGTCAAGCAACTGCAGGACTTCCGCGCCCGCAACCGCACCAACGATGCGGGCAACATGACCAGCGTATCGCGCGGGCTCACCGACGAGCAGATCGAGGCGCTGGGGCACTACATCACCAGCCTGCGGTAGGCCGGCGCCGCCCGCCGGCGTCCGCGGCTGTTGCCTTCACAGGATCGTCCGATGAACGACTTCCAGCGGCCCGACCCGAGATTGGTGGAGCAGGCGCGCGAGGTGGCGAAGTGCTACAGCGCCTCCTGCGTGTTCGCCGACGTGCAGCAGCGCGGCGGCGTGATGCACAGCGCGCTGAAGCCGATCTTCGCCGGCAAGGCGGTAGGTCCGGCGCTCACCGTCAAGCTCTCGCCCGGCGACCTGCAGGATCCTTTGCTCGCCCTGCACGTCGCACAACCGGGTGACGTGGTCGTGGTGGACGCCGGCGGCGAGACCGAGACATCGGTGTTCGGCGGCCTGATGGGCAGCCTGTTCAAGAACCGCGGCGTGCAGGGCGCGGTGATCGACGGCGCATGTCGCGACACCGACGAGCTGCGCGACATCGGCTTCCTGGTGTTCTCGCGCGCCGTCACCGCCCGCGGCACCCACACCATGTTCTCCGGGCGCAAGACCGACATGCAGGTGAACGTGCCAGTGACCTGCGGCGGCATCGTGGTGAACCCCGGAGACGTGATCGTCAGCGACGAGATCGGCGTCACCGTGGTCCCCGCCGCCGACCTCGAGAAAGTCCTCGCCGGAGCGCGCGAGCAGGCGCAGCGCGAGGAGGCCACGCGCCAGCGCATCCGGCAGGGCAAGACGTTCGAGGAGCTGCTGGCCGAGTTCGGCCGGATCTAGTGATCGCCGTCGATTGGGGAACATCGAGCTTCCGCGCCTACCGCGTGGCGGCGGACGGCGCGGTGCTGGAACGGCGCAGCGCGCCGCTCGGCATCATGCAGATCGAGGGCGGGCGCTTCGCGCAGGCGCTGGACAGTCAGGTGCAGGACTGGCTCGCGGCGGGCGAGGCGCCGGTGGTGATGTGCGGCATGATCGGCAGCCGGCAGGGGTGGAAGGAAGCGCCTTATGTCGCCTGCCCGGCCGCGCCGGAGGACATCGCGCAGCACCTGGTGGAAGTGACCTGGGGTGCACGGCGCCGCGCGTGGCTCGCGCCCGGGCTGTCGAGCCGCGATGAGGGCGGCGTGCCGGACGTGATGCGCGGCGAGGAGACGCAGCTCCTGGGCGTGCTCGACGAGCTGCCGCCTGCCGCCTGGATCTGCCTGCCCGGCACCCACAGCAAGTGGGTCGAGATCCGCGGCGGGAAGATCGCCCGCTTCCGCACGCACATGACCGGCGAGGTGTTCGCCGTGATGAAAGCGCACAGCATTCTGGGGCGCATGATGCCGGACGCGGCGTTGGACGCGCACTGGTTCGGCGCCGGCGTGCAGCGCGCGCGCGCGGCCGGCGGCATGCTGCATCACCTGTTCGGGGTGCGCGCGCGCGGCCTGTTCGGCGAGCTGCCCGAGGCCGGGGCGTCGTCGTACCTGTCCGGCATCCTAATCGGACACGAGCTGCTGTCGATCCCCGACTCGGCGCAGGCAGGCGTGTATTTGCTCGGCTCGCCTGAGCTGGAGCGGCTATACCGGCGCGCGCTGGAGCAGCTCGGCCGGCCCAGCGTCTCGCTCGATCCGGATGCCGCGGTGCGCGGCCTGATCCGGCTGGCGCGCGGCTTGCCGCGGGAGTGAACATGCCGCCGCTCGAAGAAGCCCTGTCCGCCTGCCCGCTGGTGGCGATCCTGCGAGGCGTGCACCCGGACCAGTGCGTGGCCATCGGCACGGTCCTGGCCGAGGCCGGCTTCACCGTGATCGAAGTGCCGCTCAACTCGCCCGAGCCGATGCGCAGCATCGCAATGCTCGCAGCCGCGCTGGGCACCCGCGCGCTGATCGGCGCGGGCACCGTGATCGAGCCGCAGCAAGTGGACGCGGTGGCCGGGGCCGGCGGCCGGTTGATCGTGATGCCGCACGCCGACCCGCGGGTGGTCACGGCAGCAAAGGCGCGCGGGCTGGCTGCCCTGCCCGGCTTTGCCACGCCCACCGAGGCGTTCGCGGCGCTCGACGCGGGCGCCGACGGCCTGAAGCTGTTTCCCGCCGAAGCCAATCCTCCGGCGGTGCTCCGAGCGCTGCGCGCGGTCCTGCCCAGGGAGACGCTGGTGTTGCCGGTGGGCTCGATCACCGTGGACAACATGGCCGCCTACTGGAGCGCGGGCGCGAGCGGCTTCGGCCTGGGCTCGGCGCTCTACAAGGCGGGCGCGAGCGCGGAGCAGGTCGCGCAGTCGGCGGCGCGCTTCAAGGCCGCGATCGACCGGCTGCGCGCCTGATCGCGGCTCCCCGAGCCGAGGTCACTCGTCCATCGCCAGCGCGCGCGATGCGAATGGCGCCTCGCCGCCGAGCAGATCCACGCCGTGCGCCGCGAAACGCAGGGCAGCGGCCAGCGGCCTCTGATCGCCGCTGCCGGCCAGCACCCACTGTGCGTGACGCGCGAGCAGCGCAAGCGCCAGCGAACGGCCGATGGTGAGCGCGTAGCGGCGCGCGCCCTCCTCCGCTGCATCTGCCTTGGCCGACTCGAGCCAGCTGCAGGCGCGATATACCGCCTGGCGCGCGGCCGCCGCCAGCGCCGCCAGGCGTGCTTCCTGCACCGAGGCGCTCAGCTCGCCCAGCAGCTCGGTCAGCGCCTGCGTCGCGGCGCCGGCCGCCGCGGCGCGCTGCGTCTCCAGCGCCAGCACGTTGGTAGTGCCCTCCCAGATCGACAACACCTGCGCGTCGCGCAGCAGCGCCGGCAGACCGGTGTCCTCGACGTAGCCCGCGCCGCCGAAGCATTCCAGCGCTTCGCTGCACACCGCCACCGCCTGCTTGCCGGTGGTGAGCTTGACCACCGGCGTGAGCAGGCGCAGCAGATCGTGCTGCGCCGGGGGCAGAGCGCCGGCCTCCTCGCGGCCGATCAGCTCGACCAGGTGGAAGACCAGATGAAAAGCCGCCTCGAACTCGGCCTGCAGCCCGGCCAGGGTGTCCTGATGCAGGGGCTTGTCCGCCAGCGGCGCGCCGAACGCGTGGCGCCGGCGTGCGTAATCGCGTGCCAGCGCGATCGCGCGCCGCATGTAGGCGATGCTCGATATCGCGTTCCAGGTGCGCGTGATGTTGAGCATCGGCGCGATGTTCTTGATGCCCTCGGCCAGTCCGGCCACCGGCATGGCCACGGCGCCGTCCAGCGTGAGCTCCGCGGTGGGCACCTTGCGCGTGCCGAGCTTGTCTTTCAGCCGGTGTACCAGGATGCCGTTCAGCCCGCCGGATTCGTCGCGCGTCTCCAGATAGAACAGCGCGAGGCCTTTGCCCCCGGCGGGATTGCCTTCCGGACGCGCGAGTGTGAGCGCCATCTGGCTGGTGACCGCGGAGGTGAACCACTTACGCCCGTGCAGCCGCCAGCGGCCGTCGGCGTCGCGCCTGGCCACCGTCTCCGACAGGCCGACGTCCGAGCCGCCGGTCGCCTCCGTCATCCACTGGCCGCTGGTCCAGAAGCGCGCCGGATCGCGCGCGGTGAGATGCGGCAGCGCGCGCTCGATGAGCGCGCTGTTGCGGTGATGTGTCAGCGTGCGCGCCGCGCCGTCGGTCATCGCCAGCGGACAGTTGTACACGTCCGTGGATGGTGTGAACAGGTATACCAGTGCGAACTGATGCACGCGCGACCAGTGGCCGTGCGCGCGCTCGTAGGGAATGGCGATCAAGCCGCTGCGCGCGGCCAGCTGTTCGGCAGCGCGCCACAGCGGCGACACTTCGATCCGGTCGACGCGGTTGCCCCAGGCGTCCCAGGGGGTGTGCGTCGGCTCGCTGGCGCGGTCGGCGAGCTGGAATGCGTACAACGGACCGCCGGCAAGCTCGCCCATCTCCTGGAGGCCGCTCTGGATCGCCTCGCGCACCTCGGCCGGCAGGGCGCGGCCCAGGTACTCGCGCAGCACGCGGTCTTCGCTGTACTGATTGCCGATCCGCGGCGCGGGCTGGTTGAAGGGCATGCGGCACTATACCGCGCTCGCCAGCCGATCGCCCGTCTCGGCTCGCGGAGCGGCCGGCGCGTCAAGCTCGGCGTGCGCAGTCCGGCGCAGCCGGGTTGGGTGTAGCATCCTCACCACAACCACCCTGTCGCTTGCCCAGATCGTCCATGTGCGCCGCACCCAGAATCGAGCACGACAGCATGGGGGATGTGCCGGTGCCGGCAGAGCGGCTGTGGGGCGCGCAGACGCAGCGCGCGCTGATGCACTTCGCCATTTCCACCGAACGCATGCCCGGCGAGCTGGTGCGCGCGCTGGTGCTGGTCAAGCGCGCAGCCGCGACGGTCAACGCACGCCTCGGCGCGCTGCCCGCGGACAAGGCCGACGCGATCGTGCGCGCCGCCGACGAGGTGCTCGCCGGCCAGCACGAGGCCGAGTTTCCGCTGTCGCTGTGGCAGACCGGCTCGGGAACGCAGACCAACATGAACGCCAACGAGGTGCTCGCCAACCGCGCCTCGGAGCTGCTCGGCGGCCCGCGCGGGCCGGGCCGGCTGGTGCACCCCAACGACGACGTCAACCGCAGCCAGTCGTCCAACGACGCGATCCCCACCGCCATGCACGTAGCGGCGGTCACCGCCCTCACCGACCGGCTGCTGCCGTCCCTGCTGCGTCTGAAGACCACGCTCGCGCACAAGGCGCAGGCCTTCCAGGGCATCATCAAGGTCGGCCGCACCCATCTGCAGGACGCCACCCCGCTCACGCTCGGCCAGGAATTCTCGGGTTACGTGGCGCAGCTCGACCAGGCGCAGCTCGCGATCGAGGGCGCGGTGGGCGAGCTGTATGCGCTGGCGATCGGAGGCACGGCGGTGGGCACCGGCCTGAACGCCCCGCCGGGTTTCGACGCGGCCATGAGCGAGGAGATCGCGCGCGTGACCGGGTTGCCATTCTTCCCGGCGCCCAACAAGTTCGCCGCGCTGGCCGCGCACGAACCGCTGGTGCGCCTGCACGGCTGCCTCAAGGCGCTGGCCGTGGCCCTGACCAAGATCGCCAACGACGTGCGCTGGCTCGGCAGCGGCCCGCGCGCCGGGCTGGGCGAGATTCGCCTGCCCGAGAACGAGCCGGGCAGCTCGATCATGCCGGGCAAGGTCAATCCGACGCAGGCCGAGGCCCTGCTGATGGTTTGCGCGCAGGTGATGGGCAACGACGTCGCTGTGGCCATCGCCGGCGCGTCGGGCAACTTCGAGCTGAACGTGAGCAAGCCGCTGCTGATCCACGCCGTGCTGCAGAGCGTGCGGCTGCTGGGCGACGCGATGCGCTCTTTCAACCAGCACTGCGCCGAGGGGATCGAGCCGAACGAGGCGCGCATCGCGGAGCTGCTGGCGCGCTCCCTGATGCTCGCCACTGCGCTGGCGCCGCACATCGGCTACGACCGCGCCGCCGAGATCGCGCGCAAGGCGCACCGCGAGGGCAGCACGCTGAAGGAGGCGGCGCTCGCCCTGGGCTACGTCAGCGAACGCGACTTCGACGCCTGGACCGATCCGGCCCGGATGGTCTAGTTCACACCCCGCCGATGCACAGGTACTTGACTTCGAGGAACTCCTCGATGCCGTACTTGCTGCCTTCGCGGCCGATGCCGGACTGCTTGACTCCGCCGAAGGGCGCGACCTCGGTGGAGATGATGCCGGTG
>Ga0187893_10015461_pt1 | contig 10220 bp, 11 predicted proteins | sample MA1701074metaG_FD_139574 | JGI IMG/M metagenome (GOLD analysis project Ga0187893, IMG submission 139574) | White microbial mat communities from a basaltic lava cave in the Kipuka Kanohina Cave System on the Island of Hawaii, USA - MA170107-4 metaG ... | reverse complement strand
TCGGCGCGACCGCGCGCCGCCAGGCTGCGATAGCGATCCAACGCGCGACTGCGAGCGACCGTCAGCAGCCACGCACCCACGGCGCCGCGACGCGCGTCGTAATGCAGGGCCTGCCGCCAGACCTGCATCCATGCGTCCTGCAGCACGTCCTCGGCTTCGGCGGCGCTGCCCACGATGCGCAAGGCGACCGCGTACAGAAGCGATCCATAGGTGTCGTACAGCGCCTCCAATGCGGTCGTGTCCCGCGCTTGGATCCGGCGCAGGAGACCGAGGTCTCGCTCTTGGTCGCTGGTCTTCAGGCCGGGCTCCCGTCGGTCACCTTCGTACTCACTACGAACCACGTCCCGAATCGGACGCAGGGTTTTTGACGGCCGTCGATCCCCGCGGCGGCCGATCCCGGCGACATCCGATCGGGCGGGTCGCTCGTAGTCCTCGCGCAGTCACTCTTCGAGGGGCGCGTTCACCCGCGGCTTCCGAACCCCGAGACCCCGTCGCGAAATCGTTTCGATGCGATGCGTGCCCATGGACTTCGATTCGAAAGGATGTTCGGGATGTTCACGACGTTCAAGAGTCGAGCGGCCGCTCCGGTGGTTTTGCTCGCGATCGGATTGGGGGCCGGCATCGCCGGGGCCTCGAGTCACAGCGAAGCGCCGGGCACCGCCAAGGATCGCCTGGCCGATGACACCGACCTGTACGCCTTCGTCAGCGCGGATGCGCCCGACGCCGTGACGTTCGTCGGCTTGTGGATTCCGCTGCTCGAACCGAACGGCGGGCCGAATTACTACTCGTTCGACGACGAGGCGTTCTACTACATCAACATCGACAACGCCGGCGATTGCGTCGATCACCTTCGCTACCAGTTCAAGTTCGAGACCACGCGGCGCACCGGCGCCACGTTCCTGTACAACACGGGCGTCGTGACTTCCTTCGACGATCCGGATCTCAACGTGCGCCAAACTTGCACCGTGACTCGGATCGTGGACAACGTCGAAACGGTGGTCGCGACCGGCGTGCCGGTGGCGCCGAATTACGTCGGCCGGACTTCCATGCCGGACTACGCGAGCCTGGCGCAGTCGGTGGTCACGACATTGCCCGACGGCTCGAAGCTCTTCCTGGGCCCGCGGGACGATCCGTTCTTCGTGGACCTGGCGGCGGTGTTCGACTTGCTGCAGATCCGCGATTTTCCCGGCAACGACGGCGGCGGTGTGGACGGCGTCGCCGGCTACAACGCGATGGCGATCGTGCTGCAAGTGCCGAAGACGCAGTTGACGCGCGACGGGCAAATGCCTGGTGAAGGCAACTCGATCATCGGCGTCTACGATTCGGTCGAACGCCCGCAGACGCGCACCCTGAACGGCGATGGAACCGTGTCGGTGAGCGGTCCCGAGATCCAAGTTTCGCGCCTCGGGATGCCGCTGGTGAACGAAGTCGTGATCCCGCTGCAAGACAAGAACAAATTCAACGCCAGCAAGCCGACCGGAGATGGACAGTTCTTGAACTACGTCACCACCCCCGAGCTACCGGTGCTGCTGAATCTGTTGTACGGCGCGCAGGTGCCGCCGGCGCCGCGCAATGACCTCGTCGCCGTATTCCTGACCGGGGTGCCGGGGTTGAATCAGCCCGCGGGCGGCACGCCGTGCGAGATGCTGCGTCTCAACATGTCGATCCCTCCGACCCGCAAGCCGAGTCGCTTCGGAGTTCTGAAGGGCGACCTCGCCGGTTTCCCGAACGGCCGCCGGCTGGCGGACGATGCGGTGGACATCGAATTGCGGGTCGCGGCCGGCGTGCTGGTTCCGGGATTCAACATCAAGCCGAACCGGCAATTGGGAGACGGGGTCGATCACAACGACAAGCCGTTCCTGCCGTACTTCCCCTACGTGGCGCTGCCGCACGATCCTTTCGTGGAGTGCGGCGACGAGAACGATGACGACGACAAGGCGGCGGCGATCGCGGCGGACGAAGATCTGGCGGCACGCGACGGCGCCAAGGACGAAGAGGTCATCGCCGGCAAGGCAACCGTGACCGCGGCCAAGCTCGCGGTCGCGGGCGCCAATCCAGGACGCTCGAGCTACTTGCAGTTCAGCGTGCCGCGCACGGCGCTTGTCGGGTTGCGCGTGTTCGACGCCAGGGGGCGCGCGGTGCGCACGCTCGTCGACCAGGATGCCGCCGCCGGCACTTTCGAGTCGAAGTGGGATGGTCGCGATGACTCGGGAGCGCGGGTCGCGCCCGGCGTCTACTTCGCGCAGTTCGACCTCGACGGCCAGACGATCGAAAGTCGCAAGCTGACGCTGGTGCGGTGATCGAACCGCGAAACCTGCGGGGCCCGGCGGTGCCGGGCCCCGCGTGCGTTCAGCCGGTGAAGCCGGCGCGCGCGATCGCCGGCGCAGGACGGTTCGTGGAGGCCGCGGATCCGCGGCCCCGGTCACCGAGAGGCCGCACAGAGGCCAGTCCTCGATCTATTTCTCTTGCGCCGAACGCGGAGCGGCCGGAGCCGGGACGACCCCGAGGAGCTCCTGCAACCCGGCGAGGTGTCGCTCGAGCGCGGTTTGCCCGTCGCGCGTCAATGTGTAGCGAGTCACGGGCTTGCGATCCAGGAACTGCTTGTCCGCCTCGACATAGCCGGCGTCCTCCAATTTGCGCATGTGGGCGCCGAGGTTGCCGTCCGTCTCGTCGAGCAGCGAACGCAGCTGCGCGAACGCGAGCGGACCACCCTGCGCCAGCAGCACGCAGGCGCCGAGTCGCGTGCGATGCTCCAGCAATCGGTCGAGCGACTGCGCTCGATCGCCCAGCCGGACCAGGGCTTCGTTGCCGTCAGACTCGTTCACTGGCGCGCTCCTCGTGGAGCGCACCCAGCACCAGGCCCGCCAAGAGCAAGCTGCCGAACACGGTCCACGTATTCTGACCGAGAAACACCAGCGCCAGGAGCCCGAGTTCGAGTGCGACGCCGATGTACAGGAGACCCGTGGCACCGGAGAGACCCACGTGCATGGCCGTCAGCCCGGCGAGCAGCACCACGAACCGAGTCTGCAGGGGATCCGGGATTTCGATCCGCAACCCGATGATGGCCAGTAATCCGAATCCGAGCAGCAGGACCATCCACGGCGAGACGAATGCCCAGACGTCGGATTTCGTCGGAGCGTAGGCATCCGCCGGCGCGTCTCCGGCGCCCAGCTTGCGACGCTGTCGCCAGATGTGGAGGAACCACAACGGCGCGAGAAACACCAGCGGTGGATTCTCGCGGACGAATCTGTGCAGCGCCGGCGAGTGATCGATGCCGATGCAGCGCAAGAGAACGCTGACGCCGATCAATGCTGCGAACCACCACGGGAGCACGACGCGCCGCAAGCGCTGCTGTCGTTCGACAGCGCGCCGCACGAAGGCCAGGTCGTCGCGCATCTGGGAGAGCGATTCCATGAGAACCTCCTCGGTTCAGAGTGCTCTGAATAATAGAGTACACGTCGCAGCGCGTCCAGCTAGAACCTCAATCAATTGTAAAATAATAAGTTGCGGTTACACCCGACCCCTCCTGCCGCGGGGCCGGAGCCTCCGCTCCGGATTGGTTCGCGTCGCAGGCGTGAAGCCGATCCGCTTCGGCCGAGGAGTTCGCGTCTCAGCCCGTGAAGCCGATCCGCGAGTGAGTTCCGTCGCAGTACGGCTTGTTGGCGGACGCGCCGCAACGACAGAGGGCGACGCGCGTCGTCCGGCGGAAGATGCGGCCCTCCGCGTCTTGCACGGTCACGTCGCCGCGAACGTGCAGCGGTCCTCCGGCGACGACGTGAATCGATGGCGACGCATCGGGTTGTTCGGCGGCGCCGCCATCCAGTCGCTCGAACTGCAACGCCCCGGTCGGACACTGCCTCACGACCGCGGCGAGCGTCTCGGCGGATGCATTTCCCGGCTGAATCCACGGTCTGGCGCTCGGATCGAACACACTGGGCGCGCCGTGCACGCACCGCTCGGAATGAATGCAGAGCCGCGGTTCGAACGTCACCACGATGTCCTCGCTTCGATAGCTCTTGCGATCACTCATGGCACACCTCCGCGGCCATGCTAGCACGGAGGTGATTCGCGGGCAGCGAAGGGCACCTTCACGAAAGCAGTGCCCGCTGCACGAACCAGTAGGCGCCGGCGGCGATGACGAGCGCTGATCCCGCGGTGACGACAGCCTTGCCGGCCAGCGGCTTTCGTGCATGAACGAGCGCCAACAACGGCGCCGCCGCCAGCACGATGCACGCTTGTCCCACCTCGACGCCGACATTGAACGCGCCAAGAGCCCACGCCAGTGCCTGGCGCGGCAAGCCGACATCGCCCAGCACGTTCGCGAACCCGAAGCCGTGCACGAAACCGAAACCAGCGGCGATCAGCGCCCGCCGGTCGGTGCCGTGCTGCCTGCGCAGCAGATTATGGGCACCGACATAGATGATGCTGAGGGCGATCGTCGACTCGACCCATCGCGCCGGCGGCCTCAGGATGCCGAGCGCCGCCAGCGCCAGCGTGACGCTGTGCGCCACGGTGAACCCGGTGACGATCTGCAGCAAACGTCGCACCCGTCCACCGCACAGCATGAGCCCGACGATGAACAAGATGTGGTCCGGCCCGATGAAGATGTGATGGATGCCCTCGCGGATGAACCGCACGACGACGGCGATGCGACTCTGCACCTTGCCGGTGGCCCAAGAACTGGAGGTACGACCCACATCCAAGAGATCCTGGTGCACGACCGCACCCTCGGCGTGCACATTGAAGTAGGTCTCGTGCGCCTTGTCGTACGTGAACAGCGGCCCGCGCAGCTCGATGACCGCAGGCGGGCGCGCGAACGCGGATTCCCAGTTCAAGCGCACGAGTTGCCGTTCGGGCACCAACTCGTACGACGTCCAGCGCGGCTGCACCGGCGTGCCGTCGTTCGAAAGCCGGAGCAGGCGCTCGAGGACTTCATGGACTCGAGGCAGCGCGCGCTCCAACGACGCGGCTTGGCGCAGCGAGTCCGGCGCTGCCAGGCCCAGCTCGTGCGCCAAGTCCTCGACATGCGCCACGACTTGGCCCCGAAGCACCTGCGTCTCGAGGTGCACGTCCACGAAGCTGTACGGTTCGTCGTGCGCCCGCGCGACGTGCGGGGCGGCGAAGTTCATCGCGATGACCACGGCAAGTCGAACCATCGAGCGACGGCGAGCGTGCATCACGGCCTTCGCTTCGGCGGCGGCAGCGTGGCCGCAGCCGGACGCTCGAACGTGAACGACGCCCAAAAGCTCTCCCAATCGGCGTGACGCAGCGAGCTGGGAAGCATGTGCACGGTGCTCAAGAGCCATTCGCCGGAAAGGTGCACGTCGAGGCTCGCGGTGCCATCCGGCCCGGTGCGCACTTCCGCCTCGGGCCCGACCGAGTCGCGCGCGGCGGCGCGGTGCGCGCCGGTCGCGCGCCACGCGCGCACCAGTGCACCTGCGAGTGGTTTGCCATCGAACAGGACGCGCACGCGCAGGCGCGCATCCCGCAACGGGTCTCCCAGAAGCACGATCTCGTGGCGCAGGCCGAGCACCCTCTGCACCCTCGATACTTCGTTCCCAGCGACCCAAGTCTTGCAGCAGCGAGCATACAGCTCGCGGGCCGGGCCGGTGGCGCCGCGCCGCGTGCGCTCGGCGTGCGCCGCGTCGAGCCCTTCGGCGACGAGATACTCGTCGAACTTGGCCGACTCCATTTCGATGGCGGCGAAGTTGGACTGATACGCCACCACCGCACCGCGTTCGTCCGGCAGGACGAACCGTGCGAAGGCGAGATCGCCGTTGAGGGCCGAGCCGGCGAGATCCCGCTCGTCGCGGCCATGCAATTCGAGACGCACGACGCGAGTCGGCGCGTAGGGCTTGAGTTCGCCTCTGAAGCCGGTGCCGACGAACGCCCTGACGACCAGGGTGTCGCCTGCGGCGGCGCTGTAGCTCGATGGTTCGAGCCAATACTCGTGCGCCGGCGCCGCGGTCGGGAGCACGGTCGACACCAGGGCTCGGAGGATCGGACGCAGCATGGTCCTGCACTGCAATCGGGTCGAAGCGGCCATCACGTTCGGACTACGGACGGCGCGCTCTCGTGGATGGCGGCCGCATCATTTCGTATTGACGCTCCAGTATGCGGCCGCGAACTGCTTGCCCAGGGCCCGCGCATCTTCGCGGACGGACTTGCGTTGATACGAACCCACGGTGCCGAAACGAGTCGCTTCCCAGGTCGGGCAGGACTCGCAGATTCTCGCATCGCGCTCCATGCAGGCGCGCTGCAGCAGCACGAGTCGGAGAGACCACGCGTACAGATTCTTCTTCTCGACGTGCGTCACGGTGACCAAGAGTTGCAACCACGGAACGCCCGGCGTGAGGCGCGACTCCTCGTCGCCCAGGATCGCGACGCCGGCGGCCCGCAGGGGCTCCTCGATCTCGGCGCGCAGTTCGTCCGCTGACAGACCGGCGCGAGCTTGCGTGGCATCCGGTTGGTGCACGGCCACGTGCACGCCGCGCAATCCGGCCAGTGTGCGGCGCTCGAAGTCGCTGTCCGCGGATGCGATCGAACTCACGACCAAGCCCAAGATCGCGGCGAACCCGATCCACGTTCCGTCCCGATGCATGCCACCGACCTCCCGGGTCGAGACCCCATGAAGAGGGCCCCGCCGCGGGCGCGACGGGGCCCCAAGTTGACCCGTGTCGGTGACGGTGGGTACCCCTATGAGGTCCCCCCGTAAACGCCACAGAAGGCGCGGGGCCCGTCTAAAGGGCCGCCACCTCCACTGAGCCGCATCGGTCATAACTCACTGGATCACCTCCTGGCGTGCCCTACCCATTTCGGCGGGACCCAACCCGCCCGGTTCCTACGGCCGGGCTCGCCTTTGGAACCGTCACGACGTCCCAAGCGGGAGCCGTGCACCGAAGGACACGCACAGTGTAAACCCGCGGCTGCCGAAAGCAAAACGTTTGGTTCGGTGGCCCCAGGGGACGCGCCGCGACCTCGCCTCGTGGGCTGCGACGGGTTTCGAGCCAGTTCGTGCCTGAGGATGCGCGCTCCGGGCCCGGACCGAGACTCCCGATCAGCGGGAGAACAGCGATTTCACCCGCGACCAGCTCGTCGGCTCGACCGGGTCGATCATGCAGCACGCCGCCGATCCATTGATGCACGACACGCCATCTGGAAGGCAGAGCCGCGTCTCGTTCGGCTGATTGCAGAGCAGCAGCCACGGGCACAAGAAATTGGAGTCGCTCGGATTCGCATGCTCGATCACCCGCACGATGTGATTGGAACTGACCACGAAGGGAAGCACGGTGATGGTGTACAGCAGAACGATTCGATTCGCAGGCGGGAGGCAACTGCTGAACAGCAACACGCAGCCACTGCCGACCGGATCCCCCATGTCGACAACTTGCGCCGGGTTCGGAACCGAAACCACGGCCCACATGCGGTCGAACCCGATGATGCGGAACTCGGCACCCGTGATGCCGGGTGCTGCCGCATCCCCGCCGAGAACGGCGAGAGCGTAGACCGTGACCGGCATGCCGGCCTCCATGGTGAGCGAGCACTCCTCGAGGTCGGGCGCCGCCGACACCACGATGCGCGAAGCATGCACGGGCGAGCTCGAAACACTCATCGAGAGCGCCGAGAGGAGCCAGAGCCACCGCACCATTGTCCGCTCCGTTCACGGTCGATCGGAAGTCGATCCCGATGCAGAACAGTGTCTCCCGCCGCACCGGGACCGCGCAAGGTCGTCCACGATCGCGACCACAAGGTTGGTCGAGGAGCTCGAGGAAGGTCAGACGTTGGGGAGTGCGCCTGCGACGGCCGATCCACTGCTCGCCGCCTGATGGCGGCGGATCAGCTGGCGCATCCACTCCGCCTGCTCGGCGTGGCGGATGCAAGCGCCCACGTTCTCCGCGAACACTTGCAGCGCCTGCAGATCTTCGGCGTCGTAACGCACGTCGGGCGACGTGCTGCCGACGTTGATCACGCCGACCAGTTCGTCCCGCACGTTGATCGGGACGACCATGGCGGCGGCGAGGCGCGCATCGGGGCCGCGCGTGCCGGTGAAGCGGGCCGCGTCGACGTCCGGTCCAAGGACCAAAGCTTCGTTCGTCGCGGCGACGCGGCCGGCGACGCCTTCGCCGATTCTCTGGCGCACGCCGACGAGGCTCGCGGGATCCGCCTCCCCGGATGCCGAGCGGACCACCAAGTCCTGGGTGTCCTTCTCCACCAACATGAGCGACACGCGCTGGCAGTCGAAGGTTTCCAGGCAGACCTTGGTGACCGAATCGAAGACGCCTTGCAGACTCGTTTCGGATCCGATGATGCGGCTGACGTTGAGCAGGGCGCGCAGGCGAGCGTAGTGGCGTTCCATGCGTTCGGCGGCGCGATCGCGCGCGCGGAGGAGTTCGCGCTGCATGCGGGCCGCGCGCCGCTGTTGATCCGCGAGGTAAGCGATCGCGGCGAGCACGGTGACGGGAAACGCGAGGAGCAAGACTCGCTGGGTGTGCGCCCACGGCCAGGGGCTCTCGATGCGGCCTTCGAGGATCGGCAGGACCGCCGCGGCCAAGCCCAACGTCGATGCCAGGCTGATCCCGGCGAGGAAGATCCAAGTACGTTGCCCGTTGCGATCCATCGTCGTCCTCCACGCATGCGCCGCGGGTGCTCGATCCAGGGCCCGGCATTTGGATGTCGGCGAAGAGGCCGCTGCAACTGGGGCAAGCCCCGTACCAGGTCAGCCGGCGGGTGCGAAGAGGTCGAGACGGCGGCCGATCTGCTCGAGGATCGTGCCGGGATCGGCGGCGCGGCGGAGTTCGTCGCGGATCGCCTGGACGTCGCGCATCCCGATGAGCAGCGTCGCGTAATGGCGGCGCAACTCGGCGACGGCTTCTTTCTCGCCCAAGTGCTTTACCGCGAGGTCGAGATGTTCCCGCAGGAGCTGCAAACGCTCGGCGGGTTCGAGCGGCGGCAATCGGTTTCCGGTCGCCAGATAGTGTTTCGTCTCACGGAAGATGCGCGGGTTGCGGAGCGCCGCGCGGCCGATCATGACCGCGTCGCACTGCGTCAGGTCGAACACGCGCGCGGCATCCTCGGGGCTCGCGACGTCGCCGTTCACGATGATCGGGAGATCGACCGCTTCTTTGATGCGCGGAATCCAGTCGTAGTTCACCGCGCCCGCGTGTCCTTGGTCGCGTGTGCGGCAGTGGACGGTGAGAGCGGCGACGCCGCTGGCTTCGCACATGCGTGCGACGTCGACGATTCGGATGCTGCCGGCGTCCCAGCCGAGACGCGTCTTGACCGTGACGGGCAACGATGTTGCCGCGACGACGGCGGCGATGAGTTCCTGCATCCGCGACAAATCGCGCAGCAAGCCGGCACCGGCACCGCGTCCGGCGATGTCCTTCACCCAGCAGCCGCAGTTGATGTCGAGGAGATCCGGGCCGAAGGTTGCCGCGACGCGCGCGGCCGGCGCCATCTCGTCCGGCTCGCCGCCGTAGATCTGGATGCCGACCGGGCGCTCTTCCTCGAGGAACAAGAGTTTGCGGCGCATGCGCGGGTTGCCGTGGATGAGTTCGCGCGCGTTGACGAATTCGGTGTAGACGAGATCGGCGCCCTGCCGCTTGCACAGCACGCGAAACGGCAGATCGGTGACATCCTCCATGGGAGCCAGCAGCACGCCGCGTTCGATCTGGATGTTGCCGATGCGCATGGCGGCAGCATACCGCAACGTCGATCGACCGATTCGAGTCCGGCAGCCGCCGCACCGATCGGATCACGATCGCGCGAGGTACGGGCAGTGGCGGCAGCCGGCATCACAGCAAGTGCCGCGGTCCCAGAGGAATTGCGCGGTCATGACTTCGAGGCCGGTGGCGGGGTCGAGGTAGTACGGGTGGCCGGCGGCGAGTGCTGCGGCGTGACGTTCGAGGATGCGCGCGTAGTCGAAGCGCCGCGGATCGAGTCGCGACGAATGCGGCACCAGAAGTTCCGCGGCCAGCGGCGGCCGTGGTGCGTTTGCGCTCACGAAGACCTCTTCCGCACCCGGGGCGCGAGTTCGAGAAGATCGATGCCGTAGCCCGGATTATTCACGAAGTTGAAGACAAGAAAGCCTCCGCGTGCTAGACCCTGAACAAGCGTGATGCGAGCCCGAAGTTAGCAGAAAGAACTCGAAATGCCCGTCCTGTGGGGATATGAAGGAGGTAGTGCACAACCCCACATCTCCATCAGGAGGGCATTTCAAG